>Ga0209979_1001287_pt1 | contig 28178 bp, 40 predicted proteins | sample AnhtaG_FD_183114 | JGI IMG/M metagenome (GOLD analysis project Ga0209979, IMG submission 183114) | Deep subsurface microbial communities from Anholt, Denmark to uncover new lineages of life (NeLLi) - Anholt_01485 metaG (SPAdes) (version 2) | ecosystem: Environmental > Aquatic > Marine > Oceanic...
CAGCGAGAGGAAGGTTTTGGACAGTTCTTTTCATCAAGATATGCTCATTGGATCGAACGGAACTTGAAACTTGGGCGCAGCAGCAAATCGGCGGTAATCTGAGACCTTGCCAACTCTGCAATCCTTGGCCTCGTTTCTGAGAGCACGGCAGATAACAGCGTGTCTGTGGCTTGCTTCGTTCGCCCAAACCGACCTTTGGGCACCTTGGGCAGCCGCCCCTCGTTATAAGGGATGCTGTCCCCAACCCTGGGGCTAGCATGAAAAACACGGCCAGCGATCTTCCCCCTGAGCTCCAAGCTTTCGCTTCCCTGCTTGACGCCCAACCTGCCGACGTCCAAGAGGCTTTGCAGTTCCTGCTTGCCACTGCTATGCATGGGCAGGGAAGTTTGAGCTGGTGAATGTTGCTGAGGTTGACGGGCGGTGGAACTATGCTTTGCAGGTACTTGCGATCTGGCACAACTATGGCCACCCGCTGTAGGTTTGATATACGGTCCGTTGGGATGATAGACAGATGCCGCAACAACAAAGAACTGTACCTCTGACGTTCCTGGATGGACCTGCACGTAAGGCCGTCGCCGCCGGAAACAATGCCGCCTGGAATTGCCGTTGTGATCGGGCCCTGCCGCTTCTGGGGCGGTCAGGCTTGGCTTCCGGGGTAACAGACGGCTACCGCGTTGATTGCCCTGATTGCGGTCGCCGCTATTACGTCGTACCTGACGGTCGAGATCGGAAGAGAACTCTCCAGGTTGACCAGGTACCGTAAGGAAGGACCCAAGAACTTAACGCTCAGTATCTTGTTGGCGACAATCGCGCTACCGTGTGGTTCAGTAGTCACGGTCAGCATCGGTAGGTAGCACGCTGAGGTAAGAGTCGGGCAGCAGCCAATAGCTGCCTGCCTTGCAAGCTGGCGTCCGCCAACAGGTGAAAGCCACCTGCGTCAACCGCACGGTGGCTGGTGTTGTTGACAAAAGCCTAGTTTCGTCCTATGATACATTCAAGAGAATAGCGCCGATGAGTTCACTGTAGCAGCAGAAAGCGCCGAAGTTTCTCAATAGCTGCCCAAGGCTTCCTTGCGTTGGCAGGGATTCTGTTCTGGTTTGTTGCTTCGATAGGAGGTGGTTGTATGCATGACGTACTGCCGAGCTTTTCGAAAGGTAGGAAAGGCTCGGCTTGTTTGTTTCTGGCGGTTTTCCAATCACGAAGGACAAAACCAAACTGGTACTGGGACCCGGAAGGTTACCAAGCGTACAAGTTGGCTATGTTCAATAATGGACATTCTATATAATCAGTAGTTCGGCAAGAGAAAAGGAGATCGCTATGGAACCACTCGGACCTGACGATACGCCCTCCGCACGTGCCTGTGGCAGGCACGGGCTATGGGACCCGGCCGCAATCTCCTGCAAGCACATCTGGACTGGCCGCGCAGACCCCATGAATGTGCGGCTCCACCATGTCAACCGCAGAATTGCGTGCTCTCAGTGCTTCGACGATTGGGACGCGTTGCGCTTCTACTGCCCGGCCTGTATTCTGGGCAAGCTGAAGAAGCTCTACTGGCAGATAGCCAAGCAGATCGAAGAAGAGAACTGGTTCGGGAAGAAACCGTAAGTCCAGTTACTCGTAGTCGATCGATAAGAGAGGATGCCGAACAAGGGTATCAAGCGGAACATTTTGGGCCGGGGCGTCCCAAAACGTCCGCTTATACCCGCCGTTAGGCGGCAGACAATCGGTTGCGCTTTACCAGTTCAACTGATGAAAGAGGTGGAGGCAAGCAATGAATCTTGTTGAACGTATCATCTATGATGTGCCCGGTGGTCAATTTCGAGAATTCGTCGGCATAACTACCCACTTGGCACCAGCCGATCTTTCCTTGTATCGTAATCTTCTGCCGCAGCCGTTGGATATGCCTGCTCGTCCGACCGTCACCATCTTTCTTGCCGATTACATAAAAGTCTTTCGCTGGCCTTTGACCCGCTACCAGGAATGGTCTGTGCTTCTTAGAAGCAGTTTCCAGGACCAAGAGGCATGGTACCCTGTCACCATGCCCGTGACAGCCTGGGTCCCAATGAAAGGGGGGCGCCACTTGGGATTCCCTAAATACGTTGTCGATAGGATAGAACTGTCAAGGGAAGCGGAAGCGATCAGGGGATCTGCAATCAACAAGGGAGATGTTCAAATGGAGCTTCTCTTTGCAGAAGGGCACTCGCGCCAACTCTCTCATTGGGAACGGGCGTTGGCAGATAATGAGGCTTTCTTCAAGGGCTCATGTCACTGCATGGTTCCGCCTGAAGTTGGTCCTCGGGTTATGAAGGTGAATCTCGTCCACAAGGTTCCAGCCAAGTGGGATCCCGTGCATGGTATGGTCACGGTGCGTGTCAATGCGGCTTCAACGTGGGCAAGCCTCCTTCCAAATGAAGGCCCCTACCCTGGGACTTACAATCACTTCCTCGGTGGTATCAATCTTGATGCCGAGAGGCTAGCATAGCCGTCACGTTATGCGCCGCCTAACAACTCGCTGGTGTGTCCTGAAGCTGTCAACTGCTAGCCGGTGAAAGTCCGGTCGTGGCTTCGCCGTGAGCTCAGCCGAACGGTAACTACCAGGGGGCCACGTAGCAGGCTCCCAGTGCTTCTGGGTGACTGATTGTGATGAAGCGGAGTATCCCCCAGAGAGTGAGGAGCAAAGCAGCGGATGGAAGAAGACAACAAAGGCTACTGCGTCTACATCCTGTCATGCTCCGACGACTCACTGTACACGGGTATAACCTGTGATCTGGATCGTCGATTGTCCGATCACAAGCTAGGAAGAGGGGCTCAGTGGACTCGAAAGCGCCGGCCCGTGGATTTGGCCTTCTCACTAGGCGACCTTAGCTATCGTTCAGCCTGTGACGTAGAGCGTTACATCAAGACTCTGACCCGAGCAAGAAAGGAAGCCTTGATAGCGCGTAACCCGAAGATGTTGTCGCTTATTGAGAGAAGAGTCCAGTAGCTCTTGCAAGAGGAGTGAATGGCAGTGAAACATCACAAGCCCCTACACCCCGCCAACGCCGAAGAACTGGCTACCATCGCCCAAGAGACCGGTGCCGAGGTGCTGCGCGGAGGGCTACGCTATCCCAGCGAGAGCGGCGGCTGACAGTTGGGCAAGCTAGACCTGAGCGAGCATCTGGAGAAGTACCGCGACGAGGAACTGGTAGTGATCATCGGCTCGCTTGGCAGGGCTGGGGCTGAGCGGGTGATTTGCGGCATTTGTGGTTTTGCCCTGAACGACGTGGGTGGGTGCCCCCGGTGCAAGCTAATCACAGAGGAGGCTGCAAAGGAACTCAAAGAGCAACAGGAGGCGGAGGAGGCATTGTTCCGTGAGGTTGAGGAGATTCTAGAACAAGCGGGAGATTGAACGAACGAGGGCAGGGGTTGACGGACGATGGCATTACACTTTCTCTGGTGCAGGCGAGGTGTTCAGCGTGGTGCGCCCAGAGATGACCAAGGAGATGGAGAGAAAGGTGAGGGAGGAAGTGCAGGAGATGCTCAGCGAGGAGGGGTTGCTTTGAGGGTTCAGAAGGCTTGTATGCTAATGGACAAATAGGGACACCAACTGACGGCCGACGTGGCTGCCGAAACAAAAAAGGAGGCGGTATGAAGATGAACAAGTTCGGACTACTGTTAAGCATCCTGCTGCTCGTGTCTTGTGCGCCAACCCCAGCGCCCACGGAATCTACTGCAACGCCAAGACCTGCGAAGGCAACCCCTACACCTATCCCACCAACGGCAACACCGGTCTCGCCAACATCTACGCCTGTTCCGCCAACTCCTACGCCCACACCTGCCCCACCGACGCCCACGCCAACCCATACACCTATGCCAACTGATACACCTACGCCAACGCCAACCAACACATCGACGCCAACGCCATCAGTGACTCATACACCAACCAATACCCGAATGCCCACTAGCACATCGACACCGACGGGTACTCCTACACCTGTGCCACCGACACCCACGCCAGTCCCGCCGACACCTACGCCGGTGGACTGGGCGACTGCCGATTGGGAGGTCATAGCAAGGGTGCTCTTGGAGAGTGCCAAGACGTATCTACCTCAGATACAAGAGGTGCAAACGATGCTCACAGAAGATCAAGTTAATTGCCCACGGCTGGTGCAACTGCTTGACAGCCTTGCCAATGCGCCGCAGTATAAAGAGATGGTCCAACCACTGTGGGACCGTCGGGCGCGACCTGGTCTTGAAGGCCGACTGTGGAATATTAGAGATGCCTATGCAGACGGGGTGAATCAATTCCGGCTCGACACATTCCGCTCTGTAAGGGATACATGTGCAACCGGTGCGCAACCAACTGCAGAGCAGCGGGAAAGTGCGATACATTGGATGGACTTGACGGGACCTACAGGAAAGATGGAGCACGTGATCCGCGAAATTGAGCCAGAGATTGGCCCGTAACTAGCCGTATGCTGGCGGCCTGACAACAGCAAGCAAGCCACCTGCGTCAACCGCACAGGTGGCTTTTTGTGTTGCCAAACGAGCCAAAGTCTGCTATACTATTAGCAAACAAAAAAGGGATTACAGAGCCACCGCTCTAGTAATCCCAACACCTACTCCTGAATGGCCCAGGAGCCAGGCTTGAGGATATGATAGCACAAAGCCGCTTCCTGGGCAAGTGGGAGGCGGCTCAATCTTTTGGCCAAGGAAACCGTTCACTATGAGCGCCAAGGGGGGACATTGAGCGGGAGATTACAGAGCAAGGGACGTCAAGCCGCTCGAATCGCAAGCGCGTCTGTCTTGCTGCCAACTGACGCCTTTCGCTCTTGAGGTCCTTGGCAAGCTCGCCGAGACCTGCGAGATGGTCGTGCGACTCAGTTTCAAGTACTCGGCTACTTCTCGGACCGTAAGAATCTCATCCATGGTATGCGATCAGGGTTTGAGGTAAGGGCCTGTTTTGAGCTTCTGGTTGGGGCTCCTAATACTACCCATCAACACAATTAGGGAGGGCTACCTCTTTGATCGTCCAAACTTAATCGCGGGGCTTATCATTGCGAATTATTGTGAAGTGCATCCACTCCAACTCTTCTGCTTCTAATATACTCCTGGATGTCATCTTCTAAGAAGATGTATCTACCTCCTGGCCCTCTAATATAAGGAATCTTGTCCAGTCTGGCCCATCGTCTAACGGTAGATGGAGTGGTGTGAAAAATCTCTGCCACCTCATTGCTGGTAAGTTTCTTTTCTTGTTTAGCAACTATTTCCACAGCCATTGTCTGTTTATCCCAAACATCCTCTCGCTCACAATTTGATACACAATATGCGATATGACTATTATCTCATATCATAGCACATTTTGTCAGAAAGACAAGCTGCAATTTTAGGAAGTTCGACCGCTGCCCCTGTGACAAATCACAAGAGATCTTCCCAGGAATATCAATTCAGGCCTCGTCAGGTGCTGAAATGGCTCGGAAGTGTTATCAGCGGCTCACGACGGCACGGTCCGCCCGGCGGCTTTGCTCTTTGGGACTCTATCACTACTCGTTGAATATCTCGTGATAGCCCCGGCCCAACTCGTCGTCTTATCAGGAACCAAAGACCTTCCTGTGCGCCCGGCGGTAGTCTTCCCGTTTGGTCTGGGCACAGATGCGGGTGGTGTTCGGCGAGGCATAGCCCAGGGCATACTGAGTCAGGGCCAGGTTCCCGGTCTCGTTCAGGAACTCCGTCGCGAAGAAATGGCGAAGAGAGTGGGGCGTCAGATGGAACCTCTCTAGGATGCCAGCGCGGGCTGCCAGCTCGAAGAGGATGTTTTGTACGCTGCGGGTGGACAGGGGAAGAACCCTGGAGCCCGCCCTGCGGTCGTGGCGGGAGAACACGGGAAGGTCGGCCAACGCTCTTGGCTGAGCCCCGTCCTGTCGGGCCCTCAGATAGCTCTGGATAGCCTTCCAGGCACTGTCTGAGAATAGCACCTCGCGTTCCTTCTTCCCCTTGGCATACTTCACGCTGGCCCCACGAACGTCATGCAACAGGTGGCCACGCTCCAACCTGACCAGTTCCGACACCGGCATGCCCGAGCTAAGCAAGGCTTCGATGATGGCGGTATTGCGCAGCCGGATCAGCTTTTGGCGGCGCTGCTCCCCGGGCGCCATATCCTCGGGCAAATCCAGAGGCTTCCTGGCTTCGGCGAGCAGTTCATCTATGATCTCCTGAGTGGGGAGTTTATCAGGCGGGAGCTCGTCTCGTCGCTTGTGCTTGCCGGCCCTGGCCAGGGCCGTTAGCCAATACTGTCACCCGGCTGTTGTGAGAAACGCTGCCGGCATGGGTCCAATCAGAAAAGGGGTGTTCCATTGGGTGCCGTCGCCCAAGTCGCACACCTGTCAGCGACTTGCTGAAAGAAGGAAACCGCTGCTTTCCTGGACCGCTCACAAGTCGGTGGTATGCCTTGAAGCTGTCGTCTACTAATCGGTGAGTGTCCGGTCGTGGCTTCGCCGTGAGCTCAGCCCAACGGTAACTGCGAGGAGGCAGTGTACTCCGCACCGTACTGGACCGTACGGTACAGTGTACACTACGGAGTGCCACGTAGCAGGCTTCCAGTGCTTCCGGGTGACTGCAGGTGCTGAGGCGGAGTATCCCCCAATGAACAGGGAGCAAAGCAGCACATAGCAAAAAAGCCACCTGCGTCAACCGTACAGGTGGCTTTTTGCCCCCCTGAAACTATTGACAAAGCCTATAATGGGTTGTATAATAGATTCAAGACAATACCGCCGATGACTTCACTATAGCGGCAGAAAGCGACGAAGTTTCTATGTAGCTGCCGAAGGCTTCCTTGCACTAGCAAGGGCTTCTGTTCTTGGCTTGTTGCTTCGATAGGAGGTGATTATATGCATAATACACTGCCGAGCTTTTCGACGGGTGGGAAAGCCTCGGCCTGTTTGTTTCTGGCGGTTTTCAAATTACGAAGGACAAAACGAAACTGGTACTGGAACCCAGAAGGTTACCAAGCGTACAAGTTGGCTATGTTCAATAATGGACATTCCATATAATCAATAGTTATGCCTCTAGAAAGGAGGGATAGACATGTCAAACAGATTTGCTATTGGCGATATCGTCCAGCTTAAATCGGGCGGCCCTAAAATGACTGTCCAGAAGATGGACGTCTACTACGGTGAAGACTCAATACAGTGTCAATGGTTCTCCGGAACTAAGCTTCAGGGTGGTCGGTTTCATCCAGAAATACTTGTGAAGGTAGAAGAATCCGATGAGTGATACATATACCCACAAGCAAGTCGCCGCTTACATGGCCCAACAGTTAGAAAAAAGAAAAGAATTGTATCAAGAAGATGTGGTTTATGAAATTGAACGTACGTTTGGGTCAGAGTTTGTATACATCAATGAAAATGGTAATCCGGCTATAGACCGGAAGGTGCTTAAAGAGTTCAGAAAGCTCACACCTAATGCTGTCTGGGAGCGTGGAAACAGGTCATGGCGGAAAAGGGAAAGTTACGATGATCACAGCTCTCGAATGCAGGATTAAAGGCATAACAAGGCGCTGGTGTGTCCTGAAAGCTGTCGTCTGCTAGTCGGTGGAAGTCCGGTCGCGGTAACTGCCAGGAGGCCATGTAGGAGGCATCCAGTGCAGCAAGAGTTTCGTATAAGCATTATGTGTCTATGCGTCAAGATTGACGCCAAAAAGTTTCATGGTGTCAATAACGTCGTATAAGCATTGTTAGGCGCGCGACACAGATGAGGTTTGGAGGTGATGAATGGGCAAACGCGACGAAGCTCTCCAAATGCTGAGGGAAGGATTGTCGCCAAGGGAGATTGCACGACGGCAAAAAGTCACACTCAAAACTATTTTGGGCTATATTGACCAGTTAATCGGTCAAGGACGTCTCCGTCGGTCTGATGTCCTGTTTTCCGTGCCTGCAGAAAAACGTGACGCAATCATGTCAAAACTGACAGATGGACGTTCCACAAACTTGTCTGCTATCATGGGTAGATTACAGCGCAGTGGAGTCGTTGTTGAGCAAGAAGATGTCGAAGTGGTCCAACGCTACGGAAGCGCTGGTTACGCATTAGGTGAAATGTATGAAGACATTCGAACCATAGAAGTTGGTCTTCACAGTCTCGTACGACAAACTTTAGAAAACGAGTTTGGTTCTGATGAATCTGGCTGGTGGCGTCGCGGAATACCCAAGGAAATCCGCAAGAAGTGCCAAGAACGTCGTGAGGATGACGACTTTGACCCAGCCCCAGAAGCGTATCACTATACAGACCTGATTGATTTGAGAGAAATACTCAAGCGACAGTGGCCGATTCTGAGTATACGCCTACCTAAACAAACTGCTAGTGACAAAAAGGCTCTCCTAGATGACCTGATACACTTGAATCAAATCCGTCGGCTAGTAATGCATCCCGTCCGAGGTGGCAGACCGTCAGATGATGATTCTGAATTCTTGCGTTCTCTCAAAGAGCGACTAGGGTTTGCCTGACAAAGACGCTTGCAATGAATGTCAACTTGTTCTCAAAAGGCTGTTGTTCGCACCTAACACCTCGATGGTGTGCCCTGCTAAGCTGTCGTCTGCTAACCGAAAGCAACATGAAAAACGGAACCAGCGACGTTGCCCTCGAACTCGAAGCCTTCGCCTCCCTGCTTGACGCCGAACCAGCCGAAGTCCAAGAGGCTTTCCAGTTCCTCCTAGCCACCGCCATGCACGAGGCTGGCAAGTTTGAGCTCTTGAACGTTGCAGAGGTTGATGGCCGATGGCACTACACTTTACAGGTATCTGGGATTTGGGCAAGTATACATGGGCGCGATTCACTCGCGCTATCACAAATCACAAGAAGGAGGTACCGCGATGAAAGCAAAATCTCTTCTGCAGGCTAGTCTCACGATGGTCATTGGCACGCTGACCTTGTTGGTGTTTACACTTCTGTTGGCAAACCCAACGCGGTCGGTGGCCGCTCCGTCCTATGATTACATCTGGGAAGATAACTTCGATGGTTTCCCGCTGCACCCCTTGTGGTCATGGGTACGCGAGGACCCCACACATTGGAGCCTGATTGACAGACCTGGCTTCTTACGTATCACCACTCAACGAGGCTTTCTGTATGGCTCTGGCGGTGACGCCAAAAACCTGTTGCTCCAATCGGCACCTGTGCGCGATTTCGAGATTCGTACGCGAGTGTTTTTCACACCGACAGCGAACTTTCACTTCGCTGGTCTGCTGATCTATGATGACGATGACAACTGCATTCTACTAAACCGTGGCTTCTGCTCGTTTCACTTCGGCAGTGGTATTTACTTTGACTCTGAGGTAAGTGGCAGCACCACGACCATAAGCACGACCGCAAGTATCACTGACACCTATCTGCGCATCGAAAAGGCAGGGGCAGTATACACCGCCTATTACAGCCCAGATGGTAGTAACTGGACTACACTTGGGTCGCATACAAACAATAATTTGGCACCAAGCAAGATTGGGTTAGTAGCTGCAGACAACAACCCACCGGAGCTTTGGGCTCCCGAGATTCTTGCCGACTTCGATTTCTTCCAGCTTGCCGCAAACTATCAGAAAGTGTTCTTGCCACTGGTGCTCAAAGGCAACTGACACCACCAGGGGGGAATCCAACCAGGACAGGAGAGTGGGTGGACTGTGCTTAATCTCGCGTTCCGGGCTACACTCCGCCCAAATGCCCCACTGGCTGCCGCACCTCGGAAATGCTGGGCCGTCAATTCGGCCTCATTGCCGAAATACACGAACCTGTTCAGGCTGTATTCAACACTCCTTCCTGCTAGCCACCGCCATGCACGAGGCTGGCAAGTTTGAGCTCTTGAACGTTGCAGAGGTTGAGCTGCAAGAGACTACATCGAACAGAAAGGTGGACCGCCGTGAAGGAAAGACATGACTGGAGTCGCCTAAAGCACCTCCAAGTGGGCTGATATGCGGAGTACTTCGTCAAGATGGAGTTCGCACTGTTCGGCTTCGATGTCTACGCAGCCGAGGTAGACGACCGAGGCGTTGACTTCGTTATCCGAAAAGGCGATGACACCTATTATGACGTGCAAGTCAAATCCGTCCGCGGGTTGAATTACATCTTTTTCCAAAAGGACAAGTTCAACCCACGTGCCAACCTGTTAGCGGCCATTGTGCTTTTCTTCGATGGCGAGGTGCCACAGTTGTACCTTATTCGATCAACAGCGTGGCTTGAGCCGAATGCTCTTCTTGTGAGCCATGACTATGAAGGCAAGAAGAGCAAACCAGAATGGGGGCTGAATTTGTCTAAGAAGAACCTCCTCCGGTTAGCTCAATTCGCATTCGACGAAGTCATACAAAGACTGTAAGTTTGCTAAGGCAGTGACGCGGGCGAGGTGTTCAGCGTGATGCGGCCAGAGATGAGCAAGGAAATGGAGAGAAAGGTGAGGGAGGAGGTGCGCGAGATACTTGAAGAGGAGGGCTTGCTTTGAATTTTGGGAAAGCTTTCATGCTAGCGATTGCCCTCATGATAATCCTCGCTGGCTGCGCCTCCCAAGAACAGCCAAAGTTGCGCCCTGTCAGAACAAAAGAATCGGATCAGCCCCTCAGAAGCGCGCCCACTGAATACAGCATCACAGCCAAAGGCAAAGTCACTGATAAGGTCAACGGGAAGGAAATCCCCAATGCCAGGGTCATGGTGGTCACCATCACCGGGACATACACGTTTGAGGGTAGCACTTTTGAAGTGAGCTTCCCTGCCATGTCTGTGGTGAATATCCGAGCCGAGGCCCCGGGGTACAAGCCGGTCATGAGACAGCTCAAAGCTCATTATGAGCGCACCGCTACACTCGACGTCGAGATACGGCTGGAGCCAGTGGGGCCGATAGAGGTTACGCCAAAATCAATATAACGACCCTGAGTAGCAATTTAGACCTTCACCCTTTTTCAACCATGAAGAACACGACCAGAGCCCAGGTTGAGGGCCTTGCATTTGCGCTCTTCCGCCTTTTTCTATAAAATACTGTTGCCCATCGATTTTCTTTCTCCTTTCGATCTGTGGGCGACTCCCAGTCGGTTTTGTCAGGTCTTCCGGCGGGGAGTTTTTTGTTTCGACTTAGCGATCGGTAAATCTGTCACCAATTGGTAGCCGCCCCTGAAAAAGAGACAGAGGACTTGCACAGCCGTGCGCACTGTAGTACAATAGGGTCAGTAAATTAATGAAGAAGCCCCGGTTCGAAGCTGAACTCGACCACTGTACATCACCAATGGAAAGGAACAATTCGAATGACTAATGAAATAATCAGGATAGAGCCATCTCTTCCTCTTTCTTTTGAAGAATTCAAGGCGCGGGTGCGGGAATCAGACTCTGCCAAATCTGCATTTGATAAGACCGCCGAATTCTACGACAGGATACCGCTTTTCATCCGAGTGTTACAGAACTTCGATCGAACGGGGCTTGCCAGCGCTATTGATCAGATTCTAACAGAGAAACAAGCCGAAAGTGAGCAGGACAACATCCTGCGTGCGATTCACGCACTTTACCAAGCCCTTTGTTGGCACAGTCAGGAATTGCTTCGTCTAGAACAGTCCTACCTATCTCAGCAAGGCCCGATGCTAACCTACTCGTATTTCGAACATTGCAAGAGAACCTTTCATCCATCAAAAATTGAACTCTTCCGTAATGTCTGGTTCAACGGCCTCGTCAACGTTGATCGTAGACCAGGCGAAAAGTCTAGGATGTTCGACTTGGTAGCATCTCTTACAGAGGAAGACATCTTCACTCTAAGAATCATTTACGACAGACAGCACTCTTTGGCTTCATCCGACCGAGAGCCAGTCCATATAGATGACATTGGAGCAGCCCTAAACGTTGAATCAGCATATGCTCAACAGATATGTGTCAATCTTCAAGCACGTGGGCTGTTGTTTGATTCTGGGATTGGCAAATGGGGGTATAAGGGTCCCGTCCGCTTCGTCATAACAGATTACGCTAAGCTACTGGTTGAATATATTACGGAGCCCAGTTCTGCTGGAAACAGCGCATAACCGTTTAACTTTGTTCCAAGCAGGGTGTTCCGCAAAAGAACCAGGTCTGGGGATATTATACGGAATTCTTCCGTATAATCAATAGTTGGGCGGCTTGTAGGACATGATGAAAATTGAGGCAGGAGTACCAAATGACAACCGAATTTAACGATTGGAGACAATATCAAGACGAAACCGCAGCCTTTTTCCGTGAGCAAGGGTGCTCTGCAGAAGTAGAAGCTAAAGTCCAGGGGGTCCGTGCTGAACACGAAATTGATGTGTGGGTAACCTTCGAGAGATTGGGAATTGAGTGCAAATGGGCTGTTGAATGCAAGTTATGGAATAGCAGAGTGCCGAAAGAAAAAGTGCTTGCAGTCAAAGCGATTGTCGACGATGTTGGTGCGGACAAAGGACTCATTATATCGGAGAAAGGTTTTCAGTCTGGTGCCTATGATGCAACGCAAGGATCAAATATTGCGCTGATCACTTCTCTAGATGAATTCAAGAAGACTGTCAAGACAAACTTAGATAGCTCAAGTCTGATCGAATCAGATCAATCACCGAGCACTTTGGCTCGGATGTATTGCTTTCCATCAGAGAACAAGCCTCATACCCTGCTTTTTCAAGATGACATCTTGTTCGTCGGGAATTGGGGTGGGAGGAACATCGCCCTGGTAGACCCTCCCACGAAGATGATCTTGGATGTGATTGAACTTGATAATTACGAATTTATCAGAGCCGACTCAAAATCGCAGCACCGAAGAGAAATCAGACGCTATCCGCCTGGAAGTATGACAGTTGCAGATGGCAAGCTATTCGTAGCACAGGTGTTCTCTGAATTTATACTTGCCGTAGATATTGAAACTAGAGCTATCGTAAAGCGGATACCCATTCCAGGTGGAGGCGAGGGAGAGTTCACATTGTCACCGGATGGACGTAAGGTTTATTTCTCAAGCAACAAGGTTCCAAAGTTCTTCATTATTGACAGTGTTACTTATGACGTCGAAGGTGTGGCATACCCTGGGAATGGTCGAGGGTCACTTTCGATCTTAGCGCATCCTAGCGGAGAGAAGCTCTACATAGGTATACAAAGGGGTGGGGAGCTAAACGGAGTTAGTTATCCTGGTGGTAACAGTTTCCTGGCTGTGTATGATCTTCAAAACAGACGATATGAGTCGAATATATATTTAGCAGAGATTACTAACCAACAAAGCGACGATAGCACACCGATCTGTGTAACGTACGACTCACGATATGATTATCTCTATGTGGGGATGTTTCAATCCCGGAGGGGCATCTATCGAATAAACGCGGAAAGCAATCAAATAGTCGACAATATTCCATTTGAACCAAACGCCAGTTGCAAACATTTCGCGTGGGTTGATCCCCTGGCACAGGCCATTTATGAGGATTATCTACTTTCTGTGAACCGCAACAATCACGAATTAGCCGTTCTTGATAGAGCATCGGCTGCCCTAAAAAAATCAATCCCACTCGGCGAAGCGCCAAATGGTCCTCGCGATATTGTAGTCGTCAGGCAAGAAGCGGTAATCAGTTATCCGGAGCGGAATGGCCTGATCTTTGTGGACTTGGTAGAAGCGCTATGCCTGTTGTGGGCATAGATCCTGCACAGATTGGCAATTGAAATAGTGTATGCGCCATCCTTGTCGTAGCCGGCCAACATCCGCTGAAGCTGACGGCCTATCGCCCACTCAACTAAGATAGCCCCCAACAACACTCCCCTAGTACTCCGACTCCACTTTAAGCGATTTGGAATCCACAACCACGATATCTCTACATCGAGATACCACTATTCTAGACCTATCCCATATCCTCCTCCTTTTTAAGTTAGAATCCAGTAAATCTAAACATGTCACTGGAACCCCAAGTCCTCAAAGCCTTCAGGAAAGTATCAGAAGTGGTACGAATGGTGGGGATCGGCTGAAGTAGACATGTTAGTTATTTATGGGCACACGTTCTATCCTTTACCATGCCACTCATCAAACACAAAAAGGTATTCTACGTGTCTCTCTTCTTGATAATGCTGAGTATAGGATTCATGATATCAAAAACCATGACTGGGAGCATAGCAAAAAGGTGCGAGCCAGATTACCTCCTAGAGCATGTGTGGTATGAAGATGTTGATATTGAATTTGCAAGGGAAAGATGCAAAGTGTTGTGTTGGAAAGATTTTCACGTCGATTCATTCAAGGTAGATAGGAAAGAAAGCAAAGGTTTTGTTAGTGTTGTCTGCTACTGTGACAGAAATGAATGTGGGTGATTAGTAGGTTGAGGTTGGCTCAGAAGAGGGCCAGGAAAGTGAGTAGATGGGGATTATGAATATCCATCTGGAAGTACAGGAGTAATTGATAAAGTTGCTCAATCATGCTATGATAACAACAGATGAAGTTGGGATTGCCTATTGTATTACCAGAAGAAAACACCCCTAGAGGGAATACCATGAGAATAGAATGGTCTATTGAAGAAGAAGATGTGGTCAGAACACAATCATTTATCAAGTCACAAAGCAGGAATAGATTTGTCAAGAGAAGAATAGAAAAGAATGTTGATGCCAAATACGTTCCTCGTTTCAATAGAGAACGGTTTTGGAAAGTAATGGTTGAATGCTTGTTGAGTACTCGGCAACGAGCCGGCCCTAATAGCGCACTAACGCGGTTTTGCTCTATGCGTCCCTTTCCATTGAGCTTAGAGGAGTGTACATCACATTCTGTAAGCCTCAGCTCTTTTGTAGAGGACCGGATAACGAGGTTTGGCGGCCGAGGCGTGCCAAGACCATAGGTAAGCAGGTAGACGAGAATTTCAGATGGCTAAATCAGAGCGGATGGATTGAGATTGAGAGAATTGCTGATGAACTGATCAAGTGCAGGAAAAGGGACCCACTCACTGAAGACATAGTCATTGAAAGAAAAGCTGCGAACCTTGTGGCCAAGAACTTGAGCGGTTTTGGAACCAAGCAACCAAGAAATCTATGGCAAACACTGGGGTTGTTTCGTTTCGAGATACCTCTAGACAGCAGAATTACAAAATGGCTCAATGAAAATGGTTTTCCCGTAAGACTATCAGCTACTGCTTTAGCAGATAAGAACTATTACGAATTTGTGATGACGGGCATACAGAAGTTATGTGAGACCTGCGATGTGTTACCCTGTGTTTTTGATGCGGCCGTCTTTTCAAGCTGTGACCAGGAATGGACGGAGGATAAGCTTGTATGGTGATTGGCCGAACAATCTCATATATTAATCTTGCCAGACAACTTATGTATGGGGAACCCACGAAGGCTGTCCCTATTTGCCTTTGGCCTCATCAGTACCAGGAATTGATAAAATGAGCGAGAAACAGTTTAGAAAAAGGTTGCATGGATTTCTAGAAACTGAGTTACCTGATTATGTTGTAACGATAGGTAGTAACTTGCTTTACAAATTGATTATTGATGCTAATGGTGAACTTCAGCCCAGCAGTTTTTCTAAACCCAAAAGGGGGAATTTGGCATTTCAGACTGACATATTAATAAGCAACAATGATGTGCCGCTTGTTGTAATAGAAACGAAGTTTGGTGGTTTTACCACACACGATGTTTTGACCTACTCCCTTAAGGCTATAAAACACAAAGAGGTCTACCCGTATCTAAGATATGGCTTAGTTGTTGGTGGAAAGAGCAAAATCAATAAACGATTCTTCATTCATAATTCTGGTTTCGATTTTGCGATTGCTATTGATGAAGGCGATGACTTGAGTGAATTGCTTACGATCATAAGAAAACAGATTGAGGCAGCGGAGCTGATGTCAGATGTCCTGAGGGATAGAGAGGTACGAAAGTATGTAACAAGTATAGAGGTAGGATAGGGAACCAAAAAGAAGAAAAGGAACTTGAAGATTCAATCAAAGTTTTATGCATACGGACACTTATTGTTAAGTCGGATGTATTTGATCCGTTGAGGGGGGAGCAATATGTCGGAAATACAAATCGAAACTATAGTAACCCGATTTTTTAGGGATTTCTCTCGACTTGAGTATGCCCTGAAGAGGGCTGGATACGTGAAACCACGAGGAAATAGCATCGATGCTCAAGTAGACTGGTCAAGATTTGCGAATTGCCATGCCGATTCATTCAATCGCTTGCTTGAAGAAGATGCCAATATTTCATTGAAGAAATCAGTTGAGTTTATGAGATGTGACCCTCCCAGAAAGCTTGTAATGATCCAAAAGGATGGTAATCCTCATCTTTGTTGGAAAAGGGCTGATCCTGCAGGCAATACTTTGAAGGAGTTGTTAGTACTGGTCTGTAGGGTGAGAAACAACTTGTTTCATGGCGAAAAGCCAGAAACTGTTATTGGCGGTTCTAAGAGAGGTAGGGAATTGATTGAGAAATCACTAAAGATCATTACTACATGTGTTTCACTTGATGATCAGGTTAAGAACGCTTTTGAACAGTATACACACCCTCCTGTACCCCGTTGTGACAGTGATTCTTAAGCACAAAATAAAAGACAGGAAAAAAGCTCTTGTGGAAGTCGTGAGGAGATACCCAGAATACCTGGATATGGTTGGGGCTGCTACTGGTCTGTCAAAGAGGCAGTTGACGCTGGCTCAGGAGAGGATTAGGAAAGTGGGCAGGTTGAGTGGGTAGGTGATGGTGAACGTTTCTCATTAACCAGTGGGGGCGAAAGGTAAAAGCCGGCTATTTCTTTCCTATGGCTTCCGAGATTATTGTGCCGATCAACGAGGTCAATTCTTGTTCAAACCCCCTGCTAATGTCTGAGGATCTACTCTTAACGTGAGCTATCTCATGTAACAGAGTTCCAGCATAGTCTTTGAGACTCCTGAGTTGATCTCGTTTAATGATTATCCTCCCGGTTGCTGGCTCCCATAATCCCGATGCTTCTGTGAAAGAATGTACCTCCATTCGCATCGTTTCTGATATTCTGATTTCTTTGACTTCTCTGGGTTTACGGCCTACAAAACTCAAGATTCGATCAGTCAATCTAAAGATCTCCCGTTCCTTCGATGTCATGTCGTTTTCGCCAATGAACTTGAACTCAAAGCTTGCGTTCCATTCCATCTTGAACTGATCCAGATCCCGGATTACATTACCTGAAATATCACGTAATCCTCTAATCTTCTCTCTTATGTTCTCAGGTACAGTAACTATTTCGTATCCATCACTCCTCGCCTTATCAACTATATCCGCTGCATACATCAGTTGCTCAGGCGTGAAGAATACCACCTTTTCCAGAGAGTTCAACAACTTGCATGCATGAACACTAACATCTGTCCACTTGAGTTCGTCATGGAGAGTTCCATCCTGATAACCCCTTAGATCGTCAGCCAAGCTCTTCGCAACGATCTTGCTACTGCACGAAAGGAGAATAGATTTAACTCTTTCAGAATAAGCAGTTCGACCAACGTTGGTTCTTTCTCTGTTCAATGCTTTGCGAATTGCCTTAGTAAGAGATGTTACGTTGTAAGAGAATAAGAAGTTTTCCTCTTCTGCGACCCATACACCGTTGACGTAGATTCTGGCTGTCCCACCCTTCCTTTCCAGAACTTCGCCATATTGTGTTGATTCAAGAGTTCTCTCCCCAGAGAATCTTAGGAATAGATCTTTTGCTTTCTCGATGTCTCTATCAGTGCAACCATCTAAGATGAATTCTGTTCCAATGAAGTTTGGATCTGAAGGAGGATGGATATAAGCGTGCAATGTTATTACATCTTCAAAATCGTGCTTGTCTGATTTTCCAAGTGTGATGTCGCCGTGTCGTGATTTGACAAATACCTTTACCCCTTTTCTGTCGAATGTTGCGAGAGCGTCCTTCAACCCGATACCGAACTTGCCAATAACGTTAGGATTTCGCAGTTTTTCCTCATCCTCTTTCTGCGTCAAATGCTCGTATCGCAATCCACGCCCAAAATCCCTTATGTGCCATAGCTTGGCCTTTTCTCTGCGAATTGCCGTGCTTTTCGTCCCAGTCAGGGTCTCTTCATCTATGGCATTTGCTATTACTTCTCGTATGGCGTGGTATACCTCCCAGTCTTCCAATATCTTTTCAATATTGAGATCAAACTTCTTTGCGTGCATGCGGCTCCACTCCTTTCAACATCTACTCTTCTTCATCTACGCAACTAACGACTTGCAGACTAGCCAGATGCCTGCCTAAGCCTATTATAAACAGATACCACCACTTTTGCAACTCTACAATGATTTTGGTGATAAGGATATTTAAGCGTCTCAACTCTCGGCATCAACGGCAACACCAACTCAGATAAATCACATGTCCTTACTTCTCCACTACCTAACCATGAGAGGCTACTGTCCCACATGCAAGGAATACAGAAGTGACGACGGCAAGAATGCTTGGGGTATCCTGTGGGACCTGGACTGCCCTATCTGCGAGAAGTGCGGAAGCGTGCTCGACATTTGGGAGGATGGCTCAGATCCGATCGGCCGGCGAAGGAAATGCAAAGAGTGATCGTCAAGGCATTGAATCTGCTCAAGGAGAGCAAGCACAGTCTTCAACAGTTGGGGCTGAAGGTGAACTACCCGCTTGATCAGCTTAGGTTGCTGCTGGAATGGGGCGAGGCGCAGAAGCTCTGGCTCAAAGATTCCGTCTCCCAAGCCTACATGATCAGCGATACTGGCGAGCTGATACTTGAAATGCTTATGGTCAAAGATATGCTGAAGGTTCATCCTCTCAAACTAGACAAGCCAGAGTTTGATCACTTGCTCAAGAAGCTGAAGCACGTGCAATTGTGTTTAAGGTCTTTACAGACTCCTTGAAGAAAAACGGCATGGTGAACCTATGGAAGAATTGAAGTTCATGGTTGCAGGATGCGGACACATAATAAGAGCTGATAATCTCGGCGGAAATTGCAGCAGATGTGGAAAGCTATGTTGCAAGGATTGTCTGACGATAATAGACGATGAGATGCTCTGTCCAACTTGCCTTAAAAACAAGCTCAGGGGATAGGGATGGATCTATGGATTTGTGAATCTTGTGGCTCAACGGTCAGGAGGGATCAGATCAGAGGTAATTGCGCAGTATGTGGGAAGAAGACTTGCATAGCGTGTTCAAGGGTATGCGAGTCATGTAGTAAGATAGTGTGTCCGAATTGCATTAGAACAAGAGAAGTCTGGAGGCAAGGAAAGCTGTACTTCATGAGGATATGCGACTTCTGTTGGAAAAGGCTCTTCTGGTGATACTATCAGCTACGTGATCTGTCTGAATTGCGGGAAGATTACTTCTGAAAGAGAGTTCTGTCTTTACTGTCATTCCCCACTCTTTGGAGCGTTCAAGCCTCCAGAAACTAAACAAGGACTCCATTTGGCCGCTACTGAAAGCGGCTTTTTTTGTCTCCCCCTGAAGTATTTCAGTTATCATTTTGCTTTTTTCGGGGTAACGGTGAGCGGGAAGTCAAGATGTGCGATGAACCTAGCAGTAAAGGCTGAGAATGCTGGCTTGAACCTGCGTATCCTAGACGTGGAAGGTGAATGGAAAAACATCATACCCAAGCTACAGAAAGAAGTCGGATATTATGAGGTGGATAGTAACCTGAAGGTTAATCCGTTCGAGCTCGATGACCTGGGACTGACGAAGCTGTTGTTGAGGGAAACGATCTTCAAGGGCATAGAGCTCGAGTATCAGGACTTGAGTCCGCAGATGAACTTTCTATTGGACAAGTGTCTTCTAGTAAGCAAGAACATACCAGAGCTCATACACAACATCATTCATTACCACCCTGATACACCTTGCAGGCTGAGAAACCTGGATGCGACAAGAACTGCTCTTCTGACCAGGCTAACTCCTTACAGGGACAACCCGATTCTTAGGAGGATATTCTTCGTCAAGCGATCGAGCATAGCACCAGGTTCTTTTCAAGACAAGAACTTAATAGTAGACCTTCACAACCTGGACAAGAAGGTTGCATACAAGCGGGAGCTCAGGCTGATCTACAACTGCTTAACAACAACATACCTCAGAGAAGCATTGAACAGGGAAGAGACTTCAACTATCAGCAACATGTTCATCGCAGATGAAGCTCAACTGTTAGTTCCGAGGATACTGAAGAAGGCTATAGTCACGGACACATGGGTCACGACAGACTTTGCGACAAGATTGAGGAAAAGAGGAGAAAGCTTGGTTATCATATCCCAGAGCCCATCGAACATAGAGGACGATATAAGGAAAAATGCTCAGAACGTGTTTGTGTTCAGGCTACAGGATCCGAAGGATATTAGAGCTATGGCTGGGATGCTGGGCTACGTGCAGTTGATGAAGTCACCTATCTGGCAAGTTTCCTCACGAACCTGGAGAACAGAAGGGCAATAGTCAAGACTCCGCTGGCAAGCAATCCATTCCTGGTCAGGTCGTTGGATTTAGAGCTGGAGAAGATCAGCAAAGAAAGACTTAGGCAAATTGCACCTGAAGTCGATCAGAGGGAAGAGCTGGAAGAGGATGAGCTAGAGCTATTGAAGATCGTGGAAGAGTATCCGTTCATACAGAACACGAAAAGGGCTTACCATCTAGGCTGGCACAGATCAAGGTTTTCAAAGGTGAGGAAGTCTTTACTGGAGAAGGGGTTCTTAGAGGAGATCAGTTTCAAGACGAAAGAAAGGGGGGCGCCGAGTCACTTCCTAAAGCTGAAGGGCAAGGAGGACTATGGAAAAGGAGGGTTCATCCATGCTTACTGGGTTGAGCAGATCTGCAATCATCTGAGGAAGCACGGCTACGCCGCGATAAAGGAGTTCAAAGCGGATGGGAAGATGGTGGATATAGCTTTTGAGAAGGATGAGAAGCTTGCTTTCGTCGAAGTAGAGTACAAGTCTGATTGGGAGGGGAACATATTGAGAGGAGTAAAGCTGTGTGACAGGCTTATCTCGGTTTTCGTGAGGAAGAGCGAGTATATGAAAGCTAAGCTTTTTCTAGGGGAAAAGAGGCTTGAGAAGGTTGCAATAGTGCATGTTCATTCGTACCAAGGCGCCCTATCTGAAATTGCCTGAGCCGGCATTTGGGGTGTCACCGCGGTCATGGTATGTTAATTGCCGCAACAGACTACTCCACATGAACAAGTGCGTAGGTGCGCGGTCCCTTAGGAAAATACTCATTCAAAAAGCTCAATAAGAACTCCTCATCTCCCTCTGAGGCAGCCCAGATAACGCCAGAAACAAAATCAGCAATCTGCACGAGAGGTTCAGTCCGCGAGTCGGGGAATCTCAAAGTTGGGGCAATGCGGCGCATTAAGGCTTGGTTTTCAGGTTTAACTGGCCACGGACCGTCTCGAAGCTGTTCCCAAGAGGCTTGCTTTCGGGCTTCCTCTTCGCGACTACCAAGTTGGTCAAACCAGATTTCCCCCCTGGCATTGTGCTCTTTCAGAAGGAGAGCAAACTGGGCTAATACACCCACCCAGAGAGTTTCGATATCCAGAACTTTTCTTCCATCTTCAGTGATAATGAAAGCAAGATCTGACGCCCTGTCTTTGCGCACGACTGTAGTTACGGGCAAAACGTTCGTTGCACTGAACAGTTCCGACAACGCCCACTTTGCCTGTTCGCGCCATTCTCGGGGATCACTTGAGAGCAGAGGGTTGTCTGCCCTGTCCTGATGATGCCCTGGGAAGAAGTGACTCCACTTAAGTTCACAGTGCTGGTTGCCGCACAGTTCCCGCTTGACATTTCCCCAGGTAGAAACAATCGCTTGTCGCTTTCGTGACTCGATGATAAAACCGCCCAATGCCCATGTCTTAGTTCGGCTGGGCCAGCGGGTAGTACCACGTTCATCGCATGTCAGGATGTACTTTCTTGGTAGACACATTCGGTCTACGACACCTCCGCACCATTACACTACATTTGAGTGAAGCGCAATGTCAACCTGCGCGCATATTCGATTTTCTTCTTCTCTAATCTACCAACCCATTTCTTCTACGGAAAGCGACCAAATTGGACAGAAGCATTTCCTGCATATTTAGAGCAGGCGATTGACCTTCAGAAACTGTTAATATCACAAACCGACAAACATAGAACGTATTTCATCTTACACTAATATCAAAAGCGGAAATCTATAAAATGCATCATTCGAACTCGAATAACGGGTCTGGAAACCAGCTATGTTCAACGATCTCACCTTTATCCATATCAAACTGGCCTATAATGATACGCTTGTAGCCAGCCGAATGCGAATACAGGCGAGGGTTTTTGGCAAGAAGCCTTCTTACTTCCTCTTGGATTGGTTTAGGTGAAATTAGAAGGGCATAATGGGCCCCAAAAAGCTCGGCATACATTTTCGCTTGGTAGATATCATGAGCTTTTAGAGGATCCTTCTTGATTTCGACAACTATGATTCTTCTGAACCTATTTTTGATGACGTATCCCGTCAAATCTGGACGGAGACCCTCCTTAGAAAGATACAGCAATACATCTGTCTCTAGCACACCCTTTATTTTCTGGCTAAATGCATCGCTAGTTATTTCTAGGTAGCAATTACCGAATTTCTCCCTGAACTTATCTTCTAAACACTGTCTGATGGGATCATAAAGGTCTTTTTCCGTCAAATCGTTTTTCATGATCGCTACACCTGCTTAAGAGTTCGCATTGTCTCCAGTGAACAGGTCCTATGCTCTAAGGTTGGTCATGCTTTGCAGACTTTTGTATATTATACAATGAGAGCAAATAAAAAGAAAGAAGAATCAGATCACAATCTCATACTTCTTCCATCTTCCATATCCTTCAGCTTGAACCAACCCAAGCCTGACCATCTTCCGCATGTAGTTTCTATAGGCTCTAGCAACAATGGGTCTTTTCATAAGCTTACAATATTCCTTATAGAGCAAGCCTGATGATATCTTCCTTTTTCTTTCGAATATCTCATAGATGATCCTTTGATGTTCGTTTAGTTTGAGTAGAAGATAAGACTTTTTCAACTTCTTTGCCTCTCTCGATGCTGCTTTGATTTCTTCCAGTGTTACCTTCTTCAAGCCTTTGTCCTCTGCTTTCCTCCCAGCTCTCCTCAGAATCTCAAGCCCAATTCTCGCATCACCCCTGGCCAACCTAGAAGCTACTTTGATTAAGTCATTCGACAAAGAGCCTGGTTTGAAAGAGTATTCTACTCGATCCTTCATTATGTCTAAGAGCTCTTGTGGTTTGTAAATCGGGAACTCTATCTCAGTTAAAGCCAACCTGCTCCTTATTCGAGCGTCAAGGTGCATCAAAGCATAATAATCATTCGATATCAAGATCAGGCCACAATCCTGTTTTGCCAGAACATAGAGAACGTCAAACCTCTTGAGTTGATCTACCTCATCTAAACAGACCAAGATCTTCTTTGTCTTCAGTAGTCTCTCCAACTTCTTTATCAACTCAGAAGTGGGTTCTCTTCCATGAGTAGGTACCTCAAGGCTTAACAAGACTTCTTTCAGTACTTCATGAGTGGTCCTGTATTTCCAACAGTTGATATAGGCTGAGCGGTATTGAAAATAGCTTTCTAGGATCCGCGTTGCTAGTATGGTTTTCCCAGTTCCTGTAGGACCAACTAAGAATACATTCTCCGGCAATCTCCCGCGCAGAAGACGCTTCAAGCACCTTTCCAACTCTTTGAGTTTGCTTCCTCTGTGCAAAAGCCTGGTCGGAATGAAAGCTTCAGTTAATGGTAATTCGTTGTGAATGATGCTATCGTTCATGGTAAGATTTAACGGAGCAAGTTCTTATCATTTATGTTCCGATAGGGATTCCGATAGATTCCGGACAAGAAAGTTATAAATATCCGTTCGGATATATAAAAAACAGATATTGTGAAAAAAGCCTAGGGATTTACACCCGACTTGTTGGGCCCAGCTGGGGGTAACGGAGTCGGATATAAGTCCTTGGGCATTGTTCATATGAATCCAAGCCCAAGGTCTACGCATGAGTGAAAACATTCATAAACCCAGAGAAAGGTTGAAGACTCAGTTACCAAAACCTGAGACCTGGATAGGCATATCGAAAAGAGACAAGAAGCTAATCCTCGACTTCCACGACGAATGTTATTCCCAAGGGTTGTCTGATCACAGAGTATTGTTCTACGTAACCAAATTGCGGAACATCTGTAAATGGAAGCAGAAGGACTTCCAAGATCTAACCAAGGACGATATTAAAAAGCTCGTGAGGAAGATAGAACGGAAGGATTATGCAGAATGGACAAAGCATGGATACAAAGTGACGATAAAGAAGTTCCTCCAATGGCTAAAAGGATACGAGTGGCACAGCAAGCAGTACCCAGAAGAGGTCAGATGGATAAAGGCTGTGGTCAAGAACAACAAAACAAAACTTCCCGAGGAAATACTAACCAGAGAAGATGTAGAGAATCTTATTAGAGCGGCTTCTGGCATCAGGGATAAGGCTTTTATCTCTGTCCTGTATGAATCGGGTTGCAGGATAGGGGAGATGCTCGGTTTGAGACTGAAACATGTGGACTTCGATGATTACGGAGCAGTCATCAGAGTATATGGCAAGACCGGTTCCAGGCGAGTTAGATTAGTCTCTTCTGTTCCCGATCTATCCAATTGGATAGAGCATCATCCAAGGAAGGGAAATGAGGATTATTTGTGGGTCAATGTGGGCACGACTAACCATGGGAAGAGGACTGGTTACCAGAACGCAAGGAAATTGTTGAAACAGATAGCCCGAATAGCTGGTATAGAGAAAGCGGTTAGCCCACACAGTTTCAGGCATTCCAGAGCTACTCATCTCGCCAATAAGCTAACAGAAGCTCAAATGAAAGAATACTTTGGCTGGGTTCAGGGTTCAGACATGGCTTCAATCTACGTCCATCTATCTGGAAGAGATGTTGATAATGCTATTCTGAGGATCCACGGAAAGCTCTCAAAAGATGAGGAAAAGAAGGAAGAAGAGTTGAAGACCAGAGAGTGTCCTAGATGCTATCACGAGAATTCTCCTGAAGCTCGATTCTGTAACAGGTGTCGGCTTGCTTTGGATGAAAAGACTGCTTTAGAACTGGAGAAAAGAAAGAGGGAGTTCACGAGCATCATGACTCCGGAGATAATCGAGAAGATGATATAGGAGAAAGCGAGGGAGATGCTGAAGTCTAGGATCTCTTAGGTAGGCGGTGGGAGGCAACCAATCGGGGACCAGGGAATCTAAACGGGTCAGTCAGTCTGTGGACAGCAGCGCATTTCTTTGATACAATAACAGTAAACAAGGCAGTGCCGATAATCTTCAGTATTGCAAGTACGGACAAGTAGGGTGTCCTGAAATGCCAAAAATAGAAGCGGAGGGCGAGTGAATTGCGAATGGGCAAACGGCTCTGGACGGCGCTCGAAATTGCGACATCGCTGGTGATTCTGCTGCCGGCTTCCTCCTCGGCTCCTCAGGCCGCAGCTCTGGTTCAGCAGGGCTATGGGGTGATGGTGGCCAACATCTTCGCCCTCGACCATGTGGTGGACATGGATTTCGATTGGATCCTACATTTCGTGAGATGGGCGGATGTTGAGCCCAGCGAGGGGGGAGGATACCACTGGGGCGATCTCGACAACATCCTGCAGCAGGCCGGCTCCCGAGGTCTGAACGTACTGATCCGCGTGGACAGACCCCCCGATTGGGCGAGAGGGTCGGGCACCACAGAAACGGGTCCGGTCCGGTCCGACAAACTCGACCAGTGGCAGACCTTTCTGAGGGAGATGGCCGCTCACGCCCGGGCCAAGATCCAGACCGAGGCTTGGAGCATAGAGGTCGCTTACGAAATCTGGGCCGAGCCGAATCTATTCGGCGAATGGGGCGGCCTTTCGCCTGATCCAGGCTATTACACCACCATCCTTCAGTACGCCTACTGGGGCATCAAGGCTGGAGACCCCCAGGGCATCGTGGTCACCGCCGGGCTGGCCACCACCGGCGGGACTCCCGATGGGCTAAACGTGGACGATTTGGACTTCATCAGGACAATGTATGACACTGGCGCAAAGGGCTATTTTGATGTCCTTGGTTCCCACCCCTACGGCTTCGCTTATGCCCCTGAGGACAAGACAAGCAATCCCATTCTGTGCTTCCGCCGCGTCGAGCACCAGCGAGCCATAATGGTGGAAAGGGGCGATGGCAATAAGCCGGTCTGGGCCACGGAGTGGGGATGGCTGCTGAACCCGGCCGAGAAGAACGTCTCCTGCTCGTGGCCTGATCGCGATTGGCAACGGGTGTCAGAGGACCACCAGGCCGACTATCTGAGGCGGGCTTCCCTTTATGCCTGCCGACACTGGCCTTGGATGCGGCTCATGTTCGTGTCCAACCTCGACTTCAACACCGTCCCTTGGTACCACGACGAGTGCGAGCCGATACGCTGGTATTCGATCCTAAATCCCGACGGCTCGCCCCGCCTAGCTTACATCTACCTCAAGGAGATGCCCAAGCCACCCTGTACCAAAATCTACCTGCCCATCATTATCAAGAACTACGCTCCCTAACCTGGGGCTGACATGAAAAACACGGCCAGCGATCTTCCCCCTGAGCTCCAAGCTTTCGCTTCCCTGCTTGACGCCCAACCTACCGATGTCCAAGAGGCTTTCCAGTTCCTGCTAGTCACTGCCATGCACGAGGCTGGCAAGCTTGAACTCTTGAGCGTGGCGGAGGTTCAGGGACAGTGGCACTACACTACTGGTGTCTCAGGAGAGGATGTCAAATGAAGAAAGCAATTCGAGTATTGTTCATAGCTACTGTGTTGATGGCAGGATGTACAGCACCTGAGCAAAAGCCCAACTATCTCACCGTTCCAGAGGTTTGGGAAGATGCGCCATCGCTGGCTGGTGAACAGATTCGCGTGCGTGGCTGGAAACGGTTCTATCATTCAGTGACCGTGCAACTGTGTCAGCCTCCATCTTGTGACTGTAACCAAAGCAAAGGGTATCTAGAGCTTCTTGAAGAAAGTCTACCATCAGAGGACGACAGATACTTCAGTATGTCTAAGATAATGATCCCAGGCTCAAGTCTCGATTGCAGAGGAAATGAATGTTATATGGTTTGCACACCATTTGACCCCACCTGTGCTGAAGCGTTTGAGTTTGTAGGTAGATTGAGGATAGCAGAGTGGAATGAGAATAACAAGCAGTTGTGGTTGGAAGACCTTGATTTAGAAGCTTCGCGCCAACTGATTGACGAGGAATGGGTTCCTATTCAGACAGGGCATTTCACCATTCCTCTCAGAACACCGTGAAGCATGTTCAGTTCCGTAGAGCCGCCTAGAACTGGCCGCAGCCGACCGCGCTGTATTCAGAACCCACAACCCCGACCATGAAAAACACGACCAGCGACCTTCCCCCTGAACTCCAAGCTTTCGCCTGCCTTCTCGCACTTAGTCCTGTACCCTGTACCTGTCGGTCCAGGACAGGTGCGGCCTAAGTACAGGGACGCCCAACCCCGAAGTCCAGGAGGCGTTCCAGTTCCTGCCAGCCACCGCCGTGCACGAGGCTGGCAAGTTTGAACTGTTGAACGTGACAGAGGTTGACGGGCAGTGGCACTACACTTTTTCTGGTGCAGGCGAGGTGTTCAGCGTGGTGCGGCCAGAGATGGGCAAGGAGATGGAGAGAAAAGTGCAGGAGGAAGTGAAAGGAGGGTAGAATGGCCAAGTTACTAACTGCCGAAGAAGCCGCCAAACACATCGGGGTTTCACAACGCACTTTCTGGAGGAGGGTCGCAAGCGGTCTAGTGAAACCCGCACGGTCAAAAGGAAAAGGCAAGGACTGGAGGCGGCAGTATTTCAGCCAAGCCGATCTGGATGCTCTAAAAAGGGAGAAATGATTATGGACTCGAACCAGATCGGGGCAAGGGATTGATAAGGACGAAGATGAGAGGCAAGGAAAAGCCCGAAGAGGTTCTCAGGCAATTGTCTCTATCAGGCAGCGAGGGATGGGAGCTGGTCTTTGAGACGCCAAAACTTTGAGACATCTCATCCTGGTATTCTCAACTGCTCTGTGTTAGATCGACTTCTGGAGATTTTCGATCGAGTTAGTGAATTGGATACAAGAACCAAGTTGGGCCAGCAGGAATGAGGGCTTTGCCCCACACGGCTAGTACTAGGATATTGTGAAAAGCCACCTGTGTCAATCGCACAGGTGGCTTTTCCTGTTGCCAAACGGGTCACTTTGATATTATCCAAATCCTCTCCCCATCGGTCACCACTTCGATGGTGCCATGCTCGTCAG
>Ga0209979_1001290_pt1 | contig 28162 bp, 43 predicted proteins | sample AnhtaG_FD_183114 | JGI IMG/M metagenome (GOLD analysis project Ga0209979, IMG submission 183114) | Deep subsurface microbial communities from Anholt, Denmark to uncover new lineages of life (NeLLi) - Anholt_01485 metaG (SPAdes) (version 2) | ecosystem: Environmental > Aquatic > Marine > Oceanic...
ACGAGGTAACAGATGCCAACTTCAATATACCGGAACTGAATCAAGCTTTGCTGAAGTGGGAGAATGTGTATAATACTATCCGCCCTCATCAGGCATTGGGATATCTTACTCCACAGGAATTTCTGAAGCACAATCAACAAAATCAGAGAAAGGAGAAAGTGTCACTAATCATATGAACGAGTACAATGCCTTGCCCCCACCCGATAAGACTGATATACTGAGCCAGAGATATGCCCTATGAAATTGTCGTCGGCCTGGAGGTTCATGCTCAGCTATTAACCAGGAGTAAGATGTTCTGTAGCTGCAGCACTGATTATGCCGGTGCTCCTCCTAATATTCACGTCTGCCTCGGCATGCCTGGCACCCTCCCCGTCATCAATGAAAAGGCAGTAAAATATACGGTGATGACTGCCCTGGCTTTAAATTGCACTATTCCCGAATATACAAAATTCGACCGTAAGAACTACTTTTACCGTGACGTGATGAAAGGTTACCAGATCACTCAGTGTGACATTCCCATTGAGAGAGGAGGTTGGCTGACCATTGATAGCAACGGCACTAAGAAAAAATCAATATCACCAAGGTGCATCTAGAGGAAGATGTGGCTAAATTGTGGCACCGGGGAGCTTACAGTCTGATAGACGTCAATCTCTCTGGGTTACCGTTAATAGAAATTGTCAGAGAGACGAGAGGTTGGGCAGAGGAACAGGGCATGGCAGTGTCTATGAGAACTAAAGAATACGCTGACGATTATCGCTATTTACCCGAACCTGATTTACACCCCATGGTTTTGGACAGAGCCTGGATAGAAGAAATCAGAGCCAGACTCCCCGAATTACCCGAAGCACGCAGAGACCGATTTATGACACAATACGGCTTATCCTTATACGACACTAATATTCTAACTAGCTCCAGAACCATGGCAGATTATTTTGAAAACTGCGTCAAGTTAATGGATTCTGGCAAGACCAAGATTGCGAGTAACTGGCTTTCAGGAGATTTTAGCCGACTGCTTAACGCTACCAACACCGAGATTGAAAATGTTAAAATAAGTCCGAACCATCTAACCGAAATGCTTGACCTGGTAGATAATGGTACTATAAGCAGACCGACTGCCAAGATGGTGTTAGAGGATATGTTTCACACTGGCAAAAGAGCCAGCGAGATTATAACGGAAAAGAGACTCAGCCAGATTAGCGATGCTGATGAAATAAGAGAGGCGGTAAAACAAGTAATGGTCAACAATAGCGAGGCAGCGGCAGATTATAGCTCTGGCAAACAGCAAGCTTTGACATTCATTATGGGACAGGTCATGAGAGCTACCAAAGGGAGGGCTAACCCGGGCATGGTGAGAGAAATTACCATACAAGAACTGGGAGGGAAATAAATTGCCTACTTATCTTTTCGTCGCCCAGATATTAATAGCAATAGCTTTAATTGCTGCTATACTATTTCAGTTACGCGGTGGAGGCATAGGAGGTATTTTTGGTCAGGCTGATTCAGTATATCGGACACGGCGAGGCATAGAAAGTACCCTTTTCAAGCTGACCATTGTCTTAAGTATCCTGCTTGTCATTTTTGCTACTTTAATCGTTACTCAGACTTAGTATCTATTGATGAGTGCCATAATAACTCTGACCACCGATTTTGGCTATGATGATGCTTATGTTGCTGCTGTGAAAGGCGCCATATTAAGCATTAACCCTGAAGCTAATATTATAGACGTCAGCCATTCTATCGAGCCGCAGAATATCCTACAGGCCGCTTTCATACTTAACGCTGCTTACCGCTACTTTCCTAAGCAAACAGTTCACATGGCCATTGTTGACCCTGGCGTAGGTAGTGAGCGCGAGGGGATAATACTGAAAACCCCTTCGGCTCTCTTCGTTGCTCCCGATAATGGCATCCTCAGCTATGTAGTTAATGATTTATTTCCCGTTGACCCCCCCCCAACTCAATATGGCAGTGACCTTAACGAGATAATACTTAAGACAGGCCTTGAAGCTGTAATCATTACCGACCCTCGTTTTTGGCGACATCCAGTCAGTCCTACCTTCCACGGAAGAGATATTTTTGCCCCGGTGGCTGCCGGCCTCTCTTTAGATATTTCAATTTATGAATTTGGGGGGAAAATTAACTCACTGCGTGTCCTCCCTATACCAAAGCTGTCCCTTGATCCAGAGGGTAATTTAGTTGGCCAGGTCTTACACATTGACCGCTTCGGCAACTTGATTACAAATATTAGAAGCGCCGACTTACCTGGGAAAGATGTTATGATTGAGGCAGCTGGATACTGTATTCAAGGCATCAGTAGTTACTACGCGCAAAATAAAGGAGTAATGGCTACCATAGGCAGCACCGGTTATCTTGAAATATCACTAAGAAACGGGAGCGCTTGCGACTTCCTGGGCATGGTGGTGGGAGACGAAATAAAGGTGATTTCAGTTATAGAGTGAGGAGATACCAAGAATGTCAATCCAAATCACCACGCTAAGCGAAAATACCGCCAGTGACGAGGGCCTTATTGCTGAATGGGGACTGAGTATCTTGGTGGAGGCAGATGACCACAAAATCCTCTTCGACACGGGGCTAAGTTTCTCAGCAGCTTATAATGCCCCTACTTTAGGAGTAGACTTATCACAAATTGATAAAATTGTCTTCAGCCATGGCCACTCAGACCACACAGGTGGACTATTACACATCCTTAAAATGGTGAAGGGCGACGTCGAGGTAATCGTCCACCCCAATATCTGGGCAGCCAAATACAGCCGCTACCCTGGAGAAAAAGAGGAATATGCCGGCGTGCCTTTCCCTAAAGAAGCTGCGGAAACATCTGGAGCTCTCTTCAATTTAACCAGGAAACCAGTGTGGATTAGCGAAAATATCGTTACCAGCGGCGAAATACCCATGATTACAGAATATGAAATGATTGACCCTGTTCTTTATGTCAAGGAGAAGGGTGAACTTAAACCTGACCCACTGCGGGACGACCAGGCACTTTTTCTCAAGTCTGAGAAGGGCTTAATCATCTTCCTGGGTTGTGCCCATCGAGGAGTAATCAATACCATAAGGCATGCCCAAAAGTTGACCGGGTTAGAGCCAGTCTATGCAGTTATTGGTGGCACTCACCTCTTTAGTGCTTCACCACAACGACTGGATTTAACGATTGCCGAATTATTAAGTTTGGGCATCCAGAGGCTGGGAGTATCTCACTGCACTGGCTTACCAGCATCTGCTGTCCTGGCTCAGAGATTCGGCGAGGCTTTCTTCTTCAATAATGCCGGCACACGCATCAACCTCTAGAGGCTGCCCCACTTGCCATTCCGACCACCTTCCTATCGTCGTGCTGAACCCTGTTGTCACTCTGAGCAAAGAGAAGAATCTTTCCCCTGGTGAGAGTCTTCCCGTTCTCTTCATTCAAGGCCGGAGCATCAATTAAGATACAACAACCATTCTTTAACCGTCTTGACAAGCAAGATTTTCGTGATTAGGATATATGCAGATATTCAAATACAATGATAAATATATTTAGTGGATGGCGATGCGAGACTTTGTAAAGTGTTTAAGGCCCTTTCTGATGAGAGCAGAATCAGAATACTGAAAATCCTCCTGGAAAGAGAGTGCTGTGTTTGTGAGGTTATGCAGGCACTGAACATCTCTCAGTCCCGTGCCTCACGCAATCCGGGCATACTTGAGGACTCTGGCTTTATCAAATCCAAGAGAGACGGCCCCTGGATAGTTTACTCCGTTGACCGAAAAGAGTTGAACAACTATCCGACCTCGCTCATTGAACTGCTGCGCGGCTCCCTCGTCGACGGGGAGATTATATTGCAGGATAAACAGCGGTTAAGTCATGCCGTGCGGATCGGGCCAAGAGCAATAAAGAAATACCTTTTTGTGACTGATATGCGGTTATGTGCATAACAGCTCCTACTAAGCTACAATTGGATGGCTGAAAAGGAACGGAAACTCGGTATCTGGGGAAAGTTTCTAACTTTATGGGTTGCATTATGCATCGGTGCCGGGGTCGGATTAGGACATCTCTTCCCGCAACTTTCCGATATGCTGGCTAGACTCGAGGTGGCAGATGTTTCCATACCGATCGCCATCCCGCTCTTTGCCATGATTTATCCCATTATGGTTCAGATAAGCTGAGGAGAGATTATAAAAGCAGCTCGCTCCCCCAAGCCGATCGGGCTCACCCTGATTGCCAACTGGGCGATAAAACCTTTCACCATGGCTTTCTTCGCATGGCTATTCTTGAGCGTTTTTTTCGGCAGGTTCCTTGACCCTGCGGAAATTGAACAATACCGCGCCGGAACGATACTGCTTGGTGTTGCCCCATGCACTGCCATGGTACTGGTCTGGAGCTACCTGGCCAGAGGCAATATGGGAAATACCCTGGTGATGAGCGCAATCAACTCGCACACTATGGTCGTGTTGTATGCTCCTCTGGCCGTTTTACTGCTCGGCATTGCCGGTATCGGCGTGCCCTAGGACACCATTGCCCTTTCTGTAACCATTTACATCGTAACACCCCTGATAGCCGGCTATTCTACCCGCCGGTGGGCGATACGGAGAAAGGGGGTGGAATGATTCGAAGCCAGGCTGGAGCCCAAATTGGGTAAGGTCTCCATAATCGCCCTGCTCATCACACTGGTTGTCCTGTTCACCTATCAGGGTCATATTATCGTTGAGTTGCCGGCCATAGTCGGCATGATAACTCTGGCTATCCTGGTAAATATCTTAGTGGTCTTCGGCATCACTTATCTGGCCGCCCGCATTATGAAACTCAGATATGCCGACGCTATACCGGCTGCCCTCATCGCTGGCAGCAATCATTTCGAGGTTGCCATAGCCGTGGCCACCACCCTCTTTGGAGTAGCGTCAGGCGCAGCTCTGGCTACAGTAGTGGGGGTACTAACTGAAGTTCCCATAATGCTGTTCCTGGTATGGATTTCACTTTTGACCAGAAAGACCTTTCCAAAGCATTTACAATAGTATTAGATATGTGAATAAGATGGGAAAAGAGCCCATGAAGAAATGCTGCACATTGACATTGAGCGATGAGGAACTGATGGAGCTTCAGTGCATTTTGCTCGGTTGGCGTAGCCAGAGTTTCACCTAGTTTAACGCGGTCAGCCGTGCCGAGAAAGTCATTCAAACGGTAGTTTCCATCACCCTTATAATGGTGGTAATATATGTGATGCCCTGGATACAGGCTTGAATGAGAAAGGCTTCAAGGGAGAGAAATTAATGAGCAAAAAAAGATGGCTGGTAATTATTGTAATCGTGGCGGCAGCAGTGCTACTTGCAATCCTATTTGACACGGTGCTAGCCAACCATCGGCCAGCTATTACCAGTCTGGAAGCGCCGGAAAGAGTTCTTCCTTCAGGCAGTTGCCAGATTGTGTGTACTGCTTCAGATGCTGATGGCGACGAGCTAAGCTACAACTGGTCGGCTAGCGGAGGCGAAATAAATGGGGAAGGAGCGACGGTTACCTGGACCGCTCCTCACCCTGCAGTCTCCTACAATGTTACAGTCACGGTGACCGATGGCCGCGGTGGCGAAGATACGGATTATGTAATCATCGAAGTGAGAGCCAATAGGCCGCCAACCATTACCAACCTGGTAGCCGATGCGGACTGGACCACCCCTTTGGGTAGTATCCAGGTGACATGTACTGCCTCAGACCGTGACGATGACGAGCTAAGCTACGAGTGGTCAACCGACGGGGGTGATATTTCGGGCACAGGTGCGGTTGTAAACTGGACTGCTCCTGAAGAAGTTGGTACGTACAACGTTACAGTTACCGTTACCGATGGTCACGGTATGGAAGGCACATGGCCATCGCTACCCCTTAGCGTGACAACTGGTACTCCGCCCACTATTGAAGACCTGATTGTTACTGCCGAGCATAAATATTTGAAAACAACCACGTATGGGTACATGGTCGGGAAAACGAAGGAATACGATATTGAGTGCAGTGTTTCAGACACGAGTGTCGGAGTATCTTATGATTGGTCATGCGATGGCGGCGAGATTTCTGGGGAAGGCTCTACAATTACCTGGACTGCCCCTAATGAATCCGCTTACTTTACAGTCACGGTAATGGTTTCCGATGTCGCTGACAATAGTGTGAGTAAGAGCGTAGTTTTAAGAGTGGTCCCTTGTTCAGCATGTACTTTTGGATAAAATCAGGAGATAAATAGCGATTCCAGCTAAGGGCGTAGTTTTCCCAGTGGCGACCTGCACACCATGGGCCTTCCGTGTGGGAAATCCTGAACAGGGGAGGCTATTTTGAGGTGGCATTTGTCAGTGTCCAACAGGTTGACCAATTTTTTGAAAAACACTTTCCAGGACCGCTTCAAGAGATACTTGATTATATCCCTGATAATCTTAGGAATAGTCATCACATTCACGAGTCAGGGAACGTCAAGTACCGGTGAAGGTTTTGAGGTCCATTTCTTCCATATCCCCGGCTGTTCACACTGTGAGAAACAAGAGCCATTTAATGAAAAGGTAGCCAATACATACCCTTCAATTCAAATTATTGAACACGACGCCGCTACACCTGCTGGAAGTGCTCTATTGTCTGAGAAGCTTGCAGAGCTGGGGATGGAATACGAGCCGGAATTTCCCATAACAATCTTCGGAAATCAAGTATTCGGTGGTTGGGAATCCGAAGAGACGACGGGCAGGAAGATTGAGGAAGCTTTGAAACAATGTCTGGCGGGGGAGTGCCCGCCGCCGACGGGTAAGAACCCTACACATAAAATCAACTTGCCCCTCATAGGGGAAATTGACCCTACTGATTATTCGCTCCCAGCTTTGGCGGTAATTTTAGGGTTTGTGGACGGCTTCAACCCCTGTGCTATGTGGGTGCTTGTTTACCTTATATCCATAATAGCGACCTTGAGAGATAGAAAAAGAATATGGCTGATTGTCGGCTCTTTTGTTCTGGCTTCAGGAGTCCTGTACTTTCTGTTCATGACAGCGTGGCTCAATGTTTTCCTGCTTATCGGCTATGTCAGGCCGGTGACAATTGTCATCGGATTGGTAGCTCTGGGTGGAGGAATATTGCAAATAAGGGAAGTGATAGAGACAAAAGGTGCCATTGTCTGTAAGGTTACAGACGAGGAGTCACGAAAAAAGACGATGACCAGAATACAAGAAATTGTGTCTTCCCCTATAACCTTGGGGACGATAGTGGGAATTATAGCTCTGGCCTTTACGGTAAATTCCGTCGAATTTGCCTGTTCATTTGGAATTCCGGCGGTTTTCACTCGAGTTCTATCCCTGGCTGGTCTCTCCACCTTCCAATACTATGGCTACATCCTGCTGTATGTTTTATTTTTTATGCTTGACGACCTCGTTATCTTCGGCACGGCTGCTTTTGCTCTAACTTCAAGCCTGGGAGACCGATATGCAAAGTATACTAGGCCGGTAGGCGGAACAATACTGATAATCCTAGGGGCACTGCTTCTCGGCTGCCTTTACTCTACTCAGTTCGACTTTCTACAACCCCTATGTGGCGTACTGTGGTAGATCAGCAGGTGCGGACATGTCGTCGATTCTGGATACCTTTACGGCTCAAAGACCTACGCTCAACTAAAATACGCCAATCATCTTTAAGCCTGAATAGATCATAAAAGCAATAAAGATATACTTTAGCGGTTTCGGCGGCAGAGCATGTGCTGCCCGGGCTCCAAGCTGGGCCAGGGGGATACTGGTAGTTGCCAAGCATAACCATATGGGCAAATTCACATAGCCTAGAGAATAAGGGAGCAGACCAGATACTCCAAGTCCATTCACGATATAGCCAACAATACCACCAAGGCTGGCAAGTATTATTGAAGCCACCGATGTCCCTATAGCAATGTGCATGGGAAAATTGAATGTTAACACCAGCATGGGGACTATCAATACCCCGCCGCCAAGCCCGGTCAACCCACTTACCATGCCTATAGGGAAACCACAAGCCCCTACAAGCCAAAAATTTTCCCGTGGCTCTTCAGTCTGCCTCGCCAACTTTGGCATCATTCCCAAACCCATCCACAAGGCAACAGCTAGAACCAGTCCTCCAAAGCCTGTTTCCAGTATTTCGCTAGGAAGGCGAGCAGCCAGGGTGGCTCCAACTACGCCGCCGACCAGGGCACATGGGCCTAAAATCAAGGCGGTTTTCCAGTGAACTGCCCCCTTCTTATTATGTCTCCAGGTGCCACTTATGGCTGTAGGCAGAATCACCAGTAAACTTGTCCCGAAGGCTATTCTTATGGCAATGTCTGGAGAGACACCCATAGCCAGGATAATCCAGTAACTGACCGGAACCATGATGAAACCGCCACCAACTCCCAGCAGTGCGCTGGCAAAACCGGCGCCTGCCCCTACAGCCAGCAGGATGGAGATATGAGCTGCTGTCAGTTTCTTTCCTTTCTCAGCTTGCCTTCAAGCCAGCCAGGTTTGACAACCGACCTTTCGTCTATCCCGGGAATATATGGTTTGATATCTAAAAGGGGGGTGCCATCTATAGCATCCAGCCCTTTCACCTTGAGGATATTATTTTCCCTGGCTACTAGCTCCACTACAGTCAACCCCAGGGGACAAGGTCTATGCGGCGACCTGGTAGTGAAGAGACCGTGTAAACTGTCGTCCCACGGTGTCTTAACTAACAGATGATATCCCTGAGAATTATGAAACCAATAAATAACGATAATATGGGAAAATCCCTCAATGTCTTGCAAGCCTTTTTCGAATTCCCTAAATACCTCTATCCGAGAAATCTCCTCACTTTTATAGCCCTGATAAGGGACTTCCTCTGTATTCTTGTAAGGAGAGTGAATTATCCCTATAGCCTTCAATTCCAAGCTATGTCTTTTCCTCATCCCTCAAGCCTTACTAACCAAGCTATCAATCCTTCGAATTATATCATTAGTCACACAGTTCACAAGCCAAACAGGGTTCCTTATTTACCTTTAACATAACTTATTTAGACTTTTGGTCTTCGTCGCAAGGTTTCTTTTAAGTTCAGCGGTGTGACTTCAGGCCTAGATGCTTCATAAACTGTGATTACATCCCCAAGTTTGACAAACTCGCTTTTTATAAAACTCATTTGTGATGGTGTTAGAGGCTTAACAGCGCAAGGGCGCAAAGGGGTATTAAGTTGTACTTGGTCGGGCGAAAGCAACCTTACTACCTGTGCCATTTCCCCAGCGAAATTCTTATTAAGTCTTATGAACATTACCTCCAGACACAGCTTGCCTTCAAACTCCCTTCGGAAGAGCTTAATGCCTTCAAGTATATCAGTGAGCAAAAGTGCAGTTACAGGTCTATTAATTTGTCTAAATAACTCTTGGGTATGAGCGTCTACTGCAGCTACCACTACATCCGCCTTGGCAAGGTCGTGGCGCACATCCTCTCTGGGCATTAAAGAAGAGTTAGTCAGAACTGCTACAGGGAGATTTAAAGTTGATTTTGCTATTTCGATAGCCTGCCCTAGATTGCTAGCTAAAGTAGGCTCTCCTGTCCCGGAGAAAGTGACATAATCGGCAGCTATGCCCCTTACTTCCTTTAATTCCTCAGTTAGCTGGGCAAGGGATGCAAATTCCCCTCGCGGGGTAACAGGGTCAACAGTTTCACTTAGCTGACAATAAACGCAGTTAAAATTGCAAGTTTTAGCCTTATGAGATAAAAGGTCAATTCCCAGCGATCTTCCCAACCGCCAGGATGGCACTGGTCCATAAATGATAGAGCCAGCCATTTTATGCTATCTCCTAGACACTGGTTTTACCCGCCAAGATCACGGCGAAACCAGCGTCAGCAGAGAAACCCTGTCGCGGTAGTTCAATGTGATTTACTTTACCAGGGTTCTGAAACAATGTCGAGGCAACCTTCTCGATGGAGAAGCCAGTTCGCATCAGAAGCATTTCAACCTCGGCATAGCTATAGAACGTAGCATGTCTGTAAAAACGATGGCCCGTTTCTTTCTCCCTTTGATAAAGTTGCCCCCAAGGACTTTCCTTCAATACCAAGCCCAATACCACTTTCCCCTGACTTTTGAGGAGACGGGCAGCTTCACTCAAAATTCTCCCGGGTGAATCAACAAAGCACAAGGTAACAATAAAGAAAATTGCCCCGAAAGAACCATCCTTAAACGGTGCCTCTTCGCCTCGACCCAGAAGCACTCTTGCGCCCCTATTTCTGGCTATCTTCAAAAGTTGGCTCGACGGGTCCAAGCCAACATCTATCCCTAAAGCCTGAGCAAAGCGGCCGCTGCCTATCCCGATCTCAATCCATGGCTTGGGCAATAGAGGTAAGACTTGCTTCAGAGCTTCAACCTCCAAGGCAAATATTAGCCTGCCTTCTTGCTCAAACCAAGAGTCGTAAGCCCAGGCCAGAGAATCGAAGGCACGAATTTTAGACTTAGACATCTCTTCAAGCTCCTTTCATCGGTTTCAGTAATATAGAATGAAATCACGTGCAATTTCAAGGAGATGTAGCTTGATAAACAATGCCTGGTCGTCGCCTTGACAAAGTGAAAATGAATTGCTATACTGTTGAATGAGAATGAGAATCAATCACAATCAGGAGGCGAGAGTGAAAGCCACGCCAGTTACATCACAGAGAAGACTTCTCCTGAGTATTATGCGAGAGGCTGGAAGGCATCTAGATGCCAAAGAAGTGTACCGCCGAGCCAGCGAGAGGGATCCTAACATCAGCCTTGCCACAGTTTACCGCAATCTTCGCGTATTTGAGAAACAAGGTCTGATAAACGAAAGGCATCTGGGGCAGGCACGCTGCTACTATGAGATGAAGCGCTTAGGGGAACATCAGCATCTAGTATGCGAAGCCTGTGGGCAAGTGATCGAGTTTGAGAGTCCTCTAATTCGTAAATTGGTAGCAGAGGTGCAACGCAAAAATAACTTCTCTGTGACTAAGGTTGAGTTATATTTGGAAGGCCATTGCCATAAATGTAAGGAGCTATAAAGGGAGAAGAGCGTTATGGTGCTAGAGATCACGGATCAGAATTTCGAGGATGAGGTCCTAAAATCCGACTCACCTGTGGTGGTAGATTTCTAGGCCCCGTGGTGTGGGCCGTGCAATTTGATTTCCCCGATAACTGAGAAACTGTCGAATGAATTCGATGGTAAATTCAAGTTCTGCAAGCTCAATGTGGATGAGAATCGTCAGACAGCTATGGAATATCAGGTTATGAGCATCCCTCTGCTGCTGTTTTTCAGATATGGTCAGCTCATAGATTCCAGTCTCGGCGCTCTTCCCGAAAGCACGATCCGACCCAAGGTGGAGGCACTACTCTAGCTAGGAATGAAACATGTTGCAAGCAAAATTGAAAGTCGCGGTGGATTATGAGAAGTGCCACCCGGAGAGATGCGGCAAGGGAGTCTGTGCTGCCGTTCTGGAATGTCCCGCTAAGCTCTGGAAGCAAGGAGAGCCATATGATTTACCCTACCCCATCCCAGGCTTTTGTCAGGATTGTGGGACATGTGTTAATTCCTGCTCTCTGGAGGCAATTAAGATGCTGTAAGCAGACGTACAATTGAAGTCGAAGATAAAAAGTATTTAATCATGTCGAGAAGTGATATCCTCGCCGTGATCAGGTAATCATGTGTCAAAGGGTAGATAGACTCCGAGGCGGCAATTCAAGCCGGCGGATGGATTTACTTCCAAACACAAACAGAGGAGGCATAATGACTAGGAGTATTTCGGAGGAAGATGTGCATCAGACAATAAAGCAGGTGATGCACCCGGAGATCAATCGCACGCTAGTTGAGCTGGGAATGGTCAAGGATATAGTTTTGAAGGACGATGAGGTCACGCTTACGCTCGCGCTCCCTTTCTTAGCTATCCCGGTCTCCATCAAGGACTATCTCGTAAACAGCCTGCGCCAGGCAGTGATGAAACTGGGTGAGAAAGTCCAAATCAGGGTAGCGGAGATGAATCAGGAGGAGCGTCTGGCTTTCTTGGCTATGGAGCAAGAGAGGTGGAAAGGTTTAGCATAAATAACAATAAATTAAGGAGGTCAATAAATGGCTTACAAAATTACCGATGAGTGCATCAGTTGTGGCGCCTGTGAACCAGAGTGCCAGAATGAAGCAATCTCAGAGGGGGAGGAGATTTATGTAATCGACCCCGACAAATGTACTGAGTGTGTGGGCAACTTCGAATCACCCAAGTGTGCTGAAGTGTGCTCGGTAGATGCCGCTGTGGCTTGATCCAGAGCATATAGAAAGTCGAGACGAACTGCTTGCTAAGTGGCACAGGTTGCATCCAGGCGCGACTCCAGCATTTACCTAAACTACGGGGAAAGACGGCCAATGGCAAAATATGAAGTAATCATCATCGGAGGCGGTCCTGCCGGGCTTACTGCCGGTCTCTACACCTCGCGGGCAGGCCTCAAGAGCTTGTTGGTCGAACGGGGTGTATTTGGAGGTCAAATAATGAATGCTGCCCTGGTGGAAAACTACCCCGGTTTTCCCCAAGGCATCTCGGGCTTGGAACTGGGTTCACTCATGCACCAACAGGCCACCAAATATGGCCTAGAGATTGTAACTGCTGAGGTTACAGGCATTGCCCAAGGACAACCCTATAGCGTCTCGACCACCGAGGGAAGCTTTGAAGCTGTAGCTATAATCATCGCTGCTGGTTCGGAATATCGTAAGCTGGGAGTTCTCGGTGAGGAAAGGCTCTCAGGCCATGGTGTTTCCTACTGTGCCACCTGTGATGGCTTCCTCTTTCGCGACCGGGAGATAGCAGTGGTTGGTGGAGGTGATACCGCTATCACCGATGCTTTGGAACTGACTCGGCATGCTAAGAAAGTTTATGTAATACATCGGCGAGACCAGCTCAGGGCAGCAAAAGTGCTTCGAGAGCGGGCATTTGCCCAGCCCAAGCTGGAGTTAATTTGGACCACTGTGGTAGAAGAAATCCTGGGAGAGAAATTGCTAAGCGGGCTCGAACTACGCAATGTTAAAACAGGGCAGCACTCCATTTTAGAGATTGCTGGTGTCTTTGTTGCCGTAGGGCTCATGCCCAATAGCCAGAGCTTTTTCAAAATTGTAGACCTTGATGATGCTGGATATATCATCACTGATGAGACGATGGCTACCTCGGCTCCCGGCGTCTTCGCTGCCGGAGACATACGCAGGAACTCACCTCGCCAGGTCTCCGCTGCTGTTGGAGATGGCGTCACTGCTGCCATGTCCGCTTTTAAGTATGTTCAAGAGGTTGGAAATGGAACTAGAATCACGAGCCCTTGAAATGTTGCAACAGATAGGGATTAGGAGAGGACACACTGTACTGGATTTTGGCTGCGGCTCTGGAACATATACTATCCCTGTTGGCAAAATAGTCGATGAGCAAGGAAGAGTGTATGCCTTGGATAAGGATAATGAAGCTCTGGATGAACTGATGCAAAAAGCGGAATCAGCGGGTTTGAAAAATATAAAAAGAATGGAGACATCGGGGGAACTAGAAATCGACTTAGCTGATGAGTCTGTAGATGTGGTTCTCCTGTTCGATGTCTTTCATTCTTTCTATTTCCCGCAGGCAGAGGATAGAAGAAGACTGCTGGGTGAGATTTACAGAATCATGAAACCCGCCGCCTTTGTCTCTATTTCAGTCTGGCCAAACCTGATAGAGCCAGGGACCGAGGATGAGATAAAAATGCAGACTTTCGCTTGGAAAAGGAGATTTCCCAGACGCTTAATCATGATGCCAAGAATTTTGAAAAGCGCAGCATTCTAAAGTTCAGGAAAGCGCGATATGTCCGTACCATAGTTACAGCTTAATGATCAATCAGAAGGAGGTAGCATGAGTAAAATAATAGACATCACGGATCGAAATTTTGAGGAGGAGGTCCTGAATTCAGACCTTCCTACAGAGGTCGATTTCTGGGCTCCCTGGTGTGGCCCATGCAAGATGGTTATACCTATATACGAGAAGCTCTCAGAGGAATATGAAGGTAGATTTAAATTCTGCATGATTAATGTGGATGAAAATCAACAGGCGGCAATGAAATACCAGATTATGAGTATACCTATGCAGATGTTCTTCGTTGATGGCCAGAAAGTTGACGAAATCCTCGGCGCGGTTCCAGAGCAGGCGATTCAGTCAAAAGTTGAGGACATTATTAAAAGATTTCCAACTGATGAACGGGGCAGGCTCAAAGTGCTTTTAACGTCCTGGGTGGAGCATAACAAACAAGATAGCGAGAGATTCGGGAAATGGAAGGAGAAAGTCAAGAACGCAAAAGATGACCCCATTTATAGTGGACTATTACAGGCAGCACGAGAGATGGAAAAGGCTAATGAGAGGTTATCCCAGTTATTGATCGAATTACAGGAAAGTGAATAGGAGAGGGAAATACTTATAAAGCCAGTCCCATCAATAGATTTTAATAAGTGCCATCCAGAAAGATGCGATCACGGCATTTGCGCTGCTGGTCATGCTTGTCCACATAGGGCATTCTTCCAAGAACAACCGTATGACTTTCCCATGCATAATGCATCTATGTGTGTAGGCTGTGGCTCTTGCTCGGCTGCATGTCCTTTAAGAGCAATACGAATGATATGAATTGAGCATAGCCAGGAGAAGTAACAGTGGTAGATAAGAAGGATATCAAAGAAAAGATAAGGAAAATCTATGAAGTCTTGCCTAAATTGGATGATCAGCAATGTGGATACAAGAGCTGTGGAGAGTTTGCCAGGGCAGTAGCTGAAGGAAAGGCACCATGTTATGGATGTGTTAGCGGCGGACCGGAGGTGGCTGCCAAAGTGTGTGAAATTATGGGAGCCAGAGTCCCTGAAGAGGCAATTCCCCACTTCAGCCCCAGCCCTGGACTTTACCAGCCTGGATTAAGCGGAGGCGGAGGCATGGGAAGAGGTATGGGCCAAGGTCTGGGTAGAGGCAGGGGTCCAGGCCGAGGTAGGGGCCGTGGTGGTGGCATGGGCCGGGGTTTTGGCCGAGGTCAGCGTGGAAGATGAAAAGAGAGGAGCGTGCAGCAGATTTTCTAATCGCCGGAGGTTTAAGAAAGAATACCAATGAACGGAGAGAAGTAAATGAAGATATTGATCTGTGGCAAAGGGGGATGTGGAAAAAGCACGATTGTGGCTCTTTTGGCTAGAGAGATAGCAGCAAGAAAAAATCAGGTACTGGTGATTGACAGCGATGAGTCAAATATTGGTCTTCATGGCCGGTTAGGAATGGAAAAACCTGAAGATTTTATGAATTACTTTGGGGGTAAAAAACTGCTATTTGAAAAAACCAAAGAGCTGAAAGATAAATGGAGATTAGATGACTTGCCCGGAGATTATTTAACTGAGAAAGGAAATATCCGACTTTTATCAATGGGAAAAATTTATCAATTCGGTGAAGGATGCGCCTGTCCAATTAATGCCCTTTCCTCAAAGTTTTTGGAAATCGTCGATTTGGGGGACGAAGAATTCCTGATTGTAGATACCGACGCTGGAATAGAACACTTTGGAAGAGGAGTGGAGAAAGGAGTGGATATACTTCTTGTTATTATCGATCCTTCTCGGGAATCGATCCTTCTGGCGAAGAAAATATCTGAACTTGGCCGGCAAGTTGATAAGCCTGTCTATTACATATTGAATCGGATTGCTGACCAAGAAACGAAAGAGTTCCTCTTGAATTCATTAGATAGAGAGAAGGTGATAGCTATTATTCCAGAAAGTAAAGAGATATTTATCTCTGGTTTAGCTGGTAACGAATTTAGTATGGATGTTGAGGGTATCAAGGAAATTGCTGATATGCTGGAATCTAAAAAGAAAGCAAGAGTCAAAGCAGAGTAACAAAAGGAAATGAGATAGAAGGATGTATCTAGACGATGTTTATCGAGTGGGAGGTCGAGATGGATTCTACTCGCCGGGATCCTAGAGAAATGACTGACGAGGAAGTAATGAGGTGGATGCAAGAATTAGTTAACAAGTTAGTGGAAGGGAAAGACTTTGCAGGAGGGGCATGTTCTCTCGAAGCCATAAAAAATCCTGTTCGAAGAAGCATCCTAAACGTTTTAGAGGAAAGAGCTTTAGAAATAGATGAAATTTCTGAAAGAGTAGGCGTTACGGGACCTGCACTGAGATATCATCTCAACTTCCTTAATAGTTCATATTTTATACAAATAAAAGGCAACAGGGTTGATCTAACGCCGGGAGGTGTTTCTGTTGTAAGAAGCAACAAGCGGACTTGAGGTATTTAAGAATGGAAATAGAGCTTTTTCTTTATGATTCACCTGCCTTCGAGAATTTCTTAAAAGATAATCCTCATGAACGAGGAGAGGTAAATTTTTTGAACTCAATTGTAGAGGAAGGCATGAAGGTGATAGATATTGGAGCAAACGTAGGAATTAGCAGCGTAGCTATAGCAAGGAAAATAGGAAGGAGAGGCAAGCTTTATTCCTTTGAGCCGCTTCCTCAGTATTTCGACATCTTGAACAAAAATATATCCTCTAACGGACTAGAGAATGTAAAGGTTTATGAACTAGCAGTGACCGATCAGGTAGGGAGAGCCCCTTTTTACCAAAAGGAGCTTTCCAGTGGGATCGTTTTTGAAGAAGGAGCCAAAAGGTTTGAAGTGTCCACTACTACTATAGACAAATTCTTAATTGAGGAGAAGATAGGAAGAATAGATTTGATTCATATGGACTGTGAAGGCAGCGAGCTACTGGTCCTTAGGGGAGCGGAAGAAACCTTGTCGAAAAACAAAGTCAAGATATTTTGTGAGATCCACCACGATTTCTTGAAGCAACTAGGCCAGTCCGTTGAAAATCTTGTCCAATATCTTCAAGGATTGGAATTTCAGGTGCAAAGCGTCTCTTTGAATGACCTGAAGACGGGGAATAATTTTGAAAAGTGCGAATATATTTATGCTCACAACCCGAATGCGAGAAGGAACTATGCCTACCTATGACTATAAATGCAGAGAATGTGGAAAAATGTTTGAAGTTTTTCGTCACTTCTCAAAGCTGGATGAACAAATGAACTGCCCTAATTGTGGCAGCGAAAAAGCAGAGAGATGGTAGAGGAATGGGTATAGGGAGAGGTCTATGCCGAGGAAGAGGATTAGATAGAGGATGGTCTTATCAAGGTTCATCCTACCGCGGGCAGCCTGAGAGATGAAAGAATTAATGAGAAGGCTATCTCAACTATTGATTGAATTGCACGGAGGCAGACGAGAAGTCGATTAGAAAAAACAAAATAGAGGAGGAACTATGAAAGTCTGTATTATCGGTGCCGGAGATGCCGGGGCAATAGCGGCACTGCAGATTCGCCGTTTGGACAGGGAGGCAGAGATCAATATATTCAGTAAAAGGGCGGAGCTCGGATGCCCACCCTGTGAAATGCCTCTAGTGTTAAGCGGAACAGTTGCCCACTGGGAAGAATTGGTTCGTGGCTTACGCACTAAACCATTTTATGAAAGAGGCACTTTATATTCACTCCTCACTATCTGCGGTAAGCTCTTTTCCACGGCTCCTTCCGGAAAGCCAGATAATCTTTGATTGCCTCCTTAAGAGTATTGGCTGCCAGGAGGGCACAGTGGAGACTATCCTCAGGAAGTCCCCCTAAGGCATCCAGTACATCTTGCTGTGTAATCTTCTGAGCCTCCGAAATGCTCTTTCCTTTAGCCAGTTCGGTGACCATACTGCCTGACGCTATAGTGGTGCCACAGCCATCCGTCCAAAAAGAAGCATTCCTAACCCTGCCATGTCTCACCTTAAGGCATATTTCCATAGTATCCCCACAGGGACCAGTTATCCTGCCAATTCCATCGGGGGCAGGAATTTTACCCAGATTTCTGGGATTGAGAAAATGGTCAATCGTTTTCTCCGAGTAGACTCCTTTCATATCCTCCATGATGGATTGCTCCAGTTCTTTGAATGAGTCACCAAATTCTTGTGTCATCTTCTCTACTCATTCCGCCCATTTAGAACTGCGTCTACATTGGCAAAAAGTTCAGATACAGCGTCTGACCGATATTTCTCAATTCTTCCTTCATCACACAACTTGGTTAACTCCGGCTCAATTGGCAACCTCCCCAGAAGAGGGGCTCCGGAAGCCTTAGCCATCTTCTCCCCCTTGCTTTTACCGAAAAAACTTCCAGCCTCTTGTCCCAAAGAACCTCCTCCCAGAATTGAGTGATAGCTTTAGCCCTAAGGGGCCCGCGCCAGATGACCGTTTCGTCTTCACTGGGCATAATACCTGTCTCGCTACCGCTGGGGCGAGCATTTAACCCAAACATCTCGGGGATACTGGGGCCAGTAATATCAGCGTCGCGTATGCCCACGTCCTTGCCCTCCCCTGCAAAAGAGGCAGCTAATAAGCTAGCGACTAGAGATTTGCCGACTCCCCATTTACCACTTATGACCGCTATTATTTTCTCAATCTGATTAAGTTCCTTGGGTCTGGCTTCGATAAGGTCAACAGTTACTTCTTCCACCCCGGAAAGCTCATTAACCGCTGCCGCTGCTTTGTCCTTCAGCCAACTATGATGTTGCGCAGGGATGGCAGTCGAAGCCAAAGTTAACTTCGTCTTGGCATCCTTGACTGCCATGCCTCGAACCAAGTTCATCTGTATCAAGCTACGCATTGTCCCGGGGACAAGCACCTTACTCAGTGCTTCTTCCAGTTTTGCCTCGATTTAATTCAACAAGTCACCTCTTGCTAGTAATTAACAAAGTATATATTTCCTCTACTTGCCGCTTTGTCTCTTCAAGTGAACCATCATTGTTGATAACAAAATCGGCAGATTTAATCTTTTCCTCAAGGGGAAGTTGGGATTTTATCCTATTCCTGGCATCCTCCCGAGTTATCCCCTTCTCTTCTAACCGTCTTAATTGAGTTTGTTCGCTGGCGGAAACAACGACTATTTTATCCACATATACAGGGCAAGTAAGCTCAAACAGCAATGGAATGTCCTTAATAATTAGAGCATCGGGGTCAAGGCTTTTGATTTCACTGTTCATTCTTTCGTCTTCCTTCAACACCTCGGGATGAACTATATGATTTAGCTTGGTCACCTTTTCCTTGTCGGAAAATACTACCTCAGCCAACTTCTGCCTATTGATGGTCAGATCCTCATTTAAGAAATCCTTTCCAAAATACTCTACTATCTCTTTCCAAGCTTTTGAGTGAGGGCGGGTCACCTCCCGGGCCAGCTCATCCCAATCAACTACATAAGCGCCTATCTCTTTAAAAAGATTGGCTACTGTGCTTTTGCCTGTGCCCACGCTTCCGGTCAGTCCAACAATAATCATTTGTTCCCCATTTCGCCTCCTTAATCACACCCTCAAGGTCCAAATTGTTATCGCTGAAAAATGCTCCCGTATGGATATTTTGAGCGACAATCAATTCAGACATATCAGACATATATAGCTGAAGCCTCTCATTTGCCCATTCGGGAGCACTCTATAAAACAGACCCTAGCCATCTGCCCTCTTCCTGTTAGCTAATAATCTTCCATAATACGATTGTGATAAATACAAGGCAGCCAGAGGATTATGCCCTGTAACTCTATCTTTTACCGCCAGGACTGTCATGGGAACGCGACAATATTTGATGAATAAAGTATCGTGCCCGATGCAAAGCCCCAACATGATAGCTAGATCAACTTTTTCAGCATTGAGAACCTCAGCTTGGGCTATAGGATTACACATAGATTCCCAACTTTCTGGCCCTTCAATCTTCTGCTCAGGTTTTATACCGATTCTTTCCTTGGCCGTGGCACCCAATTTACAGCAAACAGAGACAACTCTGAATCCCTTGTTCTCCAAAATATCGGTGAGCATGCGTGCTTCGTTCACTAAGCCGATGCAAAAAGCGATACCCAGCTTGTGATAGCCACATTTGTCAGCGAACTGGACCAGCTCTTCAATTCGTGGAAACTTGGTCCTTAACCCTTTTTCCGTCTGCTCATAACACTCGAATTCCTGCACTGATGCCAGGCGAGCAAATTCTTTGACCTCTGTCTTGTTATACTCCATAATAGCTTTCTCAATGAGTTCGGGGAACAGTTTCATGGGACAGAAATGGGGAGCCTCATCAACAGAAGGCACCTCATTAGCCCCTATGACCGGATCACACAGTCTTTTGGCACACCTCGCACACGTGACATGAAGTTCCTTGTCCATTTTGCCTCCTTTCACTAATGGTCACATATATTATCGCCTGTTGCTAACTCGCCTTTTATATAATCCAGAACAACTTTCTCAGGGTCATCACCGAGCACGCCAACAACAACTTGAATACGATTCTCGTTGAAAATAGCCTGGGCTCGGGAACCCATGCCACTAGCTATGACAATGGAAACCCCTTCTTCAGCCAGCCATGCAGGAAGAAAGCCGGGTTGATGCCCTGGCGATGGTATGACCTCCTTTTTTACAATCGCCTTAGTTGCTTTATCAACATCAAATAATGCGAAATGGCTGCAATGGCCAAAGTGAGCGGCCACCTTGCCGTCTGCTACAGGTACTGCGACTCTCATTTGCTATCCCTCCTGCATCCCAAGCATCTGCATTCATAAATTGGCATCTCTACCTCCTAATTTTCTAGTTTCGCTGAAATAGCTTGCCACAGCTTTCTATCTGCTGCGTTACTCTATTATCAGAGTATTCTACCAATGGCAAACTCTGAATAATTGCTTCAGTTATTACATTATCACATAAGGCATCCTGGCAGCCACCTCCATTCCCTCACTACCACGATAGCCTTCAATTTGATAAGTATTTTCTTCATTGAGGCCATATTTATTTACGCAAACTAAAACAGGAACGCCGAAGTGGCGATAACACCAATGACATGCCCATAGTCATGGATCCCCGATAGCGTGGGCACGGTCACCAGCAACGCCAGACTGGCACCCGATAGCGAGGAGATAGCCGGACAACCTATGCCTGGGGAACCATCGGTGATAATGTAGTCTAAACTTTCCCTCTCGGCGATGAGCTTGGCATTCTGCCATACCAGCGCCACCAACTTCCCTGAGTTCTCCTGGGCAATATCCAACCTGGCGTGGCATAAAAACCATATTTGGTTTCCGAGATAAACGAATTCCCGCTCATGCTATCCTTCATATTCCTTCATTTACTCCTGACTTTCTCCATAACAACTTCCTGCCAGTCCATCATTTTGCCACCTAGCTAGCAGCAATTATATCTTTGATGTCCTGAAAAAGCCTGAGAAACTCCTCGCGCCACCGAGGCATCCCTTCTACCAAGGGAATTCCTTTAGAATAGAGCGAGGCAATCCTTCTGTCTAAAGGTATTTTTAGCAAAACAGGTACACCCTGCTCCCGGCAATACCTATCAACTTTATCACCCCCTACACCATCTCGGTTAATTAGCACACCACAGGGAATATCTAACTCCCTTGCCACTTCTACAGCTAACGCAAGGTCATTCAAGCCAAAAGGAGTAGGCTCGGTCACGAGGAGACAAAAATCGCTCTCCTTTATTGCCTCTACTACGGGACAAGAGGTTCCCGGAGGAACATCGATGATTATCATATTTGCAGAGTCAGCATATTTCTTTACTTCCCTGATTACGAGCGGAGCCATTGCTTCGCCAACGTTAAGTTTCCCCTGAATTAATTCCAAATTACCTGAACCGCCTCTTTCGACTACCCCCACCTCTCTTCCTTACTTGGGGCAACTCACATCATAGCAAGGAACACCTACCTGGTGATAAATCTTTGCTCCACAACTAGGACATAGGCAATTTCCACTGGGACCTGCGCCAGGGCGGTTTCCTCCCATCCGCCCCATACCCCTGGCGCGCCCCAATCCCCTGCCTGTTCCCGGACCTTGCCCATAAGGGCCTGTGCCATCTCCTCTGGGCATAATTCACCTCCGCCAAGAATTGGTTTTTGCTTTACCCCATTGGCGGCAGCCCACAGACCCCAGAACTACAAGTTGGGCAACTCACCTCTGAGGGTTCGATTCCATTTGAGCCGCGGCTAAAAAATGAGGAGAAAAGTCTTTTGGGTTCACCAGCATGGCATTTGGGACAACTTAAACTAGAACCATCTTCACCAATAGCTTGGCGAACTTCAAATTTCTGCCCACAATGCGCACACTGGTATTCATAGATTGGCATAGTTTAGCTCCCTTTCTCCAGCTCTTCAAGACGGCGCTGGATTTCATTTAGCTGTTGGCCTAGCATCTGAGCTTGAGATTTGAGCATCTCTATCTCTTGCTCCGGGCTCATTGCTGGAGGCGCTGCTTGAGGCATTATTCCTGGCCCCATGCCTCTGCCCATACCCATTCCCATTCCTCTACCCATGCCCATGCCCATGCCCATGCCCCTCCCCATACCTCGTCCCATACCCATACCGGGCCCCATACCCACTCCCATCCCATAATGAGAGCCTACACTGGGTTGAGCGCTTGATTGAAACCTCCCTTCTTTGAAGGCTTCAATAGCATCTCTTATTTTGCCGGCAACACCGGTGATCACTTGAATCCCCGCTGCCGAAAGGGTCTGGTAAGCGTTGGGCCCACAATTACCCGTGAGCACCACCCCCACCCCCTTACTGGCAATCATCTGGGCTGTGCTGATGCCTGCCCCCCCAGCAGCCATAGCATTAGAGTTATCCAAGGTCTCAAACTCCATGCTCTGGGGGTCAATGATGATGAAGTATTGACACCTCCCAAAACGAGGGTCTACCTCAGCATCCAAATCAGGAGCTGTTGCTGATACTGCAATTTTCATGATGCACCTCTTTCTAGTTTATTCCGTCTCCAGTTCCTTTATTCTAGCATCTATTTGCTCCAATTGTCCCTTCATTGCTTCCGCCTGGCTCCTCAAGAAATCCAGCTCCTGCTCCCGAGTCATTTGCGGAGCATAAGGGTCCGCTCCTGGCACTGCCCCCATAGGTGCTCCGGCATAACCATATGGCATAGCTTCAGAATAAGCTGTTCCTCCATAAGGCATAGCCCCAGGGCTACCATAAGAGGGGTAGGCTGGCGGGGCAGGCATCCCTGCAGCTCCACTGAGGAAATATCCACATCTCGGCAATCCTCCTCTTCCCAGGCCAACATAAGGCCAGGGAGGAGAGCTCCCTCTGAAACCGAATCCCCATCCTCCCCTCCCAAATCCTCTACCGTATCCATTAGGCATTTTTCACCTCCTTTCTATTTCCGAAGTTCTTCAAGCCTCTTTCTTACTACGTCCAATTCACTAGTCAGATATTTTTCCTGTTCTTCAAGCATAGCTATTTATTCCTCCTCGGCCATAGCTCCCCAAGGATAGCCATATCCTCCATAGGGATACCCGTAAGGCATTCTGTACCCACGCCATGCCCATGGATGCCAGAATCCAAATCAAGGCCACATTTTATCACCTCCTTAAGAAATTCTAAAACTTACCACCCAGGGTATCCATAAGGTCCCGATCTTCGCCAACCACGACCAAGGCCACGACCGAAACCACGGCCAAACCCTCGACCAAATCCATAGCCCCACCTAGGCCATACTGGTGCTAAATGGGCGTAACCATAAGGGTACGGGTAACCAGGCATTGTACTGGCGAAGCCTGGCCTGCCAAAACCAGCACAAAAGCCGGCCCCCCTTCCGGTCATTGGACCTAATCCCAACGGTCCTGTTCCATCTCCAAATGGCATCTCTATCACCTCCTTTCCTTTTATTTTCTCACCATCGCCGGCCACCGCGAAATCTCTTGCCATATCCTTTGCCTGCAGCAAATGGAGGCAAAGGCATGGGCTGGATATTCCCACTGAAGCACACCGGGCAAGACAAAGGAAGCCTCTTTGCCATTGCCTCAAAAGGCACATTCCACTCATGCCCATCGTTGCCACATCTGAAGCGGCGCTCGGGCAGCTCAAAGTTGCCTCCTTCGATTTGAATTGCCTTGCCATTAATTAGAGCATCGGCCAGCTTCTTCCGAGCCACCTCCAATATACGATGGAATGTCGGCCTGGAAATACGCATCTGCTGCGCGCACTCTTCCTGCTCCAGCCCCTCTAAATCCTTAAGGCGGATAGACTCAAGTTCCTCAAGTGAAAGGCAAACACCCTGTAAAGCATTTGCCGGAATCCCCACCGGCCTGAAGAAGCCTACATTCGGCAACTGAGCAACACATCGCAACTTTTCTGGCCTAGCCATTAAAAATCACCTCATTTTTGCTTCGAATTTTGAACATATGTCAATAATAATGATAATAAACCCTGTCAAATTTGTCAAATTTTTACCATAGCCACCGCTTGATGGTACAAGTTAAAATATGGATTTTATAGAGCTTTTCCCCAGTCTTTATCACTGTATAGAAACTACAGCCAAGGAGGAATTCTGGAATTTAGTAAACCGACATATGGAAGGTGGGCAGGAGGATAAAAAACTTGAGGATAGGATTGAGCTTCTCAAAGCCTTCCTGGAATCAATGGACTTTAAAAAGCTCCGTAGCCAAAGCGAAAGATACCTCGTAGAAAGCAAGCATGTTAAATTTATAATTTCCTGGAAAGAGGGCAAGCCGAGTTACGAAATGGTGGTAACCGAAGACTCTGAGGCTTGAAGGGATCCTCTCCTCAGCTTTCCTATGAAGGCATAGATTCCTTCATACCTCTTCTAAAGCCTCGGTAATCTAGCTTTTTACTTTTGGATTAACGCCACAGCCTGGGCAGCTATTCCTTCTCCCCTGCCGATACAGCCCAAACCATTGGTGGTGGTGACTTTGAGCGTCACCTGTGTTGAATCTACACCCAAGGCCTGACCTATGCGTTTTCTCATCTCAGGGATGAAAGGGGAGAGCTTAGGGCTTTGCGCTATGATGGTGATATCAATGTTGGCCACCCTGAGTCCTTTGGCACTAAGCATTTCGCTGGTTTTGCTTAACAAAACCAGGCTTGAAATATCTTTATATTCCGGTTCCTGAGAAGGGAATAAGGTGCCAATGTCTCCCAAATCAGCAGCGCCACACAAAGCATCTATTATGGCATGAATTGCCACATCAGCATCGCTCCAACCCGACAGGCCTTTGTCATAAGGGATATCAACACCCCCCAAAATTAGCCTTCGTCCCGAAACCAGGGGATGGCTATCACAGCCAATGCCAACCCTTAATTCTTCTTGCATTTGAGACTTCCAGAGGCAAGCTTTTCCACGATGTGTCAATCACCACCCTCTATAATTTACTCTTCACCACGGAAATTATCTACCTCTTAATACAGTAGGAACAATCACATATTTTTGGCGATGATTCTTGCCAATGCCAAATCTTCAGTTGTGGTCACCTTTATGTTTTTATAATCGCCCATATAAAGCTGCACCTTGTGTCCCAAGCGTTCCACAGCAGTGGCATCATCGGTAACCTCTGCTGCGAGGTTCTCATAAGCCCTGGTTATCATATCAAAACTGAATATCTGCGGGGTTTGCGCTGCCCATAACCTGTCGCGCTGAAGCGTTTCCCCAATCAATCTCCCATCTGCGGCAAGCTTGATAGTATCCTTAACTGGCACTGCCGCTACAGCAGCCCCAATCTCCTCGACTATCTTCAGACCATCCTCAATCAAATCCGGTGTCAAGAAAGGTCGAGCTCCATCATGAATCACAACCCAATCACAACCTTTCATGTATCTTAGCCCTTCCCCCACCGAATCTTGCCGCCGTGCACCACCCGGGCATAAAGTAACCTTAGACCAGCCCCTCTCTTTTTTCAATTTCTGCCCCCGAGCCAAATCCTCACCATTCAATACCAGGACTATCTGTTGAACCAAGCTGTATCTCTGACAAGTATCCACAGACCAAGCCAGCAAAGGTTTCCCCCTTAGAGGAGCAAAGAGCTTGTTTATACCCGCCATCCGCTGACTGGTTCCAGCAGCGACTATAACCACGCCTAACTTACTACCTCTATTCATTACCACCCTGCTTCTCAACAAGGAAAAGGTCTAAACTTGATTCGAAATTAGAAAGTCAAAGTGCAGAAACTTCCTTTTCTTATTCTTGCCCTGTATTTTTGTCCTTTGCATTTTGCACTTTACTTTCCCTTGTAAGTCCCAGCCTCAGAGCTTCAGCCACCGAGCCAACCTCGATTAGGTGAATGTCCGCAGAGTGAAGGGATTGCTTCACTTCACTCGCAATGCTAGGAGGGAGTCTGGGCATAAGGCAGGATTTAAAGCCCAACCTGATGGCCTCAGCAATTCGTCTCTCTACATGTGATACCCCTCTAAGCTCTCCATTCAACCCCACCTCTCCCAAAGCAACCAAGCCTGAAATTGGCTTTGCATCACGAAAACTGGAAGCAATCGCTGAGGCAATTCCTAAATCAACCGCTGGCTCATTGACCCTTAAGCCACCAGTCACGTTGACTATAATATCCTGGTTGAAAAGCTTTAATCCGGCACGCTTAGTAAGCACAGCAATTATCAGCAGCAGCCGATTAAAATCAACGCCGTTAGCGATGCGCCTTGGTGGAGTAAAACTATTAGGAGTAGTCAAAGCCTGAATCTCGACTAGCAAAGGGCGATTCCCTTCAAGAGTGGGCACTACCACCGACCCAACAATTCCATCCTTATATGCGGATAAGAAAACTTGAGAGGGATTATCCACTTCTATCAAGCCGCTATCGCCCATCTCAAATATTCCCACCTCATTAGTGGAGCCGAAGCGATTCTTTGCACTACGTAGCACTCGGTAATTACTAAATGGTTCGCCTTCAAAGTAAAGCACCACGTCAACGATATGTTCTAATGTTCCTGGACCTGCAATAGCTCCTTCTTTGGTCACATGCCCTGTGATTAGAAGGGGCACATTATTCTGCTTCGCCCACCTCCCCAACCTCCAGGTACACTCCCGTACCTGGGAAATACTGCCCGGCATCCCAGCTACATCCTCCAAATACATAGTCTGAATGGAATCAATAATCGCTAATTCAGGAGAAAGTCCTTCCAAGCATTCTAATACGGCGGCTAAATCACGCTCAGAGAGAAAGTATATCCCTTTGCCCCCTATGCCGAGGCGCTCACTTCTAAGTTTGACCTGATTAATAGATTCTTCACCGGAGATATAGGCGACAACTTTATTATTCTCAGCCATCATCGCCGAAATCTGGAGTAAAAGCGTAGACTTGCCTATTCCCGGCTCGCCACCAACAAGCACCAGAGAGCCTGGAACTAAACCACCTCCCAGAACTCGATTCACTTCAGCAAAACCAAGGTGAAAGCGAGGAAAGTCACCCTTCTCTACCTGGGAAAGTTCCTGAGGTCTATTTCCTCTAGAGGAAAGCTGGCTGGGAGCGCGGGATAAAGTGAGCCTGGTTTCTACGAAGCTATTCCACGCCTGGCAATCAGGGCAGCGTCCTAACCACTTGAGACTTTCTTTGCCGCACTGCTGACAAACGAAAACATTCTTGAATTTGGATTTGCCCCGCTCGCTAGATTTCAAGTCCCCTGGCCAAGATACCTAATACTCGATAACGGCTATCTTTTCCCCGGTCTTAACTACCTGCCCTGGCGAAACTGCCACCTCTATAACTGAGGCTTTTGCTGGAGATAATATAGGGTTTTCCATCTTCATAGCCTCTATGATGCAAATCACCCCGCCTTCCTCAACTGCATTACCCACGGTTACATCAACACGTACTATTTTCCCAGGTAGTGGCGCCTCGATTGCTTCTTGAGCCATATTTATGTAGTCTCCTTAACCAATGGTTTCATTACAATTTCCTCTTCGACGCAATCCACAACCACGGTGTCTCCAGACAGAAATTCACCGCGCAGTAAAGCCTCGGAGAGTGGATCCTCAACCAAATTCTGGATAGTGCGACGCAAGGGGCGGGCTCCAAAATCAGGGTCATAACCCTTCTTGCCTATAAAATCCCTAGCTGCATCAGTTACTTCCAAAGTGACATTCTTCTCTGCAAGAGAAGCGACAACCTGGTTAAGCATCAGGTCAACAATCTGGCGGATATGCTCCTCGCTTAAAGCATGGAACACGACTTGGGCATCAATGCGGTTAAGAAATTCGGGACGGAATCTTTGATCTTTCTTCACTTCCCCCAGAACATTCTCCTTCATTTTCTCATACTCTGTCTGCTGTTTTCGTTCGCCATCGATATGAGCAGCAAAACCAATGGTCATATGACGCTTAATAAGCTCGCCACCAACATTGCTGGTCATGA
>Ga0209979_1001291_pt1 | contig 28149 bp, 28 predicted proteins | sample AnhtaG_FD_183114 | JGI IMG/M metagenome (GOLD analysis project Ga0209979, IMG submission 183114) | Deep subsurface microbial communities from Anholt, Denmark to uncover new lineages of life (NeLLi) - Anholt_01485 metaG (SPAdes) (version 2) | ecosystem: Environmental > Aquatic > Marine > Oceanic...
TGAATTCCAGAGGACTCCTGTAATGCGTAGAAAGCATGTACATTTTTATTGTATCAGGAGAATAACTCTTAAGCAGATTTTTTAAAATCCAATTTTCCTCCAGTCCCAGCGACTTTGACATTTTTCCTGACTTTACCTCAATCATGCCATTATGCATCCAGTATCTGACAAAATCCCCTTCCCCGGGAAAAGCAGCTTCAGATTGTGCAATCTCATTTTCATGGTGGGGAAATATCAAGTCTATTCCCCCGCCGTGGATATCAATATTCCGATCCAGTAGAGTAGTTGACATTGCAGAGCATTCAATATGCCAGCCCGGCCTTCCTTTGCCCCAGGGACTGTCCCAGGAGGGTTCACCTTCCCTGGCTTTCTTCCATAGGGCAAAATCAATTTTATTTCTTTTTTCAAAACCATTATCCCCGGTATCCTTCATCTCGCTGATATCCTGCCCTGAGAGTTTTCCGTAGGCCAGGAATTTACTGACTTCAAAATAAACATTGCCATCCACTACATAACCATAACCATTTTCGATGATCTTTTTTATAATATCTATTATCTCTGCCATCATTTCTGTTGCCAGGGGCATCTTGCTGAATCCGCCCACTTCAAGATTTTTAACATCCTCCAGGAAGGCTTTGATGTATCTGGTGGTTATGACTTTATAATCTACTTTCTCCTCATCCGCCTTTTTTATTATCTTATCCTCAATATCTGTAATATTATGGATGTATTCCACCTTATAACCTGAAAACTGCAGATAATTTCTGACCATATTGAAGACAACAATTGGTCTGGAATTACCGATAGATATATAGTTATAAACCGTAGGACCACAAACATACATCCTGACTTTGCCTTTTTCTATCGGTTCGAATAATTCTTTTTTACGGTGCAAAGTATTATATACCTTTAAACTCACCAGTATCCTCCTGGCATACAGATTACCATTGATTTTAATTATTTAAAACCGGTGCGGACGGGATTATCCAGCTGCAGACATTACTTTTTTTCTTTTTTAATCTTTTTTAATTCCTTTTCCAGAAAATCTATCCTGGCGCAGCAGTCACTTAAAATCTCGCTTACAGGGTCGGGTAAATTCATTCTGTGAAACTCATCTGAAAGTACCTTTTCCCCTCCAACTCTTACAATCCTTCCCGGGACACCTACCACTGTGCACCTGTCAGGGACAGAATTTATAACTACCGCTCCTGCTCCGATAATTACATCATTTCCAACTTCAATTGAACCCAGTACTTTTGCTCCTGCGGATATAACCACATTATTTCCAACTGTAGGGTGGCGCTTTCCCTTTTCTTTGCCGGTTCCACCCAGGGTTACTCCCTGATATAAGGTAACATTGTCACCAATTTCTGAAGTTTCTCCTATTACTACTCCCATACCATGGTCTATAAAGAACCCCTTGCCAATTTTTGCTCCAGGATGAATCTCAATCCCGGTAAGAAATTTGCTGAACTGGGATATCCAGCGAGGAATAAAAGGTACTCTCCGCTTGTAAAGCCAGTGAGCAATTCTATGATTTATAACCGCATGCACCCCGGAATAAGTAAACAAAATTTCAAGAGTGCTTACTGCAGCAGGATCTCTCTCTTTTGCAGATTTTACAAGGTCTTTTAATTCAGCTATCAGTCCCATAACTCGTCCAATCGGTCATAATTTATTATTTATTATTTTTTATATATTCTAATGTCTGATTGACCCTTTGTATACAATTTTTTAAACCCAATATAGAGATAACCATTGGCAGTTCCGGACCATGAGTTTTTCCGGTAATAGATGCTCTTATAGGCATATATAAAAATTTACCTTTTATTTTTAACTCTTTTAAGCTTTTCCCTATCATATTGATGATGTTTTTACTCTTCTCTTCATTAAAATCTACATCCTTATTATTGTCAAAAGATTTAAGTTCGCTTTCAAGCCTTCCCAGGAAATTCTGCAGAACTACTATAGATGTATCCAGTGTTAAAATTTCAACTGCGTCTTTGCTGTAACCTGCAATTTTTTCTCCAAAAAAATCCTCTATATACTGAGGAAATTCATTTAAAACTTTCAGGTTATCCCGGAATGCACTGGCACCTTTTAAAATTTTACCGGTGACCTTTTCATTTCTCAGATCTTTTTTATCTATTATCTTCTCCTTGATTAAATAAGGGATACATAACCTGGCCAGCTCTTCAGTAGATTTTCTTCTGATATAAATACCATTTATCCATTTTAACTTATCCACATCAAAGATAGCCGGACTTTTTGATATATCAGGTATTTTAAATTTACCCACAATATCCCTGATACCAAATATTTCCTCACCATCCCCTGGAGCCCATGAAAGTATTGAAAGATAATTTCCAATAGCTTCAGCCAGGTATCCTTCTTCCCTGAACTGAGAAATAGTGGTAGCTCCATGTCTTTTACTTAATTTCGAGCCGTCTTTTCCAAGAATCATTGATAAATGTGCAAAAGAAGGCGGGCTAGAACCCAGACTTTTAAACAATAAAATCTGTCTTGCGGTGTTGGTTATATGGTCCTCACCTCTCAGCACATGGGTAATTTTCATATCACTGTCATCTACCACTGCAGCAAAATTATAGGAAGGAGTGCCATTGGATTTAATAATTATAAAATCTCCAATAACTTCAGACCTGAAGCTTATCTCTCCTCTTATTAAATCGCAAAATTTGATTTCCTTGCCATCTTCTACTTTAAACCTTATGGCAAATTCCTTGCCCTGTTTTAAATTCTTTTCAATCTCCCCGCCGCTCAGCTCCCTGCACTGGTTATCATATTTTGACATCATACCTTCAGCATACTGTCTCTTTTTAAGGTTTTCCAGCCTCTCTGGGGTGCAGAAACATCTGTAGGCTTTATTTTCATCCAGCAGCTTCCGGGCAAATCTCTGATATATCCCGATCCTCTCACTCTGCCTGTAGAACTCATCCCAGTCCAGACCAAACCACCTCAAATCTTCTATTATGGATTTTTCATAGGCAGCAGTGGACCTTTTTATATCAGTATCCTCAATTCTTAAAATTAATTTTCCGCCCATACTCCTTGCGGCCAGCCAGTTAAATAGAGCAGTTCTTGCTGTCCCTATATGCAAGCCTCCAGTGGGAGATGGCGCAAATCTAAACCTGGGTATCATTTTTACTCCAGTGATTCTTCTCTATATAAAATCTTATTTTAATTCTAATAGAACCACACACTCTGCTGCAATTCCTTCCTCTCTTCCGCAAAATCCAAGACCCTCTGTGGTTGTTGCCTTTATATTTACCTTATCATCATCTATTTTTAAAGCTTCAGCTATATTCTTTTTCATTTCTGGAAAGTACCGGTAGACTTTCGGTTTCTGCATTATTAAAATTGAATCTATATTGACAATGCCAAAACCCTTTTCCTCCATCTTTTTTCTAACTTCTTCCAGCAGCAGCAGACTGGATATATCCTTATACTTCACATCACTGTCCGGAAAATGAATTCCTATATCTCCCAGCCCACATGCTCCTAAAATAGCATTCATTATGGCATGCACCAAAACATCAGCGTCAGAATGTCCTGCCAGTCCTACAGGATAGTCTATTTTTACACCCCCGATTATTAATTTCCTACCAGCCTTAAAGGCATGAACGTCAAATCCTAATCCGACTTTCATAAAAGGTTAATCTTTCTACATTATACTTTTTATATCTTATTAATTATCTCCTGCTATTATCTCCTTGCTATTATCTCCTGCCATTTCTGGTCATAATAAGCTCTGCCAGAAATAAGTCAAGGGGAGTTGTAATTTTTATATTCTCATGCCTGCCTCTTACCACACTAACCTTCCAATTCATTCTTTCCATCAGCGAAGCGTCATCTGTGCCCATAAAATTATCCTCTCTGGCTTTATTATGAGCTTCTAAAATATTTTTGTAAAAGAAAGTCTGTGGAGTTTGGGCATGCCAGACTGTACCCCTGGGAATAGTCTTATCAACAGTACCTTTACCAATTACTTTTACAGTTTCTCGCGCAGATTCTGCCATTATTACACCTTTCACTCCAGGGTCTTTTCTGTTTTCCTTTATTAATGTATTAATTAAAAGATCAATCTCTTCCGGGGTGATAAGCGGTCTTACACCATCATGAATAGACACTAATTTAGTGGAGGAAGGTATCTCAATAAGAGCATTATAAACAGATTCCTGCCGGCTGCTGCCGCCAATAACTAATTTTTTTACTTTATCTAAGGAATACTTTTCAATTATACTTTTTTGACATGATTCCAGATAATCTTTGGGAATTGAAACATATATTTCTTTTATTTTTGAAGATCTTTGAAAAGCAGTAATAGTATGAGCTAATATTGGTTTTCCATAGATGTTCACAAACTGCTTGCTGATATTGCCTTTTAGCCTGGTACCCTTTCCGGCTGCTGTAATTATCGCTACATTCATAAATTATCATCACTATTATTTTTTTGAAAAACCTGCTAACTGTAGAATATATAAGTTTAATAATTAAAATAATTCTAATAAATGCTATATTTTAATTTTTGGGGTTACTCCTCCTTTTTTATTATACAGTTCGTTATATAAATAATATTCAGAAAACTTTTTCAGCCTGTCATATAAAGATCTGGCCCTAATTTTTCCCATTCCTGCAACTTCAGACAATTCATTCACATTTGCATTTAGAATATTTTTTAAATTACCAAACTTATCAATTAAATTGGTAACAATTGATTGGGGAAGTCTTCTAACTTCAGAAACAATCCTGAGTCCTTTGGGATGTATGTTAAATTCCTTTAAACTACCTTCAACATCATAACCTAAAATTTTCACAATGTTGCTTAACTCAAGTAGCTCTTCTTCACTTAGCAGATTTATCCTGTCTTTCACTTCAAACGGCTCATCGCCAATGTCCGAATGCGCATAATCACTTATAATATTTAAAGAATCATTCACTATATTCGCCATTAATTCTTCAACTTGCATGTTTAAGAGCCTGCCTTCTACTCCCAACTCATATATATATTTTTTAACTTCCTTTTCGGTTCTCTGTACGATGCTTGATCTTTGAAGCACGCCAGCTACATCAAAAAGTGTTACTAGATCTTCGAGTTCTCTCACGGTTAAATTAAATGTAAGTTTATCCAGCCCTTCCTTGTACTTTTCAAGTGTTTGTAATGCCTGATTTGCTTTGGATAGAACTACCCTTGATTCCTCAAGCATATACTTTATATCACCTTTATATATGGTAACCACACCCCTTTTCATAGAAATAGAAATGACCAGGGTATTGGTTTGTTTTGCTACTCTTTCTGCAGTCCTGTGTCTTGTACCTGTTTCAGAAGTTTTAATGTCTGGATTGGGAAAAAGTTGGGTATTGGCATATAAGATCCGCTTACCGTCAGAACTCAATATAATAGCCCCATCCATTTTTGCAAGCTCATGGAATTTTGCTGGTGAGAAACTGCACCCTATATAAAATCCTCCATTAACCAGCTTCAATACCTCTTCCGAATCTCCTACAACAATCAGTCCGCCTGTTTTCCCCTGAAGTATATATTCTATCCCCATCCTGAGCTCCGTTCCGGGAGCTATTTTTTTCAAGCAATCTAGTAATAATTCTCCACTTTTTTTATTCATTCGTCCTGTAAAATCAAACTTTTAATACACTGCTCCGGTTCAGTTTCTTAATATCAAAGTGCATTTTCTTATCTTTGGCACTTACTTCAATCTTCTGCCCGGATTTTATCTCCCCGCTTATTAATTTTTCAGAAATAGGATCCTCTATCAGATTTTGTATGCACCTTCTCATAGGTCTGGCGCCCATTGAAGAGTCATAGCCTTTCTCCAGTAACAATTCCTTTGCGTTTTTTTTAAGCTCTATTGTAATCCCTTGAAGTTCAAGCTGTTGCTGTACTCTGGACATCATCAGATCCGTAATATTGTAAACCTGCTGCTTTTGTAATTTATGAAATACTATTACTTCATCAACCCTGTTCAAGAATTCAGGTCTGAAAGCCTTTTTTAGTTCACTCATCACTTTTTCTTTTATTTCGTCATAGGAAAGATCTTCAGTATTTATTTTTTTAAATCCCATTGGAGTACTTTTTTGTATTTCCCTTGCTCCCAGATTAGAAGTCATTACAATCACCGTATTTTTAAAATCCACTCTCTTACCCTGGGAATCGGTAAGGCGTCCTTCCTCAAAAATTTGCAACAGTATGTTAAAAACATCGGGATGCGCCTTTTCAATTTCATCCAGCAGTATTACACTGTATGGTTTTCTTCTCACCATTTCAGTCAGCTGTCCGCCTTCATCATAACCCACATATCCGGGAGGGGAACCGACCAGTTTCGATACGGAATGCTTTTCCATATACTCAGACATATCAACCTGTATTAAAGCTTCTTCTTTATCGAATAAGAATTCTGCTATTGTTTTAGCAAGTTCAGTCTTTCCCACACCTGAAGGTCCGAGAAACATAAAAGATCCGATCGGTCTTTTGGGGTCTTTTAGACCGGAACGTGACCGCCTGATGGCTTTGGATACTGTTTTTATAGCTTCATCCTGACCAATAACCCTCTTGTGAAGCTCGTCTTCCATTCCAAGCAGTTTAGAAGATTCACTTGAAGTTAGCTTGTATACCGGGATACCGGTCCAGTTGGATAATATTTCTGTTATTTCATTCTCACCTACTACTTCCTTATCGACTTTTTTGGTTCTAATTTTAACCTCTTCTATTTCCCTTTTTTCCTTAATAAGTTGTTTCTCTTTATCACGCATCTGCGCCGCTTTCTCAAAATCCTGTGATCCTATAGCCTTCTTCTTTTCACTTGCGATTTTTTCAATATTTGCTTCCAGCTCCTTCAAATCAGGAGGAGTTGTAAGAGTTCTTACCCTGGCTCTGGATGCTGCCTCATCTATCAGGTCAATAGCTTTATCGGGCAGAAATCTGTCACTAATATACCTGTGGGACAATTTTGCAGCTGACACTACGGCATCTTCAGTTATATTAAGTCCATGAAAAGATTCATATCTGTCTTTCAGCCCTCTTAAAATTTCAATAGTTTCATAGACAGTAGGTTCATTTATGAAAATTGGCTGGAATCTTCTTTCCAGGGCTTTATCTTTTTCAATATACTTACGATATTCATTAACAGTTGTAGCACCTATAGTTTGAATTTCCCCCCTTGACAGCATAGGCTTCAAGATACTTGCAGCATCGATAGCGCCTTCAGCAGCGCCAGCGCCCACCAGAGTATGGACCTCATCAATAAAAAGTATGATATCTCCGTCATCCTTAATTTCAGCCAGCACCTTTTTTAGTCTTTCCTCAAAATCTCCCCTATATCTTGAACCGGCAATTAAAGCCCCCAGATCAAGGGTAAATATCTTCTTATCGGAAAGATTTGAAGGAACCTTTTTTGAACAGATGAATTGCGCCAGTCCTTCAACAATTGCAGTTTTTCCTACTCCTGCGTCTCCTATAAGAATAGGATTATTTTTGGTTCTTCTGGAAAGTATTTGAATTATTCTGTCAATTTCTTTCCTTCTCCCAATCAAAGGATCAAGTTTGCCCTCCTGAGCCAGTAAAGTTAAATCCCTTCCATACTGCAGCAGCATCTTAAGCACCTTTTTCTGACTTTTACCGGACAGGGTTCTTTCTGGTTCTAAATAATTAGACTGCTTACTTAGAAGTTCCTTTACTTTTTCCTTTACATTATCCAGAGTGATTCCCATGCTATTTAAAACTCTTGCTGCCACTCCTTCCCCTTCTCTTAAGAGCCCCAGCAATATATGCTCTGTACCTATATAATTATGCCCCATTTGAAGAGCTTCTCTTAAAGATAATTCTAAAACTTTCTTAGCTCTCGGAGTAAAGGGAATATGTTCGTAAGATTCAGAAGTCCCTTCAGTAACTACCTCTTTTACTGCCGACCTGATATCTTCAAAAGTAATATTCAATTCATAAAAAACCCTGGCAGCAATTCCTTCCTTTTCGTCAATTAAGCCAAGGAGAATATGCTCGGTACCTATATAGTTCTGTTTTAAAAATCTAGCCTCATCCTGAGCCTTGACCACTACTTTTCTTGCTCTCTCTGTGAATCTTTCAAACATTTAATCAGTTCCTTTTAATATTTTTTTCCGTATTAAATCAGCCCTTATCGAATCTAGCTCATCATCAGTTACGCTGCTACTTATCTCTAAATCTAATATAATATGTGAATCACTGATCTTATTTATTAGTTCAAAGTAATCAAAACCATTAACCCCATTTATAATATCCAGATCAAGCCCCAATCTTATTATTGATAACAGTTCCAGTGATTCTTCATATGATAGTATTTTAGCATACTTTAGCAAACCAAAGGAACGGTATATGTTATCTTTAATTCCCAGCAGGTCGCTCTCCTTTAATTTCTTTCTGGCTTTCTCTTCATCATCGATTATATTTAAGCAAATTGCCTTCATTTCTTCAAGCTAGTCTTCTTCCCCTTTACCCAATGTTACCAGATTGGAAATCTTAAATAAATTACCAATTATTTCAGAATGCCTCATAAAATACCCATTAATTAAACATCCCACCTGGTTTTGCGCATTCCTTGCATATATTTATTCTTTCTACACTGTTGCCCTGAATCTTTACTAAATGAATAGTAGCTTCAATATTATAACAAAAATCGCAATTCATATTTTAATCACCGGTCTAGAATTAATTATTTAAATTGCAGCAAAATTATATCATTTTTTTTGTAAGAATAAACTGTGAAACCAGTGATACATTACCTGGCTTTATTCAGGCCTTAAGAGAGGAAAAAGAATTACATCTCTAATGGAATTGCTGTTGGTCAGTACCATAACCAATCTGTCAATCCCAATTCCTTCTCCGCCTGTGGGCGGCATTCCATATTCCAGCGCTTTTAGAAAATCTACATCAATCTTACCTGTAATCCTCTCTTCTTCGCACTTACTTCTTGCCTGTTTTCTGAATCTATCCAATTGTTCTCCGGGGTCAATTAACTCAGAAAAAGCATTGGCAATCTCTTCCCCTCCTATAAACAGCTCAAATCTTTCAGTCAGGTTTTCATTATCAGGATGCCTTTTTGCCAGCGGGGATATTTCTATTGGATAATCTTTTATAAAAGTGGGTTGTATAAGCTTAGGCTCAGCTACAGCTTCAAAAATTTTATTTATAATTTTTCCCTTCCCGGAGTCTTTTTCTATCTCGATACCCAGATCTTCTGCCACTGATAATAACTCTTCTGCGCTGTTATCAAAATTTATTTTAATTCCACCAAACTTATAAATGACTTCCAGCATCGTAAATCTTTTCCACTCTCTACCAAGATCGATGTTATTTCCCCTGTAACTTGTAGTTAATTTACCGATAGATTCTTTAGAAACAAATTTTATCAGATTCTCTGTTAAATCCATCATATCATTATAGTCAGCATAAGCCTGGTAAAATTCCAGCATCGTAAATTCCGGATTATTCTTATAGGATATTCCTTCATTTCTGAAGTTTCTATTTACTTCAAAAACCTTGTCAAATCCTCCAATAACTAATCTTTTTAAATATAATTCCGGTGCAATCCTCATGTAAAGATCAATATCCAGAGCATTGTGGTGGGTTATAAATGGCCTTGCTGCAGCGCCACCCGGGATTGACTGGAGCATTGGTGTTTCAACTTCTTTAAAACCGCTATCATTTAAAAACTTTCTTAAAGCATTTATTACCTTAATTCTGGTCAGGAAAACATTTTTTACCTCAGGATTTACAGTAAAATCTAAATATCTCTGACGGTATCTTAATTCCTTGTCCTTCAGTCCATGCCATTTTTCGGGAAGTATTCTTATGGCTTTACTTAGAAGCTCAAATTCGGAAACATTTATTGAAAGTTCTCCTGCGTGCGTTACAAAAACGGTTCCTTCTATACCCGCCCAGTCACCAATATCCAGATTTAAAAACTCATCATACTTCTCTTTCCCAATATCTTTTTGATTGACATATAATTGAATTTTATCTGTAAAATCTTTTATATCGCTAAAAGTTGCCCTGCCGTGTTTCCTGAAACCCGTAAGCCTTCCTGCTATTTTAAAAACACCATCAGCCTTTTCGCCAGCTTTAAGTTTGGAGTAACGTGTCTTTATGTCTATTATGTTGGAATTTTTATCAAACCTGGTCCTGTAAATCTTTTTACCGCTTTTCTTAAGAGCTTTTACTTTTTCAAGTCTCATCTTTAATGCTTCAGCCAGAGGTTCTTCTGACTCCAGCAAATACTCGCTTTTTCCGGTCAATAGCTCTTCGCTGTTATTATTGTTTATGTTTGAAATCTCATCGTTTTTCTTGTCTTTCATAATACTTGGCGGTTAAATCCGGCTTTATTTAATCTTTATTATCTTTAATCTCTTAGTGTCTTTAGGTGTCTTAACCAACACTTCATCTCCGATTTTTTTATTAAGCAGCGCTCTTCCCATCGGAGATTCATCTGAAATCTTATTTTTTTCAGGATTAGATTCTATTGAGCTGACTATCCTGAATTCCTTGTTCCTTTTTTTGTCTATATCCCTGACTACTACAGTTGCTCCCAGTTCAACCAGCTCTTTATTCTCTTTCTTCTCTATAATTATATAATTACTTAAAATTTCGCTTATCTGTTCGATTCTTCCCTCTGTAAAAGCCTGCTCATTTTTGGCATATCCATACTCAGAATTTTCGGTCAAATCTCCTCCTGAATTTTTTGCGTCTTTCAGTCTTTCAGCAATCTCTTTCCGTTTATTGTTTATAAGGTCTTCCCTTTCTTTAATCAATTCTTCATAACCTTCTTTGGTGAGACGATATTCTTTCATAGGTTTTTTCTCCTAATTTCTATATCTTTATTGTTGTGCCTTAATATTAATGTCTAATACTACAATAATTAAAAACATAATTATTTAATTGAGGTATTATATTGTATGAGATATGAGATGTCAAAAGTAAATATCTAATTGTCATAAGCAAAGTAAATATCTAATCTACATCCATTCTACAACATCGACATTATCTATATATATCAACTCCATCAACTATTATTTCACCTTCCACATAATATATGTTTTACTGGCTTTATAAGTATAAAAACAATAATCAATGGGAATGATAACAGAAACGTGAGAAAAAATTAACTATGGAATAAAAATTCTAAAAAATTTTTATTATTTACCCTCCGCACCATAAAACCCCGCCATTTAAGGCAAGAATATAATGTGCATTGACCACGGCTGCTAGTGTTCCAATTTAGCCTTATATTTCTTCAGCTTTTTTGCCAGATCACCATATTTTAAGGCAAGTATTTGAATGGCTAGAAGTGCTGCATTTTTTGCACCATCTATAGACATGCAGGCAACAGGAACTCCTGAAGACATTTGTACTATGGAAAGGAGAGAATCCAGCCCACCTAAATCGGAAGTTTTAATAGGCACACCTATTACCGGAACAGTTGTATAAGAAGCAATTACGCCTGGAAGATGCGCCGCTTTCCCTGCTCCGGCGATTATTACTTCTATTCCTTTATCTTTTACGCTTTTGGCGAATTCTCTTGTCTTATTGGGCATTCTGTGCGCTGAAAGTACATTTATCTCATAATCCACTCCAAATTCCTTTAAAACATCTGACGCTTTTTTCATCACAGTCTCGTCAGAAACACTGCCCATTACTATAGCAACTTTTTTACCGCCGGTGGCCATCAGTCACTCCTTTCCGCCTTTAATGCAATATCTTTTCTATATTGAATTCCTCTGAACTTTATTTTATCCATAGCCGAATATACTTTCTCTCTTACTTCCTTAAAACTACCGGCCTTAGAAACAACTCCCAGAACTCTCCCCCCGTTAGTTACTACACTGCCATTTTCTTTTTTTGTACCGGCATGAAAAATAATTATATCATCACTGTCTTTAAAATAATTCAATCCATCTATTATATCTCCGCTGGAAGAACTTTCCGGATATCCTTCAGATGCAGCTGTGACACAAACACACTTATCTTCATCCCAATCTAGTTTCTCTCTCGTGAGATTTCCTTCCGCACATCCTAAAAGCAATGGCACCAGATCATCTTTCAATCTTGGGAGCACCACTTGAGTTTCGGGGTCTCCAAACCTGCAGTTATATTCAAGTAGGTAAGGTTTCTCTTCCCTAATCAGTATCCCGGCATAAAGAATACCTTTGTATTTTATATTTTCCCTTACCATTGCAGCGCCAGTGGGAAAAATAATCTCATTTAAAATCTTTCTGTAAGTTTGATTTTCGACCATAGGTACCGGGCTATAGCTTCCCATACCGCCAGTATTTTTCCCTCTGTCATTATCAAAGATTCTTTTATAATCCTGCGCAGGAGCCATTGGAATGATTTTCTTGCCATCACAAAGGCATAAGACAGACACTTCATATCCACTTAAGAAATCTTCAATTATTATCCTGTCTCCTGAGCTGCCAAACCTACCCCTTATGAAGCAATCCTTTATTGCTTCTATCGCCTGGTTTTTATCGTCAGCTATAACTACACCTTTTCCTGCTGCAAGACCATCAGATTTTATAACTACCGGGAAACTACTCCTTTTCTCAATGTAATCTCTTGCTTTTCTATAATTCTCTTTTTTAAAAATAATTCCATCAGGAGTAGGAATACCATACTTCTGGAGCAATTCTTTAGTAAAAACCTTACTTCCTTCCATTGCAGCAGCCTGCCTGTTAGGACCGAAAATCTTATAGCCCTTCAAATCAAAATAATCAACTATCCCATCCACCAGCGGCGCTTCCGGACCAACCACAGTTAAATCTATTCCCTTATCCTCTACCAGCTTTATTAGACTATCGAAATTGTTTTCTGAGATGTTTATATCAATACATTCTGCGATTTCAGCTATTCCTGCATTCCCGGGAGCTGCGTATATATTTTCTACCAGAGGGCTTTTTGAAATTTTCCACACCAAGCAATGTTCTCTGCCCCCGCTGCCTATCACCAGTATATTCAACCTGCTCCTTTTGTTTCATTTACTAAATTATAAGTGTTGACCTTCTACTTTGATTGAATAACCTGCTTTTAAGATTATTATCCCTTATGATAATCTTGCTTCTTTCAGCACCTACACTGACCATTGAAACGGGAACCTTGATAATTTTTTCAATGTTTTTTATATAATTCTGAGCCTGTTGGGGAAGATCTTCAAAATTCTTTACCCTGCTTATGTCCTCATCCCAGCCTTCAAATTCTTCATATACAGGCTGACATTTATGTAAAATAGTCTGATGGCAGGGCATATCTCCATAAACTTTACCTTCATATTTATAGCCTGTACAAATTTTAATTTCTTTTAGTCCGCTAAGCACGTCCAGCTTGGTTATAGCAACACTATCAATAGTGTTTACCATAACAGAATATTTCAGTATAACCGCATCCAGCCATCCACATCTCCTCGGCCTTCCGGTTGTAGTTCCATATTCATAACCTTTCTCCCTTAGATACTGGCCAATACTACCGTTTTCCTCGGCCGGAAAAGGACCGGAACCAACTCTTGTGGTATAAGCTTTAACCACACCAATTATCTCATCTAATCTGCCTGGACCTACCCCGGCTCCAACACAAATACCGCCAGCAATAGTAGAAGATGAGGTCACATAAGGATACGTTCCATGATCAATATCCAGCATAGTACCCTGCGCGCCTTCAAACAGCACCCTTTTATTCTTATCCAGGGCTTTGCTTAGCAGAAATGTTGCATCAACTATATATCTTTCAATTCGCTTCCCATATTGTTTATATTTAGTAAAAATCTCATCCGGATCAAGAGGCTCCAGTCCGTAAATTTTTTCTATAATTGCATTATTTAATTTCAGAGCTTCCTCCAGTTTAGTTCTAAATATCTTTAAATCCTGTAAATCCTGCGTTCTGATACCCGACCTCAGCGCCTTTTCAGCATACACAGGTCCAATACCTTTATGTGTGGTGCCAATTTTGGATTTGCCTAATCTATGTTCACCTGCCTTATCCAGAATTATATGATAAGGCATAACCAGATGTGCATTACAGCTTATTCTTAAATTATCAGTACTTATCCCCTTGCTTTCCAGGCTATCCAGCTCTTCTATCAGCACTTCGGGGTTTAATACCACTCCATTTCCAATAACGCAAGTAACATCCGGGTATAAAATTCCTGATGGAATCAGGTGAAGCATAAACTTATCATTTCCTTTAACTACTGTATGACCAGCATTGTTTCCACCCTGAAACCTTACCACTATATCGACCCTGCTCGAAAGCAAGTCAACAATCCTTCCCTTTCCTTCATCACCCCATTGGGTACCAATAATAGCTATACCGGGCATTTTATTCACTCCTATCTTCAGTCTGGTAGGACATACTTAAATTTGAAAAAGATGCAAACTCCTTATTGAATCGTAAATTCAATTTACCTGTAGGCCCATTTCTGTGCTTTGCAATCATAATCTCAGCTTTGCCAGTGTGTTTACTTTCATCTTTCTCATAATAATCATCCCTGTATATGAACGCAACCAGGTCCGCATCCTGTTCAATCGAGCCTGATTCTCTTAAATCTGCTAAAAGCGGTCTCTTTTTTTCCCTTTTTTCTACTTCTCTTGAGAGCTGGGATACTGCCACCACCGGAATATTTAGTTCCTTTGCAATACCTTTCAAATTCTGCGATATCTCCGTTATTTCCTGAACCTTATTTCCCCTGTAATTAGTAGTGGACTGCATTAGCTGGATATAGTCTACAATTATTAGCTTTATGTTATTGGTACTGACCATCATACGGGCTCTTGATCTCAAATCCATAACTGTTAAAAATGCAGTGTCGTCAATATATACTTTGCACTCCGCTAATTTCTCAACAGCTCTTGCCAGCCTGATCCACTCATCATCTTTTATTTTTCCATCCCTGAGTTTCTGCAGGTTTATTCTTGATTCTGCACTCATCAACCTTAACGCTACCTGCTGTTTTGACATTTCCAGCGAGAAAATTGCTATTGGAAGTTTCTCCCTCGTCGCAATATGCTTGGCCATACCCATGACTAATGAAGTCTTACCCATTCCAGGCCTTGAAGCTATAACAATTAAATCAGAATTTTGAAAGCCTGAAGTTATGCGATCAAAATCTATGTATCCTGTCGGAATGCCAGATATATCAGACTTAGCCTCATGTAAAACTTCTACCAGCTCATAAGCCTCGGTAACTATATCTTTCATCACCGAAACTTTATCTCTGGTACTTCCACTGTTCAGGTCTTTGTATATGGAAAATATCAGCTGCTGTGCCTTATCCACAGTTGAGTGCAGATCCTGGGGAACTTCATAACCCATAGTTGCTATTTCAGTAGCTGCATAAATTAATTTTCTTAAGATTGAATTACTTCTTACAATCTGAGCATAATATTCAGCATTAGCTGCAAGAGGAATATTACTTATAAGAGAATGAACAAAAGTTTTCCCCCCCACTTCATCCAGCAGTCCCCTTTTTCCAAGATGATCCGCTACAGTTATGGGATCTGCAGGTTCACCTTTTACATACAACTCTTTTACTGTATTGAAAACTTCCTGGTTAGATTTCCGGTAGAAATCTTCAGCAGTTACCACTTCAATAACCGATATTATGGCATCTCTTGAAATCAACATAGCCCCCAGTAAAGACTCTTCAGCCTCTATGTTATATGGAGGTATCCGCTCCAATTTACTGGTGTCAAGTGGATAAAGCTTTCCTTCTTTTTTTATTTGATCTTGCATATAAATTATTAATCTTTATCTTTAGATTTGATCCTGGTTTTTCTCTTATCTTCTTTTTCTACTTTCTTTAAACTTTCTTTACTTTTAGCCTCCACCTTATCCTTTTCACCTTTTTCTTTCTCTACTTCCACTTTCTGTTTTTCCTCTTCTGATAAGCTTTCGGCTTTTTCTTTCTCTGCTTTATGAGCTTTAATTAATTCTTTTGATTTCTCATCTGGCTCAACTATCACTTTTACAGAGCTTTTAACTTCCTTATATAATCTTAGCGCTATCTCATATTCTCCTAATTCCTTTATATGCTCCTGCATATCAATTTTCTTTCTGTCTATTTCTATTTTTCTTTCTTCAGAGATCTTTTCAGCAATATCTTTATTGGTTATGGAGCCATAGAGTTTTCCTTCTTCGCCAGTTTTTACAATAAAGGTAACCTGGAGACCTTCCAGCTTTTTGGCAAGCTCTTCTGCTTCTTTTATATTTCTGGCTTCTAATTTTACAGCAGCTTGCTTGACCAGCTTCATTTGATTTATATTGCCCCTGGTCGCAGGCACCGCTAATCCATTGGGTATCAAATAATTATTTGCGTAACCAGATTTTACCTCTACCGTATCTCCTACATCTCCTAACTTTTCATGATAATCGGTAAGTATGACTTTCAAATCTTTCTCCTATCTTCTGCTTCAAGATTAAATTGATTATTTCGACCGGCTGAAAGTACCAGCACCAATATCAGTCCTAAAATTGCCCCCTAGCAATAGTACCAGGGAAGATTTTATTTATCTTTTAAAATAAGGTATAAGAGCGATAACTCTTGCTCTCTTGATAGCCATAGCTATTTTTCTTTGATGCTGTACACAATTTCCAGTTGACCTTTTTGGTCTTATCTTACCCTTATCAGAAATAAATTTTCCAAGCAAACTTACATTCTTGTAATCAATATTATTAATATTCTCTTTGCAGAAATAACAGAATCTTTTTCTCTGCCTCAAGTTAAGCATAGATCCAGTTGCACTTCTTAGATTTCTATCTCTTAGATTCCTATCTCTTAGATTCCTATCTCTTAGCTTTCTATTATTTCTATTATTTTTATTTTTCCTGGCCAATTAAAGTCTCCCTTTCTATATTTAAATTGACAACATTTAATCTAAAATGGTATATCCTCATCACTAAAGTCAGCTTCTTCAATACCACCTTTGCCGGATGCGCCTTCACCGGATACACTCCCCCCAGATACACCTTCACCAGATACACTCCCACTGGATACACCCTCTTCTGCCCTGGGATTTTTCTCAAGTCTACAAGAAGCAAATTCCAGACTTGGCGCTATAACATTGGCAATAATTTTTACTGTCGATCTCTTCTGACCATCCTTACTTTCCCAGCTATCCTGTGAAAGCCTGCCCGAAACCAGAACTCTGTCTCCTTTGCTTAAGCTTTCAGCGCAGTTTTCTGCCAGTTTATACCAGGCAGTAACATTAAAGAAGTCCACCTGGGTTTCCCATTCACCAGAATTTTTATTCTGAACATTTCTGTTAACCGCAAGTCCAAAATTTGCTACTGCAGTTCCACTTGGAGTAAATCTAAGTTCAGGGTCCCTGGTTATATTTCCCAGAACAGTTATATTGTTAACACCAAAAGCCATAACAGACCACCTTCTTTTGATTAACTTATAATCATTTAGGATTCATCACTTCTTACAACCATATGACGCAGTACTTTGTCATTGATTTTATTTATTCTATCCAGTTCAGAAATAACATCACTTTTACCATTAAAATAAACTATAATGTAATAGCCATTTTCCTGTTTTTTAATAGAATAGGTTAACTTTCGAACTCCCCATTTGTCGATATCGGAAACTTTACATTTTTCTTTTTCGAGTAACGAGGTAATTTTGGACAATTCTTTGTCAATAGCTTCTTCTTCAAGGGATGGGTCAAAAATAACCACTAATTCATAATTTTTCAATCTCTTAATCCTCCCATGGACTAATTTTAATAATTAGGTTCTACCACTACAGTAGAACAGAAAGATAATAAGATAAAAAAAGAATTTTTTAATTTTTCACCTTACATTATCAATACCATTAGGGATATTATAACATTTGAAACCATTAATCAATAATAAATCCCGATAAAATTTATAAACACAAGAGAAGCCGCTTTAACCTTTATTTCTCATATATATATTGGTGCAGGGATAAGGAATTTCGATTCCTACCTTGTCAAATTTATCTTTTATCCTCTTTCTAAGCTGCCTTGAAATAGTCCACTGCTCACCAGGCTTTACCTTGCAGATTACAGTAAATACAACCGATGAATCTCCCAGTTTACTCACTCCGCCATTACCAAGTATTGTTGGCCTCTCTAAGATGACCTTCTTATATTTTTTATCATTCATCAGCTCACTAAATACTTCTTCCAGAACCTCTACCACTCTATCTGTATTTTCACTATAATGGACACCAACCTCTACTAGAGCCCTTGACCAGGCATGAGTGTGATTGCTTAACCTATTTATCTCACCATTAGGTATGAAGTGAACCGTACCTTCAATATCCCTGATTACTGTAGCTCTCAAATTAAACCTTTCAACCGTTCCAGTTGTGTCTCCTATGGTTACTATATCATTTATCTGATACCACTGCTCGAGCAGTATAAATGTCCCGTTTATTAAATCTTTTATAAGGCTTTGAGCACCAAAACCAATTACGATGCCTGCCACTCCGGCGCCGGCAAGTAGAGGTGTGACACTTATTCCGATCTGATCGGCTATTATTAATATAGCCGCCACTGAAGCTACCACAATTATCAAATTAGACACGGCGCTGGTAAAAGTATAGGTACGTTTCTTAATTACCATTTTCTCATCGCTAATCTTCTTATCAACCAGTCTTCTCATTCTTCTGGCAATGATTCTAACCACTATTATTACAATTAAAAGTACCGCTATTACTATTACTATATTAAGCCAGTTATCCAGAAAGTTTTTAAATATATTACCTGTAGCTACTTCCAAATTATCTGTGTTATTTTCCATTTTTTAGCACCTTCCTTAAATTCTTTTTTTAAATATTAAATGACCATCTTTATGTTTTATAGATTTTTTTATAATTATTTAAAATTATCTATAAAAAATTCCTGACTTTAAATTTAGCAGCAGGCTTAATTTCCTTAATTTAATTTCTATTCCTGAGCCCGCTATAAATCCCTATAACTTTATCCTCGCTATCATCATATACCTGTTTTATATGTCCGGTGTAATTTATTGCTGAAATATATGGGAACCCCTTGTCAATTACCACAATATTTATTGCCCCCTGGCGCTGAATAATTGATCTCCACCTGGGTATTGGGATCTGAAGCCAATGCACCAGCAGAGAAAGTATCACTCCTCCATGAGTTACTACTGCAACACTACTGCCATCTTCATTCTCATTTACTATATTATCAATTTCAGCTGCAGCTCTTTCTTTTACTTGCCTAAAACTTTCCCCTCCTGTCGGACAGTTATTATATGGGTCAGCAAGCCAATTCTGATAATCGTCATGAAACATCCTGTTTATCTGGTCAAATTTCATTCCTTCCCATTTTCCAAAATTTATCTCTTTTAAATTTTCTCTGGCAATTATCTTTAAATTTTTGGTTTTGTTTATGATATTTGCTGTATCTATAGCCCGCCTTAACAGACTACTGTATATATTTGAAAAATCTACCTTCGAGAGGTATTTTGCAGCAAGCCTTGCCTGCTTGAAGCCTACCCTGGTCAGTCCAATATCCTTATCTCCCTGATATCTTCCATCCTTATTCCACAATGTTTGACCATGCCTGATTAAAAATAATTTTATGCCCATAAAATTCCTTCTTCCCTTTTAAAGCTCTAAGAATTCAAATTGACCTGTAGCATTTTTTCTTATATCAGAAGCCGGTGGGAAATCATATAGTATTTTCCCTTCTTTTACTGCATCTATGAAAATATCCTTACAAGTGCCATTGCACTCAACACATCTATAATCAGATACCTTCCTATCCTCTAAGATAATCCTGTCGCTGAAGCAATTCTGGCATCTTATTACCTTCTTTGCCCCGGACATTTTTCCTCTTTTTGATATTTTCTTTCCTTCAATCTCTACAATGTCCAGTGAAAAATCCAGTACTTTTGCCCCGCTTATTGCTGTGCCAACTCCAAAGGCATCCACTATATCTCTCAACTTTATAATATCTTCTTCATCCAGTCCCCCGCTTACAACCAGCTTTACATTCTCAAATCCTCTTATATCAAGTTCCCATCTTACTTCTTCCAAAATCTTTTTAAAATTTCCTCTTCTGGATGCAGGAGTATCTAATCTTATGCCAAATAAAGCTTCTCCTAAACCTTCAGCAACCCTTATGGCTTCAAACTTCTCATCACCAAAGGTATCAATAAGAGAAATCCTTTTAATTTTTGGCTCAATTACCTGGTTAAAAGCCTTAGCAGCCTCTACAGCATCACCCATAATCAGAATCAAGGAATGAGGTATGGTTCCAACCGGTTCCTGGCGGATAAGCTCTGCGCCAAGAGTGGTAGAAACCCCATCAGCTCCGCCGATAAAGGCGCTTCTTTCGACCATGGGAGTTATTGCCGGATGTATTCTTCTGGCTCCGAAACTATAAATTAATTTATCTCCGGCAGCCAGCTTGCATCTTGCCGCTTTTGTGGCTATTCCGCTTGCCTGGCATAAAAACCCTAAAATAGCTGTCTCATATATGCCAAAATCGAGATACTTGCCCTCTATTACCATAACCGGCTGGAAATCCTTAAATACCATTCCCTCAGGCATACATCTTATTGATATTTTATCAATATCCGAAAGAAGCTTTATAGTCTCTTCTATCCCCGCCAGAATCCCCCATCTATAGCCTTCAGGAAAACCTTTCAAAAATATTTCAGCTTTCACTACAGGATTTTTACCAGTAGCCTTTAATATTTCTTCTGTTCTCTTAAAATATATATCTGTCAATCTGCCTTTTTTTATATCGTCCGCATTTGCTATATGAAACATTACATACTCCTTAAACTATATTTACCTTAAGCACATTCCGCATCTGATCAAGCGCAAATCTGTGGTCTCTTTTATTTAAACCAATTACAGCATCTTTTACCACATCAACCCTGTAACCTCTCATCACCGCATCAGCTACGGTATGAAAAACACATATATTTGTAACATCCCCTGTGACTATTAATTTCTTCACCGATAATTTTTTTAATATCTCATCCAGATCTGTATTAAAAAAACCTGAGAAGGAGCTCTTTCTTACAATAATATCATTACCCTGTGGTTTTAGTTCTTCAATTATTTTTGATCCTTCTGTATTTCTTATAGCGTGTGGAGGAAACATTTCAAACTCCCTGTCATCTTTATCGTGACTATCGCACAGATATATTACCGTGTAACCTTCACTTCTGGCTTTTTCCATTTCTCTCTTTATAGGATCAATAATTCTTTCAATTTTAGGAACTTTTAGCGGCGCTCCATCCAATACAAAATCATTCAGCATGTCTATTATAAGTAAGGCTTTTCTGCCATTCATATTGCCACCTCAGTAAAATTTTAAAAATAATCTTTCATGAACACTAATGATTGCCACTTCGTGTCAGCCGCCTTGTACCCCATATATAATGCAGGGACTCCTGCGGCGTTTTTCCTGGTAATAGTAAATATTAAGATAATAATACCATCTGAAGGACAAATTTTGTAATATTTTATATTGCATAATTTATATATTGTTTTTTTGTCTTCCCATCTATAGAATTATAAAAGATAAAATCAATTTATTAAAAAATACGAGCTTAAGGAATAAAAATGAAAATAAATAAATTAAACAGGTTTCTTATCATCAGTATAATATCAATGTTAACCATATTTCTCATGATACCAATGACTTCCTGCACCAGGAGTGTATCTTTATATTTTGCCGAATATACCGATACTGAAGCTTACCTGGTAAAAGAAATAAGGGAAATCCCGGTAAGTAAAGAGCTGTATAAAAATGTAGTAGAGGAACTGATAAAAGGGCCGCAGAGCGACCATCTTTATCGCACTATCCCTTCCAATGTTAAAGTTAATTCAGTAAAAATATCCGAGGGTACCGCTACCGTGAACTTCAGTAAAGAAATTATAACCAATTTCCAGGAAATACCACACAGCTCTACTACAGAAGTTCTGGCCATTTTCTCTATTGTAAATACGCTTACTGAGTTTGAAGAAATAAAAAAGGTAAAAATAACTATCGAAGGCAAGGATAGTGGGCAAGTAGATGGGCTTTATATAGAAGATTTCTGGGGACATGTAGGTATTTATGAGGAATTTACCAGAAATGAAGATATCATAAAAAGCTCATAGTCAATGTGCAATAATATGTTCCAGGACAGCAAAAGTAGGAACGATTTGGACATATTAAAAAATAAAACAAATGATATTTCAGCCTTTTTTGAAAATACTCTATCCGCTATGGATAAAAGACCTCTGATTGGCTGGTTCTGCACCTACACTCCGGAAGAACTTATTGTTGCCGGAGGTTTTATCCCTGTAAGAATCTTCGGAAGGAAAAAAATAATTAAATCCGAAAGTTACTTTCCTATAAATTTCTGCCCTTATATTAAATCAAGCTGGGAGAGCTTACTTTCCGACGCTGACAATTTTAAAGCAGTAATATTCACCAACTCCTGCGATGGGATGAGGAGGTTTTTTGATACCACAAATAAATATCTTAAAGATACTCCTTCCTATCTGCTGGATGTTCCCCACTTGAGAGGAGCAGGCTCTATAGATTTTTTTGCAAATAATATAGGTAATATGAAAAGATTCATTGAAAATTTAAATGGTAAAAAAATAAGTAGAAGAGAAATAGAAAATGCAGTAAGTCTTATCAACAGGAAAAGAAAGCTCCTGAAAAAATACAGCCAGATTTTTACTAAATTACCAGAGCTTATAAGCATATCTTCTTATTTTAAAGTTATGGAGCTGTCTATGATCTCGGCACCCGAAATCTTTACAGATGATCTGGAAAGATACCTAAAATTCATCATGAAAGCCGGCGCAGAAAATATAACTAATCTGCAGCCAAATTACAAAAACACCCCCGCTATTATGATTATTGGTAACTTTATCACCGAAGAAAAATTATGGGGTATGCTATCTGCGATGAATCTCAAACTGGCTTCCGACGACCTCTGCATTTCAAGCAGATATTTTGAAAAACAGATAGAACTGGGCGATGATTCTGATTTTCTCAATCTTATTGCTGAAAGATATTTAAATAAGCCCCAATGTATGAGAATGGCCGATTTAGGATTGAAATTAAAGGAGATTGAGAATAATATAATTAAAAATAATATAGAAGGTGTAATATTTATAAGCTTGAAATTCTGTGATACCGTGCTCTATTCCTTTCCCCTGCTGAAGCAGAAATTAAACCATCTTGGGATTCCAGCTTTATATCTTGAGATAGAATACAATAATTTTTCAGAAGGCCAGTTAAAAACAAGAGTGCAGGCTTTTCTGGAAATGCTATAAATATAATTATTAAAAATGGGTATAAAAGACAAACTAAAAACCGGAATACAGAGAAACCTAAATCAAAAGTATATCATTAGACTCCTGGACATTATCTCAAAAAAGCCTGTACTTTACGCTTACGGAAGCACATTTTCCTCTTTATCTGATAAATACCTGAATATTTTTACCATAGAAAGCCTCAAAAATGCTTATTCTGACAATAACCATCCCATAGGTTATGGATCTCTTTTTTTACCCTATGAGATGTTCCATGCACTGGGAATCACACCGTTCCTACCGGAAGTTATGGCTGGATTTACAGCAGGATTGGGACTGGCAACCCAGACACTTAAAGAATCCTCTTCAAACTGGTACTCACAGGATCTGTGCACCTTTCATAGAAGTGCATCCGGCGCAGTGGAACTTGATGTATTTCCAAAGCCGGATTTTATCATCACTACCAATCTGGCCTGCGATGCCGCGCAAAAATCATTTTATATACACTCGGTAAAATATAATATTGAAAAAAATTTCTATCTGATTGACGTACCTTACCAATATTCAAAGGAATCCATCTCGTATCTAGCCGGACAGATAAAAAATATTTGTGTGGACATAAGTTCCAAATCAGGTATGAAACTTGACACTTCTAAATTTAAAGAAGTCATCAGTCTCTCAAATGAATTTAGAAAATGGGCAATCAAAGTTAACAACTTAAGAAAAACTCTTACAAACTATCCCCCTTATTATAATGGTCTTAATTTTATTTTACCTTTCCACGGTCTTGCAGGAACCAGAGAAGCTGTTATTCTTTATAATCAAATGTATAAGGAACTAAAAAAATATTTAGATAAAGAGGAGAAAGAAAAATCAGGTAAAAATAAATCACCAAAAAGAATTCTGTGGCTGCACCTGAAACCTTACTACAAAAATGAAATATTTGATACACTGGAAAGGGAGAATTGCAGAGTGGTATTTGAAGAAATAAATTATATTCACTGGCCTGAACTTGATTGCAAAAGACCTTTTGAAAGTCTGGCTAAAAAGATGCTTTCCCATTTTCTAGCGGGCAGTATTGATAACAGGATCAATGTAATTCTTAAGGCTGCCAGGGATTATAAGGTTGACGGAGCAATTTTATTTTCTCACTGGGGATGCAGACAGAGCAATGGCGGGGCAAGAATTATCAAGGATAGCTTAAATAATCTTAATATTCCCACTCTGGTTTTAGACGGGGATTGTGTAGATCAAAATAATTCCTCACAGGGCCAGGTAAAAACTAGATTGCAGGGATTTGTAGAAATTTTGAACTCTTAAAAAATAAACGAAAGGAAAAATATGTATACCTGTGGAATTGATGTAGGCTCAGTTACAACCAAGGTAGTAATACTAAGCAGAAAAGATAATAAAATTGCATCTTATGTAATCGTCCCCACTGGTTCTGACAGTAAAAATGCCGCTAGAAAAGCTCTTGATGATTCTTTAAAGAAAGCTGGCCTGACAGATAATAAGATTGAAGCTACTGTTGCCACCGGTTACGGCAGAATAAATATTCCTTTTGCGGATAAAAATATAACCGAGATAAGCTGCCATGCCCGGGGGGTCATATCTTTATTTCCGTATTTAAATACAGTAATAGATATCGGTGGTCAGGACAGTAAGGTCATAAAACTTAAAGACGGAAAGCCCATTGACTTTCTGATGAATGATAAATGCGCGGCAGGAACTGGCAGATTTCTGGAAGTTATGGCAAGAGCGATGGAAATAAATCTTGAGCAATTTGCTCCTATTTTTATTAAAACCAATGATAAAGTCGATATAACCTCTACCTGCACTGTATTTGCCGAATCCGAAATAGTTTCACTAATCGGACAGGGTATAGATAAAAATAAAATTATAAAAGGCCTTATTTATTCTATTGCAGATAGAATAACTTCGATGGTTGAAAGAGTGGGGCTTGATGAACCGGTCTGCATGACTGGAGGAGTCGCTAAGAATCTGGGTGTGGTCAAAGCACTGGAAGAAAATTTAGGAATAAAAATAAATATTCCGGATGAACCACAAATAACCGGGGCGCTGGGAGCAGCATATCTAGCTCAAAACCTTCATTAATTTTTTCAGAAAGCGAATTTCCCGAATGGCAAACCGTAGCTACAGCGTATATGCTGTGTTATGCGAAGGATCGGCTGCCTTTTCACCTAATGCTTTTCATTCATTGAATCCTATCCACTCTGCCGATATTCCTTTTTTCATCCGTAGTACTGAATTGAGATAACCCACGTGATGCTGAATATGTCTTATTTGAACTAATACTCTATCAGCTATCATCCATTTCTTGTTGAAAGCTACTTGCTCCTGCAACAGGGATTCTGGAGAGACAGTGGAAAGAAAAGATTTGTAGTCTTTAACAACCTTGTTCATGTATTCTTCAATCTGTTCCTTTGAGATATTTCCAGTTGGTGGCCTTTTCATTTCCAATGCTTCTTCTACGTGGAACTTCGGATATTCTATCGGCTTTGACCAGTCTCTAAGCCATGCATTGAACCAGAACAGTGTATGGTAGACTTGTTCCCAGATAGGAGGCGTATCGTTTTCAGCATACCAAAGTTCATTAGGGCAAAGTTCTATTACTTCTTTCAGCATCTCAATCGAGGGATCCAATTGTCTTCTCAGTATGTGTACCATGTCTGGTTTTTGGGTATTCATGATTTCACTCTCCATTAATTCCTGCACCACCCCATGTTTCTGGGTTGGGTTTTTTGAAACTTTCGCTCCCGATCTTTCGCCTAAAATTCCGAGTGTATCTGAAATCCAGCTACAAGGCTGGATTTGAGCAGAGTACCGAAGACACAAAGCCAGATACACTTCTATTAGGCAATGTTGCCTATCCTATTATCATCCTAAATCCATTTCAAGAAGTACACCACACTCTGTAAATCCACATCTTTTGTAGAATTTTCTTGCTTTACTGTTTACATTTTCAGTGCTGACTTCAACTTCGCAACACCCAAGTTGTTTACACTTCTCAATAGCCGTTGATAGCAACTTCTTACCAATGCCTTTGTTACGATGACTTTTTGTTATAACGAGTTCGTCGATCAGACCAGAGAGTCCAGAGTGCAAAACTGTTTTGCGTGTGGTAAAATTGATGAACCCAACTATATTATCATCTATCTCTGCGACTAACAAATGAGAGTTAGGATATCTTAAGAGGTTCCGACAATTCTCAAGAATCAGTTGGGGATCAATACCTTCAGTATTATCCATAGTCTCCACGAGTTCGCCCATCAATTTCTTAATTGCAAACAAGTCAGACTCGTTTGCTTCTCTTATTAGAATATTGTTCACATTTAACTCCACAGTAGGCAATGACGTCTATAGCTACAAACAGACGCATTGCTGCATTTATCCTACCAAAATGACATAATATCCGCAAGTATATTATGCCTATCATTTAACCAAAAAAAGTTGTTAAATTTGGGGAATGGTTATGTAATAATGTATTGAAGAATATACCCCACAGACACTTTGTGTTTTATGAAATTTTTTTGCCTGTCCTAATAATTTCACAAGTAAAGGGGTTAGAATCGTTGAAGTCTTTAACTTCAAAAGGATGTGGCTCAATTCTGATATCAATATTTCTTCTAAGCTTTAATAGTAAACAAAAAATATCCACAATATCTCCCCCGAAACTATCAACAACAACAGCAATATCAATAAAAATACAGGTAAATACCTGCTTTATGCTTGTAGACGCCAAAAGCAAGTTATTATTAATTTAATATCTTTGAAGGTTCGAGTCCTACTCGGGGAGCCAATCTTTATACTTGTATTAATACTTATATTTACTTTCTATTTATTAAATAAATTTTATTTCAAAAAAAAGTTCTTACTAAATAATAAGACCCTATATTATAGAAATGATCTTTTTATAAAATTCAATAAAACTACCTATAAAACTGATATAGAATATAAAAAATTACTCATTAAGATTGACGCTATTATATAATCCCGATATAATAACAGCATTTTAAGAACTCTTGGTTCGTTCTATTATCATTTCTTTGGAATGTTTTAAGTAGCAACTAAATGATAAACAAGCTGATAAAAAAACTGAATTTAAATAAATTAATTTTAATCTCTCTTCTTCTTTATGTCACATTCCATGTCCTTGAGGAGGGTGCATTTGGTTTTCCTTCATGGGCTGAGACTTACTGGCGCATACCTGACTATACTTTTAATAAATGGGTCATACACAATTTCTTTTTTGTAGGTGCATTACTTCTTGGATATGTAATTTACCTCATTAATAAAGAAAAGCTTCTTATCTTTGGAGTAGCTATTATATGCTGGGGAATAATGAATACTGCTAATCATATAGGCTGCAGTTTAGTATTCCTTAAATATGAACCGGGAATATTAACCAGTCTTTTATGGATTCCCATATTTAAGTGGACAATAGATTATCTCCGGAGTATCAATAAATTCACATGGAAACTAATGCTTGGCTCCTTTCTGCTGGCAGCTGTACTTTACTGGGGAGTACCTATCACAACATTTATCTATACAGGATTAGGGTAAATTGCCTCTCTCTTACAATTTATAATCTATATATTTAGTTTTAAATTCTTTAAGTTTAATTAATTCTTTTAATATTTGGTTCGAAATTTCACACCTTGGGGGAGCCGATAACAACTTTTAATAACAAACTTATTTTTAATTAATAGTAGTATTATAATAAGGGTAATGAGGGTCCCCCGAAAACTAGTCCAGTTAAAATGTCAGTAATCTGGCTATCCAGCTCCCTTGGGCAGGCTCCTGGCGAAAT
>Ga0209979_1001292_pt1 | contig 28106 bp, 24 predicted proteins | sample AnhtaG_FD_183114 | JGI IMG/M metagenome (GOLD analysis project Ga0209979, IMG submission 183114) | Deep subsurface microbial communities from Anholt, Denmark to uncover new lineages of life (NeLLi) - Anholt_01485 metaG (SPAdes) (version 2) | ecosystem: Environmental > Aquatic > Marine > Oceanic...
GGATATCTCCAATTCAAGAGAGGTTGTATAGTTATGGTAATACGTTGTCCGGTCGCTATTAAAGAATGGATCTTTGATACCAAATATGTACTGTGTATCCTCGTTAGTCTTGTCCTCTGTGCTAAAATATCGACCAGTGCCGGCGTATACCCAGACATTGCCAAATTCGTCCTTACTCACAGCGGCTGAAGCCGTGATCGGTCTTGTGGCATCAAAAAGGGTGGAAAACAACCATGGATTCGTGGCATCTAATGGATTGTCAGAATAGTTGGAGTTGGAGATATCATCTCCACCATAGTCTCCATTCGAGTCAACCCAGGGAACAGTTATCTTATATACCTTTCCTTTCCAACTACCCGACAGGTAGGTCTCGCCAAAATAGATGGCATCCACATTGAAATTGAGATCCTTGTCCAGAGAAACAGGCGAGTTCATAAAGGCATAGGATTCAGCGCTCTCAAAGAGCCAGTCATGGGCCCCTGAGCTATAGGGATTGCCGGTCTTTAGATCAACCACAAATATGTGTCCCTTTTTGGTGCTCGTTCCGTCATAGTCACTGGGGCCTGAGCCAAAGATGGCAAACCACTTGTCCTTCACCCTTACAACCGCGGGGATGGATGTGCTCAGTTCCAGGTCCGTATAGGTCCTTTCCCAGAGCAATCGGGGATTTCTCGGATCAGTCACATCAAGGCACGCATAGCTGGGGTAAAAATCCCTGATTTCCCCAGGCGTGCCATCGTAGTCGAAATCATCTTGTGCCTGAATGTGTTTCCCTCCCCTGTTCAAGCCGCACAGCAGGATGGTTCCCCAGTTATCATCTGTATCGGTGTCGGTGTAGTGGGTTTCATCCGGCAGGATCTTGGCATCGAATACCTTGGGTTTCAGATCCACATAGTAGACATGGGTATAGTCAGGCGATGGAAGCCATTTCAGGTGGGCCAAGAGGCTCTGGGGGATATAGGCCCATAGCTCATCTCCGATGTTTTCTGATGTGGGTGCGCCGGAAGGCCTGGTATAGCTCATCGTCTCCGTGTCATAGTACCATGAGGTAAAGGCATGGAGCATGCCGTCATTGGCCCCCACATAAACGGCCGTCTCCCTATCTTTGCATGCACTATAGTAGGTCTGATAGGACTCATCGCCGTAGATGACGTCATAGTTATCCGGGGGTCGGCAGATGGAAACTGGGGTGGAGTTGACAATATCTCCGAGCTTCCAGACACTGCCATCGATGGTTCTTGATCTGAGGCCGGGCATATCACTGCCTCGGATATAGGCAATCATGGTGGCCACCCGGCTGTCATGGTCTGAGCCCAGGTAGCCCCATGTGGTATTATCCCTCACACCCAGATAGGGCTTTATGGAGGCAGCGGAGCTGGTGTGAAACCGGATGAGTTCACCGGTATCGTCAAAGGGATTGGTGCTCGCCTCATCCACCTGGCCATCCCCGTCCTTATCAACAAAGGTGAAGATCTTTCTTTCAGCTGGATCTCTCAGGGCAAGGAGGTCTCCAGCCTCCCAAAGCGGGATGATTTCATTGAGTTCCAGCAGCTCATAGGGATCAGAGCTCACATCAGGATAGGGGTTGGTTGCACTGACCGTGAATCTTTTGACCGTGGTATCTCCCGTTGCAGGATCGGAGAAGTAGGTAATGACCTTGTCTTTTTCCACATCCAGGGCACGGTCCTGGTCGGAGTCCTCTCGCAGGTTTCCACGGGTATCTACCCAGAGGGACTGGAGGTATCCGAGCCACTCTACCTCACTAAATCCTGTGATAACCTTGGGGCGGTAATAGGCCTGGACCAGGTTGCCCTCACCCTCAGCAGAGGTGGCCAGGACCGAGACAGCAGTGCCTGAGGCAGCCCTGGCAAGGATCTCATTTATGGCCCTGAGAATCTTGGCCTCCACTAGATAACCGTCCTTTGCCCTGTAATAGGTATCTGGATACTCATCATTGTCAGCATTCCATTCTGCTTCAAGATCAGGGAGGTTATTGCCGTTTCTGTCGATAAAACCCCCATTCTTTGCCGCATCTTTTAACAGGTTCTCAGCTAACAGATTGTCAGCAGGTGCCTCCTCTTCAAAGGCATAAATGATATAGAGGATCAGGTTCTGATCACCGGCCAGATCACCCCGCAGGTCATTGGTGCGGGCATAGAGGGCGATATCATCCAGATAGTCTGATCCAGAGTCGGGGTAAGTACCCGGATCGTTACCATCCCCATCATAGTCCTTGAGAAAGTCAGGGACCCTCATATCCTTGGTGGAAGCGCCATCGGTCAGCAGGATGACAAAGCTCTTTGCACAGTGGACGAACTGAATGCCATTATAGTAGGGGTCATCACCTACGTTCTCATTTGGGATCGCGTTGTTGGGATAATCCAGGCCCAATTGGACCTCTTGCTGCTTGAAGTACTGCATGGCCACATAATAGGCCTCTGCCAAGGGGGTCCAGGTATTGCAGGCGGTATTTTGAAGATCAGTGATAAGGGATGTCATGTTGGTGCCGATTGTGCTGGCGATATATCCACCACTCTCGCCACTACCAGTGCCAAGGTTGAAGAACTCATTTCCCCACCTGGCCTTGTCACCAATCTTCTGTAAGACCCCCGCGATATTGCCGTCCACGAAGTTATAGGCCTCATCAGGGTAGGCATTCATGTCCTTGGCAACCCGTATGACATAGGTTATGAGCTGGTTATTGTCGTTTACAGAGAAGTTGCCGCCCTCGACAACATAGGTGTAAGGTGTGCCGCTTGTGCTGCTACTGAATGGGGTTACATCGTCTGTATCGTTGTAATCCTTTCGAATGGGGGGGACATCGCTTTCGGCCGGCGGGGCCTCACCAATATTCGTCTGATTGCCACCGCCGGTCCGTGCGGTGGCCAGGCCGCCCATGAGCACCTTCCGGGCAACATCAATCCGACGCATGGTCAGCCAGTTGAGAAAGTTTCCATCCCAGGCGCCACTGGCGTCCCTGACGAAGATGTTACTTCCGTAGCTGTATTTTTTATCGGGCTCAAAGTAGCCGTAGTATCTGAAACCATGCTCATAGTCGCCGTTGTATGCCTGATCGTTCATGCTGTCTGAGTTGTCCAGGATGATCAAGATACTGGGTGCTACAGTGCTAACCTGGAAAATAGGGTAAGAGGTATAATCGCCGATAGAAGGCTCTGCACCAAAAGCCGGGGATCCACCCACAAGGACTGAGGCAAAAACACTTAATGAGAGAATGATACTGAATCTCCTCATCTTTATAAACCTCCTGGAACGCCAAGCACCTTTCGGTAAACAGCGCTCACATTTGAGGTTGAATTAGCTGGGCCACTCCCGAAAGAATCGATATCATAAAGGATGGCTACTCCTCCGGCCGAACCCACGCCAATCCCTTCTGCGCCACTGGCGAATTCAGCTCCTCCCCCGGGTAAGGTTTCCTGAGCAAAACGGTCAATATCCACATCCCCATTGAGGCCGCCGAGGGTGAATCGTATATCCCAGTCAGGATCATAGAGATCGAAGCCCATAATTTCCCTGTAAAAGGTACCGCTGCTTCCGAGATAGGTAATGCCGGGTGCAGTTGTGCCAGCGCCTGTATTAATCTCGGCGCCAGCATCGATACACGCGGAAATGAGCTTTGGAGTGGTGTAAATGCCACTATCCGCATTATAGAAAGCAATCTTATGGAACTTATAGTTTCCGGCAATCCGTTGCTCGATCTCGGTGGTAGTTGTAACAGATATCCCGATTATGGTAATAAGAACCAGAATGAGAAGGGCAACAACCGTCACGGAACCCTCTTCATGTTTGGTCTTATTTAGTAATGATTTCATCGGCTCCTCTCGTAAATCAGATAATCGTTGGTATAACACGCTGCACCGAAACGCTCTTTTGCACCTTCGGAGCTCTCCATGTTACGATAACGTTGATGGTTCTGGTATTATTAATCACGCTATCGATTGCCACATTCCAGTACAGGGTGTATCCCCCCTCAATTGACTGGTGATCTGCCTCATCTTGTGTATCATCCAGGCCGCCATTACCATCACCGTCTGTATCCGATAGGTCATCGTGATCATATGGCAAAGCGATCAATTCTTCTAACTGATCTGTTGCCAAAGTTACAGCCTCTGTTACATGACCGGCAAAGGAATTCCCCTGGATGGCGCTGATATGCATGGAACCGACAGCCAGAATACCGAAGGTCAGAACTCCGATAGCAATAATAACTTCTATGAGGGTGAAGCCCTGCTCTTTTTTTGGCTTGCTGTTGCTCATCTTTCTGTCGTTTCTCCGGTTTTGATGTGATCTCATGGCACCTCTTTCCTAAAGCCCAAGGTTTCGGCATCTGATACTCGTCGTCAAAAGCCTGCGACGAAAGCTATCGTTTTGTGCTGGGAGGATTGGATTAACCAGATCCTGCTGGTTATAGTAGACCTTGGTATCCTTGTATCCTGGATCCTTCCTGCCTGTCCTGGCTACAATGGTTATCTGCACCGATCGTATCTGAGCGATGCTTGTGGTGACGTTACCGCTTCCATCATCATCCAGCGTAGCGCCGTCTTCATCCAGATACACAAAATCAAGGGCATCGATGTTTTCGGCTACGGGTTGGTTCACGCCCCCTGTATTTCTTCCCAGTTTCTGTATTCCACTGGCCGTATAAAGAGAGTAGGTTATATTTTCACTGGGGTCACTGGCATCTCCATCAGGAGGGCTTCCTTCAGCGTCCCCTCTTATATCTAGGGTAAAGCTGATAGAGTTTGAGGCTGCTGTGGTAATCCCTGCATTGGCACCACGAGTTGGATCGCAGCCTGCCATTCGGATCTCTCTTTCCATGTAAAACATCGCCGCCCTGAGATTTTGCTGCATGGCCGCTACCTGTTCCTGGGCAACGTATGATTTCTGCTGGGAGTAATAGGTAGAAACGATGGCGGCCATAACAACCCCGACAACAACCAAAGCCACCAGAAGCTCGGCTAAGGTAAAGGCTTTGTTATTTAGTATATCCAACATATGTCATGCACTCTTGAGTCAGTAATTCGGCATCCAGCTCGAAAATCTGCGGATTGCTATGCCAGGTAGTATACCACGTATGATTGCGGTAACAAGCACCTCAATTATGGTAAAAGCACCTTTTCTCATCATGTATGAACCTATGCCAGACAAAATAATCCTTAGCGTATCAATTTATCGGGAAAAGTGGAGTTTGTCAATTTGCTTTTATTAAGAAATAGGGCTCTGATGCCAAAACGATAGATGTTTGTCACGTAAGGGGTGCAGCAAAATTGACTATCAAGCGTAAAACAATCTTATGGCTCAGATCTTCTTTTGTCCTGTTTCCAGCCTCCCAAACGGGAATCGGATTCCATATCAGGGGTCAGTCTTGGTGGATCATCTCCTCAACGAGTCCCCTGTTAGTATCCTCTTCGTTCTAACTGAGAAACCCTGGTAAAGGTCTCTTCTAAATTGCATGGAAATTGATCACAGATACGTAGCTAGGGTTGTAGATTTCGGAATGAGGTCGAAAGTTTCGCGGCTGGTCTAAGGCAGAGATCAATAGCAGAACTGTGAAATCTCGGCTGAATCAAAGGAAACACAACATGGAGGCTTTACTACCATTTTTCATTCAGCGCCTTCTTGTCCATAGTTCTCCTAGGGAACCCCCACACGCAGTATGATATGGTTATTGGGACCGGTCCCCATCGTTTCAGAGGCGATTTCATATCCCTTGCCCAATTTTTCCTCGCTATAGGCGGTGCGAAGCAATATGAACTCCAGGGTCGGATTGTGCATATTGATCCCCATCGGGACTTTTTGAAAAAGCCACCCGATTTTTCCCTTGCTCTTTAGCAGCGTACATAGCCTTATCCGCTCTTCTTATAAACGCTAAGAATTCCTCCTCAGGCTGGTGCTGGGCGACTCCAATGCTTACGGTCTTATGCACCTTTTCTTCAAATGTGGGGAGAAATGTTTCGGCTTCAAATCTCTTTCTCATCCTTTCAGCAACGGTTACAGCTTCCTCACCGTTGGTTTCAGGTAGAATCACCGTAAACTCCTCGCCTCCATACCGATAGGCTGAATCCGTTTGCCTCAAAGACTCCTGTATGACTTCCCCCAATTTGGCCAAAACTCCATTCCCCTCCAGGTGTCCGTATGTATCGTTATAGTGTTTAAAATTATCAATATCCAACAGCAAAAGAGACAAAGGGCGCTTATAGCGAGTAGCACGCTCGATCTCCGTCCTCAATTGGCCATAGAAATGCCTCGAATTATAGAGCTTGGTAAGGTCGTCCGTAATGCTTAGTCCCTTATACCTTTCCTCGCTCTCCCGCAGAGCCTTCTCCGCTCGCTTGAGCTCGGTGATATCTTTTGAAACCACGGTCACAGCTGTTGTTCTTCCATTTAGTTCTCTAACAGGACTTAACGTTCGGAGGAAGTATCCACCGTCTCTTTGGCTTCTATATTCATACCAAAGTGATTTGCCGGTTTCGAATACCTCTTGTACCTTCCCTGCAAACTCTTTTGTTTCCTCCTCGGAATGGAACTCGCTGTATGCTCTGCCTATGACCTCATCTATTAGCAAGCCAAACCTTAATAGATGTTTTTCGTTCATGAACAGATACCTGCAACTCTCGTCTACCAGGTATATGGAATCTTCGGGAGACTCCACCAGGGAGCGATATTTCTCCTCGCTTTCAGCCAATGCCTCCTCAGCCCGCTTACGATCGGTCATGTCAATGACAATTCCCCTTAACCCTACTGGCTTGTTGCCGCGGATAATGGGGCTGGAGTATATGAGGACAGGAAATGTGCTGCCGTCTTTCCTCAACAGTGTGTATTCATGACCTTCACATTTTTCCCCGCTCAGTATTTTCCGACTATCGCACATAATTCTCTCTCTGTCTTCTGGAATAAATAGTTGAACGGCGTTCAAGCCCTTATCAATATCCTGTCGGGCATAACCAGAAGACTCAAACCCATAACGATTAGCGAAGGTGAAGTTACCTCTTTCATCGATTTCGAAAACAGTTTGTGGTAATAGATCGGCTAACTCTCTGTATTTGCCCTCGCTCTCTCTCAGCGCTTCCTCTGCCCTCTTGCGCTCAAGAGATTCCCTTTCTAACTCCTTAACCCTTTGCTCTAAGTCTTCATAGGTTGGTTTTTTTTTCAATGTGACATTCTCCCATTGACCACAAAATAAAAAAGCCCTCGAGCACCGTGGCCCAAAGGCATCGTTCAAGCTGACCCTCGGCAACCCGGCCATCATAGCCTTTCGGCTGTAGACCCGTGGTTTTGCGCCGCCGCCTTTAGGCGGGTTTGCCCTTTCGCTGTCTTCCTATCTTCCATGTAAGTTTAGGATACCTTTGTGCGTTTGTCAAGAGCAAAATGCACCACCTCCGTCGCAATGTAAGACATCTTCATAGGTCATCGGGCCTGGTCGAAGGACGAGGTGAGCTTGAGAATGGTTATTCTGTCGCTCTCGTTTATCTCCTCATCCTGTCTACCTTCTTCGGGCTCAAGACTATGGACAGGATAGACACTTGAGAAAGGTTAAAGCTGAAACAGATAGCTCTTCTTGTTTCATTAGATAGACGCACAAGATGTTGACGCAGGTTCCTTTCCTCGAAAAGTCACTACTTCTTGCCATATAGTGAAATCCTAAGAATCTAATGATTCCGTACAGCAGAGGCGAGGCTTGAAAAATCGGTAGATTCACTGAGCATTCAGCAAATCCGTGAAACGCTTCTAGGATCTAAGAGCAAAAATTCTATATGTAAAAATCTCGGCTCAAAATTTTTCCAGAAAATATAAAAGAAAAATTTGCATTAAAAATTTTTTGTTTAATAAGAAATTAAAGGTTAGAATTAAATAAGTAAAAAAATTATGTTCGATAATAAAAATAAATCATCATTTAACAACTCAATGTCAGATAACTTTTACAAAAATGGGGAGTATCGCCGTCCACAAAAATGGTTATTAAGCTTACGCGCAGATTTATATTTAAACCAGATTTTACACCTAGTGCAAATCAGTTCTGATTATCATATTCTTGAAGTTGGCTGCGACAGTGGTCAGCTTACAGAACTTTTAAAAAAAAGGACTCATTCAGTAGTTGGCATCGATATCAACCCCATACCTGTTAACAATTCAGGCAAAGATTACCTCCGAGTGATGGACGCACAGGAATTGAGTTTTCCAGATCGTTCTTTTAACCTGGTTGTTTCCGCTCATACAATCGAGCATCTACCTAATGTTCTAAAGGCTCTCTGTGAGTTTGAACGAGTACTTCGTCCTGGAGGTTTTTTGATCTTGATTTATCCCTGGGAACCTATTCGCGGTTACACGCTATTGCCCGAGGCATTGTTGTATTATAGATCCATAAAAAAATGTCGTCAGATCCATCTTCATAGTTTCACACCTAGAAAGATTGACCGTTTACTTATTGGGTCATCTTTGGTTCAAAGAAATTGGAGAATATTTTTCGTTCCTCATCCCAATTTTATATCGGTTCTGCATAAAAACGTAAAAATTTCTAAGTAATCGGCTACCAGCGGTTCAACCGGACCCAAAACAGCGGGCAGCTTTTTGTATGCGAGGACGTTTCTACAAAGTTTTCTTGTAGTTTAAACTCTGTGCGATTTATGTTTTGGGCGGGTTAACCGGCGTCCGTTAGATGCCTCTTTCTGTTGTCAGGTGAATCTCCATACAAGGGTTGTATGATCGGACCTCAACCATCGCAACGACGAATATTTCAAGATCAATGAAACACGGCGGATCAATCGTGATTGTGGCTGATTTGAGACGCCAATAAACGAGAGTGGGGGCTCGAAAAACCGTTAGATTCAGAAGGTAGAACCAGAATGACTGTGCAAACAAATGATCAGGCTGGTGCAATTTTATATATATTAACATGTCTCGGAATACCCTTGAGGGGGGTATTGTCAACAAATTCAGAGGAGACCATTCCGGGTATTTTACTTAAAGTCCCGTCGGTGGTAAGGATCTGGTCCGGAGCGGCATAGGAACACAACCTTCTGGCAAGATTGACCGGGGTGCCAATAACAGTATAATCGTAGCGTTTTTTTGAACCAACGCTCCCGATGAATACTTCCCCCGTATTAATACCAATCCCAATCCCCAAGTTCCCAAAATAAGAAGAAGTTCCTGAAAATTTCTTCCTTAGTTCCTGAAAAGATGCTGCCATCTCAATGGCCGTCTTTACACCATTTTCAGTGGAATTTTTCAAGGCGATGGGGCCCCCGAAGAAGGCCATCACCTCATCACCAACAAACTTGTCAATACTGCCTTCATTATCAAACACCGTCTTTGTCATAGCAGTATAGAACTCATCCAGAAAATGAATAATATCCTCCATCTTAAGTGCTGACACCATACTGCTAAATCCTCGTATATCCGCAAATAAAATGGTCATTTCCAACTTTTCTCTCGTTTTGTTCGGTTGGTCCCAGTCACCTATCTTCTTAATCAACTCTTTGGCAACCTGAGGCGAATGCAACTGTTCGAACATTGTTTCCAGCTGGATAAGAAAATTGGTGCGATCAGCGACCATACGCTCCAGGTCCTCACGGCGGGCACGATTAGCAATCTCGAGCTCTCGCCGGCGCAGTGCGTTGGCCACATTAATAATGACCTCGTTGCGCTCAATCGGCTTCGTGATGTAGCCGTAAACGCCCATCTGCAAGGCCGCCTCTGCGACCAAAGGATCGTCTACCGCAGTCACCATGATAGCCGCCGTGTCTTGATACTTGGCTAATACCTCCCGGATGAAGTCCATTCCTAACTCCCCGGGCATGAGGATATCGCAAAGGACAAGTTCAAAATCTTGTCGCTCCAAGCACTCACGGGCCTCCGCTGCGTTGGCGGCCACGGAACAGACATAACCTTTCTGCTCAAGGATCCGCCTGAGCAAATTTCGGATCTGCTCCTCATCATCCACGATCAAGATCTTTTTCATCGTCTTGCCCAAGGGGTCGCTGTCTCTAAATGGCGCTGGCTTATAGTTACAATGGCTCATCTTTTTTCGTCCAGTACCCTTCGGACGGTCTTTGCTATGTCTCGCTTCAGGATCGGTTTCCCAACGAATGCCCGAATGTCCGTGGCCTTGGCCTTTGCTTCCGTAATCTTCTCACTGTATCCAGAGCATAGGATAACTCGAATATCGGGCCGAATGCGCATGAGTTCCTCAGCAAGCTCTCCTCCCCCCATATGGGGCATGGTCATGTCGGTGATGACGAGGTCGAATTTATCAGGTTGGGCGCGGAATAACTCCAGGCCCTCGATGCTGCTGGTTCTGGTGACCACCTGGTACCCTAGGCGCTCCAGGATCTGTTTGCCTACATCCACTATGGTCTGCTCATCATCCACGAAAAGGATACGCTCGTTTCCAGTTGGAATGGGTTCTCCGACCCCTGCTTCCGCCTCCACTTGTCCCTCAATGAGGGGAAAATAGACATGAAAGGTGGAGCCCTTTCCCGGCTCACTATAGACCGAGATCGTGCCACCATAACTCTTAACAATGCCATGAACGACCGCGAGCCCCATGCCAGTTCCTTCACCCCGCTCTTTTGTGGTAAAAAAAGGGTCAAATATGCGTTCTATGATCGGAGGATCAATACCGTGGCCTGTGTCGCTCACGGTCAATTGAAGATATCGCCCAGGGCTGACCTGCGGATGTAGAGATGTAAAGTCAGGACCGAGCTCCACATTGGCCAGATTGACCTCCACTATGCCCCCTCTCTCACCCATGGCATGAGCCGCATTGGTACACAGATTCATCAGGACCTGATGGATCTGTGTAGGATCAGCTAGAACTGTGCCAAGATCGGTTCCAATATTCTGATGGATCTCTATGGAGGAGGGCAGCGAGGCCCGAAGTAACTTGAGAGCCTCCTTGACGATGGGGGTGATCTCGAGCGGTTTACGCTCTTGTTCAGTCTGGCGGCTGAAGGTTAGAATTTGCTTCACCAGATCTCTGGCACGACGGCCTGCCTTCAGCACCTCCTGTAAATTGGTTTCCAGCGTAGTCCCTTTCTCTACATCGTCCAGGGATATTTGCGTATAGCCGATTACAGCAGAAAGGATATTATTGAAGTCATGGGCAATGCCTCCTGCCAAGGTGCCGATGGCCTCCATTTTCTGGGCATGCCGCAGTTGGCCCTCGAGTCTCTCCTTTTCCTCTTCTGCATGCTTTCGAGCCGTGATGTCCATAATGGTGCAATCGAAATAAGGGCCCTTTTTATTCTGATCGTACACGACTCTGGCCTTAACCGACGCCCAAAAAGAGGTTCCGTCTTTCTTTCTTAAAGGTAGTTCGACTCCATCAACGCTTGCTTGGGTCAAGAGATTGTCGGAAAAAACCTTTCTATCTTTGGGATTCATGTAAAGATCAGCCACGCTCACTTTCTTGAGTTCTTCCTCTGACTGCAGGCCGAACATCTTGAGCAAGGTGGGATTTGCCATCAGAAATTTTCCTTTTGGGCCGGGTGTACTCCTATAGACCGCAATCGGCACGTTCTGGACGAGGGAGCGGTAGCGTTCCTCGCTTTCCCGCAGTGCCTCCTCTGCACGCTTGCGCTCTCCTACTTCTTGCTTCAGTTCCTCATTTGCCTTTACCAATTCTGCAGTTCGGTCTTCGACTCTCCTTTCCAGCTCGCGATTGGCAACATCGACTTTTTCTCTCTCAGCTTCCAGCAGACGCGCTTGCATAAAGTCCTTCCGTGAGTATAGCTCGATAGAGTAGCAGGCAAACATTCCAATCACATTCCCAGAAAGAAAGAAAAAGTTATTGTTGGCCAGGACCTGGATTGGAGTTTCGCTCAACCAAATAGCCGCAACCTCGTATGCAATCACGATCATCAACCCGGCAAGGGTCGCCCAGACAAACCTCAGCTTGAAAAATGTATATCCGTATATAAATACGAGAAGCAGACCGGCGTAGTATAAGTAGTTGGCCGGATATTCGGCTATCAAGATCATGGCAATTATACCAAGTCCAGACAGTAATACCACAGAGGCGATGGATAACTGCATGTATCTTTTGAAATGACCTGAATAAGAGAACAGGAAGACTCCAAGGATAAAGGGACAAACAATAGCGTACCGGATCAACCATAGCTTTTGCTTTACCACTGAGACTATCCAGGCATCCAGAATTCCGAAAATTCCATAGAAAACCATCCCAAGCACCAGTGCTATCCGGACATGTCTCAAAGATTTTTGAAAATATTCCTCCTGGAAAGCTTTTTCAATCTTTCCCGGAAACGATAGTGTCAGCAAATTTACCTTGGAACCAGCCACTGTTGTTGAAGGAGCTGCCATCCAGTAACACCCCCTAAAGATTAAAAATTGTTCTGGCTATTGTCATTTATTGCCGGACAATTTCTTTATGACCACTAACGTCATATCGTCTAACTGTTCTTCTTGAAAGGCATTCACCTCTTCAACGATCTTATCAAGTAGCTTTCCGACAGGTAGATCAGCGTATTGATTAAGTGCCTGCTCGAGACGTATCTGCCCATACATTTCCCCATTCTCATTTCTGGCCTCGGTAATCCCATCAGTGAATAGCAAGGCAATGTCACCAATATTCATTTTTACCTCTATATCCTTTAGACAGTTCCCAATGTCGTCGGAAATCCCCAACCAAGTTCCTTCTGTGGGAATCACTTCAGTCTTATTCAGTGCATATCTATAAATTAGAGCATCCTGGTGTTTTCCGGCTATGGTCATTTGAGCTTCATCAAGATGGATAGCCATCATCGTCATGTAATAGTCAGAACCAAGTCTTGAAACATTTTCTCTAATCACTTTGTTCACAGAATTGAGTACTTCAGATGGCTTGCAATCCGAACCACTATTTACCATTGACATGATACTCGTCTGAGCCATCATCATAATCAACCCTGAATCAACCCCATGGCCTGATACATCACCGATGGCAATCCACTTATCTCCCTGAGGGGTTTCTATAATATCGTAGTAATCCCCGCCCACTTCCTTGGCAGGAACCATGGTTGCGGTAATATCAAAGCCTTTCATTTTTTCCCTGTGAGGCAAAAGAGCTGTTTGGATGCGTTTAGCAAGTTCCATCTCGCTCCAGAGAGCATCCCTCGCCTTCTTCAATTCCATGAGAAGATAAAACTCTTGTTTAACAAGCTTATGTTTCACGTGGTTTATGGAGACTGCAATTATCGCAGTAGACCACAAAAAAAACAGATTGTTGGCTAAAATTGAAGGAACATAGTCATGACCTGCAAGGACATTCAGCAAGATATACATACCAATCGTTATAGTACTATTTATGATTGAATGGACTGCACTCCATGGCATCCATAGATTGACCCCCACTATCACAAGATTCAGGCCTGCATAATACCTGGAATCAAAACCACCGAGGTTAACAGTCATTATTACGATCATCCCTCCGACGATGACGGAAACAAAATAGGCATGGAGATAGGATAATCTGCTCGGTTTGGTTTGACGAATCAGGACATATTGGATGATTAATATTGATGTGGATATGAGTCTATAAATGCCAAATCGCTGTAAAAGCTCTTTAGGCATTGTGAAATAATCGAGTATAAAAAACACAGGAACCAATACAAAGGCTAAGGTGGTCAAGGTTCTTAACCACTCATGAATGATGCCACTCAGGTATTCTTCAAAATCAGTGGCTTCAAAGTTGGATGGTTCCTTGTCAATATCCACGCTAGTTTTCGCTGTCCTAACACTCGAGTCTTTAGCATCGGCATATGAGGCCATTTTGATTCCCCTCCATCCATATCTCCCGCTGCGCCCGTGAAGTGGGAGACCTAAAGGAATTCATTATCACCATTGCCATAGTAAAACCACGAATATTCTGAAGCCCATTATCCTGCTTTTTTAACGTGAAGGAACATTTGGCATCCGGTGTCTTCAAAAGAAATGGATTTTTCCGCTGGTTGAGCATCTCTTAACAAGTCCATAAACTCTTCCTCTGTTCTATGGTATATAACCCAGTCATTCCAATATTCCATATAGACCCTGCTGGGATTCAATACATGGAAATTACCGATTAACATCTCTCCACCCGCCTTCAAGAGTCGATAGAACCTTCCAATTAAAGCAGCTGCAACTGGGGGAGTGAGATAGTCAAACAGACCCGTGGAATATATAAAGTCAAATTGTCCCCATCTCTCTGTCAGTTGGCGAGTGGCAAGCATGGTGCGCACAGAGCCATTCAAGAAGTCTACTTCTATTTTAGCACCTAATCGTTTTTCCACCTGACCCACCAGAGTAGCGGCTTCATGAAGGGCAGCCCGATCTTGATCAAGTAAGATAAAATGATATTTCTCACAATCTTCAGGCGAGACGACAACATCTTCTATCTCAACAGCGGCCCCCGAGGCGACTGATAAGACCTTGAGTCTCTCCCGTGGCAAAGTGGGATTGTTGCTTTGAAAATTGGTAAGTGTTTGTGTAATAAGTTTTCTTCTGTTTCGAACAGCATGGGCACCCGGTTGCTCTAACGGATGTTTGTGCATAAGCTTAGAAAAAGTAGATTCACCTTCATAATCATTCAAATATATCATCCTCATCATCTCTGAGTCTCCCGCGTATCCTCTCGGCTTTAGATTGGTTCGTTTCATTAATGGAGAACACATGATGATGTTCCATAGCTGCTTTCTGAAATAAAAGCCGTGACACCCATGCTCTTCCCTACTAAAATCCGCGACTACGTCCTCTAATTCATTGAGTTTATCATCAAGAAAGCGCATAAACTTCCTGCCTTCTGTGTTAATGATCGCTTCCTGAACGAAATGTTGAATATCTTTTGGTTCCGTGCTGTACTCCGCATCCATTTTATCAAAAAAGCTCTTATATACATTTAGATCGTATGTAAGATTAGCCGTATAGCCCTTGAAAGATTGTCTTATCTTCTCCTTATGGGCCAAAACCAGTGGCAGGTTAACAAAGGCCTTTTGTAACTTTACTGTTATGCCATCAGAGAGTAGGCTTTGAAGGTCATAAACATCCTTAAGAAAAATCAACCGGCCATCATAACCATCAATATTAGGTTCTGAAATAAGTTGGCAGGGACCCAGATCAAAATCTTCTCCATTGAGATGGATAACCAATCTGCTGAATTTTCTCCCATCTGTAAAAGGGTTAACATTTGATGATCGAATCAAAAGAGAGTATTTGGAATTATATCTTGCATCAATGGGTATTTTCTTTCTTCCCCTTACCAGATGAGCACTTATCTTCAAACCTTCCTGGGCCATTAAACTTATAATCCCTTAATTTCTATTCTCTTATCTTTTGTCTGAAATATTTCTAAGGCAGAAAAGATGAGATCCTGCCATTTCAAGGATTTTTGATAAACAACTTTAATTTGATTCTTACCTCTTTTAGCCCTTTCAAGGATTTTGATAACCGGAGTAATTGTTGATGAATTCATGTAAGTCAATTTCCTGAAGTCTACTATGATCTTCTTATTGCGATCGCTGCCTTTCCCAACCACATCAACAAGAATTGGCGTGATGAATCGAGCTGGTTCACGCTCGATGCTTATCCCACTCCACTTAACCTTAAAGGAAGTCCCATTTTCTACTACTTCTATTGCTAATAGATTGCTGGTAAATACCTCTGCTTTTCCCATCATCACCTCCAGAATTCCCCTTCAAGATTTGAAACGGCCGATACATTCAAGATGTTATCTTCGCCCACAAAGAAATCAAGAATGGCTCCACCTTCATAGGCGATCCTCACGAGCCCTAGCCCACTTTCCTCATCATGGAGAGGCCTCTTTGAGACCTCTTTTAACCTTTCTATATAGGCCTCAAAGGGGTCCTGATGTCCTCTAATCCACTGAATTGCCCTATCTAATCTCGTCAAATGGTAATGCGCAGTTTCATCAACTGGATTAATAACCTCCACTGTAATGACACTCTGTCCAATATTCAGAATAACAATCATTTTATTTTCTGGCGATTTAAAGACGCCATATTTGACACCGTTCTCAATGAGTTCGCTGATTACCATTGTAAGAGCATCCACAGTATCATGGGGAAGCATATGGGATCTTAAAAATTCATCACTTTCATTTCTAACCCTTTCAATCTCATCCCAGCTTGGGCTCACCGTTAACTTAATAGATCTCTTCATAGGTTTCTGCTCTCTTATGATATCAGTTCCAGGGCCTTTGAATTTAGGATCATCGAACTTTCTGCGCTCTTCGCCAGAACGTCTATCTTTGCGGCTTCTCCGATTTTTCTTACGAAAAGCACTCATAAGCCTTCCTTTCATAGATTTTGTTTTGTCATTAAAACCTTCGGTTAGTAGACATAGTCCCTATCCTGAAAACTACTGATCCTTGTAAAATTCAGGATAGAGCTTCTTCGAACATTCAGGACAAATACTGTGACTGAATTCAGTTTCGGAATGGCCAGCGATGTATTTCTCGATGGGCGTCCATGAACCGTCAGCCTCGCGTATCTTCTTGCAATCGGCACAAACGGGCAAAAGAGAACCGAACGTGTTTATCATGCTCTTTTCAATCGCTCGGATGCGTCTACTCAACATCTGCAGCAGCTCAATGGCCAAGGCTGAGTATTCCTCAATCCCCTGGCGGAGGTTTAATTGATCTAAGCATAGAACCTGGGTCTCCTGTTTGGCAACCACGCTGGCCGATCGAACCAAACCATCGATCAGCGCCATCTCGCCAAAGTAGCTTTGGGGACCGAAAGTTTGTAAACGTCTTTCGTTCTTACTGCCCGAACCTTTTATGATCTCTACCTCGCCGCTAACGATAATGAAGAGCCGCCTGTCGTGGTCGCCCTCTCTAAGAATCACATCTCCTTCATGGAAGAGATGATACTGGGCCCATTGAGCAACCCGCAGCAAGTCCTCCTTTTTCATTAAAGAAAAAATTGAAACCTTAGAAAGTAAGTCCGCCCTCTTCATTGCTAATAGTTCCCCTGAACTCGACAGGCGCAACAGTTGTCTTGATCAGTGGCTGCAAAGAGCACCTAAAATTTATTCGATCATCTCCCGTGTCCACCCCTTTATTTTCATCTCTAACACCATCATACATATTCGTTAAGACTCACTAGACAATCACAGAATCCAGCATTGAACTCTTTACCACCTGTCAGTATCATCCTGATTGGAAGGAAAAACAGATAGGCTAAAGGCTAGGAAAAAGCGGAGCGCTTTACCTATACTGCTCTGTTCTGATTGCGCGTTTCAATTCATGCAACTCTTATGCCACCATGAGTTTAAACATAAATCATACAATCTCAATCGGTTATCACTATTGGGAACGTTTCCTCATCCATGCAAACATTCGGTAGAATCGTGAAAGAATTGACAGTACTTGCTCAGAGGACGTTTGTACCTAATGAACTTGATAGTGGAGTGGGGGTAGTTTGGGGAATGGCAATGATGTTTTGGGTTGGATATGTGTTCAATATCCAACAGTACTTTTCAGGAGGCAGGAACGATGTTTATGAGGTCAAGGCCTGCGCTCAGTGACTTTTGGAAAGAAGCATGGTGTATACAACAGAGATTATGAATAAGTTGTTTTCCCGAAGGACGACAATTGGAGGCTCTGCATGCGAAACAGTTTGAGGATTACAAGATCCTCCCCGTTGGAGCTGAACGACTCGCTTCGCCGCCAGGTTCTGCTCCGGTGTATAGAAGGATGCGGGAGCACAAAGGCAGGCCCGGACCCTGGACAAACGAATTTCCTGACCGCTGTTAGGCACATAGAGCAAAAAAGAAAGAGAGGGAAGAAACTCACTCCCCTCTCTTCTTTGACCTACCTGAACACTATCTATGCCACAGGATCACGTGTGTTTGCGCTACGCTAATCTGCCTATGCTCGCCAGTTCATCGGCTACATCTCTGAGACCCAACGCTTCCAGCTTAGCCCTTGTTGGCCAGCCGGTTTTCTTGTCCCAACCTCTGGCCTCGTAGAAATTATCAACGATCTTGTCGAACATGGCCCTGTCCAATTTGCTCCCATCAGACTTCTCCGGGTACTCGAAAACCCATTCTGCGGCTGAATCCATCTCCCTGTTCCTGTTGTAGTTTCTCACGTGGAGGGTCCTATCCAGGTTACGAACCCTCTCACCAGCCTTTACCAGATCAGCTGTGGACATATTGAGCCCGGTGAGGGGAACAAACATCTTCGTCTCAGCATCCAGATCTCCATAGTAGTCCCTCGCCGCTTTGAGTTCCTCCTTTGACATGAATCCACTCAGAAGCCGTGGGAAGCACCAATCACAAACCAGCAACGAGTCCTTCAGGTTAGCACGGTTGCCGAGATATGCAGCTGCCCTGGTCTTCTCCTTTATATGTCCAAAGCCCGGCTCAATAACTTCCCCTGTCCCGAAAACCCGTGCATAGGTAGCTTTTAGCTTGCTGAACTCTGTATCCGGGGAACCAGCTCCATGATGTGGAGGGAACCAATATTCAACAAACGAGGATTGATGATGAGACTGCAGGGGATCCCTCGAGTCCGTAATCCAGTGACACATGGTATAGATCCATATCGGGCTCGGCTGGGATTCCGCTCCCCTTCCAATCCGGTGGGTTCCAAATCCCCACATCGGTTCTTGCCAGTGAGCATGTTTCTTGAGTATATCCGGCAGATCCAGTTTTTCACAGCCCCTCACCAGACTATCAGCGAGGATATCACCAATGCCCTCCAGGTAAGCTATCTTATACAGCAAATCACGCCAGAATTCCGGGTTATCCGGCTCCAATTTATGCCCGTTAAGCTCCGTTATGCCGTTGTCCACACATGCCGATATCCAAACATAATTATTGACATAGCTCCAACCTGACATGCCCAGACCTTCGCCTATAACCTGCAGTTCCGAACCGATCTCCTCGCCAAATGCCTTTGTTGGCCTCGTAAATATATCACCCGTATATTGTTCTTTGATATACTTTGTCGGATACTCTGTTCTGTCCCAACCCCAGGAATACATGGGATCCACGCAGTGCTTCATCATGTTTCTCGTGCCGCTGCCAGCCTCTAATTTTGCTGGATCATCTTTCCGCATCATCGTACAGCACTGCACCGGGCATGCATGGGTACATGATACAGTGTCCGGCCCGGGAGGCGTCCCAATTACAGACCATGTTCGTCCTGCCTTGATAAGATCCGCTACCTCCGTGCATGCACTGATGAATTTAGCTGGATCAGCTACCTTAACTCCCCCTGTTCCTCTTATGGCTATCGCCTTGAGCTTCTTGGCACCCATCACAGCCCCAAAACCAGCATTTCCAGATGCATTGGACAGCCTGTGCTGAATCGTTGCGTATAAGACACGGTTCTCTCCTGCTGGTCCAATACAGAGCACCTGGGTCTGATCCCCCTGTTCAGCCTTAATCTTTGTCTGAGTGGAAAATGCGCCCAATCCCCAAAGCTTTTCCGCATCCCTGATCTCGGCCTTCCCATCATGTATCCAAAGATACACAGGTTTTTCAGAGTTGCCCTTAATAACCACACCATCGAATCCGGCGTATTTCAATTCAGGAGCCCACAGTCCGCCCATACCCGAATAGGTAAACCATTCGATTGGATATGCGCGTGGGCTCACAGCACATACTATTCCTCTACCTCCAGTTGGTGCTAAGGTGCCGGCAAACGGTCCGGTCATGAACATCAGCAGGTTTTCCGGATCATATGCCTTGACACCAGGCTTCAGCTCATCCCATGCTATACGGGTGGCAATCCCTTTTCCACCGAGATATTTTGGAACATATTGTGCTGTATCCTCGGTCCTGACTCTTCCGTTTGCCAGGTCAACCCGCAGGATCTTGCCGGCCCAACCATTCATGTTAGCCATTTTAACCCCTCCTTTCCTCAAATCTTAAAGCCTTTCGAGGACATAGCTCCACGCATATGGGTCCTGCCGCTCTGCCCCTACACAAATCACACTTAAAGGCTACTTCTCTGCCTTTTACCGTCTTAAACCATATAGGGGCTTCGGGCAAGGGGCATGCCTCTGCGCACTTTCCACATCCTCCGCATTCATCCTGGTTGATGTACCTGGCTCCGGTTTCCTTGTCAATACACTGGGCCTGGTCCTTTTTTGGACAGGCAAAGTAACAGCTCGGTGAGTCACACTGAGAGCAAACTAGTCCTGAGAAGACTAAATCCAGATCGTTCGCGTCCACGTGTATTCTGGATAGATATGAACTGCATGCCCCATCGTGATACGCTGAGCATGCAACCTCACATATCTTACATCCACGGCATAGATTTGGATCATGAACCACCACCCCACATTTTGGTATTTCCTTGACCACCTGGACTTCTGCCAATGCCTCCTTAGACAGACCAGCACCGACAGCAGCCCCGCCGGTAATAACGACAAAATCCCTGACAAACTCTCTTCTTGTTACTTTCTTCTGTTCCGACATTTGCTTCCCTCCTTTCGCAAAATTTTTATCTCTTCCCCTACCTTACCTTTGCGCACCCATACGCATCACCTCCTTTGGCTAGGGAATCCTTTTTTTCATCTGATCCCTTACCTGTATCCAGATATTCCTTCTGCTCTAATCTATTTGGTGAGAAATGGAACTATAAGGAGAGCGCCACTGCAGCTTTCATGTCAGGATTTGAATGGAATATGAGCACGAACAACCGAAAATGATCAGTTAGACCCTTTGTTGTTCACACAGACTTTGCAATAGTTTCGTTTTACCCTGAAACGCACGAGCCTCCAAGGAAGCATGAAAATCCCTTGGAGGCTTCATATCGGTACCTTGTGTTGAGTTGCTCTCAAGATTCCTCCTGAGGGCTTAGGTTAGGAAAGGTAAATAGTAAGAATTTTGGAAATTATTATGCCATACAATACCAAAAAGTCAATAAAAAGCAATACGAAATTTTTAAGCGGAAAATGGCTAGCTGCCCCCTCTCTAATATCCGTCCTGGGGCCAGAACTCATTACATCGGACACAGTCAGGCAGCATCCAAAAACGCTCGGATGAAAAGGCACTATACCATATGTTGGGGACCAAATGAGAAAGGCAGGGCCAAAATGAGACCCTGCCTTTTGTTTTTGGCAAATCGAGGTTTTGTTTCCCCAAGGATAGGGAACGTCATAAGCACGAAAGAGATCGCCGATGGTAGAGTACAATCACGTTTAAGGTAAGGTATATTTCAGGATCATATCAGCAAACAACTGAGCGCCAGCGCCAGCCGCAACGACACGCCGGCCCGTGTAGCTGCCCTCACCCTGGATGCCAGCGTACCCTCCACTGCCTTGAGTGATCACCAGAGACGTGCCTTTAAGAAGAGATCCCTTTCCCTTCGACTCAGGCCGCGTGGTGCCCTCGTACTTCAAGTCGATAGTGGAGCCATCTTCGAACGTCAGGCGTTCATATCCCCTGTGGATCCCGGTCCCTTTGGTGTAGTCGAAGGTGCCCCGCTCGCTTACAACGGCAACTTCGCCCGTCTCGAGGGACGCCAGCCCTGTAGTATCGTGCAGGCCGATGATGTGCCCCTCGACATCCCCAACCTTGATGATTTCCACTTTGGTGTGGAATAGAACCATTCGAAGCTTTATCGTCGCAGCCCAAGCCTGTGTGGCAGAAATCAGAAACAAGGCCGTGATCAGGCCTGTTAATATTATTACTTTTGACTTAGCCATCGTTTCCCTCCTTTTGGTAAGAAAGATTAAGACCTATTGCAAGATGGGTTAGCTTTGTAGAGTATTGAATGACAAAGGCCTCCAAAGAGATAAATAACCTTCCTGGAGGCATCCTATCGGCATCTTCAGGGGACCTCTTCTCACTTCTCCCTCCTGAAGGCAAAAAAAGGCCTTCCTGATTACCTGCCCTCTATTTCTTCCCGCTTGAGCGGGGCACTAGAGCGGACTTAGGGTAATCAAAAAAGGTTAATGGTTGGTAGTTCCCCCCTTATAACGGGGTGGGTCAGTCATGGACCCGGGGATATCTGCCTCACGCACTATTGCGGTCTTGGTCTTACGATATCTTAATTTAGTATGGTTACTGGACAGAACTCAGAAGTCAAGGGAAAAGGACCCGCTGAAGCGGAGGCGCAAGGCCGAAGGTTAAAGCAAATGCAGCAAAGGGCAGAGCGCATGGCGCGGCTGATGGCTGATAGCAAATCTGAGTTGGAAGTTCCGAGTTCCGTGTTTCTGGTTCAGGGTTCCCACACTCACTGGTTCTTTTTACCTTTTTTGCCATAGCGAGCCTTTGGTTCCTTGACCTGAAAACCGATCTTTTTCCGTGGCTTTTCAGACGGGGACATTAATGCCCGAATTGCTTCAAAAACAACCTTAAACTGCTCATCATATTTTTTCTCTAACGCGGTTATCTTGCGTTCAAGATCTGCATGGGACGAGATCATTTTTCTCAATTGAACAAAGGCCCTCATGATAGCAATGTTGACGTCTATTGCGCGGTTGCTGTTGAGCACAGAGGATAGCATTGCCACTCCTTGTTCCGTAAATGCCATCGGCAGATATTTCGAGTGTACACCCCTCTTTAAGGTGCCAAACTGGTACCTTAAAGAATCATGCTCTTCCTTCGTCAATTCAAACATAAAATCCGGTGGAAATCTATCAATGTTCCTCCGAACTGCTCGCTTCAGTTGTTTTGTCTCTACCCCATATAGTTCCGCAAGATCGCGATCCAACAAGACCTTTTCGCTGCGAAGGAAAATAATTTTTCTCACAATTGACTCAACTGGAATAATCTCTTTCATCCCAAATTCCAGATCATAATGGCTTATGGAAAGCAGTGAAAGTGATTTGATGGTCAGGTCTCAACATTCCCCATTTAGCCCGCAGCGAAAACGGTAAATGTGCAAAGCCAAGGGTTCCAAGCCCAAAGTCAAAGGTAAAAAAGCTCCCCCCTCTTTATGAGTTGATGGAGCTTTTGAAAAACCTTTTGAAAAATATAAATCAATCTCCCCCTCCTGAGAGGGTGAATAACGATGTTAGCCTGCGCTTATCTTGTTGATTTGTCAAGAAAATGGCGGCCATAAGCTGAATAGGCGAAAGGGGCAATTCTGGGCCGATGGCTCATAACTGATCGTTGATAGCAAAGAAGCCGAAAGGCTAAAAAGTATCGCCCGTCCCAAAACAAGAAAGGCCTCCCCCTCGGGCAGTCATGGTGTCCAAAATACCACGCCTTATGAACATCCTAGCCTGAAAGGCAGGGCCACCTTCTGACCCTGCCTTTCTTACTCTGTGTTGAATGTTGAGGCCTGGCCCCTTCCCACATTAATTTCTGAAGGTCTTCCTTGTATTCGACATGTCTTTTATAAAAGTTAAGATGGCCAGGGCTATTATGGCCCTACCCATTACTGGCGGTCAATGCTGGTCTGAAATTACCGCCAATTCTTTCTTAGAATTCAGCTACTTATTATGGAACTGCAAGCCTGCCTAGATTGAGGGAAACGTTCCCCCTACTCCATAATGGCTTGGTACACTAAGTATCTCATAAAGGATCGGTAATGTGCCCTCTGGGAGACTGACTGGTGCATCAGAGCGGCAATCAACTCTTCCTTCGGGTCTACCCAGAAATATGTTCCATAATAGCCAGCCCAATGATAATCTCCTACTGAACCGGGTAGCGGATTGAGGCCTTGCTTGGTACGTACGCAAAAGCCTAGCCCAAAGCCTTGACCCACCTCTGGGCTGGGGTACATTGGTCCAAACTGCTTTTGGAGCGCCGGGGCATACTCAATATCAGCCGGAAGATGATTGGAAGTCATGAGCTCAACGGTCTTTCGGGAAACCAAGCGAACTCCATCCAGGGTACCTCCGTTCAGGAAGAACTGACATAGACGCGCGTAATCTGAGGCAGTCGATACCATGCCACCCGCACCAGACAACCAATTTGGCCGCTTCGTGAAGACAATATCAAGCGGTTTTTTGCCGGTAGCAGGGTCAACCTGTAGCTCAGCAACCCGCGCCTGTCGATCTGCACCATCTGCCCAAAAGCCAGTATCTGTAAGCTTCAGCGGTTTTACAATTCGTTCAGCAATAAAGGTGTCCAAACTAACGCCGGAAACTACCTCTACGACGCGACCCAGTACGTCGGTAGACTGGGAATAGTCCCATGTTGTGCCCGGTTGGTAACAGAGAGGACATTTAGAGATTTTTGTCACCATCTCAGCATTTGTTTGTTTATATTTAAAGTCAAAGGGATTGATTTCTTTCCAGCGATCCTTAGCCAAAGATGGTTTGCCGAAAAACCAGTAAGTGAGTCCGGACGTATGGCGAAGAAGGTCCTGCACCGTCATCTCGCGGTTGGCCGGTACTAGCACTAACTTGGCCTTGCCAGTCTCCTCGATTATCATTTCGACACCCACTTTCATGTCTTTGAGTTCAGGGAGATAGCGCGAGACAGGATGGCCCAATTGTAATTTACCCTCCTCTACCAACATCATAATTGCAAGGGAAGCAAAAGGCTTGCTCATAGAGGCAAGACGAAAGATTGAGTCACGAGTCATCTCAATTTTCTTCTCTCTATCCCGATAACCAATGGCCTCGAAGTAAGCTACTTTTCCTTTCCGTACAACTATGGCGACTGCACCAGGAATAATTTTGTCATCAAGCCCCGCCGTGAGCCTTGCAAGCCTTTCAGATGAAAAGCCTACTTCTTCAGGGGTTTTTGCCTGCGGGAGCCCCTGGGCGATGGCCGTTGCAGCCAGAAAGAAAACAAGTAAAGACACCGACATTATTCGTTTGATAATCTTCATGATTCCCTCCTTTTCTCTGTGCCCCAAATGTTAGGGCAAATTGATGAGTTGATAAGAACTTTACCTGCTTTTGGAATCTTGAAATACCCCCTGTCCATCACCTCCTTTCAATGCGCCATGAGATTGGGTCAGGGATAGAGAGTAAGAATTGTGAAAATTGTTATGAGTTAGGATGCAAGAAGTTCAATAAACGGCATGGCTGAATGAGTGCTGAAGAATACCGAGAGAAAACCCGCGTGATTGAATGAGATCAGTGCAGATCACTACGCAGAGCGGTGAGTAAGCCAGTGAGAACCGGAGACCAGTAGGACTAGCGCTGGTATGACCCCTACAAACCTGTTCCGCATCTCTAGCCCTTTCCCCTTATGGTGCTCTCCCTTTACCTCCTCCGGACACAGTCATGGTGTCCTTTGAAGGCCTTTGAAAAGCCTTCCTGATTACCTGCCCTCTATCTCTTCCCGCTTGAGCGAGTCACTAGAGCGGACTTAAGGTAATCAAAAAAGGTTAATGGTTGGTACTTCCCCCTTTAAGTGGGTGGGTCAGTCATGGACCCGGGGATATCTGCCTCACGCACTATTGCGGTCTTGGACTTAGGATACCTTAATTTAGTATGGTTACTGGACCGAACTCGAAAGTCAAGGAAAAAGGAATGGCAAGGGATCTCATCGCTAACCAAATTTATTTAATAGTTCCTGTAAAGGTAAATTCATCTCTGGATAAGGGGACAGCGGTAGTCCAAGGGGTAAATGAAAATATGGTCCAGAAGGGTGGTCTTTGGTCTATCGGAAACTTTTCTCTTTTCCCTCTGCGCCTGCCTAAATAGGTAAAAGCTTACCAAAAAGTAAAAATTAATTTCCCATAATAATAGACATTCTATTACACATTGGTGGATCTCGTTTCTGTAAGTATTTGGAATCTATAAAGCTTTTTTTGGTTTCTCAATTTGCATGATTTTTGCAGCTTTGTACGGGGAATAAGTTTGTTTTCTCCACTCTTTAACTCGGATGGAGGCCAATACCCATGGAGACACCGCTGAAATTATGCTTATCTTGTTCCTGACAGGATGTTGTGTTCTGTCTGGAGCATTGGTCTCATCTCGACGGGGAAGCAGGTGATTGGTTAGTTCGCACCTTCTCTAGCTGAAGAAAAGGAGGAATCATAATGAAAAAGCTTTTAGTATTTTTATGCGGAATGATGTTGATGGTTAATTTTGTGTTAGTCGCCCATGCCACTGTAGTAACGTTGCAGCCTGGACCGGAAGGAAAAGACACCTGGATCTGGAACGGCGAGGATTGGTCTCATGGTGACTCGGGAGAGTTACGTGCAAATGATACTTCAGTATATAATCAGTATGTTCTCCTTGAATTTGACCTGTCTTCTTTTGCTGCAGATATCGATACAGTGAACTCAGCAACTTTGGGGCTATATCGTTATGATTCTTATGGGGGCGTAACTTTAACCTTAGACGCTCATCAAATTACGAGTTCATGGACAGAAGATGTTATATGGTCAACACAACCTTCATATAATGCTGCTGCTGAAGCATCTACTGCTGTCTCTGGTATTGCCGATGGTTGGTACACGTGGGATTTGACCAGTTTAACTCAAGACTGGATTGACGGCACGGCAAATAACTATGGTGTCGCTATTTTTGATCATGGTACCGATTATTTCCAGAGATTTGTTTCCAGTGACAATGTAGGAGCCATAGAACCCTCGTGGGCACTGCCTCCCGCCGACCCTTCTTTAAGGCCCTATCTAGAGGTTGATTATCTAGAAGTTGCTTATCAGCCTGTTCCCGAACCCGCCACCATGCTCTTGCTCGGTTCTGGTTTAATTGGACTTGCAGGCTTCAGGAGGAAGTTTAGGAAGAAATAACTAAAGCTATCTATCAAACGTAACCGGGTAGCTCCTTTAAAGGCAGAGTCATCATTGAGTAGCTCTGCCTTTTTTATAGCCACTTTTCGGATAGGCACCCTACCTCCCTTGATAGGGCAAGAGATTTCATCGCTAACCAAATTGATTTAATAATACCTATTAAAGTGTGTTCTAAATTCCACGAATGTTCATCATAGCCATATGGCTAGCATTTTAGATTCCGGAATGAAGTCAAAAGTTTTCGACGGTGGTCTAAGGCAGAGATTAATAGCAGAAGTTGAAAGCCCAGCTCGATTTCATGAAACCACAAGATATAGTGATATCTCATACCTCATAGAAAAATAGGCGTAAAATTAGTCAAACCCTTTACCGTTAGACAAAGCAGGTGAAATGCGAGGAGTTTTGAGGGCTTCATGGTTGACCCTGGAAACATGTTTTGCTCGATAGTTCTAAAGAACAGGAGGACAGTGCGTGTACCTTACCGACGTTTGGACGCTCAACTTTCAAAAGAACCTGTGTGGTTCTCAGTCCTTAGGGTACTTGATGCCTACCTTCTTTGTTGTCCCCTTTAGGCTCACAATCCCTGAAGGGCCGACCTGCACGCATATTTTTATTGAATTTGTCAAAAAAAGACTCGACCCTTTTCTTACTTTTCCGTCTCCACGGGAACCATGGGCGACCAACACGTGGGGCAATTCGCAAAGCCATCACTAACTACATCTGGATGCATGGGACAGACGTACTTAGCTATATAGATTTTCTTCTCTACCAGATTCTTGCCACACAGAGGACACTTCCCAGGCTTGTCCGTACCCGCACCAGCGTGAACAGATGCATGCTGCCACATAGGACAGACATAATACACATCCTCTTTTTGAGCTGATGAATATTCTACACTACTAAAAATAAAAAAAGCACCGAGCACCATCATAAAGGTTACTACCAAGGCATTTTCAAATATCTTCCTCATTCTTGCCCTCCTTTCTTTTCTCAACAAACATAGAAGCCTCCAAGGAGGCATGGGACACCCTTGGAGACTCCGTATCAGCATCTTCAGCGGACCACTTCTCACTTCTCCCTCCTGAAGGCAAAAAAAGGCCTTCCTGATTACCTGCCCTCTATTTCTTCCCGCTTGAGCGGTTCACTAGAGCGGACTTAGCCTAATCAAGGAACGCTAACGGTACCGAAATCAAGAGTCAAGGAAAAAGCGATATTGCAAGGGATTTCCTCCCTGACCAAATTAGTTTAATAATACCCATCAAGGTGTGTTCTAAATTGCATGAAGAATTGCTCACTGACAGGTAGCTAAGATTGAAGCTTACAAACTGCAATCATAACTTCTTGGAGTTATCTAGGGTAGAGATTAATAGCAGTATTGTGCAATGAAAGCTGGCTCAATGAAACCACAATAAATGTATATCCCGTCGTGCGATCGGCGAACTACGGCTTGTCAACGTCAGTCGCCTGATCC
>Ga0209979_1001293_pt1 | contig 28062 bp, 19 predicted proteins | sample AnhtaG_FD_183114 | JGI IMG/M metagenome (GOLD analysis project Ga0209979, IMG submission 183114) | Deep subsurface microbial communities from Anholt, Denmark to uncover new lineages of life (NeLLi) - Anholt_01485 metaG (SPAdes) (version 2) | ecosystem: Environmental > Aquatic > Marine > Oceanic...
CGGCCATCTTGCCGGAGATGCAGTTTTGAAGCAAGTGGGACAGATACTCAGGAAGAACGTCCGGACCATTGACATTGTTGCCCGCTACGGGGGGGATGAGTTTTGCATCATCATGCCTGAAGCGGACACCACGACCTGTATCAAGTTTATGGACAGGCTCAAAGCCGAGGTCTCCGGCTGGGAATTTGCCATCCCGTCAGGGCCGGGCCTGACCGGCGAGGGCTTGTCGGACCGAGTTTCCTGCACCATATCGCAGGGAGGTGCGGTGTTTCCGGAACATGCCGATGACCCCAAGCAGCTTATCCACACCGCTGATATTGCGTTGTTGAAGGCCAAGGAGGCCGGCCGCAACACCTCCCTCTTATATCATTCCGACAACTAGACAAGTTTACTCTATGTTTTAGCACCACTGAATCCCGTTTATGTCTTTACAGCAGATGGGGAGAGGTCGTCTCAAAGGGCTTGTAGGTCAGGTTTGATCTTCCCTGCTCAGGGCCGTTTTAATCTTTACAGCGGCCTTAAAGCATGGCCATATTTGGTTCTAAATGAAATCGGCTGATATGCCGATTTTAGTATAAGCCTTCATGGCAGAGAGACTTAGATATGAATAGACGTTTTATCCCTTTGGCTGGAAGATGGGCGTTGGCCTGGGTGGTTGTTGCTGCAAGCTGGTGCTCTGCGGGTGAGTACAAGATCGGACCTGAGGACGTGCTGGAAATCAACTTCTGGCAGGACCCCAATCTGAACTCCATTGTCCGGGTCGGCCGGGACGGCAAGACCTCACTTGATATCGTGGGGCAGATAGAGGCCGCCGGAAAAACGACCTCTCAGCTTCAGACCGACATCGTCCGCCAGATTTCGCGTCTTAACAAGAGGATCTCTCAAGCGATAGTTCGAGTTGCTGAGTACAACGACCACTATGTTTTTGTCTCCGGCCAGGTGAACGACCCAGGCAAGAAGACATTCGAGAAAATCCCGGACCTGTGGACGATCATAAATGAGGCTGGCGGTATCACAGAGATAGGGGATTTGAGCCGTGTGACGATAATCAGGGGCGGGGAAAAGGCCGGACAGGTAGAAGTGGTTAATGTTGCTGAGGCTATTGCCGGCGGCAATTTGGACAAATTGCCCAGGATTGGCCGCCAAGACACCATCGAAATCCCCCGCACCCCGGCCGGACTGCCCTCCGGTGAGCTTGCCCGGCAGATTGAGAGAAAGAACCTGTTTTACGTAGTGGGGGCAGTAAACAATCCGAGCCCGATCCAGTTTGAAGAAAGCACCGACATTTTTGAGGCCCTGGCACTGGCCGGCGGTCATACCGAGAACGCCGATTTGAAAAAGGTCAGAATCATTACCAAGGACGGCTATTACGGTCAGACATTGCAGTTTAATCTCAAGAGGTGTTCGGAAACCGGGACGCTGCTGCGGTATATAATGGGTAGAGAATACGTTCATCGTTCCGCAGAAAAGAAGCCTTCTGAGTCTCAATCTGGGCACAGTAGCCACTTTTGTCGGTGGGGTGACGTCGGCCATTCTAATATATGACCGACTGTCCGAGGACGAAGAGGACAAATTGAATGAGGTAACGGAAGTTCCGTAGTAAGTGCGATGGAAACAGCGTCAAAAGAAAAAGCAATTGATATCAAAGAGATCACGGCGATTATCCTGAGGTGGAAGTGGCTGTTGATCTTGCCGCTGATTGTGATCACCGGTCTCGCTTCGGGAGTATCCTAAGGTGTTGCAATTGCCGGGGCAGGCCGCAATTCCGAGGATTGAGAGATTAACATTTCTCTGGTAGAAAAATGGAAACCTATCATCTAAAAAGCAAACTGGTTGAGAATGATAAGGAATTTGTCATTCAGACCAACAATGACGCCAACTTAGGGGCCATTCTCTCCACTGTCTATGTCGATGGACAGGTAACCGAAAAGGTCCAATGCCCCCATCCCCAGGAGATCAACCCCGAAGAATTATTATCTCTGGTAAAACTGACCCATCAGGATCAGAAGCGGGAGATTGAGATCTTGCTGGACGCTTACCGCAAAGCGCTCGCCGGGGGTAATGCGGAGATGGTGTATCATCTGGGAACGGCTTTCTTCTACAAACGACTCTATGATGAAGCCAGACAGCTATTTCAGGCGGCTGTTACGCTGAATCGGGACCACCACCAGGCGTTTAACTATTTAGGTATGACGCAGCTTGCCCTGAACATGGTTGCTGAAGCAATAGAGTCGTGCAGCATTGCGGTGGAGAAACGTCCCGCCTATGCCGACTACCGCAACAACTTGGGAGAAGCTCTGCTTGCCGACAACTCCTGTCAGCGCGCCATCAGGGAACTGGAGGAGGCCGTCCGCATCAATCTCTATTACGCCGACGCCTACTTCAACCTCGGCCTGACGTTTGTTCTGGATGCGCTCAATACCGAGGGTAGTGTGTCCCGGGCCGACCTGCCGGCCAAAGCAGCCGACTACTTCAAGAAGGCCTCTTTGATATGCCCCGATTATGAGGCTACTCTTTTGGAAGAGGCGATGAGCGACCTTCACCGGTCTGACCTCAAAGGTGCCTTCTCGGTGTTTCTCAAGGTGCGTGAAGCGAAAAAAGAAAAGCATCGGCGTGAGTTTGCCACTTTCTACATGAAATTTATCATGTACCCGGACTGGGTTTCTGAGGAGGTTATTGGCGATCGGATACGGTTCCTGCAGGCGGAGATAGAGAAAAATCCGACCTACGTTGACCTGCACACGGAACTGGCGCGCTGCTTTTTGGAGTACGCCAAATTGTCATGGCAAGAGGGACTTCAGCAGTACAAGAAGACGCTGCAAATAAACCCTTCCCTCACCAGGGTGCAGCACTGCCTGGATAAAGTGGAACGAGAGTATGAAAACATCGGTTCCGTGTTGAGCGACATTGCGGAAAAGAGCTAAGAGGAAACGGCGCGTAAGAGGATCATGACAGTTGATTTCTTCAACCCGGAACTGCCCTTTGTAACGGAGTTTCGCCGGTTGCTGCCAAAGGTAAAAAACGCCGAGACCGGTTAGAGCCGTCCCGGTCCGACCCCGCCAAAGGCGGGCCAACCAGGTGGCCTGTCGGGCTGAAGTCATTGCTTTTCACCTCGGCCATGCTTTCTGAGGGTAAATCCACCGTATGTCCTTCCTGCTGGCGTTGACCGCTGCCAGGCACAAGGGAATGAAAACACTGCTGATTGATTGCGACCTGCGGCGGCCAGTAATCCATAAGTTCTTTGCCATGGAACGTGCCCCCGGCCTGAGCGGAATACTGGTGAGAGGACTGGGTACGGAAGATTGTATCAGAAAGACCGCTGTCGAGACACTGGATGTCATAACTGCCGGTGAGGCAACCCCCCCCATACTGCGGAAGTCCTTGACGTTGAAGCTATCGGCCGCCTGGTTGACGAGATGAAGTTTTACTAAGATTTGATTCTGGTCGACACCGTTCCCCTGTTGCCTGTTTCGGACCCGATGCTTCTTGCCCCCAAGATGGACGGCATTGTTCTGGTTGTCAAGGCGGGAGCAACCCAACGTGAGGTTGTTAGCCTGGCGGTGGACGTAATTGATGCCAGCAGACATAAGGTCCTTGGCGTTGTCCTCAACGATATGAATAACAGCCTGCCGTACTATTACGATTACAGCTACTACGGCTACGATTACAACCAGCGGCCCCCAAAGCGGCGGAGCCCCTCAGGGAAGAAGACGGGACGCACCAGGAGAAACAGGGGGGAAACCACAGGGAGCAAGCCGGCGACAGACAGCTTCGTGCGGCCTTCGTAAAACGGTCTTGCCTGTGGATAAGGCTCTCAATCTCCTTACCGTGGACCTCGAAGAGTGGTTCGTAGTTGACATCCTCTCTGACCGCTTCACGTTTGACGACTGGGATAGCCTGCCATCCACGATCATACCAAACAGCCGTCGACTCCTTGACCTGTTCCGACGGCACGATGTAACGGCTACCTGGTTCGTTCTGGGCTGGGTCGCACAAAAGTACCCGCAGTTGATACGGGAGATCTTTGATCAAAGGCATGAAATTACCTGCCACAGCTACCGTCATCTTCGTGTCGACCAGATGGACCCTGATTCATTCCGGAAAGATACGGAGGAGGCTATTGCCAAAGCCATCGGCCTAAGACCCGTTGGCTACCGGGCACCGAGCTGGTCGATAAACGCCACTATCCCGTGGACTTTTGAGACGTTGGTAGAACTCGATTTTGAGTATGACAGCTCAATTTTTCCCATCAAGCATGGCATCTATGGCGCCACCGGCGGCCCCAGGCAGTTGTATAAGATGAATCTTGACAACGGTCGCTCTCTGTATGAAATCCCGGCGTCAACTTACCGCGTCTTCGGCCGCAATATCCCGATTGCCGGAGGGGGATTTCTTCGCCACGCGCCATACTGGTATTCGAACCGAATGATCAGAACACTTAACCGGCAAGGACAGCCGGTGGTGGTCTATATACATCCCTGGGAAGCTGACCCGAAGCCGCCCCGTGTCGATGGTCTCTCTTTCTTTCAGAGATACCGCAGCTATGGGTCTACTTAGATAATGTATTGCAAGCTGGAAAGACTGGTAAGCGATTTCAGCTTCACCACTATGTCCGATTACGTGCGTCAACAGAAAAAAAGGCGGATTGGTTTTCGTTAGAATAGGACATCTTGTTCACAGGTGCCGGCGGCTCGCCTTCGGCCTGCCATTGGCAGGTATCTCTGTGCCCGTCTCCTATTCGCATCATAACAATTCAAGAATTGTATATTATGCTGGGCCCGACTGGTCAGAGGAATCTTGCTCATCTTCACCTTTTTATGTAGTTTGATCGGGTGGCAAAGGCTGTTTTCTACCGACACTTTTCCGGCGATCCCCTTTTTAACATGGCTGTCGACGAATGGCTGGCCTGGCGGGCAACTCTTGAGCCGGAAAGGGTTCATCTGAGGCTGTACACCTGGCGGGTTGGCGCCATCACTATTGGTCTCCACCAAAAGAAGGAATTGGCGCTGGATTTTTCCAGACTCTCGGATGCCCCTGTAATACGGCGAGTTACGGGCGGGCGAGCCGTGTATCATGATCCTTCGGAGCTGACGTATGCCATTGCGGTCAACACCCGTCATCTTCGAAACCCTCGGCTGGTTGGCTCGCTGAGTAAGACGTCGGCTGCGATAGCCGAGGCGTTAACGCGCTTTCTGACCCGACTGGGAATAGAGTCGCGGTGTGTGCGGAGGTCTTCAGCGACTGATTCCCGCGCCGCTTTTTTCCACACGGCTCCCTGTTTTGATTCCGTTTCCCGACATGAAATTATGGCCGATTCGCGCAAGATTATTGCCTCTGCACAGAGGCGGATCAAGGCAACAATTCTCCAGCATGGCGCGGTAAAGTTGGGTGGTATTGCTTCCCATCCGGCGCTGGGTGGGCAGCCGCGACGCAACTTTTGCGCCTTCGATATCGCACCAATTGCAGAAAATCGATTTGACCTGATGGCATCGCTGTTCGCACAGGAAATGGGAGCATTTTTCGGGCTCCTCATTGAGGAGAGGCAGCTCGGAAAGGCAGACTGGGAAAAAGTGGCTTATCGGACGGCCATCTTGAAAAAAAATCCTTTGGTAAGAAGAAATTTTTTTTGAACACCCATTGCCTGTGAACAGTCCCTTTAGTGAGATTTGACGGCAAAAAATCGCTTGACTTACCTCACGGAAAGAGGCTATTTTGTCGTACCAATTATAGGTTGGGAAAACGAGCAAACCGTAACGACCCATAGTATCAGCGGGTTGACAGACTAAGTATGGAATGTTCGGTTGAACGAAATGGGTATTGTTTGTCGGAGGTATATTGGCTATTGCCGGCCGAGAGTTGCAAGCAGGCTTCTTTGGTGGCGTACCTGGTGAACAATGCAACAGATAAGTTTTGAGATGTAAGTTTTTGTCAAGATTTCGAGGAGGAATAGAGATGAAACATCTTGGGCGCCATAGTCATATGATTTTCCTGTTGGCTCTTATTATCTATTTGGCGTTTTCGCTAACAAGTCCCGTCTCTGCTGCTACCGGCAGGATAATAGGAACTATCACTGACAAGAAATCGGGAGAGCCGGTTTTGGGCGCCTCGGTTATGGTGATGGGGACCACGCGGGGTGCCACGACGGATCTGGAGGGTAAGTACACTATTAGTCAGGTGGAGCCCGGCAGGTACACTCTCAAGGTTTCGAGTGTACAACATACTGATGTTGAGGTCACTGATGTTGAAGTCAAGTCTGACTTGAATACCGAGGTGAACCTAAAGCTCGAGGAAAAGGTGACCGAGCTGGACAAAATCGTTGTAAGGGCGGAACGGGACCCTATTGATAGACGCGAGGTTTCTGCAGCGGTAACCATCACAAGTGAACAGATCGATGTCCAGCCTGTCAGCACGGTTCAGGACCTGCTGAGGCAGGTGACCGGCGTAGTTACAGGTCGCGAGGGTGAGATTTTTATCCGAGGTGGGCGAGCCGGTGAGGTTTCGTATATTCTTGACGGCGTACCTATTGACGATCCTCTAGCTGGGGTCGGGCAGGCCGGAGCGAACTTGTCGCTGGTGGCCGGTTCGATTCAGGAGTTTACCGTGATCAAAGATGGCTTTGATCCTGAGTACGGAGATGCGGTGTCTGGCATTATTAAAATCACCACTCGAACCGGTTCCAAGGATAATACCAGAATGAACATGCAGTTCATTACCGACGACTTCGGCAACAGCGATTTGAACAAGTACTCGCGCAACAATGACAAAGTTCGTTTTTCGCTGTCAGGACCGGATCCGATCCTCAAGAGCAAGGTGTTGCCTGCTTTGGGGTTGAACTTTCTGGAAGATAAGGAGTTTACATACTACTTCTATGCGGAAATTGAGAAAAGCGACGGATATTACCAATACAGCCGCTATGACACACCTGCTACGTATCGGAACTGGGGTTTCTTCAACCTGTTCGGGTTAAAGATCCCCGAGCGTCTGCAAAACCGGTACCACTGGATGGCGAATCTGAAGTTTCGGCCAAGACAGAACCTCAAGTTCATTTTTTCTTATAAGGATACCGAGGACAGGAACACGTTGTTTGGCTGGGGGTATCGCTACAGTTCCGCGACGGCTCCTGTTACTGAAAAGAAACTGAGAACTGTTTCTCTTGAGGTCTTACAGGCTCTGTCCAAAAACATGAATTATGAGATGATTGTCTCCTATACTCAAAACCGCTACCGGCGGCAACCCGGTGACCCCAACAGTCCCGGGCACGGACTCGATCCGGATCAGTTCATGTTTGAATATGAGACGGAGACTTTTGAAGATAACGATGGTGACGGGGTTTACGACCCGCCCGAACCGATAATCAACCTGTACCCGGATACGGCTGTCTATGGCACTGACTTTACCGGTCCGGCATATACATACGGAGAATTCTTATATGACGAGAATGTGCAAGCTGGCACGGGCGGCCCCTCCGGGTTCCGTTTCAATAACAACGGCATTCGAGACAACATCGAGGGCGAGCCATTTATCGATTTGAATGGTAATGGCGTCTGGGATGAGGGGGATTTCCTCCACGACAGGAATGGTAACGGGATTCTGGATGCGGACCGCACTGAGGTCGTGAGGGCCGCCACTCCGGAACCATACATTGACGGCGATTCCATTATCGGCGAACCTTTCATTGACATGAACGGCAATGGCGTATATGATGAAGGGATCGACGGATTTATCAAGTGTGTGTGCCCGGAAAATATGGACTATAATCACAACGGCCAATATGACGGTCCCACCACCATTCTCCCGGAGCAGTGGACCCCCGGGGTGCCTTTTCTTGATCGCAACGGCAACGGCCTGTTTGAGGCCCCGAACTATCAATATAACCCGGGTGAGCCGTTTACGGACGTTAACGGCAACGGCCGCTGGGATGCCGGCGGCACCAGTACTTTCTATGACCCGCTCACCTACGATGCGGACGCCCTGTGGCACTACCACAGAGTTGATACCTACCGCGGAGAGTTGAAAGTTTTCCGCGAGTTTGGCCCCCATCAGTTGAAGGGTGGGGTGGCCATCCAAAAATATGATTTTGTCTATCAGGAGATTGAAAAGCCGTACGTCTTGTACACGGGTCGCGATGACGGCGGACCGTATCCAAACAGGGGGGCGTTCCGAGATATGTTCGAGTATGGCCCGTGGAAAGGGACGGTCTACCTGCGCGACAAACTGGAATACGGTTCTATGATTGCCTCTTTGGGTTTGCGGTGGGATTTCTTTATCCAAGACAAAGACAAACTTATCCCTGTTGCCAAAAACGATGACCTCGGTTCCGGTGTCATTTTGGGAGATCGGCAGAAACTCTCTCCAAGAATCGGCTTTTCGTACCCGATTTCAGACAAGGCGAAGGTTCATTTCAATTACGGCCACTTCTACCAGCTTCCCCCTTTAGGCTATATGTACGCTCGAAATACCGCCACTGTCGACCAGAATACTATTATTGGCAACTACAACCTCGATTACAAGAAAACCGTTCAGTACTCTTTTGGTGTAAAGTACGCCATGTCAGAGGACTATTCGGTTGATATATCTGGTTACTTCAAAGATGAGTTTGATAAGGTCAGCTCCTCGAATGTTCGCGTTGGTGGTTTGGTGCGGCAGCAGTACCGTAACGCCGATTATGGCCGCAGCCGCGGCTTTGAATTGCTGCTTGAAAAACGGGGTGGTGGTTATGTGAATGGGTCGGTGAGCTATGTCTACGCCTTTGCTTTCGGTAAGGCTTCGGAGGCTGCCCGCGAATGGCAGGACCCGTATGACATCGCGCGGGAGCCGTTGTCGGAGGCGCCGCTTGATAATGATGTGCGCCACAAATTCAATGCCAATGTTCAGATCTTCGTGCCGAGTACCGTCAAACCTCGCTTGTTCGGTTTGCCTATCCCCAATGCCTGGTCAATGGCGATTATAAGCAGAATTGAAAGTGGTAAGCCGTTCACACCGGACCCGTTATACCCCAATATTACCACTGAGACTGGTGAAGACATCCAGCGCAACTCCCTGAGGATGCCCTCCATTATCAACTTTGATGTCAAATTCACCAAGGACTTCAAGTTTGTTGGGCTTGACTGGAGTTATATTCTCTGGGTAGAAAACGTGTTTGACAGTCGAAATGTTGTTGAGGTGTACACCAAGACCGGGCGCCCGGATACACAACAGGATCCCCGGGGTTCGGCAATCCCGGGCGGCACGGCGTATGACCTGGACCCGGCCAACTGGGACTATGGCCGCCAGATCAGGATGGGGTTGGAGATAAATCTAATGTGATGCGGTGAGAAAGTAGTTACATTCATACATATGATGAGGATACCATGTTCTGGAAAGATAGTCACTTAGGTGTTGACAGAAGGCGGCGCCGAAAGCTCAGGTTGGCGGGCGCCGCGGCAACGCTCGGTCTTGCGGTTCTGCTCTGTCCTGCCCGGCTGCATGCCCAGGCGAAAGTGGGCACCACCGGCGCTCAGTTCCTTGAGCTGGGTGTGTCCGCGCGTGCGATGGGGATGGCAGAAGCGTTTGTGGCCGTGGCTGATGACATCTCGTCAGCCTACTACAATCCTGCCGGCCTGACCTACCTGTACGGCCGCGAGGCGGCGTTTACGTACATCAAAATGCCCGCTGATATTAACTACGGCTTTGCCGCGCTGGGACTACCGCTGGAATCAATAGGTGGCGTCCTGGGAATTGGTATGTATGCCCTGTCCTCTGGTATGATTGATGAGACAGATTACTTCAAGGCACCTACAGGACGAACGTTTATGTGGAACGATTTCTCTCTCGCTGTCAGCTACAGCCGTTACCTGACGGACCGCTTTTCGATCGGGATTACCGTCAAGTACGTCGGAGAGTTCGTTCATGACTATTCTGCAAACGGCTGGGCGGCTGACGTCGGCACCCTGTACAACACCGGGTTCAGAGGGTTCAAGATCGGGATGGTGATTACAAACTTCGGTCCTGATATGAAGTTTATCAAGAATGCCTATCCCCTTCCGATCAACTTCAGATTCGGCGGTGCCATCAACGTGATCGAAGGGGTGGATCATCTAGTTACCTTCGCAACCGAGGGTTCCCATCCATCCGACAACCTGGAAAAGTATAACAGCGGTCTCGAGTATGTATTCAAGGAACGTTTCATCCTGCGCGCTGGGGGGCGGTTCAATTATGACGTTGACGGGTTTACGCTGGGAGGCGGCTTACGGCTGCCGTTCGGAGAAGAAGGTGAGCTGGGTTTTGATTATGCCTTCCAGGATTTTGGAGTGCTTACGGAGGTTCACCGTTTTACAATGATCATCGCATTTTGAGAGGGCTGGCAAGGACTATGAATATGAAAAGTATGTATATGAGGATAAATCAGGTGAGTGTAGCAGTTGCGCTGGCAGCACTGGGGCTCTTACTGATAGCACTCTCGGTGTTGTATCTGGTTGGTTGCACCGATACGCTCGACGGCGAGGTTTATGGAAATCAAAAGCCGATTGTGCATTTTGCCAATATCCCACCGGAAGGGGGGAGGTTTTCCCGCAATGAGACTGTTTATTGGTATGGAACGGACCCGGATGGCTTGATCGACTACTATCGCTATCATGTTGCTAAGGTAAACGACGTAGGCTTTATAGCACCGGAAGACTATATCCTTACGGTCCATGATTCCGACTGGATCGAAATCGATATTGACTCAGCACAGACCGACCCGCAAACGGAAAACATCATCCCGTTAGCTGCCGACTTCGATGATCCGGTGAACACCTATGTTTCTCAGTGGATCTTTTTGCAGGCATTTGACATGGAAGGTCTCGGCTCTGACATCATATTCCGCCTCTTTTCGCGCAATGACCACTCCCCGGAAACTCGCATCCTTCCCATTCCATCAACCTACCTGCCGTTTGTCAACGGTGACTCGGGGGGGGTTGTGACCGGGGTAAAACTGGCTTGGTCTGGTTCCGACCGCCTTGATTATCCAGAGGCTGACTGGCCCCCGTTTGAATTCGAGTGGCGTCTCTACGGCCCTTATGACGATTCCCTCTTCAGCATCGTGGTTGATTCTTTTGTGCAGTGCGTGTTTGTTACGATTGACGGTTTTGTGTATGGTGTAAACGATACGGTTGTGCACTGCGATACGACCTATGGCGATAGCACCATAATTACGTGCGATACTTTTGCTGTCTCTGATTTGTGCTCCGAGGAAGAGGATGTCCCCACATGGGGACTCTTGGAGAGAAAGTTCTCTGTGGATGACACGAACTTCATCAACTCTCCTGTGTTTAATAGACTTGTGGATTGCTCCTGTAACGACGACCCTCCCCCCGACGATCCGACGAAGGACTGCATCGATCCCTGGGTCTTGAACACTTCCGAGATCCTCTATGACGTCTATAAAAACGCCCAATTCGATACGACGGTGCAAATGTGGTTCATGTTCTGGGTTCGATGCCGCGACGACGCCTTTGTGGCCGACCTGGTGCCGACTTTTGACAGTTTTGAAGTGATCGACCCCAGGTATGAGCGTGACGTAGTTGTGGTTGATTTTGCCGGTATGCCGTCGGCGAGATGGTGCTTTCCCTTGAAGGAGGTGCGCACAGCGTACTGGGTGGATGCCATTAATAACTGGAAACCGGATGTCGATTTTGACACCACTGGGATCGGTGGAAATACTGGTGGGGAAGGAATTTCACCCGATTACATCGACGTCGCTAGGAGACTCAAGGTTCCGCTGGTGATGCTGCTCAAACACAAGGTGGTTATTTTGTACGATGATAGAATCTCGGGGTGGAACTTCGGTAGCTACTCGCATAACGTATATACAGCTATCGATGCCGGAGTTAACGTCTGGGCGACGTGGCGGGTACCTTTGGAACCAAATGTAAGTAGACATGACTTTACCATACCACCTCTCTATACCGACTATTTCGGAGTCAGTAGGATGGTCTATTCCGGCTGGTACGTTGCCGCAGCATGCCCATGCCTTACTATTCCTGATTCACTGAAACAGTGCGTGCCGGCTCGGATCGAGGATTTTATTGGGGCCTATGCCATCGACTCATTAGAGTGGCCTAATCTGACTATTGATACTGCCCTGCTGCATAATCGCTTCCAATGGTCTCACGCTACTAAGTATGATTCCTGTCTCAGTTACATACCGAGCAAGACGGCCTTTCCGTACCTGCCGCCGTCTCCGGCTTTTCCTGAAGTGAATTGGAGTGTCAGGGCGCCTCGGCGCCCGACTGAAGTCTTATACTTGTATAAGTCTGTTTACGGGTCCGATCACCCTGAGGGGGATTTATACAATATGGAGGGGAACCCGGTTGCGCACAGGTTGAGCACCACTCAGTTCAGGACGGTTCACTTTAATTTCACGCCGCTTCCTATCCAGCAGGATTCTATGCAGAAGGTGGTCAATAAGGTGCTGGATTGGCTGTATCCTTCTGATCTTTCCTCCCCGACCAGCAAAATCCGCTATCCTGACGCCCCCGTGAGGCTGTCAGTCTCCCAGGCCCGGGAACGGTATTGGCAGAGATGTGAGGAACTGGCGCGAGAAAAGGAAATGCAGCACGGCCCGCAGGAAGCCCTGAGATAGATCCTGCCTTCGGCATTTGCCGAGAGTCGCGATAATTCTCCATTGAGGGACCGAAGAACTCGGTCCCTTTTTCTGTGAAGAAAAGAGAAGGCCTTGCCAAAACCGCCATTTTTCTCTTGACAAGCCCGGCACAGATTATTAGTCTGCCTCGAGAAGCGCTCAAGCATAGCAGTGCGGGCGATGTATATAACAGCAGAGAGAGAGAAAAGAGGTAACAATGAGGGTGTTAGTTGCTTTTTCTCTGTCACGTGGCGTTTCAGCAGGCGCATCTGCCGGCGCCAATAACACACCCATTTAGCTCTGCCTGCCCTGACGGATTCTGTCAGTCATAAGATGTATATTTGCGTAAAACTATTAACATTTCTTTAGAAAGGAGCATATCTCATGCGTTTATTAGTTACAACATTTTTGTTAATAGCAGGGCTTTTGCACGGTCTTAGCTTTGCAGCGGGCTACAAGGTCACCAAAGTGATCGAGGTGGGGCCGGCGGCCTGGGTGCCGTTTACCGGACCGCTAAAGTGGTCGCCGGACGGCACCATGCTGGCGTATTTCGCCAACAACTACCTGATGATCTCGGATACCCTGGGCAACAGTCGCGAGGTATGGAAGATCGACATTGGTATCACCCCTCGTCGATTTGAGTGGGTGTCAAACGACAAGGTAGCCATTAACCTCCCCAAACGAAGAGCATCTGACTCGGCATTGTACAAGACCATAACTGTTGTCGACATCCACACCAGCCAGGAGACGGTTGTCGCCGAGTGGCAGACGGTGTCCAACGCAGCCGGTAACACCTACTTCGAGGGACCCTTCTTGACGTTGGAAGGGAACGCATATTACCTCTTTAAGACCATGACCGGGCGTTCAAGGATGTTACCTCGCGCTACGGTAGCTGAGACGATTGACGAGCCGCGATGGTTCTTTCCTGACAAGGCTCCAGCGATGCAGGACAACCACTTTATCTGCTGGGGGACAGGTGGCCTCGACCTTATTACCCTCGATCAGAGCGACTCGATCTGGCTTGCGGAAGACCCCTATAGGCAAGCTTTCGAAGCGGTCATTAATCCAGACAGATCGTACTTTTTTACACACGCAATTCTTACACGGTTGAGCGATTCCGTTCAGATAACCTTGCAGGATTACGCCGGTGATCGGCCAGCAGGAACCTTTGGGTGTGGATTTTTGTTTGTCTCCTTCAATCCTAAGGCAACCGAAATGCTGTTCAATCAGACGTGTGATGGCGATTACCCCTCGGGCGGTGAATTCGTGGTAGATAGGATAGGGACTTTCAACTATACCACCAATGAATTCACTATTCTTGACACTCTTATCGGAATTGAGAGCTGTACCGCGCCAGTCTACGCCCCAGATGGAAGGAAAATAGCATTCCTCGATAACGATGATTACAAGGCGTATATCATTTGCAGGGAGGAAAAGTGATGTGCTCTCCAAAAAGTAGAACCTTAGCGTTTGTGCTGCTCGTAAGCACTGTAAGCATGTTTTCCGTTCAAATCGGTCAAGCGCAATGCGATGTGTATATCGATCCGGGACATGGGGGGGTCGCCGGGTTGTACGACAGCGGTTCTGCCAATCAAAACAACGGCAGATGCACAGGAGCTTCTGCCCTACGAAGGCTGTCCCTTTACTTACAACTCTGACCAAGCCGACAGCGACAGTGACGGAATCGGAGATGTCTGCTGCTGCAACCATGACGGGATACGTGGCGACGTGAACGGCAGTGATGCGATCAATTCGGGTGAGCTGACCTACCTCGTTGACTTCCTATTCTTTGACGGCCCGTTCTTTCCTCTATGCGGTAGCACGGCCATATGACGGTTCGGACCAGAGTGATATTGATAAGCCCGGCAGCTTTCACAAAAGTCCATAGCCGTCTCTACTTGTCAAGGTACTCCTGCAATTGACGTAAGTGCCGGTTGGTGGGGAATTTGTCAAGGGCTACGGAAAGAACCGACTCGGCCTGCTGCCGCTGCCCTAACGAAAGAAGCCCGCTGACAAGATTCACGTATGCCTCGATCAGGCTCGAATCACCCTGAATGGCTACACTGCTGTGACGGATCGCATCGCGGTAGCGCCCCTGAAGCCCGTAAACGTAGCCCAATTGATAGTTAGTCCTGGCCCGTTCCTTTTCCCATTTGAGAAGACTGTTTCTAAAGGTTTGCGTAAAGGCTTCATCGTCGGTCTCAATCGGCGGCGGCTTGGAGTTCAAGGCCCCCATCAACAATGACTCCGCCGGCGATAAATTGCCTCTGCCGGCGAGCAGGCCGGCGGCATCATTCAGCAGATAGATGTCGTCGCCGGTATTCTCGCCGGCTCGAAAGGCCAAGTATGCCAAGCTATCGTTGTCTATCTCCTGCACGGCTGACGCCGCTCTAAGAAGCACCATGTTGGCCATGACATCATACGGTTTCCGGGCCAGGGCCTGTTTTGCCTCCGCGATGGCCTTAGCATACTGACCTTTCACCAGATGGAGTGACGCGATATTGGTATATGCCTTGGCCCGGTCGGGATTGAACCTTTTCTCCCGCTCAAAGTAGTAGCGGGCGGAATCGGTCAAACCGAGTTTGAAATAGCAAGCGCCTAAATTCAAATTCGTCTCAGGGAATGTGGAATCAATTGACAGGGCCAGCCGGTGGTAATAGATGGCCCGGTGGAAATCATCATTCGCATAATAGTACAATCCCTTGGAAGTCAACGGTAGCGGGGAACTGCCTCGAGGGAGTGGGACGAGGGGATAAAACGAAAACATCGCTGCGCAACCGGCGCCAAACAGGAGCGGGACGCTCAATCTCCATTTAGAGCGGAACTTATCAAACAGACTGAAAAGGCCGAAAGCAGCCAGCAGGAAATAGTAAGGTAACAGCGGCAGCCGGAAGCGGCTGTTGAAAAAGAACAACGAGGCCGCTAAAACATAGACAAGAACGATTAACAACAACAAACCCACGTGAGAATGACGTCCAAGCCCGGCCATAATTCCCACTATCGCCAGAGTGAACAACAGACCGAAGGATAAGAGGTTGTATTTGAGGATGGGCACTTCATTAAAGAAGCTGCCGAGGTCGCGATTATTGGATATTTCACGATCGGAGAAGCTGCGGTAGAGCTTTTTCAGGTAGAGATTTATAAACTCTCCGGGGTTATTTCTCATCCAGTGGAAGGCTTTGTTCGTCCAGAATGAAGAGACCTCGCCGGGTTTCAGTCTCTTACCGACCTCTTGCTCGGCCAGGTAGGTGATCTCCTTGAGACGCCAGTTGTGTCCCAGCGGCTCCGGCAACACTGCCGACACGCCGTCCGCGTTGCTGTTGTTTCCAATGTACAGGTTGATTCCCCCCTGCGAGGCAATAGGAACGGGATCACCGGCGATGACAAGATTGCGCACGAATATAGGAGCCATCACCAGCGAGACGGCAAGGATGAAGACTATTGAATGCTTAGCCCAGGCACCGGCGTTTTTCAGGGATACCGCCAAGAGCAAAACGATGAGGGGAATGAAAACAAGAGCCGTTGGGCGCGTTATCGAGGCCAGTCCGAGCAGCAGACCTGTCGCCAGCGCCTGCCCGATCGTGTTATTCTCAAACCAGATCACCAACCTATAAACCGCCAGTTGCAGCAGCAGAGTGAAAAGGGGGTCGAGCAACAGCTCCCCCTCGAAGTAGATCATCACGGGGAACATGCTCTGCAACAGCGCCGCTGTCAGGCCGATTTTCGCATTGAACATCCTTTTCCCCATGAGGTAGGTCACGGCCACTGATCCCAAACCGACTATCAGACCGAAAACCCGTCCCACCCACAGAGACGTCCCGAGCAGGGCATAAAGAAGCGCCAGGCAGTAAACGTAGAAGGGGGCCCGGAAATAGGTGGTATCTCCGAAGATGTTCCCTCCGGCAATTGATTGAGCCCAGTGGTGGTGGTGGTAGTTGTCCACGGTCAGCTGGCCCCAATCCGGCATACTGTAATAGCAACCGAGGTACAGAATTCTCACCAGAAGAGCTAAGGCAAGCACTAACAACAGCCAACGATTGGCCTTCAGGAGACCTTTCAAAACTGAAGACATGGGCGCAATATAGACCCTGCCTCACAGAATAGCCTGAAAAAAGTTGCTCAATCCAGCACCTCTCTATGCAGGCGGGGTCACAGTCTGCAACGTGTGCAAGGAGACTACCGCAGACTGAAGCCTGGTGCCCGTCCCGCTACGTCGACCTATCTGGTTATCATGCGTGAAGTTACATCGAACCGGCAACCCTGATATGCAGGCAATTGCAGGAGCTTTCATGAGAGGATTTGCCTGACGGGGGCGGCATATCCTTTGCGCGTCAGGTTTTTGGACTTTGTTGAAGGAGAGCCGATGTATCTGAAGTTAGAAAAAGCACTCGCTTCCGTCCTAAATGTAGCAGTACTGTTTTTCTTGCTTCCGGCAGCCGGTGAGGCCGGTTTGTCGCCCTCCCTTCAGAAGATGGTTGCCGGTTCACCAGTTGGCAAATCAGACAGCCTCATCAATGTGGTGATCTTTTTGGAAGATGACCAGCTCAGAGAAGATGTCTCCAGAGCTGCCCACAGGCCAATGTTGAAGCGGGATTTGCGAATCAAGTCGGTCGTTGGTAAGCTCAAGTCATTTCGTGCTCCCGGAATGGAGAGGGTGCAGAGCTTTCTCACGGATCATTCTTCTTCCGGTATAAAACAGCATTGGATAGTACCAGCCTTTACGGCTGCCATTCCCCTTTCCAAGCTTGCTTCGCTGGTGACCCTGGACGGGGTCAAGCTGGTCGTTGAAAACGCCCTGCTGACCTACGAGAAACCGGTGAGCATCGCGGACGCTCCCACCTTGTCGGCTTCTGTGTCGGACCAGTTGGCGCTGTTGAATGTCCCTAACCTTTGGGGCCGGGGACTGAAAGGAAAAGGCAGACTTGTCTGTTCGTTCGATACCGGCGTGGAGCAAAGCCATCCCGCCCTGGCCTCTAAATGGCGGGGCAATCATGTTCTGCTTTCGGCGGCCTGGTTTTCCAACGTTGCACCCGATACCCTCCCCAGCGACAAAACTGGTCACGGCACCCACACCATGGGCATCATGGTGGGCGCAAGCGCCGCCGACACGTTTGGTGTCGCTCCCGAAGCGGAGTGGATAACGGCTGGCGTGATTGATCAGGGGAGGTCGCTTAGCGCCACGATCAGCGATATACTCGACGCCTTCGAGTGGGCGTTGGACCCCGATGGCGACCCCAACACCACCGACGACGTCCCGGACGTTATCCTCAACAGTTGGGGCATCCCCAAGGGTCTGTTTGCTCCCTGCGATGAGACATTCCATACCGTCATAGATAATGTCGAAGCGGCCGGTATTGTAACAATCTTCGCCGCCGGCAACGAAGGACCCGACCCGAGCACAATGCGTAATCCCGCCGACCGCGCCTCCACTCCTATCAATAACTTTGCGGTGGGAGCGGTCGACAACAATAGAGTCATAGCCGGATTTTCAAGCCGCGGTCCCTCCTCCTGTGATCCCACTGAGATCAAGCCGGAAGTTGTCGCTCCCGGTATCGCTGTCCGTTCCTCAAACAAAGGCGGCGGCTACACCTCCATGACCGGGACCTCGATGGCGGCGCCCTACATTGCCGGTCTGGTAGCGCTGATGCGTCAGTACAATCCGGATGCCAGCGTTGATCAGATCAAAAACGCCCTTCTGCAATCCTGCACCGATTTAGGTGATTACGGCGAGGACAACGCCTATGGCTATGGTCTTCCGGACGCCGCGAAACTTCTTGATTATCTGCCGGTGCCGGCGGAGCCTCAGTTCAGTATCGAACGCTTGATGATTTCAGACGATGGCCTTGCTGGCCCCGGTGAAGAGTTCGAACTGCAGCTTTTGCTGCGCAGCACGCTGGCCGGCATTGAAAGCGTGGTTGCCACCATCGTGCCGGACAACAACGACAGTGTCATCATAGTAGAGGAAGAAACGATATTTTTCTTCGGACAGGGCGGAACAACGGCCATCAACTCTGAACCCTTTACGATCCGGTTTGATTCCGCTTTTTACCACGGACAGGAAATATCATGTCTTCTGCTTCTGGAATCGTCTGGCGGCGTGAGCTTGGATACCCTTGACTTTACCATGACAGTCGGCATCGCCCCAAAAGGAGACATCGCCTCCCATAGCACAGAAGAGCTGGACATTTCGATTTCCGATTTTGGGCAGTATGGCTTCGCTCCCGGATCAATCTACAATCTCCAGGGGGAAGGGTTCCGTTACGATGGCAGTCCCAATCTTCTTTACGAGGCGGGTATTATTGTGGGGCGCAACTCACTTCAGCTTTCAAGCGCCGTCCGCGACAGCTTGGGGCTGGTGGCACCATCCGATTTTGTTCCGAGCGAACCCCTTAGCGCCGGTTGGATGGAGGCAGATGATGGTTTTCACCGCCGGGCCTGCTTTGTCGACGGCCAATCGGAGATACCCATTCCAGTCACCGTTACCCAGCAGACGACCAGCTTTCCATACGGCAACGGCAACGGTTTCCTTATTGTCAAGTACTACTTGAGAAATGACTCGATCGAGAAATTGACCGGTCTATGTTTTGGCTTTCTGGCCGATTTCGACTTGATCGGCGACGGCGAACACTGTTCCTATGACGAAACGATGGGTCTGCTTTACCAGGCAAGCGACACTGGTCCGGTTGTCGGGCTGGTCGCTTTGAAGAATGTCACCTCCTTCAAAGCGATTGACAACGGTTCAACAAAAACTGGATTCACCCGAGAGGAACTCTTTGACTTCATTTCTTCAGGTGGCAATGATATCGATGACACACTTATCGGTGACATGTTTCTTTTTGTCAGTGCCGGACCGTTTACGATCTATCCCGGCGATTCCGTCGAGGTTGCCCTGGCGCTTGTAGGTGGCCACGACGTGGCTTCTGTTTATGCCAATGTGGTCGCAGCGAAGGACAGGTTTGATATGAGCACCGACGTCAACGCCGAAGAAGGAATTCTGCCACTGAGTTTTGCGCTGCACCAGAACTACCCCAATCCCTTCAACCCGACAACGACTATCACGTTCTCGCTGGTCCAGGCAGGGGAGATATCACTGGAAGTATTCAACACGCTGGGGCAGAAAGTTAAGACTTTGTTCGCGGGCCGGCTTCCGAAAGGCCACCACACAGTTGAGTGGGATGCCACCAACCACCGTAGTGAAAAAGTTGCCAGCGGTGTCTACTTCTACCGGTTGGCCTCGGCCGAGCAGTCGCACACGAGGAAAATGGTGCTTTTAAAATAGATTGGTTGGTGTTATAATTGCGTGAAACCACCTGTGATATCAAGTGGTTCTTATCATAAGAGCGGCGAATGAAGGAATAAGATAATGAGATTCTCTACCGTTGCAAAACAGATAGCTCTTATGATACTCACTCTGACCCTGATGGTTGTCAGCGCTGTCGCAGTGGCTCCGACCCGGGAAGCGATCGAAAAGTGGAAAGCCGAAGGTGTCTGGGAGCAAATCGTGGCCAACTGGAAGGCGTTCAAAAAGGTCGGCGGATGCGCCCCGGAAGTGCATTCGGTATTTAACAAAGAGAAACACCGCCAGAATCTTGCACTAGGTATACAAACGGTGGACACCGTCAATGTCATTGTTATCCTGGTCGATTTTGACGATTGGCCCTACGACTTGCAAGCTGTCGCCGGCACACCGGCAGACTTTGACTTGATTCTATTTTCCAACCGGGACACCGACCCAATCTTTAACCCGACCGGTTCCATGACAGATTTCTACCTCGAAAACTCATACGACAAGTTTCACATAGTGGGGAACATATTTGGTTGGTACCGCATGGATAGCACCTATGAGTGGTATGTAGGTGACGATGATGGACTGAGCCTGAGTCGCTATCTGGCCGCTGATGCCGTCGATGCCGCAGAAGCCGATGGCGTCGATTTTTCAGAATACGACCATGATGATGATGGTTACTGTGACGGGGTGATTATCATCCACCCCGGGCGAGGTGCAGAAGAAGGCACTTATGGCATTTGGTCACACAAGTGGGATATTTGGCCGCCAAAGTATTATGACAGTGTTTTGATCTCTGCCTACACGATGAACCCGGAGGAGACATGGTTCCCGACAGGAGTCAAGCTTTCACCTATTGGTGTTTTTTGCCACGAGTACGGGCATATACTTGGCTTGCCCGACTTGTACGACATTGACTATGAACCGTCCTCATCGGACGGCTTGGGATACTGGTCTCTGATGGCCTACGGCAACCAGCTCAACTATTCCAGGACGCCGGCTCACCTGGATGCTTGGTGCAAGGCCTCGGTTGGTTTTCTCGATTTCATTGAGGTTGACCCCAATGTTTTTCAGGATACAATCCCGGCGGTTGAGTACAATCCGGTTGCCTACAAACTGCAAAACAGTCTCTCCGGCCATGAGTACTGGGTGGTCGAAAACAGGCGGCGAGTTGGTTTCGACCTGTATCTGCCGGGGCAAGGGCTTTGCATTTACCATGTGGACACTCATGCCCCTATCAACAATACCGATCCAAATCGATACTACGTAGCCATGGAGCAGGCCGACGGCAAAAACGATCTGGCTTTGACGGTCGGCAACAAAGGTGATGCTGGCGACCCGTGGCCGGGACTTGCCCGCGAGTTCCACAATTTGAGCAATCCTAATTCGAGGACAAATGTCGGAGGGGTCGTAACTCAGATTGGCGTGTGGGGTATCTCCGATGTCGATTCGCTCATGACGGCTAACTTCGATATAGAATACTCCCATCCCTGGGTAGAACTTTACGGCAGCGACTCGCTTGTCTTTGTTGATGACGGCGACGGCATTCTGGAGGCGGGCGAGACGATTCAGTTCTACTGCACGATCATAAACAAAATGCGCAACTCATATAACATTCATGCCACGCTTGCCACCGACAATCCGGCTGTCAATTTTGTAACCAACAATGTCGCTTTTGGCGCTGATCTATTCGACACTCCCCGCGATAACGCCAGCGCGCCAATTGAGTTCACGCTTGCCGATACCCTGACACCGGTTATTGATTCCTTTTTCCTGACGATCACCACTGATTCCCTTGACACCACCCCTGGCAGTGGTGAGTTTACCGAGACGTTTGGTTTTGAAGTCCAGGTCGGCGCCCCGCAGGTGCTGCTTGTGGATGACGATCGCGGCGAAGACTTCGAGACGAAGTTTGAGGAAGCATTCCTCCGGTTGAAAGTCCCCACAGAAACCTGGCACAAACAGACCCAGGGTTCCCCAATAGGAACTGATCTGAGGAAATACCGAGTGGTTTTCTGGCACACCGGCGACTCAGCTGGCAACGTTCTGAATTCCAACGACATTGCCGCCATGAAGTACTTCATGGATAACGGCGGTAACCTTTTGCTGACCACCCTGTCGGGTACGTACGATTTGGTAAATCTGGATTCGACAATCTTGCCTGAGTACTTCCACGCCGACACCGTCGGTAATTATTCCTGGTCGTTCTATGCAGGGGTGCCGGGAAATGAGTTCAGCGAAGGGACGGTATTTAGATATAGTGCTGAGTATAGTAAGCCCTACGTCCCGCTGCTGACGGCAGTTGGCGGGGGGGAAATAGCCTTCACCTTTGCAGCGAGATATGAGGACTCAGTCTGTGGAGTGTCCTACGTGAGCACGCACAAATCAATCCTCTTGACGTTCCCGGTGGAATTTCTCTTGGATAACTCTCCGGGCTATGACCCCAAAGATACGCTCATCGCTCGGGCATTGGTGTTTTTCGGCGGCATAATTACCTCGGTGTATGACGGTCGGCCCTTCGCGCAACTTCCCCAAAACTTCGAACTGTACCAGAACTATCCCAATCCTTTCAACCCCGCCACGAATATCTCGTACACACTGCGGGGCACCGGAGGATCTGGAGGAAAGCCTGCCAGGACAAATCTGTCCATTTATAACATCCTGGGGCAGCGAGTAAAGACCCTGGTAGATGAAGTTCAGATTCCCAGCACCTACGTGGTCACCTGGAACGGCACCGACCGTTTTGGCCGACCGGTGGCCTCCGGCGTGTATTTCTACCGGCTTAAGCGGGGGGACGATTCTGAAACAAAAAAGATGGTTCTCCTGAAATAATAAAGTCCACCATCTTATTTTGTCTGACAGCCGCCTGAAACGGGCGGTTATTTTATTGTCCTGTAAGGAGTTATTTCAAATAAAAAAGTCTTGGCAGAGTGACAAAAACAGCTTGACAGTTTTGCCGTTTAGCACGTTATTGAAATTGAATATCGTTTTCATTTGGTTTAAATGTGCCGATAAAGTAGAGTATAGTGTAGGCTGATGAGAGAGTTCTTACGAACAAAAGGTTTTAAGATGACCCCTCAGCGAGAGCTGGTGTTCCGCTCCTTTTTTGAACTGGGGAAGCACGTTTCGGTCGATGAATTATACGATAAAGTCCACCAGCGGGATCGCTCGGTCGGATACAGCACCGTCTGGCGCAATCTAAAACTGATCTGCCGGGTGGGGCTGGCGGAAGAGGTCAATATCGGTGACGGTATCACCCGCTACGACCGCGTCACGCCGGTGCCCCACGGTCATTTCTACTGCCAGGGTTGCAAGCAGTTTATCGAGTTCAATGTCGAGCAGATTGTCGGCATCCTGGCTCAGACGGCCCGGGACCATAAATTTGCGCCTGAGGGATTCAAGATAGAAGTGCCGGGTTACTGCAAAAAGTGTCGTGGCAGAAAGAACCGTCCTGCCAAAACGCAAAAACTACATTAGAAAGAAGATATGACGTACCTTGACAAAATGATCCCCGGACAACGAGGCACCATAGTAGGTTTTACGAAGGACAGTCCGCTTACGCGCCGACTTTTAGAGCTCGGTCTGGTACCCGGTCGGGTGATTACCTATCTCAGAAATGCTCCTCTGCGGGACCCGATGGAAATCCAGGTTGGCCCCAGCCGTTTGTCGCTGCGCCACGCTGAGGCGGCGCTGGTCGCGGTAGAACTGGAAGATTAGCGACCCCAAGGGACAAATGAGCATACCGGCTCCATCTCGCACCAGTTCTGTTACCGGCGCCTGTTGGGTGGCTATCTGCGGCAATCCCAATTCCGGCAAGACAACCATTTTTAATGCCATAACCGGACTGAATCAAAAGGTGGCCAACTACCCCGGCGTGACGGTCGAAAAGGTAACCGGCCGGTTCTCCGTCGGGAAGGAGAACCCTCAACAGTTCACGCTGGTGGATGTCCCCGGGACGTATTCGCTGGCCGCTTTTTCTCCGGATGAGTATATCGCGGCTTCAACCTTGTATGGTGAAGCCGAGGATCGGTCCCTGCCGGATGCAATTATATGCGTCATAGACGCCACCAGTCTTGAGCGGGGGTTGTATCTGCTGTTTCAGATTCTTGAGATAGGTCGACCGGTGGTGGTGGCGCTCAACATGATCGACCTAGCCCAGAAGCGGGGGATGCAGATTGATTTTGAAAAGATTTCGAGAGCCATTGGAGGTTTTCCGGTCGTCCCCGTGGTGGGCAATCGCGGTCATGGAATAGCTCGCCTAAAACAGGAGACGGCCAGGATGGTTGCGGCGCCTTCGGATACCGCACCAGATCGATTCTACGATGACATCACAGAGAATGTACTGGCTGAACTGCAGTCGCGCTTTGGTCAAGCGCACCGAACCCGCGCGCAGCACCTGAGGATCATTTTCGACATTGATGGCCCGGCAGAAAAGCGGTTCATCCGGAAGGAACGGCCAGAGGCGTCAAGCGCGCTGAATCGCGGAAGAGCAACCATACGAGAAGTATGGACCTCTCTCTCGACTGCGGAGACAACGCCGCTGACCAAAAAAGCGGCTGAGGTTTTCAACGCCACCGTCACAATCGACCATTCCCGTAAGAGAATGCTTTCGGAGAAGGTGGACCGTTATTTGCTGCATCGGCTGTTCGGACCGGTGGCGCTCCTTCTGACTATGGCGTTGATGTTTCAGTCCATATTCAGTTGGGCTCAGCCGTTTATGGAGATGATCGACAAGATATTCACCGGCCTGGCTGACCGGGCTGCGACGTTGATGCCTGAAGGGCCAATGCAGTCATTGCTAACCGACGGTGTCATCGGCGGTGTGGGATCGGTGCTGGTATTTATTCCTCAGATCGCCATTTTGTTTATCTTTATCGCCATTTTGGAGGATTCTGGGTACATGTCACGGGGGGCATTTTTGGTCGACCGGATGTTCCGCTGGTGTGGACTGTCGGGTAAGTCCTTCATTCCGATGCTTTCCTCATTTGCTTGTGCGGTTCCCGGTATTATGGCGACGCGCACTATCGAAGACCGCAAACTTCGCTTTATTACCATAATGGTGGCGCCTTTGATGACCTGCTCCGCCAGGTTGCCGGTGTACGCTATTATGATCGCCGCTTTTGTTCCCTATAAGAGCTACTTCGGCCTATTCAACCTGCAAGGGATTGTTCTGATGCTGTTGTACCTGCTTGGGGTTGTAGTTGCAGTGGCGGTTTCATTTGTCATGAGCAGGACGTTTTTGAGAACTGAGCGCAGCACTTTCCTGATGGAAATGCCCAGCTACAAGATGCCGACTTTGAAGTCGCTGTTTATCAAAGTGCTCAATCGGGTCAAGTCCTTCATTATCAGGGCCGGAACCGTCATACTGGCCATTACGATAATCATCTGGGCGCTGAGCTACTATCCTCGTTCACAGGCAATAGAGACAGAATTTGACCAACAGGCAGCGGCACTGCAGGCGCACTACGATTTTGCATGGATGACCGCCCAGGCAAGACTGGCCAAACTTGTACATAACCAACCTGAGGATATAGGTGATCCGTCCGGCGTTATCTCCGAGATCTTCGCCCAGGCCCAGGACGAGGTTCCTCTCTCAGAGTGCAAAACTCGGTTGCTGGCTGACTATCCGGCGTATAGGGAGTTGGTGGAAACATTATCCGGATTGCGTCTTCTGGAAATTCAACAGCAGGAGGCCCTGCTGGCGCTTGGCAATGAGCGGGCCGGGAACCATCTACGCGATTCCTATATGGGTCGTTTGGGGCGGGCCGTCGAGCCGGCCTTCCGTCCCCTTGGCTGGGACTGGAAAATTACCATGGCCACTTTAGCTTCTTTCCCGGCGCGCGAGGTTATCATTGCCACCTTAGGAACAATCTACAATTTGGGCGCTGATATCGATGCCGAGTCGACGTCACTGGTGGACAAGATGCGCCAGGCAAAGTGGGAAGAGGGCCCGAAGAAGGGCAAGCCGGTGTTTACTCTAGCGGTTGCGCTGTCGATTATGGTCTTTTTCGCCATCTGCTGCCAGTGCGGAGCGACGGTCGTTACTATTAAGCAGGAAACTACCAGTTGGTATTATGCCGCGTTCACTTTTGGGTATATGACTGTTCTGGCATACCTGCTGGCACTGGCGGTATATCAACTCTTTGCTGGAATGGGATTTTGATGGATATCTTCTGGCAGCAAATCATAGTCTTTGCGGCAGTTTTTCTGGCGGTGGTCTATCTGGTGGTTCACTATGTCCGCCGGAAACGTCGCAAGGCCGGCTGTGCCAACTGCCCAACTCTCAAGGTGCTTCAGGACCGGCAGAAGGTCAAAGCGAAATAGGCACCCTGAAACTATCTCTTTTCTCACTGAAGAATAGACCCTATTATGGCTTGATAGGAAAAGTAGGGCAGGTCTCTCCGAGACCTGCCATCCGCCGAAGGCGGATAGGTGTCAGGGACACCTGCCCTATGTTGCTCATTATTGATTGATCGGTAGAAAATCATGTTTCAAAGCCGTCCGATACTGTTGGGGCAGTACCGCCCCCTTGATTCCTTTTTGCATCTGCTTGATGCGCGGGCCAAAATTGTGCCGGTCACTCTCGTTTTGATACTGGCGCTTTTGACGGATTCGTCCCTCTTTTATTTGACCGTTCTGGCGTTTTTGGTAGGCGGCCTGTTGGGTTCGGGTGTCGCCCCGACGACTCTGATAAACAACTTCAAACCAATTCTTGTTCTGGTGTTGATCACCCTGTTTTATCATGTTCTTTTTTCCGCCAGGGATACCGGAACACTGATCGAAATATATGGATTTAGGGTGACCGCCGGCGCTCTGACAATGGCCGCCTTTTATTCCCTTCGTCTCATTCTCTTTATTGCCGTTGCCTTCCTGATAACGCTGACCAGTTCGCCATCGGAGCTGGCCGATGCCTTTGCCAAATTGCTCAAACCGCTCCAGAAACTTCATGTACCCGTTCATGACCTGGCCCTGATCCTTTTCTTGGCGATACGGTTCATTCCCGTTTTGTACGATGAGTTCACAACGATACGAAACGCGCAAATGATCCGGGGGGTCAATTTTTCCGGCTCGCTGCTCAATCGGTTGAAAAAAACGGTGTATATCATAATTCCCGTTTTCGTGGCCGCGATCCAGCGCGCCGATGAACTGGCTTTAGCCATTCAAGCCCGTGGGTACGGCAGCACCCGCGATAGAACGTTCTACTCTCGATCACACTTCGGCCGAAAAGAGTGGCTGTTTGTTTTCGCGACCTCTATTTTGATTGTCGCAACATATTTTCTGACTAAATGACTATGCCAGCGCGCAATGTTAGGCTCACCGTCGAGTACAAAGGGACCGGCTATGCCGGATGGCAGATACAGGCCGAGCAAAGAACCATTCAGGGAGAAATCAGTCAGGCCGTCAATAAGACTACCGGCAGCCAGGTCAATTTGATAGGAGCCGGCAGAACTGATGCCGGCGTGCACGCGCTGGCGCAGACGGCCAATTTTATCATCGATCACCCTCTGGCACCCGAACGGTACAAAGAGGCGTTGAATTTTTATCTGCCTGATGACATCAGGATAAAGGAATCCTGCGAGGTTAGCCTGGACTTCAATTCCCGACGGGACGCCGTTTCCAAAAGATACCGGTACCTGATCGGGAGGGAGAAATCGGCGCTGTACCGTGAGCTGCGCTGGGAACACCCGGTCGAGCTTGACCTGGAGCAGTTGCGTTTGGCGGCACAGCTTATCGTGGGTGAGCACGACTTTGCTCCTTTTTGTGTCATGGCCTCCCGCAAGCCAGACAATGCGTGTTTCATCAAGTCAGCCAGGTGGTTTTCGGTAGGGCCGCTGCTGGCCTTTGAAATCAGGGGCAACCGTTTTTTGCACGGCATGGTGCGCTCGCTGGTGGGCGCTATGATCAACCTGGCTGCTGTTGAAAGGGACAACAACCCACAAAACTTGACATTGGAACGGTTTGGGGATATCATTCAATCTTTGACGGAGGAAAGAGTTGTGTTCACGGCGCCGCCCCAGGGGCTTTACCTGGTGTCGGTTCAGTATAAGAAGGGATAGCGCATGAAATTCTTCATCGATACCGCCAACATCGAACAAATCAAATCGGCAATGGCCATGGGGGTTCTGGACGGCGTCACCACCAATCCCTCGCTGGCGGCCAAAGAGACAGCTCC
>Ga0209979_1001294_pt1 | contig 28047 bp, 24 predicted proteins | sample AnhtaG_FD_183114 | JGI IMG/M metagenome (GOLD analysis project Ga0209979, IMG submission 183114) | Deep subsurface microbial communities from Anholt, Denmark to uncover new lineages of life (NeLLi) - Anholt_01485 metaG (SPAdes) (version 2) | ecosystem: Environmental > Aquatic > Marine > Oceanic...
TGCAATAATATTGCATGGCGTGGCAATGTGTAGGAGGAAGAGCCATGGCGACGCAGAAGTTCAAGTATTTGAGTCCGGAATGGGCAGAGGAGGTCATAAAGCGGGTTAATGAGAAGCTCACCCCGGAAAGAATGAAGCATATCACCTCATCCATGTTGACGATCAATACCAGCTGCCCCGATGGAAAGGACCGGGCAATCTACTATGAAATCGTCGATGGTGTTGTGACCGAGCTTTCGATCAGGGAAGGTGAATTTCCCAAGGCAGAGTTCACTATAACCGCGGACTACCAGTTATTCGCCAAGATTTCGCGGGCGGAACTCAAGGCCAGGGCAGCGCTTATGTCTGGTAAAATGAAACTTAAAGGCCCCCTGGTAAAGGCGTTGCGATTATCACCGCTTGTCGACCGGCTGAACGAGGTGATAGCCACTATACCAACTGAGTATTAGAGCAGCAAAAAGCGGAGGGGATAATGCCTAAGACGACCACATCTAAGAAGGACCCCTATTTTATCGACTTTCCCAAGAGGATCAAGGATATCCAAGCCGAGATGGGTAATGAGGGAATTGATGTATATCTGGGGTCGAGACTGAGGACCCTGTCCTGGACTTTGGATGCGTTTTGTCCTTGGCGCTCATACATCGTGATTCCACCACAAGGCCTGCCCACAGCCGTCACCTTCGTCATCGATGCTGCCAGGGTAGCCGATGATTCCTGGCTGGATGAGGAACATGTCCTGGGATACGGTCCTATGGGGGGTCAGGACCAGATTACCGTACTTTACAACCTTATCAATCCGTATCTCAAGTATGATGTAGGAGTAATTGGTATCGAGAGCGGCATGGGCACTTACCTCCCTGAGGGGCATATAACCCAGTATGAGTATGAATGCTTGAAAGCTGCCCTACCAAGGGCAACCTTCCGCAATGCCCACGACATCGTGGACCGGCTATCGCTGATCAAGGACGAGGGCACCATCAATCGCTTTAGGGAAGCATCCCGTATCGTTGATATCGGGCACCGGGAGGTCTATAAATTCATCACCAACGGCGGATACAGAGGGATAACCGAGACGGAGATCGCCGGATTGGCCGCTTATGTTATGAGGAAGGCGGGCAGTGAATGGGAATGGTCCTTCACCGGCGGAAACGAAATTGCCTCCGGGTACCGCACCGGATTGGCAGCGGGAGGCTGCACGCCTGCATCAAGGAAAGGTTTGAAGCCGGGAGAACCGCTTATGGTAGACCTGCACGCCATGTTTAAGCTCGCACTGGGCGACTATGCGCATAACTACCTACTCGGGCCGGCCACTAAGCGTCAAAAATGGCACGCCAAGAACTTCGTCGACCTGGTGAAGCTCTGCCTCAAGACGTATCGGCCGGGCATTAGTCCGTCCGAGCTTGCTGATGAGATGCTTGATTTCTGCGAAGAACGGGGATTCGCCGAGTACATGGTGCCCGGCTTTGAGCATGGTATCGGCATGATGGGCGATGAATGGCGCATTGGCCTCAACGACGGCCCGTTTCCGTATTGGACCAACCCAGATCACAAGTATCAAGCCGGGGAAATGATTATCTGCGCCATGCAATATGCATGCCCCGAAGAGAACATTGGGTTCCGCTACGAAAACCCCATCCTCATAACCGAATCCGGTTGCGAGGCAATGTCGAAATTCCCGCTGGCAATCGAGGAGATCTAACTTGCCAATATCACTGTTTATCCTTATTATCCCCGGCCCCATATATTATGACCGGTGTACTACTTTCCTCTCAATGAAGTACTTTTGCACTAGCGGTGCTACCCTCAAACCGGAGCTTACCGCCTGGTGCGTACCTATGAAGGCTCTTCCGCCCGCATCGTGGCCCACATAGAAGAGGCCAGGCATTTGACAGTGGGTACCTGAGAAGTGCCTGGGATCGCTATCCCGGCTTAGCGGGGATGCGTCTTGAAGTATTGTAGAACCATCTTAGCCACGTTCATACCGGACGCTACCGCTAGATTGTTAGCAAAGAAACCTGTACTTCCCGCATCGGCTCCGACGTAGAAAAGTCCGCTGATCGGGGCCTTGGCCGACGGTTTATGCTTGCCGCACTGGCCTACTATCTGCCCGAGACCGATACACTCTCCACCAGCGCCCGGAACTACTGAGTCCCTGCTGAGAGCGGATATGTGCGCCGAGCCATAGTACTCTCTCTCCTCAATGTGCTTAACGACATCGGGCCAGATCCTTGCGACCTCCGCCTCCACCTTGTCCAACCAGGTCTTGGGGTCAACCTTCGGGTCGGCGGGGCACGAGAGGCCAGTGTGAACCAGTTGCTTGCCCGGGGGCGCCATGCCGGGGAAAAGTGAGTTGGTTGAGATGAACACGTAGATTTGCTCGGGCATTTGACCGGATTTCGCCTTCATTATGTGGTCTGTAGTGGACACGGTATTATCGGAGAAATAGAGGTAGACGGGATATTCCAGTACCGGCTTGTTCAGGATATAGCGGGCACCGGCAAAGCCGAGGCTGGGGACTAGATCCCTCACGTAGTTCACATAGCTCTTATCGAAGTGCTCCTCGCCTACAAGCTTAAGCACCGTCGGCTGGATACCCGCATTGCTTACCACTATGGGGGCATAAAAGGCACCTTTCTCGGTAAAAACCCCGCCTACTCGTCCGTTCTGCACCGCGATTCGCTCCACCCTCGTTTCCAGCAGGATATCACTGCCGTTTGCCTGCGCTGCCCCGGCTATGGCTTCGTACATTGCTCCGAGACCGCCTGCCGGGTAACACCCGCTGCCCCCAGTGACGAGCTGCTGGAATATCTTTACCACCTCCGAGGCGCAAGCGATATCGCTGGGGACTTCGATGGTGCCCTCGCTTTGGAGGGTAGCGAAGAAGGAATAAACGGATCTCGGTATACGGTAGCGGTCGAGGAACTCTATCGTGGAGACATCGTCTAGGAGGTCCTGGTCATGGGGAGCCATCAATGCAACCTCCCCAAACAGTCGGAGTACTTCATCAGTGTCGGCTTCCCCTACACCGAGAAGTTTAAAGAGATCTTGCGGGTCCAGGGGATGACCTGGTCCACGCATTATCATGGACCTTATCTCACCGGATGGGGTCTCATAGTGCATGAGTCCAAAGGGATCGGGCTGGATAAGCTCCACCCGGTCCTCTATTCCGAGTACCTTCAGCGCCGCGTGGATCTGGGATTCCGCACCGGGGCATAGCCAGATAGGGTAATACTCGTAGCGAAATCCATTTTTGGAAAGGGTCATCGCCTTGCCGCCAACCTGGGAGTTCTTGTCCACCACCAGGGTCTTGAGACCCCACCTGGCCAGCAGGGCTCCACAGGTAATACCGCCCGGCCCTGCGCCGACCACGATCACATCATATTTATCTGCCATCCCAAATTCTCCTTTAGGGAGTACTGTGGCGTCAGCATAAACATTTGGGGGAGAAAAATCAAGAGCTGCGGATGCGGCTACTATAATAACCGGATGCAGCAGTAGCAGAATATTTGTGCGTTCGTGAAGATGTGTGTTCATGAAGAGTTGAAAGATTGGAAAGGGAAGTTGTGTTAACAAGATGAGGAGCCGCTGTAGGGTAGCATGCTGACGGTCTGCTAAGTAACGCCATGGCACGAAGTACACATATACCTGCACTGTGACCGAGTGAAAATTTGGATAACAGTGCAATGGTTAGTCAAAGCTGGGGTTTTTTGAGCTTACTACGGAAAATAATCACTCCAAGTAGCACCGGCAAAGCAATGAGCACACCTATAGTGGCCTAGGCCTTAATAGATCGCTGCTTTCCCCTTCTCCCAACCATCAAAAACTCCCTTTCCTTGCTCTTGAAGAGCGATTAGATGGGGAGAAAAGGGAATGTAAAGCCTCAACGCCTCCTCAGCTGAATGTTTTTAAATGCTTCTACTACTTCAGTAACCGCCTTTTCGACAGGTATCCTTTCTATGCTGGACGCACCCACAAACCCAACTGCATCAGTGTATTCATATAAATATCGAGTATGCTCCGGGGTTGCAAATGGCCCGCCATGCGCCAAACAGATGATATCCGGATTTACTATCAGAGTCACCTGGATCATCTTCTGCACGGCAGCAGCTGCATCCTCCAGAGGCGACGTTTCAAAACCAACCAGACCCCCAGCAGTTCCCCCTGCGTGGGGAACCATCAAGTCAACGCCTGCCTCAGCCACTGCTCGGGCATCTTCAGGATAGAAGACGTAAGCCATGGTAAATATATCCATAGCGCGAGCTATCCGTATCATCTCAATCTCTCTGGAAAATCCTATCCCTTCGGCCTCCCTATTCTTACGCCAGGTTTCATCGGAAACAAAGCCATATGTGGGAAAGTTGATTATGCCCGAGTACCCGATATCGGTGAACCTTCTCACCAGTTCAGTTAGATCCCTCCCAACAGGAGGTTCGATTGCATCGATACCGGCAATAATAGGGGTATCTTTCACCACATTCTGTATTTCTTCATACATCTCTAAAGTTACCGCATTGGAATTATTAACCAGGGTAGTCTGAAGCCCTCTTAGCCTTGCCTTCCCTGAACTATAGACCATTATCAGATCGGCCCCTCCAAGTTCAGCGCATTTAGCTATGATGCCTGCGCTGCTACCAGCGGCGATGATTGGCTTTCTCTCCTCAATCATTTTCTTGAGCCTTCCTAGAATTTCCCCCCTGGTAAATCTTTGTCCCATCCTAAGTGCCTACCTTTACTATCATTTTATCGAAGGTATCGACTACCCTTTTCGCAAACTGGTCATGGTTAATGTGAGCGTCAACCTCTACGATATCAACCCCTTCTCTTACGGTATCCTTGACCATTTCGGCAAATGCTCCGTCGGCCTCTGGATCGTAGAAATGCTGCCCCTCTTTATCCACCGCTGAAAACCCTCGCAGCGGAATGACTATGGCAACTGGTCCAGCTGCCCTGTTTGCCCTCTCAGATATAACCTTGGCTGCCCACCTCACTTCATCTTTAGTCGTTCTTGCCAGCACCGTGTCTGGACCATGCGTGTGCAGTATTCGGTCTTTATACTCTGGGGGAATGGTCTCCTTTGTTCCGGGGAAGATGAGCATGTCCAGACCACCGGGGGCGATAACCTGCGGGAGTCCCTTTTCGCCAGCGAGCCTAAGCCTGCTTTCAGCCAATTCTTCTGGTAAATGAAAAGCCAGGGGTATCAATACCTCGAAAGTCGTTAGGTCTATGATTCCACCGATTCTCCCTTCTTCTACCAGCTCATCCAATACTTGAGTCTTTGAGTGAAACACAATTGGGTCATATCCCCTTTTCTCAAGAAGGAGCTTGATCTTCATGACTGCAGGGGTGGTAACGCCGAGAGCGGTTATTCCGATCAGGGGCTTGACTTGCTCTGGCTCCTCTGCCTCTGCCATACCCACAATTGCCCCGGCTGCACTGGCCAGTGTCTTTCTCATCACCGAGTTAAGCCCCAGTATATCTGCTGGGGTTTGCATCATGGTTATGTCCTTGGTACCTACATATTGAGCATTAAACCACGTGGTAACCATGAGCTTGGGCACACCGATAGGCAATGCTCTCATCGCCGCCGTTCCGATGGCCGTTCCTGTTGACCCGCCCAGGGACATTATGCCATCTAGCTTTCTCGCAGAGTGGAGTTCCTTGACTATCTTCTCCACCCCTTTTATCATTGTATTCGTTCCCTCTGTTCTGTCAGCACCTTTCTCTGCTGCCTCGATCAATTCTGGGAGGCTTTTACCACCAGCTTGGGCCACCTCTTCTCTAGGGATATCGGCTTTAATTAGAGGTTTGCCCAAAACGCCTACATCTATGACTATGGTGTTATATCCTTTCCTCTCTATCTCCTCCTTAACGTACTTAGTCTCTTCTCCCTTGGTATCTAGGGTCACTGGAATCACGATCGTTTTAGGCATGTGATTATCCTCATTGTAATTGCATTTATGCGTCTACTCCTTAGATCAGGCGCGCAATACGCGAGCCGCCATGAATTGCCCCTAGTATCTTGCCTGGCTTTACACAATCCCCAGCGGTATATAGTTCCGGCACTTCACCTTTTAGCTTTTCCCCAAGCTCTTTGTTGGACCTAAAGCCCACGGCAAGTATCACCGTATCTGCCGCTACCACTTGCCTGTTCCCGCTCATATCAACGGTAGCTACGCCCTTATCTGTGATCGCTTCGGCTGTCATTGTAGTTAGCACCTCAACGCCGAGCTCAGCCAGTTTATCCAACAGATAGAAGCGACTAAACAGGTTCATATCCATCGCCACACCATATAGCATCTCGACAATGGTTACCTTCTTCCCCTTCTCCGCTAAGAACCAGGCAAGCTCACTTCCAACCTCTCCACCACCAATTATGACAACTTTCTCACCAGCCTCTTTTTTCCCCAGCAATATATCGCTAGCAGTAGTAACCTTGTCTATCTCCACCCCGGGGATATCTGGAATGAGAGGAGAGGCTCCGGTCGCCAGAATCACTACATCTGGCTTCAGTTCCTTAACCAATCCTGGTGTAGCCTCTCTTCCAAGCTCAATCTTTACTCCCAGCTTCTTGATTTGATTTTTAAGATACTCTACTTGGTCTTTAATTGGCTGCTTAAACTGGGGCACCGAAGCTGGTAATAGTTGCCCTCCTAGCTTTTTCTCCTTCTCATATAGGGTTACATCGTGGCCCCTCAGTGCCGCAACCCTTGCTGCCTCCATGCCTCCAGGGCCGCCACCGATAATGAGCACACGCTTAATCTTCTCGGCTGGTCTAATCATATATTCTCTCTCTCTTCCCAAGGCTGCATTTACCTGGCAACTTATGTGCCACATACGAGAGAGATTGCCAGCACAGGCCTCATTGCAGTAAAGACAGGGGCGGATATCATCCAATCTGCCTTCCGCTGCCTTCTTTGGCAACTCAGGATCAGCAAGAAGAGGCCTACCCATAGCGATTAGGTCTGCCTTTCCATCTCTAAGGACCTCTTCAGCCAGCACCGGATTCCCAAGCTTGCCGGCAACGATAATTGGTATATTGACAACCTTCTTGATTTCTTGTGCCAAAGGCACATTGCAACCCACAGGCATGCCCATTGTGGGATAGATCCTGGTATACCATGGTGGCGACTCGTAAATGCTTGCCACCACACTTAAGGCATCCACTCCAGCGGATTCCAACCTCTGGGCAATAAGCTTATTGTCCTCCAGAGTCAGACCTCCCTCAATGTACTCGTCTGCACTGATTCTAAAGATAATGGGGAAATCAGGCCCTACCGCTGCCCTTACCCCCTCTACGATCTTAAGGGGGAATTTCATCCTGCGCTCAAAATCTCCGCCGTACTCATCTGTGCGCTTGTTGCTGTAGGGAGACATGAACTGGGTGATTAGGTATCCATGGGCTCCCTGAATCTCCACGGCATCGAATCCAGCCGCTCGAGTGATTATTGCCCCCAGAACATATTTACCGATTAATCCCTCGATCTCTTCAGTGGTCAATGCCTTGGGCATTTCTCCACCGGTGGGAAGGCAGGGAATTGCTGAGGGCGCTACAAGCTCTTGGCCTTCAGCACAAACCATCGCTGAGCTTTGCCTTCCAGGGTGTTGCGGTTGGGTGGCAATCTTGGTGCCATAGGAGTGAACCGCCTCTGCCAGATCATGCAAACCATCGACGAATTTCCAGTCGTCAGCACGTATGGGACTGGTCCCCGCCTTACCTACCGGCCAATCGATACAGGTATTCTCTATTACTATTAGCCCCACTCCACCCTTGGCCCGTTCCACGTAGAAATCTATCAATCGGTCGCTCACTGCGCCGGACTCGGTCCCCAGCCTTGAATTCAAGGCTGGCATTACTATCCTGTTCTTAAGCTCCAGTTTTCCTATCCTTATTGGCTCGAATAGTTTTTTTATCATCATTATCACCTTTTTAATCCACCATTATTTGCCCACCGTTCACGTGAATGGTTTGACCGGTTATATAGCGAGCAGCATCTGTAACCAGGAATACCACTACATCTGCTATATCCTCAGGCTCTGCTAATCTGCCAAGTGGTACGCTGTTTTTATAATATGCTACCGCCCCTTCGAAGTAACCCTTGTGCATTGGTGTATTGGTTACCCCTGGAGCAATGGCATTAACGTTTATCCCGTGGGGAGCCAATTCCATGGCCAGCGATCTGGTAAAAGCCTGCACTGCCGCCTTTGAGGCGCAGTAATCGGCGCTCCCCCCGGTTAAATTACATACCGAAGCTCTGGAAGAAATAGACGATCCCATATTCACAATCTTTCCGCTTTTCTGCTCAATCATGTGTCTAGCTACAGCCTGGGAACACAGAATAACCCCTTTGAGGTTTACACCCAGCGTCCTTTCCAGATCCTCTTCCTTCATATTCATTATTGTATAGCTCTCCAGAATTCCAGCGTTGTTTACTAGCATATCGATCCTGCCAAATTTCTGTATGGTCTGTTGCACCATTCGTTCAACTTCCTTGCTGTTAGTTACATCGACCTTTATGGCGATGGCTTTGCCGCCCGTGGATTCAATTTCACTTGCCACACTTTCAGCACCTTCTACAGCTCTATCCGCAACGACTACACCTGCCCCAAACTTAGCCAGGTCTAGAGCTATGGCCCGACCTATACCACTAGCCGCTCCGGTTACTATGGCTACCTTGCCAGTTATATCAAATAGCTCAGAAACCTTGCTCGATTTCATTTATAACCCCTCCAAGTATTTTTATCCAGAGTAACATAAGTTGTTTGTTGCTTCTTTCACCTCCATTATCGTTTATTAATCCCTCAACTGCATAGTTTTTTTAGCAGCCATGCCATATTTTGACCCAGAACTTTCACCGTCTGAATACCTTCGGCATCCCCATCGACGTCACCCTTTTCCAGTCCAAAAGCAAAATTCCAGTAAGAGGAGCCTGGCACAATCATCTCGTTGATTAAGAAAAAGTGGTTGATGGTGTCAAAGGCATGTATTTGTCCACCCCGGCGCACAGCAATTACGGCAACACCAACCTTGCGCCGGAGAAGACTGCCATTCGCCTTGCAGACCATGCCAGCACGGTCGATCAACGCTTTCATCTCTGCTGTCACGCTGGTAAAGTAGACGGGGGAACCCATGATGATACCGTCAGCGTTCATCATCTTTTCGATATACGTGTTAATGTCGTCGCCCTCCTGACTGCATCGCTGGTCGGCGTTGATGAAGCACTTATAGCAGCCTTGGCAGCCTGGCAGCGGCTTGCCGGCGAGCTGTATCATTTCGGTTTCAATACCCTCCCTTTCCAGCTCACCAAAAATATGTTTGATAAGAATTGCCGTGTTGCCGTCTTTGCGGGCACTACCGTTGAAGGCCACAACTTTCATTAAGACTCCTCCTTTTCAACAAAGTCTTAGGGTGATATGAAACGAAAAAAGCTGAGTGCAAAACCTGTTGGGCATTTCATTCTCATTCTGGCTAGGCAAATTGTGCGCTTATTTTCGGTTTGGACATCGTAGAGGACAGCGGGACCGTTGTCAATGGTTGCCCAATTACCGATAATACGCATATGTATGCATGTCACACAGTGACTAGTATGCTTATTGTATTAAATGCAGCTTTGAGGTAGATTGCATAGATAAGCGGTGTACGTTCATGAAGTGGTTAAACGTTTAGAAAGGGAGGTTGTGCTAGCAAGGGGCTTAACAAGGGCTTTTGAGAAGAGATTTGGATTTTTCCCAGAATTGTGGAAGTAAGCTTAAGTTACATGTGGATAATAGACGTTGACGTATGGTACGAGTGATGGCAATATAAATATAGGGTAGCTGGATTCCAACACCTTTTGGCAGGTCTTATAGTAGGCAATGGTTACCTGAATCTGGTCTTTAGCCCCCTCGTAAGCGCTCTCGTGGGCTGTGCCGAATACGCCACTAAGTGCTGATGACCGCGGTTCAGGTGTGAAAGAGGCGAAGCAGCGCCTCATATATAAATGGCGCTCGGGCTAAAACGAGCGTCTATCTCGCTAAGGGCACCAATCAAACGGAGCTCTTCTCATTATAAGCAATAAGTCTGCTACACCGGGCAAGCCTGACGATATGGAAAGAGGTGAAGCTAGGAGGTGCAGAGCGATGAAGGATATCAATAGACAGCAGAATGGCTTCAGGTATGGTGTTAATACGCTAGAGGTACTCCGGGAATTCGCCACATTTACCAATGATGACAGAACCTACAAGATAGTTCTGGTAAGAACAGATCAAGATCAGAATTACATATCCATTAAGCTCTATAATGGAGATGGAAAGTTCGTTAGGCAGTTCCTAATTGAGCCTGAGATAGCTGGAAAGATAGGTAAGGAGCTTTGCGCACTCTACATGAGGAGTGAGCAGAAATGATTCCCCATTGTCATCATGCTTTCCCCCTCAATCTTCCCTACCTCGCCTCGTTAATGTAGCGTCCTCTCCAAGTCCGCCTGGCTGGGCCATGACTCCCAGCTCACATTCCTGTCGTCTTCAGCCCTGCGATCCTTCTACGGAGCAAGTACGCCAGAATGCCCGCCCTATATGTCTGAATCTATGTTTGGCCAATCGGCGTACGGGACATGAAGTCCAGAATGTGTTTGGCTATTTCCTCGCCCTTTTCTTCCTGAAGAAAGTGACCAGCGTCTTTGATGACAATCTCTGGTTCGTTTTGCGCTGATGGGATGAGCCGACGAAAGAATTTATCTCCTCCTCTGGTAACAGGATCACCGTCCGAGAACATGATCAGCACAGGCTTATTCCACTTGGAGAGAACCTCTCGCGCTCGTCGCATTTCGGCTGCACCTGCGTCGTCAGAGTGAATTGGAACAAGCAGAGGCCACACCGCCGCCCCAGCCTTATAAGCCGCATCAGGAAATGGCGCATTATAGGCAGCGATAACTTCTGGTGCAATCTTATCACCGTGCACGCTTCCCATACGTATCACCTGTCCGATGGGAAGGTCCGGGGTGCTCTCCGCGAATTGTCGCCACATGATAAAGGAATCGTTCGCCTGCTGCTCGCCTGTGGGCAGGCCGGTATTCATGATGACTAATCGCGCAAATCGCTCTGGCATCTCGCTTGCAAGTCGTAGACCAATCAATCCGCCCCAGTCATGCGTAACGAGTGTGATCTGGTCAATTGCCAGCGTATCAATGAAATCTAATAGTGTATCACGGTGCATCTGAAAGGAATATTCCTCCCGCTCGGTGAACTTGTCAGAGCGGCCGAAACCAATGAAATCCATAGCTATAACCCGATGCTTGACCGACAGCAATGGTATCATCTTGCGATAAAGGAACGACCAGGTTGGTTCGCCATGCAAACAGAGGATGACTTCTCCATTCCCTTCGTCGACATAGTGGACACGTAATCCTTTAACATCAACATAGCGGGGCACAAAGCGAAAATCGGGTAAGTTCTCAAAACGTTCATCAGGTGTGCGTATAACTGCCATGGTTCCCCCTTTTAAAATGATAGCCCAGAATTCTCTAAGCCGCCACTGGATTGACAGGTTGCCTCCACGTTAGCCTCCGCATTCTTCTTGGCGCTGTCGAATCAGGTCTGTTGACTTAATAGTATTTCGGCTGCTTGCCGCACGCACCCGGTGAAACCTTCAAGGGATGTGTATATCTTATCAGATGGAACATCTGCCCGAACCACGACCACGCCGGTTCGGTAAACGGGACCCTCTACCATCACATTGTCGACCAACCCGAAAGACTCTATAAAGAAGTCGTCGGGCTCAACGCGCTCTGCATAGTCCTTAACAACATTGGTATAGCCGAACACGGGCTTTCCGCATCCATACATGTAGCCAATTTCAACCGCAGTGCCAACGTCCATGCTTGGTCCTCGGAATGGGGTAAGATTGGCGATCACAAGGTCGCAACTATCCATCAGCTTCACCATTAGGTCAAAGGTAGTATGCCCCATAGCAGCGGGAGAATCCAGATCGGACAATACATCAAAATGAGCATCCAGCGGGTATACTCCCTCGAAGCCATACTGAGTGCAAATGCGTTTCTTCGCCTTACCGATTTCAACTGCGTTGGGCAAGAATACATCCGGCCCGGCAAGGTAAACCCGCATAACGTTAGGTTCTTTTCCGTTATCCTTGACCTGTGAGGGGTTGACCTCCCCAGGTTTTTCAAAGTAACCGATTTTCTCTTTCATTCCTTTCCCCTTGTATAAGAGTCACCTAACGGCCCTAAACTAAGCCGCCACCTCAAACGTAGTATCGTGTACGCGAAAATACTCCATATTTCTCTGCTTGTCAACCTGCGGGGCTAAATACTGCTGGACTAAAGCCCTGTGATAATGTAGGTCGAACGCGTGTGCGTGCGTGATGATTAGTTACAAAATTGCAGCGTGAGGTTGTGCTGGTAAGATAAAGTTCTGCTATATGACATTAAATATTAGCTAAAAGTAAGAGCGGACGTTTGTGTCCACCACAAGTAGATGCTCACCGCTAGTTGCTATTCCTGGTGTATAAGCCTCCTGCGTATGAGATAGGCAGTAACGCCCGCCCCGAGGACAGCGGTGATGCTAACATAAAGGCTGGGGAAGGCTGGCATAGTCTGAAGCGCTTCAACTATAATTGAATAAATTTGTACTTAAGTATTTTTCTCCTCTATCGGGGAATATAACGACAATTAAACCAGCCTTTATTCTTTTGGCTACTTCAATAGCCGCATACATTGCTGCTCCACTACTCATCCCTACAAAGATTCCTTCTTTTTTAACAATTTGTCTTGCTATCTCAAACGCATTTTCAGTTTTAACCATTATAGTATTATCAATTTTTGAAGGATCATATATTGCTGGAACTATTGCTTCTTTCATATTTTTTAGTCCTTGAATATAATGACCCTTAACAGGATGAGCGCTAACAATTTTTATTTCTGGATTCTTTTCTTTGAAATAATTCCCTACCCCCATAATTGTGCCAGATGTTCCAATCGATGAAACAAAATAATCAATATTTCCCTTTGTTTGCTTCCATATCTCTTCCGCTGTTGCCTTATAATGGGCAAGCTTATTATATTCATTTGAAAATTGATCGGGCATAAAATATTTTTCAGGATATTTGTTTACCAAATCTCTTGCTTTAATTATTGCACCATCGGTTCCAAGCTTGGGATTTGTTAAAATCAATTTCCCGCCAAACGCCTGAATAGCTTGTCTTCTTTCAATAGACACTGCTTTACTCATAACAATTTCAACATCATAGCCTTTAGCTGCTCCGATCATTGCCAGACTAATTCCGGTGTTACCAGAGGTTGGCTCGATGATTGTTTTTCCTTTCGTTAGTTTTCCTTCTTGTTCTGCCTGTTTTATCATCTCCAAGGCAATTCTGTCCTTTATACTACCTGTTGGATTAAACCCCTCAATTTTTGCGTAAATTTCTACATTCTCATTAGGATTAAGCTCATTAATTTTTACAAGAGGAGTATTTCCAATTGTTTGTAGAATATTCTTATGCAACATATTGATTTAATTCACAAATTAACAGTTTTTATTTATATCAATTCTCAATAAAAAATCAACTTCTCTCTGCTAAAATACCGCCTTCTTGAGGAGGCGGCAGGCAGCAGTTACTGCATGCGATTTGATTTAAGATGCACCAGGATTTCATTATGCACGCTCTCGGGCTCTTCCTGGATCAACCAATGGCCGGCATTCAACTCGACTAGCCGGTATGGACCTTTCATGTATTGCTCCGTTCGTTCCACTGCCGCCCGACCGACTGCCATATCCTGGTTACCCCAAATGAGCTGTGCAGGATGTGACACCGGCCCAAACATCGCTCCTTGATAGCCCTTCTCCAATTCGAAAGAGTTAGCACGATACCAGTTGAGTGCCGCTGTGAGTGCCCCTGGCTGAGAGAATACGGTGATATATTCCTCTACCTGTTCTTTTGGTATAGACGACCACAGTGTGCGCAATAGTTCCAGGTTATTGGCGGTAAACCATTTCTCTGGCTGCTCGGGTACCCTGAAGAAGGCTATATATTTACTACGTTCCTGTTGGTCAGGATCATCAGCAAGTGCAGACCTAAACGCGTCCATATGAGGCACAGACATGGCCGTCCAACTATGCACTCGCTCCGGATGGAGAGACACTACGATCCACCCAATGACAGACCCCCAGTCATGCCCGACCAAGTGAAAACGCTTAAAACCAAGCACATCAGCCAGAGCAACAACATCGGAGCTTAACTCCTGGTAAATGTACTTTTGGACTCCCTCAGGACGAGCATTTGGGCTGTAACCTCTCTGGTCAGGCGCGAAGCAACGATATCCTTCATCTACCAACCCTTCTATCAGATTTGCCCACATGATTGAAGTCTCGGGAAAGCCATGCAACAAAATGACTGGCTCTCCTGAAACATTGTCCAGACCAGCACCCCTGCTACGAAAGATCATTCCGTTTGCTTCAATTTCGAGAACCAGATGTTCAGCCATTTAAATGCTCGTTCTAATTATGTTCTTGTAGTATTTCAGATCAAAAACACGTGTATTTACGTTTATTCTGCCATTAATGTCGCCTAAAAGTCAAATTTTATATGCACAATCTAATAGTGTGAACTGGATGTGAACCTTGTGTGACCTCAAGCCTAGCGAGGCAGGGGGTCGGGAAAAGCAAAGAACCCACCGCGTCAGGCGGGCTCAAACATGAGTGTTCTATCTCTGGAGCGGGAGACGGGATTCGAACCCGCGACAACCTGCTTGGAAGGCAGGGACTCTACCAGCTGAGTTACTCCCGCTTTTTCATAGCCATTTTAGCCCCAAAATCTGGCTATGTCAAAAGGGGAGTCCCTGAAGAAGAGGACACAATCAATCTGGCAGAACAATATGGCTGATTGTTACCCTGAGATTATTTGATCTATGGTTTAGGACACTCTGTTGGGTATCTTCGTCAGTGTTTCAGCGTTTTCGTGAAGAAGGCAGTGGTTTTCCGAGCGAGACTGGATTCATATCCCCACCAAAAATGATCAGCCCCCTCGATACAATCATACTCCTTGGGCCCGGGAAGATTTTGGCAAAATTCAATGAAGCGCCCGATGGGTGTAAAGGCATCCTTGCTTCCAGAGATTAGGATTTGCGGCTTGAGGCAGTGTTTCAGAAACTCAAAATCAAACATAGAAAGCGGAGGCGAGACGGCAGCTAGAGCCTTAATCCGAGCATCATTACAGCCAACAGGTAAAGCGAAGGCAGCACCAGCTGAATAGCCAACGAGTCCTATACACTCGGAGTCGACTTCACTCAGCGTAGTTATAAAGGAAGTAGCATTGTTCACATCTTCTTGCCCGCCTACCCCCTGACTAAATATTCCTTGGCTTCTACCTACACCACGAAAGTTGAACTTGAATGAGATAAGCGATTCTTCAGTAAGTACGTTGCACAGGCAATCAACCACATTATTATCCATACTGCCACCATATCGTGGATGAGGATGACAAACAATTACTGCCGGGAAAGGTCCCCTTCCCTCAGGTATGCGTAATATTCCCTCAAGGGAAAGAGCTCCGCTATGAAACTCTGTTATTACCTCTCTCATATTCTCAGCACTAGATACGACTCTTTATGGAGTAGTCAAGCTGATGCCACTACTAACTCATCCCCTCTAGCAAGGCCTTGACATTCATTCCCAGGACATCGTGGTTGTAGCCACCTTCCAGCACTCCGTACCTCCTCCCACGGCACACTCTTTGGGCAAATCCCTTTACCAGCTCACCGATGGTCTGGTAGTCCTCGGTCTTGAGCATACCACCCCAGTCATGCTCGTGCCGGTCGAAACCAGCTGAAACTGCCACTACATCTGCCTCTGCATGGGCCAGGAAATGCGAAATGTTGTCTATAAATTCCTCGCTATCTCTGCCCTGGGGATGGAAGTAGGCAACCTCGGGCACGCCCTGAAAGATACTAGCTGTTCCATCTCCAAAATGAAGGTCTATGTCCAGTATCACCGCAGTTCCGATTTTACCTTCCTTTTTCAACCTAGCTATAGATATGGCCATGTTGTTTAAGAAGCAGAACCCCCAGCAATGGTTATGGCTTGCGTGATGGCCCGGGGGCCTTATAAGCCCGAAGGCGGGTTGGCCATTTATTGCCAGCTCCGCTGCCTTGATAGCTCCTCCTGCTGCTAGCAAAGCGATTTCATAGGTCAGGACATGCCTCTGAATATATCCTATGTGTTCATCAGAGTGAACCAGTGATACATCATCGTGCGCTGCTGGTTCAGCTGCGACTACCTCATAATGGGGTGAAACCATCTTCAGGATGCTCTCCATCCGCCCCGCTGCGGCCGCAGGGTCACTGCTGTAGACCTGTTCATATTCAGGGTGGTAAACGATCTTCATCCAGGCTATCTCCTAAACGGTCTTAGTAAACCATGGTCCTGGTCGCTGCAACATAGATTGCTCGTCTCCACTATATTACCATCTCGAAGCGGGTAGCGGAAGTTCACAATCCAGGCCCTGCCTAGTATAGCATGGTGCCAGCAGCGCACAGGCTATTTAACGCCATTTGAAATAAATACCCCTATGTAACACATCATCGGATTGTATACCGCCTCTAAAGCATCGGAGATGTCTACTTGTGTCCTAGTCCCTGCCATCTTAGTCATTGTTCATCGCGTATATGAAGCTATCTGAAAATTTATTTTTGAAAAGGTAGGAAAACCGCAGTTTTTTCGACTAATACTACTACGAACACTACCTAACACAGGTGAGTCCCTGCCTAATCACGCTAATTTCATATCTGGATCGGCGCATAACATCTTTGAGGGATGAGACCCTACTTTACACCCAGCGATCTCGGACTAACCTATGCTGCACAAATGATCTCGTTCATATAGATAGGTGACACTTGGTATCGTGGATTTCGCTTCACTTATCATTGCGAGACGCTTTGCGATAAATCAACCGCGGGGACGAGTGGAGCAGAACACATCCGTGCTACACCGTAGGTTTCAGTACGCAGGAACTATAAAGGGCGTCCAGAGGGGTGTCTCCCTCTAGCAGGGCTCTCCCCGATGTATCGGGGCAGAAATACATCTCAGGGCAGGTGGGTGGGAAAAGGTGTGATTGCTTTCCCTTACTCGCAATGACACCCACGACAGGCTAGCAGTGATGCGTCGCTAAGCTGACGGCAACGCAACTGCACCATCCTCAGCTCTCTCTTCAGGCATTGGGATTATGCCGTAGATGGTAATGTCATTGCCCTCAACGACTATCTTGTCGACCACTTCTCTCAGAATTTGCCTTTTGTTCTCAAAGCCGAGGTTAGCTAAAGTGGCAGGTAGGCTCTGACAAAACTGATAGAGCTTTTCCTCGTTCAGCTCCCGAGCCTCGGATCTCCGTATCTCTTTTTCCAGCCTCGATTTTTCTTGGTCTAACTCTACCTCTTCGCTCTTTATCTCATCCATTTTTCGCTTTAGGTTTTGGAGGTCTATAGCTCCTATCTTGTAGGCATCAAGCATCCTATCGGCCTCCATCCTCTTTCTCTCCAGAGCCTGAGATACCCTATCTAAGCTTGCGTTTAGGTGGGCAGTAGGGTCAGCTTGCTCTCGGTTCTTTATTTGCTCGATTATCAGCTCAGGCCGGGATAACAGCCGGGATATGCTCTCCCATACCACTGTCTCCAACTCATCCCCCCGGACATTCTTGGAGGAGCAGAGCTTCGGTCTATTGTTACCTGATTTTGAACTACAGCAATAGTAGACTCTCCCTCCCACTGTCCTAGCACCAAGCTTGAAGCCGCAATTGTCGCAGATAAGCAACCCACTTAGAAGATACTGCCTCTTTGTATTTCGGTAGGAAAGTTCCCTATTCCTTGCCAATTGCCTCTGGGCTGCCTCAAATGTCTCCTGAGAAACGATGGCAGGCACCTGAACAGGTATCCACTGTTCTTTTGGTTTCAGCATCTGGACAGTGCCATAGTCCTTGGTCTTGGCTGGGGCACGCATATGCTTATTGTAATACCATCGCCCCACATACATGGGGTCTGTAACAATGCGGTATAGCGTGGCCCGCTGCCACCAAGATTTACCGTTGCGGGTGAGAATGCCCATTTTTATTAATCTATGCTGAATCCCACGAAGGCTCATGCCATCCTTCGCAAGCCAATCGAATACCATTCGGATGACATCGGCTTCCTTTGGTTCTATCACGTGCTTGGCATCGACCAACTTATATCCGTAGGCTGCTCTACCGCCCGGGTGTTTCCCCTCCTTGGCTCTTGACAGCTTCCCCCTCGTTGTCCGCTCACGTATCTTCAGCGCTTCCACCTTGGAAGCCCAGCCCCTCACAAAACCTAATAATTGCCCTTCCAAGCTATTGTCCAAGGGCTCAGTAACAAAGTGAATTCTTAAGCCTGCCTTCTCAAACTCATCAACCAAAAGCAGCAAGTGGACAGGATCACGCGATAATCTATCAGTTGAGTAGACAATGACAGCGTCTATTTCCTTCCGCTTTACCCATTCCCTTAGCTCGGTTAATTTAGGGCGGTCTAGCGTTAGGCCTGAGAAGACTTCTTGTAGGACTCGACCTTTTGGTACCTCGCCGCCGAGCTCCTTAGCCTTTTTTAGGAGCGCTTCCGTTTGGCTTTCCAGGCTTGTTCCCTCCCTTTCTTGATCCTCTGTGCTGACCCTCGCATATAGCGCTGCTATCATTTCTGCCTCCCCATGACCTCTATTTGCTCTTTTGTCGGTGGCTCTGTGCCGAGATACTTGAGAACCTTCTGCCTCACCTTCTTACCCTCTCGCTTGTTCTCCACGAGGTAGTAGTAAGCCCTATTGCCTTGCCGCTTAACTCTTACGAATGCCACCGCTCACCTCCACCGCCATTGTAGTGCCTAAGTAAGCCGATGTCAAGGGGTTTACAAGGTCAAAAGGGGGAACTTGTAAGAACGGATTTGCCTCTTGGGGAAGACAAGCGCTAGTTGAACAATATGGACTTTTGTGTGGTCGCGACCGGTGGTGGATTCAAACCACTGACACCCTGATTAAAAGTTATTGAGGGGAATTTCCGTAGCTGGAGGAGCCTAAAATCCTGATTTTAACACCCTAACTCTATATCTCTTGCACTCCCGGATTTCAACCAGTCAGGGACTCATCACTTAGGCTTTCGACCATAACCATTATAGCATTGATAGCATTTTCTGCAATATCTGTGATGTGGGTGTGATGTCTGTGTGATGCGGAAATTGGGTGAAGCGACCGGCGGTCAGCGTAAACGCATTCCTCAATAATCCAACCCTTCACAGTTACTTTCAGTTACTCCAATAAGGAAAAAGGTCGATTCAACACTTGCACTATGCTTGCATAGGAGGAGGTGAATAAGCTGATTGAGTTGATAAAGAATGAGGGTGCGGTGTATCATATTGGTAAGGTCGATTTGTCCGAAAATGACTGAATCATTACATCTTGAGATACCAATTTCAAAGGGGACCACGAGTAGGGTAGGAGAATGGGGACGATCCACACTTGGGAGTCAGAGTGCCTCCCGAAGCTGGAGGTGCGGAATTCAGTTACCGGCGATATCGGAGTTTGCACCCTGTGGACGCTCTTAGATCGAGTTAGCCCCTATCTAAACCTGCCGAGGATAAACATCATCGGACCACTAAGGACAAAAATGGGCTTGGGGTGGCTATTGAGGGGCTTATACCTCTATCCGGCTATCCGTAACCTTGTAATCTGTGGCAAGGACTTATCGATGACTGGTGATGCTTTGCTTACACTCGGGGAAGAAGGTCTTACTGAGGACAATACACTGCCAAGGTTAGGATGGAAACTCTACCCCGAGATGGATCGGGAAGCAGTGGATTTGCTTCGGAAATACGTGAAGGTGTGGGATTGGCGCACTAAGAGCTTGGAGGAGGTGGGGAGGGATATAAGCGATATACCCTATCTAACCCAGGAGATGGAACCTCGGTCTTTTCCCCCAGTAGTCATACCACAACAAACCACTTTCCCTTCTAGGAAGACCACTTTCCCTATATTGGCTGAGGAGGTGGGGGATGGCTGGTTACAGCTACTAAACCTGATTATGCATTGCGGCACGGTGAAGGGCACGAGGAAGGGCGATCGGCTGACTGAGGTCCTGAACGCTGTAGTCACTATAGAGTTAGCCAGTGGGGAGGGGCTCCCTCCCTGCTTCGACTTCGGTACTGACGAATTCGAGGTGTATTATCGGCATTTTAGCTCTCTTTCCTGTCCTGAAGATGTGGACTATACCTATGGTGAGCGGCTACAAAACTGGTCTTGGTTTAACCAGGAAACCAACAGGATGGAACAGGTAAACCAGCTGGAGAGAACCATCGATAGGCTACAAAGGTCTCATGACACTAAAAGCGGCACTATGGTTCTCCTTGGACCCACTGACCTCGACAGGCTGGACGACGCACCTGGTGTCGTTTTAGTTACATTCAACATCGTGGATGAGCGACTTTATGGGACCTACGTTATTCGGAGTGATGACATTTATAATGCCTGGCCGTTTAACACCTTATCCCTAATCCGATTGCAGAGGGAGGTAGCAAAGCGAATAGGCATACCGGTTAATTCAGCCACCTTTATTTCCCACTCAGCCCATATATATGAAAGGGATTGGGGCAAAGCCCTGGCCAAGTTAGATAAATGGTTCAAACGACCTTTGCCCCTCCAGGCTGATCCCTCAGGGCTCTTCTTCTTTGGTGTGGAAAACGGTCGAGCCAGAGCTCTATTTGTCAACCATGAAGCGGACAAGGTGTTATGGGAGGGAGAATCCAGTGATCCAGAGGAGCTAATTCGCTATATTGTGGATACTATGCCGTGGCTAACAGCCCAACATATGAGATACCTAGGGGAGGAAGCCGTCAGACTAACTCAAGCCTTGAGAGAGGAAGTGCCATACGAGCAAGGGTAGGATTGCCAATCTAGGCCACCTCAAGTAGCTTCTTAGCCAGTTCCACCCCATCTTTTGCCTGTGCCCCCCAACCATCAGCGCCTATGCTCTCAGCCCACTTCTTTGAGGTTATGGCTCCTCCGACGATAACTTTATACTTTTCACGCACTCCCAGTTGGTTTAACAAATCCGTGAACTCAGCGACTTTCTCTCGAGCAGGAATAAACATCACCGAGACTGCAATCATATCCACTCCCACCTCTTCGGCCTTTTGATAGAAATCCCACGGCCCGTTCTCTGAACCTATATCGACGACATCAAAGCCGTTAATGGAAAGGAAAGTACTGACAAGATTTTTACCGATATTGTGCTGGCTTAACATCGTCCCAATCAGTATCTTCTTTCCTTTCGGAGCTCCCTGCACTTCTTCTTTTGACAAAGCAGCCTCTACATAGGGTATACAAGTCCTGGCGACTATACCCCCTTTTACCAGATCAGGGATAATGGCTTTCTTCGCTTGAAATCGCTCTCCCACATCGTTTAGACCTTGTACTATGCCATCCTCTAGGACCATGAGTGGATCAAGGCCCTGGGCTAATAGCTCTTTGGTAATTTCCTCAGCTTCTTTCTGCTTCAACTCACCTACTACTTTTCTCAGGTCAGATATCTCCACCATTTTCTCACCTCTTTCAGTTTGTTGAGATTGATGAAAAAGTCCTTGCGTCCTCTTTTTCCAGCGCTCCATTGTTAGTCCCAAGTTGGATAGTTAAGGCCCATAGCTCTGAATATTTTGGTGAATTTTTTATAGTGGTCGAGGAATTCCTTGGTAGGTCTTAGAGTCTTCAGGTCGTAGAGTTCATTTAATGGTATTGGCATATGCTTGGGCTCCTTGTACTTTTTGGCGATCTCCTTAATCATTGCGACGCCATCGCTAACCTTAATTCCTGCAGCTGCCCTTGCTATTTCAGCTCCCCACCTAGCTTCCAATCCTGTGGTCCCACCAACCAGCCACATTCCTTCCATGCCCGATATGCAGGCTGTTATGCTCGCAGCTGCAATCGCATACCAAGATTCGTCGGTCAAAGGCCCCACTTGATGACCCATACATCCAAAGCTAATCCAGGGTACGTTTAGGTTTCTTTCTGCGGCAAGAGCGGCTGCCGAATTACACCACCATATGTCAGGGCCAGCATAAAGACCGTCTACCGTATTGGACATGGCCTGTGTAAAAGAACCGTCTGAAAACGCCATCATTCCTAATGTATGCGCGATTATTTCAACTGCTGCCTGTACCGGGCCAGTGATGTACGCATACAGTACAGCACAACTACTTATCCAAGGTACAATGCCATGCTGCTGGGCAAAGAAGGCCAGGTTAAGTCTATCATAGTTGATTCTCATTTCCTGCAGTATCTGCACAGGCATACAGCAATTGTATTTATTGTAGAGGCCGGAAGCGAAGACAGTCATTAATGCACCTGGGGTTGTGGCACACATGGGAATCCCAAGAAACAGGCCAGGCCTGCCTACCCATGTAGCTACCTCATTCATTATTTGGGCTTCAGTCAGGGCCAAAAGCGTTTCAGTCGGGGTTCCGGATGCCGGCTTTATATCTCCTATTCCCGTAAGGGGCACAGGGATTAATCCGTCACATGTCGGTTCTTGTGCAGTTGTTAAAGCATATTGTTTATACTTACTAACGTCCCTGGTCAGAATTCCGGCGGGAAAGAACGTGTATGGATGTTGCTCATCTCCTGGGGCTCGAGGCCTTAGCGTGACTGCATCTCTGTCTTTTCCTAATGTGACTTCGCTTTTTCTGGTCTGGATAACCTCCTTGATTTCTTCTTCGGTAAACTTGACTATTCGTTTTGTGTCTTTGCAGTATAATCCAACTTCCACTAGCAGTTCTAAACCTGCCTGAAAGATTTCATCTGCTATGCCCGGATCAGACATAATAGGCTCTTCTGGATCGTATTCAATTTTATGTTTAGCGACAATTTCTGCTATTTTCGTGGGGAAAAACTCATTCTCAAACTCATCCTCCTTCATTATAGGTCCAGTCATAGTTCTATCCACTATTTCCCAGAATAATTTTCCCATATTTACACCTCCCAATGGCTTCTACGATACCATAAAATCCTCAACTCGAATATATTCATTATCTCCTGGCAAATTGCAAGTCTTTCCAACCCTGGGGTCAGCTTTGGCGGACTCTTACGTCCGAGACTATATATTGCAATGCGCAACTGGCAGAGCCATCGAAAAATGATTTCTTGATTCGCTTGTATGGTTACACCTCGATAGCAAGTATCATCGAAAAATTCAATATAACTATCACAAGGGAAATCGAGAAGACGCTCATTAGATTCCGTTCCCCAGAAATGACTTAATGATGACATTCACATTACTTACATTCAAAGGCACGGTCTTAGCGGCCGCACCTTTATTAATTTACTCCCGATTGCACAATCCACTACGCTGGTATCTTACCCATATGGGGGACCGCCGATATCTTGCACCGCTCCGGGATGTACCAAGGCGATGGGTACCACCAGTCGCCGGGCTCGGCGATCCCGTCCTCGATGAGGATGTGCATCACGTTATAGCCGACGGCCATCAGGCACAGCCCTCCGGGGTGCGCCGCTGACTGGTGGCAGAGGTAGAGTCCGTCGATACCCGGGACCCTATAGCGCGCTAGCTCAGGAAGAGGACGCTCATTCCACCACTGATCCCGACATTGACGAATACCGTACCATGTACCACCGAGCATCCCTGTATTGCGAAACTCCTGCTCCCAGGGGGTAAGCCCCCACTGGTGAACCAGGTTGGGCTCCTCCAAGCCCTCGACCACCGTTGCGAAAGCCTCGCGCATGTAGGTGTCCATCTTGGCTTTCTCCTTGTTTATAGCGTCCGGCCCGTCCACATGGTACTCCGGTGGCGGGACATAGCCGACGATAGAGCTCTCCGGAAACATGCCGGGGCGGGTGCATTGCGAATGGAATTCTGGGGTGAATATTCTCGAGCTCCCAGCCCAGAGCCACATATACCTCTCCGGGGGTATGGTGGGGTTACCCTGTATCCCCATGCAGTCTGCCACGTGTTCATAATAAATCTCTCGCGAGTCCATCGGGTAGCATACGCCTGAAACCTCACCCTCCTTGAACTTATCTCGGTAGCGCACAGGCTCACGGGTGAGGAAGGTGCTTGCGTACAGGGTTCCTCCCTTCAGGCTGAGGTCATTTACGCGCTGCATTAAGGCAGGATCCACACACTGCGGCCCGATGAGCTTGTTGAAGGTCTGCTTGATCTCGGTCCCGCTGATCACCGCCTTGTCCGCCCAGATTACCTTGTTGCCCCAGACGGCGTTGTCCCGTAGCTGCACGCCCACCGCCCGCCCGTTGCGGATGATTATCTTATCCACCGGACAGCAGGTGCGGAACACCGCTCCGTGGGCTACGGCGCAGCGGAAGAGGGCGTGGTAATAGCCATGTATGGCGCCCATGGGAACGGCTCCTAGGGTGTATAGTACGGAAGCTATAACGCTTTCGAAGGCGGGGATGGCCTGCCCCTCGAAGTGGCCAGCGGCCCCTGACATCCAGGCGATGTACGCCTGGAAAACCTTAAAGGGCTCGGTCTCCATGTGCTCGTCCATCAGGTCAAACTGGTCCCATTCGAGTAGCTCCGGGGTCCATACCTCTGGCAGCCGCTCCTTGTAGACCTGCATGAAGGGGACGGTGTGCTCATTTACCTCCACGTCAGGGGGGTGTGGCGGGCACCAGAAGGTGGCGCGAAGCAGTTCCTGGATAAACGGGGGCTGTCCAAGCATGCCGCTCAGCTTCAGCCAGCCTTCTAGGTCCTTCTGGGTGGCCTGGACGACTCCATCGGAGGTCAGTAGATCGAACCTCCCCCCTTTTGATAGGGCCTCGCCGGCACGCTTCTGGGCTGCCCAGTCAAAGCGGGCGCCGTGCCTCCATAGCTCCAGCTGCTCCCAGCCTGGGGCCGCTCCCCCGTAGAGGGCTACGGCATGGGGGCTGATATGCACCCCGGCTATGGGCTCCGCGTTCTCCTGCGCTCCGCCACACTCCGGGCGCTCCTCCAGCACGCAGACGCTCAGCCCGCTCTTGGCCAGGTAGGCCGCCGTCGTGGTGCCGTTGTGGCCAGCACCGACAATAACAATGTCGTACCGTTCCTCTGTGCTCATTTATTAAACCTCTCCTATCACTCCTTATTCAAGCTCGACAACACCAATCTTCCTTTCAGGGAAATCACAATCAAAGCTCACGTCTGGGAAAATACTCTTTATTTCTATGTTTGTCAACCTGTGGAATCGGGCACTGGGGGAATTGAACTCTGTGATAGTAACCTGCCTCCCAGAAATCAATCCAAGTCAAATATTAGACTTGGATTGAGATTCGAAAGGTGGTTTTATATGGTCAGGAAGGCATTTACACCGGAGCAGAGCAGGGTCGCAACACCCTGATCAGAAGTTAATGGGTCGAAGTTTAGGATCTATAACACTTGACAGTCACTGCCCGACAGGGTAGACTTTCGCGATAGCTCACTATATATCAAGGGGGTCTCAATGGAAAGTTATTCGGTATTATTCCGGCCTGGCAATATAGGTAAACTACGCATAGAAAACAGGATCATTATGCCTGCCATGAGCACTTTGCTGCTTGATGGCCAGGGTAATCCTATAGAGTCGACCCTTGAATATTACCGTATAAGAGCGAGGGGTGGTGCCGGCCTCATCATCACTCAACCTGCCTCCGTAAGCGAAGAAGCAACACCCTTCTATGAGTTGGGGATATATGACGATAGATTCATTCCCGGATTGAGAGGGATATTCAACGCCATTCATGAGGAAGGAGCGAAAGCCTGTCTCCAATTGATGCATTTTGGCCTGCTACTCACATTCGCCGGTTTCGTTCAGGAAGGCATGTTAGTAAAGGTGCCATCGCTAACCTCTTGGATGATAGGCGATTGGCCCTATGAGGAGGTCAGTGAGGAGGATATCGATCGATATGTGGAAGACTATGCCCAAGCAGCGCGGCGGGCAAAGGAGGCAGGAGTTGATGCCATAGAGCTGCATTGCTGCCATGGCTCTCTGGTAAGCACCTTCATGTCACCTGTTACAAATCGCCGCTCGGATCAGTACGGGGGTAGTGTAGAGAATCGTACACGCTTCGCCCGCACGATTGTAGAGCGCATTAAAAAGAAGGTGGGCATAGAATTTCCGTTAATCGTAAGAATCAATGGCAGCGACGATGTAGAAGGTGGAATCTCCATCCATGAGGCAATACGCCAAGCATCGATCCTAGAAGAAGCAGGGGCTGATGCAATCAACGTCTCCTCCGGACTTGAGTATTGGACTGCTTCAACCATGCCTTGTTATATCTATCCCGATGGCCCAATGGTGCCACTTGCAGCGAAGATCAAGCAGGCAGTTGGGATACCAGTAATGACCGCTGGAAAGATAACCCCAGAATTGGCAGAGCAGATAATCAGTGAGGGTAAAGTGGACTTTGTAAGCATAGGACGCCCTATCCTCGCCGATCCGGAGTTTCCCAAGAAGCTCCGTGAGGGCCGCCTCGAAGATATATGCCCGTGTATATATTGTAATAACTGTATCAGCACTGATCCTGGACCTTCATGCTCGGTAAACCCATTCATGTATAGGGAGACCGAATTGCCACTACCTACAGCCACGCCACCGAAGAAGGTCATGGTGATCGGTGGTGGGCTTGCGGGTATGCAGACAGCGGTGCTCCTAGCGGGACGAGGTCACCACGTATCCCTCTATGAGATGAGTGACAAACTGGGAGGACAATGGAATATCGCCTCTGCTACGCCAGGTAAGAAAGAATATGCTGCCTTTACTGAATATCTAAAACGCTCTCTGCACAATTCTGGTGCCTCTGTTACCGTGAACACCGAGCTCAGTGCAGAGCAGGTGATGGAGATTAAACCTGATGCCGTTGTTGTTGCTACGGGCGCCATACCCAAGGGATTGAACGTGCCGGGATCCACGTATCGACATGTTGTTCAGGCTGTAAGTGTGATAATGGGTAAGGCTGAGGTAAAAGACAAGGTGGTAATAATCGGGGGGCGACTCATCGGCATGGAGGTGGCTCTATTACTGGCAAAGCAAGGCAAAGAAGTAAGTATAGTAACCAAAGCAATGCTTGGAGAGAATGGGAGTAAGCTTGAGAGGCTTACCTACCGTGCCCTAACGCGCCGTCTCATTGAGCTACGCATCCCTCTATACGTGCATTCATCGGTGCTGGAGATTACCGAGCACGCTGTTGTTATTAATTGGGGAGAGGAAGTATTCGCCCTGCCAGCGGATACGGTGGTTCTAGCAGTGGGCTCACAGCCGAATAATAATTTAGTCCAGCAGCTTAAGAGTATGGCCACCGAGGTTTATGCTATTGGGGATTGCACGGGGCCCGGTGATGCTGCATCAGCAGTCTCCCAAGCGTCCAGGATAGCGGCTAAGCTGTAAGCATTGGACACCATAATCAGAAGTTAAATGGTAGGGGTTTTGTATTTAAGGAGACCAAAAAACACGATATAGACACCGTGATTCACTATCTAATTAATAGGCTCTCTGGGTGCTTGCATACCCTCGGTTCTCTTGACTTCAAGTAAACACTGTCATAAACTCTACGAACGCAAAGGATCGACATTAATACAAGGAGTTGTAATCATGATGGAAACAATCAGCTTAGAGATCGTGGAACATATTGCGGATATACGACTCAATCGCCCCGAAAAACGTAATGCCATTAACCTGGAGCTCATGCTGAGTTTAATTACAGTGGCCAAGCAACTTAAGGCAAACAAACAACTGCGTGCCATAGTGTTGTCCGGTAATGGCGAGGCTTTCTGTGCAGGAATGGATTTCGGGATCTTTACGGATATGCTAAGCGGGAAAATCACTGCGGATAGCACTGGCTTTGAAGATCTCAGCGAACAGGGTGCGAATCAAGGTCAGCAAATGGGCTGGTTATGGCAGGAGATACCGGTACCTGTGATCGCGGCAGTACATGGGGCCGCCTTGGGGGCTGGCCTCAATATCGCACTTGGTGCAGATATTCGAATTGTCACGCCAGATGCCAAGCTTGGCTTATTAGAAATCACGTGGGGGTTCT
>Ga0209979_1001296_pt1 | contig 28037 bp, 27 predicted proteins | sample AnhtaG_FD_183114 | JGI IMG/M metagenome (GOLD analysis project Ga0209979, IMG submission 183114) | Deep subsurface microbial communities from Anholt, Denmark to uncover new lineages of life (NeLLi) - Anholt_01485 metaG (SPAdes) (version 2) | ecosystem: Environmental > Aquatic > Marine > Oceanic...
TTACACCTCACCTCATCTTCTCATCATTTAGCACCTATATTAAACCCCACTAACTTTTTGAAGGCAACAAAAAAATTCTTGAAAGAAAACCCTCGCTTAGAACAGCTATTGTAGGTTGAAACCCCTGCGGTTTCGACAGCCCTAAACTCTCACGGTTGATTTGCGTGAGGGATACGATATATTCCACACGTAACGGTTTTCACGCGCCGTCACGAATCCCTTCGTGACGGCTACATTGGTGCAGTCAGGAAGGGATTCCTGACTGCGCATAAATTTACCCACACGAATACACGATGAGCCTGGGGTGGCCCACCGCTTGCGGTGGGTTTATAATTTTTTCATTGCTTAACCGCTCCGGCCGTGATGCCGGAAACGATTTGCCTCTGCATGAGAATGAACAGGATCAAAATAGGCAGTACCGCTACCCCCGAGCCGGCCATCAAATGCTGCCAGTCGATCGCCTGGTGGCCCTGGTACAAGGCCAGTCCTACCGGCAGCGTGCGTACGTCGTCGCTTGAGGTCAGAATATAGGGAAAGAGAAACGAATTCCAGTTGGTAAAAAAGACCTGTATGGCTAGTACAGCCAGAGCCGGTTTGCACAGCGGCATGACGATCTTCACCAGGATACGCAGCTCTCCGGCGCCGTCAAGGCGGGCCGCTTCTTCCATCGAGGGGGGGATCGACTCAATGTACTGTTTGACCAGGAATATCCCTATCGGATTGACCAGCCACGGAAGAATAAGCGCCCAGTAACTGTCGTACAGACCCGTTTTGACCATCAAGATATACAGCGGGACAATCAGGATGTGGGCGGGGATCATGAGAACCACAATAACCGTCATAAAAAGGAGCTTGTTATGAAGGTACCTGTACCGCGCCAGAGCGTAGGCGACCATGAAGCAAAACAGGATATTCCCGACCGTGACAGTCACCCCGACAAAGAGGGAGTTGAACAGGTACCGCCCCATGTTGTGCGCCGAAAAAAGATCACGGTAATTGGCCAGGGTGAAGTCGGCATTAAAGATCCGTCCAATATCGATACTCCCGCCGGCGCTCATTAGCGACACGCGAAACATCCACACCAGCGGAAAGACCATAATTGCCAGCAGTATGACTAACACCAGGTAGTTGAATGCGGGGAAAAATCTGCGTCTCACCACAGTGCCTGCCTCCGTCTGAGCAGTAAAAACCACATAGCCGAAAAAAGGGCAATGATGACAAACAGGACATAGGCCGCCGCCGAAGCATAGCCGCTTTTGAATCCGGTGGTCAGGCCAGTCTCGTAAACGAAGTAGACGGCGGTGGAGGTGTCGAATTTGCCTTTGGTCATCACGAAGATTTCTACAAATACCTGGAAGGACTTTATCGAGTTGATGACGAGGATAAACAGAGCCACCGGTTTGAGCAGGGGCAGCGTGATCGAAAAAAGCCGGCGGATAGCGCCCGCGCCATGAATCTCGGCCGCTTCGTACAGCTCATCAGGTATCGACTTCAAGCCCGCCAGAAAAATGAGCATGTAATATCCCACCGACATCCAGACGTCCATCGCCATAATGGAAAACAACGCTGTTGCGCTGTCATAAAGGAAACCGTTTTCCGGTGGGGTCAATCCAACCAACTTAGCTAACAGAGCGACATAGCCGCCGCGTTGGTACAGGTTAGTGAATATGAGAGCGATAACCACCATCGAAGTTATCGAGGGCAGGAAATAAGCGGCGCGGAAAACACCCCGCCCTTTGAAACGGCGGCTGACCAGCAAAGCCATGCTGAGCGAGAGAACGGTCGTAACCGGTATGGTGCCAAGGACGAAAATGAAGGTGTTTTTCAACGCTTTGATGAAGTCCTGATCCGAAAGCAGCGCGCGGTAGTTAGCTAAACCTACCCACTGGTAGTCTTTGACAAGTAACCGGAAATCGGTAAACCCCATGACAAACGAGATCACAAGGGGAAAGAGCCAGAATACGGCCAGGGTCAACAGCCAGGGGAGAACTAACGCCAGCGCCGTTGACCGGGAGGGTTTCATTTTTTCTTGAGCTCGTCGATTTTCAGACGGGCCCGTCGCAGCGGTTCCGCCACCAACCCGGAGCCGAACAGGGCGTCCTCGACAGCTCTTTCAATGGCATCCTCCATGTAGACCCAGTCGGGATCAACAGGTGGATGCTTGGCTGACCTTATCTGTTTGATAAACGTCTGGAGGTGGTCGTTCGAGGTGAAATACGGGTCGCTCTGGGCGGCAATGCTCGACGGGTTGGCGGAACGGTTGGCTTTGCAGAAAAGAATCTGGTTTTCCGGTGAAGTAATAAAGTTAATAAGTTTCATAGCAGCCTCTTTGTGCCTGGAAGCCTCGTTAATGACTAAAAATTCACCGCCAAGGAATGATTTGCCGGGAAAATTCAGCCCCGGGATAAGAGTTGAAACGAGGTTGATCTGACGGTTTTCGAATTCAATTCGTTTCAACAGCCAGTCGCCGGAGATGATAAAACCGATCTTGCCGTCGAGAAAAGCATCCTCGATACCACGCTGGTTGGACACGTAGCCGCAGGAATCATGCAGTTCCTTGTACAGCCTCAAGGCGTTAATAGCTTTCTCGGACGAGAGAATACAATACCTGTTATCATCGGTAAAAATTTGCGCCCCGTACGACCAGAAAAAGGGGAGGTACTTTTTATACAGTCGGTGCTTCTCAGCAGTGTTCGACCCCCAGCCGTAAACATCCTCCCCAAGAGCGTTGATCTTGCGTGCGGCCCCTTTGAGTTCAAACGTTTTGATCGGGACCCAATCGCTGTCGTATCCGGCCCGGGTCAGCAGGTCGCGATTGGCAAACAGAACTCTCGTTCCCAGTATCCACGGTTTGGCGTACACCTTATCCTGGTAAGTGGCCATTCCCCACCCCTGGAACTCGCCGCTGTCAGGGGCAATTTCATCGGAGATGTCGACCAGGTGGCCGTTGGCGGCAAACTGGGCAATCCAGTCAGAGCCAAGCTCAACGACGTCCGGCCCGGTACCGGAGGCAAATGCAATGACAATCTTTTCGTGGCCGTTGGCCCAGGTAAGGTCGGTTAACTTCACCTCGATATCAGGATTGGCCTTCTCAAACTCGGCCACCATTGCCGAAATTGTAGGCTTGATATTAGGGTCGGTCCAGAATTGCCACCAGTGGATGGTCGTTGCTGCCGAGACATTAAGACCAAGTAAAGCAAGAACTGTCGCTACGAGGAAAGCGGTTGTTTTCATACTACCTCTCAATCGAGAATGTGAATCATAACCAATAAATAATGCCGACCTCGCCGGGGTCAATGAAAAAATCTTTTTGTTGATGTGGGAGCTGGAGGCACGTTTTGTCCTTTCTATGCTCTGGCACTATGTTGCAGTGACGGCGTCTCAGGCCGCCCCATGGTTTGATGCTGACAAGCTCCCAGCCCTGATTGCGGCTCTGATTTCCATAATCATCGTTTTGTACACCACCTATCACCGGTCAAGCCGAGAAAAATTCAAAATGCGTGAGATCGCCGGTCTGAAAGCTGTCGAAGAAGCTATCGGACGAGCCACCGAGATGGCGCGGCCGGTCCTGTACACTCCCGGATGGGGAGGGGATATTCAGCGCCCGACGACGATTGCCTCTATGAACTTCCTCAGCCACGTAGCAGGGAAGACGGCGGCCTACGATTGCACGCTTGTTTATCCCACTCATGACCCCGTTCTCATGGCTGTCGCTCAGGAAGTCGTGCGGGAAAGCTATGCCCGTGCCGGATATCCGGACCGCTTCCGCTCCGAGAACATCTCGTATGTCACCTCCTCGCAATTCGGTTATGCTGCGGCCGTGGATGGAATTATCAGCCGCCTGAAACCGGCATCCATATTCCTGTTAGGGACGTTTGAGGCCGAGTCGCTGATACTGGCTGAAACCGGCAACTCCGTCGGCGCTATCCAGATTGCCGGCACCGATTCGACAATTCAGCTCTCTTTTTTCATTGTTGCCTGCGATTACACGCTTATCGGGGAAGAGTTGTTCGCAGCTTCCGGCTACCTGTCGGGCGACCGGTCAATCCTGGCTTCGGTCCGCGCTCAGGACATCCTGAAGGTGTTGATAGGGCTCCTTCTGGTGATTGCTGTAATCTGGAGCACGATTGACGCCCTGAGCGGCCATGCCGGCAGCGGCTGGTGGAGCTTCTGATGGATCGTAAAGTCGCCCTCGGTGTCTGCTTTATCTTTGGGCTGGTCATGTTCGCCCAGTACTTTTCGCAGCACCCAGCGGCGAGGTCGGTTAACCAGGCCATACTGGAATACTGGCAGATCATATTTGCCTTCACCCTGCTGGTGGGGGTAGTGAGTGTGTTTAAGAACAACGTTGTACAGATACGACGGGGACAAGACAGATCTTACCGCCTGATTACTTTAGCGGGGCTGGTAGCAATGCCGTTTCTGGCCCTGATATGGGGCATCAAAGCTGACACGCCGTTCATGTGGACCTTCGAAAACATTCAAGCCCCCATGCAGTCGACCGTCTTTGCGCTGCTGGCCTTTTTTGTGGCCTCGGCCTCCTTTCGCGGTTTTAGAGCCCGCTCCGTACCGGCGGCGATATTGCTTCTCTCCGCCCTGATAATCCTCCTGAGCCGAAGTGCCGTCGGCACTTTTATCTTTCCACAGATGACGGAGGTGGCTGATTGGATACGCCATTACCCCTCGATGTCCGCCCGGCGGGCTATCTTGATCGGCATCGGGCTGGGGTCGCTGACGACGTCCATGAGAGTCATATTGGGAATTGAGCGAACCTGGTTGGGAGGGGGAAAATGAAGAATATTGAAACTCGGCACTGGACTTTCCTCGGACTGTTTGTCTGCATCGGGCTGGTCATGCTCATTGACGTAAAGCTGGACATACCGGTATCTGCCCAAACGCGCAAGATGTACGATTTCATTGACACTCTCCCCGCCGGGTCCGTCCTAATGGTCTCCTTTGACCACGAAGCTTCTTCTCTGCCGGAGATACGTCCCATCGGCCTGGCGATTTTGCGGCACACCTTTTCCAAAGGGCATCGTCTCATTGGGGTGGCATTGCTGGCCGAGGGAACGGTTATCGGGTATCGTCTCATGCTGAAAACAGCCGCCGAGTACGGAAGAGAGTACGGCAAAGATTACGTCTACCTCGGTTTCAAACCGCAATACATAGCGGCCATACTCTCCATGGGGGAGTCAATCCCCAGAACCTTTCCCCGGGACTACCTCGGGCGTCCCTATGAGCAGTTCGCTCTCCTGAGAGAAGTGGACAACTATGACGATATTACGGCCGTGATTTCCATCACTGACGGTTCTCTCACAACCCACTGGATGGAGTATGGCGGTGCGCGTTACGGCGTGAGGGTTCTGTCGGGAATGACGGCTGCGATGGTGACCACTTTCGACCCATACGTCGCCTCCGGACAGATGCACAGCCTGGTGGCCGGACTTCGCGGCGCCGCCGAATATGAGCGACTTATCAACCGCGAGGGGGGAGGGGAGAGGGGGATGCTGGCTCAGACGACGGCTCATCTCTATGTGATCGGTCTGGTACTGCTTGGTAACGTGATCTACTTCCGGTCACGGAGAAAAAGGAAGCCGGGATGAGTGACCCCGCCACAATCATTGCCGGCCTGTTGACGTTGGCCATTTTGTCGTTTTTGTACCGTGACAACCCGATCTACAAAATGGCCGAGTCTCTTCTGATCGGGGTTTCGATCGGTTACACTCTGGTCATTGTCTGGACGAGCACTTTAATGGATCTATTGTTCAAGCCTCTCTTCTCCGATGGACAGTACGCTCTCGTGCTGCCACTGGTGCTCGGTCTGTTGATGTTCGGGCGGTTCCTTGCAAAGACTTCCTCTCTCTCGCGAATACCCATTGCAGTTATGATTGGTTCCGGCGCCGGGGTAGCTATTCCGGTGATGCTCGAAGCCCGCACTCTGAAACAGATGTCGGCCACCGTGACCCCGCTGATTACGGAGTCCGGGTTCCCGGACGTGTCGGCAATCGTGGTCATCGTGGGTGTCTTAACGACACTATCTTACTTCTATTTCAGCCGCGAGCACAAAGGTGCGCTGGGAACTTCGGCAAAAATCGGCACCTATTTCCTTATGATATTCTTTGGAGCTACGTTCGGATATACGGTCATGTCGCGCATGTCTACTTTCATCGGGCGGATGGAGTTTCTCATGACGGAGTTCTTGCACCTGGGCGGATAAGTATTTGTAGGGCAGGAGTCCCCGACTCCTGCCGACTGACGTCATGAAATGTCCTCGCTGTAAATCGGCCATGAAGGAGCTGAAGCGCTCCTTTCACAAACGGCGCAAATGGGTTTGCCCCAAGTGCGGCCGCATCCGATTTCAGGAGGTGAAACCCAAACCCAAGAAGTGACGCACTAACAGGCTGTTGACAAACTGGGTCTGTCGTCATTGCGAGTCCGCCTGAGGCGGACGTGGTAATCTCGTCTTTGCCCTTCCAGTGCGTCGCAAGCTCGTGCGCGGCGGATGTCCCCGTCCGCCGCGTCCCCTTTTACGTGGGCGGCAGATGTCCACATCTGCCGCCTTCTGTTGACTTCATGAACGAGAATTCTATCTTAAAGTATGGCTGTTCGGAAAAGGCTCAAACTCACCGGCCGCGCCTTGATATTTGTTACAACTACAGTTGCAGACTGGCTGCCCGTTTTCGATACTGAAGCTCTTGCTCATACTGTCTTGGATCAACTGCGCGAGACCTCAAACCACTATCATGTATCGTTAGTAGGCTATGTTTTGATGCCCTCGCATTTACACGCCCTGATGGGTTTTCGGCATGTCGAGCAATTGTCCAAGTTTATGCAGAGTTTCAAGATTCTGAGCTCCAAGAGAATCAAGGAGCTTGATTTGGGTACATTCCATGATCAACTGTGGCACAATGGCAACTTCAGATTGTGGAAGCCGAGATTTAATGATCTGGTGATTACCTCTGAGAAGCAGTTTAGGATCAAGCTTGACTATATCCACAATAACCCGATCAAAGCCGGACTGGCTACTCGTGCCGGTGATTGGAGGTATTCAAGTGCCTCAGAGTGGTCGCATGATCGTCCAGGCATGATAAAGGTTGACAGAGAGTTTAGCTGGATGGAGTAGGTGACGCTGCTAAATCTACCAGTTCTCCACGATGATGTGATTACTACTATCAGGCCGAACCCAGAAGCTGCGCACCATCTCTTCATTACTGAGAACCTGCATGATGCCCGAGAACTGTTCCACACCCGTTAGAGCACCACAGGCTGGATTGATCCGAAAAACATGCGTTGTCGTAGGCTTCGGCATTCCCGCTCCGTACAGATAGTATGCCTGTGGGTCGAAAACACGTAGGTAGTCGTCTGAAAACAGCACATCCTGCCAGCGGCTGATCCCAGTATTATGATTTGCATGGATTGTCTCCGACCACAAAACCCTTCCGTGTGCTGCCTCCAGTAAACTCAGCTCATACTGGGGGAAGCGGCCTTGGTAAAGGGCCACAAAGCGTCCGTCATCCGAAATAGCTGCGTTATAAGGCGCTGTCTCAATTGGCATTTCCCAGGCTACTTTGATCTCTGGTGTTATGAAACTTGTCATGCCCAGCCAGGAAATAACCATGTGGCTGCCGGTGCTCGTCGTCTTGACGGCAGGTCCGATGGGAAATGGATCAGACCCAATAGAAACTGAAAGAGTCCTCATGGTGTCCCCCGTGGGAATTCGAAGAAACTGAATCGCGGCATCAGCAAAGTAACAGACGGTTGAATCATTGAAAGACGCAGCGTGCCACTCGTAAATTGATTCAGGGAATGAGAACAACTCCTCCCCGAAGCGATCAAAAACAATAAACCGATTACGGTAGGTGTACTGAAAGTCGGTATGAAAGTACGCGCCGTTATGGCCGGGAAATACCTCACCGTCATGAAAGTCGTTCTTGTCAAAAAGAAGCGTGCCGTTCAGGTCGAAGGCCGTAGCATGGAGAATTCCTTCATCGAGAACATGTATCAGTACAACGCTGGGCGTTTTGCCCTGGCCAAGGTTGTAGAAGAGGAATGGAAGAGTATCGACCCACAATTCGTGCAGGGACCGGCCGTCAATGACACGAATTTGTTGACTATCTCCCTCACCAGTTCGCACGATAACTTTGTCGTTCACAACTTGAAAGCTGACCAGATCGCCGTACGCTATGACGGTGCGGTCTGCGTCCCGATCATGGACACCTTCAGGGTTCCTTGTACACAAAACTGACCAGACTGCCAGGCCCGCCAGGACAAGGACGATGCCAATTCGATTGGCGTACACCGGGTACTTCCAGAATGGCCACATTGGTAGGATTCCTTCTGGTGTGAATATAAGAGATGCGACTGTGATCTACAAGGGAAATGGTCGGGTGGCCCACCGCTTGTGGTGGGGGTCACTCCGTATGGACTGCGGCAGATGTGGACATCTGCCGCCCACAAAGTGACTCACGAGTGGGGTTCCGTACCCGGAGGACGTCCTCGTCCGCCGTGTCCCCTTGACCCGTGTCCAATAATCCGATATAATCAAGTGCGATATGCAAATAAGAGTAGGCACCTCAGGATACAGTTTTGAAGACTGGCGAGGGGAATTTTATCCCCAGGACATCGACAAGGGGAAAATGCTTGACTACTATGTCAGACACTTCTCAACGGTTGAAATAAACTCTACGTACTATCGTATCCCTCACCCGGCGGTCATGGTCAACATTGTCAAGAAGGCGCCAGCGAGCTTTGATTTTACGGTCAAAGTTCCCCAATCGTTGACTCACCGTCGAACAGATGTTGACAGCGACCTGGGCAAATTCACAGAGGCGATCAAGCCGTTCGAGGCGTCAGGTAAGCTGGCTGGACTGCTGGCCCAGTTTCCGTATTCCTTTAAGTTCAGCCCCGACGGTTTAGACTACCTCGCCACATGCCGCGACGCTCTCTCCCCACACCGCCTGTTTGTCGAGTTCCGCCATGATAGCTGGGTCAACCGCATCATGTATGACCGTCTGCAAGCAGAGCAGATCGGCTATGTCAGCGTAGATGAGCCACAACTGAGCGGGCTGCTGAAGCCTCACTTGGTGACAACAACTGATGTCGGCTACCTCCGACTCCACGGCCGCAACGCAGACAAGTGGTGGGACGGGGGCAGCCTGCGGTATGATTATAGCTACACCGCAGAAGAACTTGAGGTCTGGCAAAAGAAAATCGAAAATGTAAAGTACAAGGTTAAAAAAATGTACGTCTTTTTCAACAATTGTCATCAAGGGAAAGCCGTCTCCAACGCTCAGCAATTCATGCGCCTCCTGGGAATATAAGAGTAGCCCATAGGCAGCCTCGCCACCTTTTTGTTGACACCGTATGTGCCTCCTGTTATAAGCCAGCAGAGTAAAGTAAAACATATAAGAAAGCACCTGCGACTGAACAACGTTTGCAAGGAGTTTGCAAGATGGATCAAGTAGTGAAAATGGCGGTCACGTGCTTTTTGGCATAATCAACGGGAAGACTCTTCCGAAGGTATTGCTTCTGCTGGCTGGATTCGTCCTTTTTTCGGCCAATACGGTTTACTTTCTCGGAGCCGGCCAGACATCCTTCAAGACACCCCTTCGGACAACCTACCATTTTAATTTCGACAATGTCCAAAAGAAAGGTCCCTATCTGAATCTAAAGGCCGCTTTGCTGCTCAATTACGAAAACGGTGAGGTGCTGTATGCGAAAAAATGTAACCAGGTTCGCTCAATTGCGTCCCTCAGCAAACTTGTCGCAGCAATGGTGGTCATCGACAAGGGAGTCGACCTTGACAGGACAGAGAAGATCACCAAGCAGGACGCTCGCCGTTCGCGTCGTTCGAGACTGAGGGTAGGATACGAGATGACTCTGCGCGACCTTTTGCATGCCGCTTTGATGAACACCGACAACCGGGCCACCAAGACTCTGGCGCGGGCGACATCGGGGTCAATCGAAGCATTTGTCAGGGAAATGAACCGCAAGGTCAAAAAGCTCGGTCTGAAGAACACTGTCTTCTACGACCCGACCGGCCTCGACGAGCGCAATGTTTCCACCGCTCACGAAGTGGCCAAAATCCTCCACTATGCCTATGAATACGATCTGATTGCCGAAATCACGGCCAAGAAAAAGTACCGGGTAAAAATCCTGAACAGGAAAAACCGCTTCCACCGCTTTTCCAATACCAACCAACTGGTCTTGTCGCCTTATAAAGTGCTGACGGGAAAGACGGGATACACCATCGCTTCCGACTACTGTCTCGCCACCCTGGTCAAGAACAAAAAAGGGGAGAGGCTGACCTTGGTTATCCTCGGGGTCCCAGGTGACAGACTGCGTTTCAAAGAAGCCCGCCGACTGCTCAAGTGGGGCTTCAGAAACCTTTCGTAATTCTAATCGATCTGACTTTGAAGATAGCAGGTCGGGTTCCACAGGCCCGCCTTGGGCGGGATAAGAAACCCGACATGTTTGCTATTGACAGAGCATTGGTGAAATCACTTGGCAATCAGTCAATTGCAACTTATAATGGCAACTCAGTATCGTAGCTCAAAGCCCCTGTGAGGTTGTGACATAAGTGGTGTTGAGACGAAGTCTTGAGAGAATAGTAGGTCGGGTTTCAAATGGAACGGAGTGGGATGAGAAACCCGACAATAGATTACGCACCACTTGGAAGGAGATGACAAAATACTGATGTCAAAGGTTCATAAATTGCTAATAATAGCATGTGCTATGCAGCTTGTGAACTTGAGCTGTGCCTGTAAAAAATCCCATTTTCACACCAGCCAAGCCAAAGCTGAGTTGAGGAGGGTTGAAACGAGGACCTATCTCATTTCGAATTGCGCAGACTCCGCGAGGTACCATTACCCAGAGCTAGTGAGATTAGCAGACTCTATTTCAAAAGAGCGTGGAGGCTGGAAGAACCTTGACACCTTAGATCTAAAACTGACTTCGCAGGCAATCGAAATCTCTCCGTATTCTACCACACACAATTATGTTGTTGTATTCAGCATTGATGGAATTTGTCGGGGCTATATCGAAGTAAAAAAGACATTTGATCAGCCTATAGAAAGGGTCCTAATTCCTCTACACGAGGTATATGAAACCATCGGGCATGGAATATACATAACTCACGGGTTCCGGGACAAGAACCTTGTTCTAAAAACAACAATGGTATCGGTGCATGAGTAAGCATTAGCAGAAACACTTTAAGTCAGAGATTCTACCTGTAGTTTGAGGAGACTGGCAAAACGACAATAATAAGAACAGTAGGTCGGGTTTCAAATGGAACGAAGTGGAATGAGAAACCCGACAACAGATTACGCACCACATGTCGGGTTTTTCGCTCCATCCACCTCAGGCGGATTCCGCTCAGAACCCGACCTACAAGACTTAGTAATGTAGGTCAAAACCCCTGTGGTTTTGACGAGCCTGGTTAAGAGTTGCGTAGAATGAGCCTTATGACATCGCGTCCTTCCATACTCGTCGTCGGCGCCGGATATGTCGGTCTGGCGACAGCCGTCTTCCTCGCTGATGAAGGATACTCTGTGAGTGTCATTGAGAAGAACGCCTACACGGTGGAGTCCCTCCAGCATGGCCATTTGCACTTTCGCGAGCCGCTGCTTCAGAAGAAGCTCAGACAAGTTCTCAAGAAGAAAAAGTTGCAACTCAGTTGCCCCATAGAAAAGTTGTATCAGAATTCTCAGTTCGTTTTTATTGCTATAGATTCCGCCGACCCGATCACCGGCAAGATGAGATTGGCCGACTTTGAGAGAATGGCTCGCTGGATCGGCGACGTGAAAACAAAAAGCCCGCCTACGGTGGTTCTGAAATCGACCAACGTCATTGGCTTCGCCGAAGAATTCCAGGGCTTGCTTAACAAAACCGCCCATGGCAGCCGCGTTCGCTTAGTCGTCAATCCGGAATTCCTTAGAGAAGGCTTCGCTTACGAAGATACGGCCCACCCGTGGAGAATCATCATCGGCGTCAACGAGAAGACGGCAGCCGCTCGCTTGCTGAGGTTGTACAGGTCGGTTTACAGTAGATCAATACCAACAGTTGTCACCAACTGGAAATCGGCAGAGCTGATAAAGCTGGCGTCCAACGTCTATCTCTCTCACCGGCTGGCGTTTATTCATGAGATTGCCGACTTTGCTCGAAATGAAGACCTTGACATAGAGGCCGTCAGGCAGGGGATAGGGCTTGACCCACGGATCGGGTTGACATACTTCGAACCGGGTCTCGGCTTTGGCGGCTCATGTCTGCCGAAAGATTGTTATCTTATCAATTCATGTGAGGCCACAGCCAATTTCCAGTTCAAAACGGCGCGCACCGCGCTTGAGATTAACGAACGAATTCTCGACACGTTGATTGAACGTTTGCGAAGCAAGTTAGGACGGCTGAAAGGAAAGAAGGTTTCTATCCTCGGCGCTGCGTTCAAACCGGAGGTCGATGACACCCGCGGTTCGCAGGCGGTTAAACTGGCCCTCAAACTGAAAAGGCGCGGAGCAAAGGTAGCATTCTTTGAACCTTACCTGAAGCAAACCGAAAAGCTGGCTGAAGGCAGCTTTCCCCTGGCGGACAGCTTGGAGGCTGCCTTACAGGGTGCTTCGGCGGTCATTATCGGAACAGCGCACAAGCAGTTCCGGTCCGTTGACCCGAAGTATATCGCAAAGCTCGTAAAAAGGAGACTTGTCTCCGATTATTTTGGGATATTTAATCGCACCCGTTGGGAAAAGAAAGGATTTGAGTTTATCTAAATGGCTAAGACAATTTTATTGACAGGTTCATCGGGCACGGTGGGGACTGCCCTCGCGCAGGAATTAATAAGCAGGGGGTACGACGTCATCCCGCTGGATGTCAAGCACTCCCTGTGGGACGAAGAAATCGACCGCAAAACCGTCTTTCATGACCTGCGCCAGCCGCTACACAGACAGCTCCTGCGGCGGCGTAAGAAACCCGATATGATTATCCACTTTGCGGCCAATTCTCGCGTCCACGACCTGGTTGTCCGCCCGCCCCTTGCCCGCGACAACTACCTGATGACGTACAACCTGCTGGAATATGCCCGACAGGAAAAAATCACCAGAATTCTGTTTTCCTCTTCTCGTGAAGTATACGGAGAGTCCAGAGCGGGGGAGAGGCGGAAGGAAGATGACACCAGCCTTATCAAGATCAAAGCCCCCTACACCGCGTCCAAATTCGGCTCGGAAGCCCTGCTTCACGCCTACCACGAATGCTACGGCATCAAGCCCGTCATTGTCCGGCTGTCGAACGTGTACGGCAGATATGATATCTCCGAGCGCGTCATCCCGCTGTTCATATACTGCGCCGTGCGAAATCGGGACCTCATCGTTTTCGGCAAAGAAAAGAAGCTGGACTTCACTTACATTGATGATTGCGTGGATGGTTTAATCCAGATTGTCAAACGGTTTGACCGGGTCGCCGGGCTGACCTTTAACCTGTCGCGCGGAGTGGGGGAGAGGATCGTCGACCTGGCCAAAATGATCGTGTCGCATTTGGATTCGGGCTCAAAGATCAAGATAGGAACCAAAAGGGTAGGGGAAATATCGTCATTCGTTGGAGATATTTCATTGGCTCGCACGAAGTTAGGGTATTCACCTAAAGTATCACTAAAAGAAGGACTGCCCGTAAACATCGAATGGCACCGTCAGGCGACAAGATCAGAAGCTATGCGAGTCTACCAGAGACAACGGCGTAATCTCATCCGCCACGGTTGGGCCTGAGCTTAAAGCATTACTTTAACATCGTGCCAAAAGACATCCCATGTGTTTGTGGGTGGCAGATGTCCACATCTGCCCCATCCTCGATAGAAAACTGTAGTTTTTTAAGAAAAGAGATTATACTTAAATATACACCAAACCGCCCGTAGGCCGTCTCTCCAGCCGATCTTTTTCCCTTCTTCATACGTGCGACCGTAATAAGAGATACCGATCTCGTAAATCCGCACCCTCTTTTTCGCGATCTTCGCGGTGATCTCTGGCTCAAACCCAAAGCGGGGCTCCTTTATGTCGATCGACTGGATAATTTCGCGGCGGAAGACCTTGTAGCAAGTCTCCATATCAGTGAGATTGATATTAGTGAACATGTTGGAAAGCAATGTAAGAAACTTGTTTCCGACGTAATGCCAGAAATAGACCACCCGGTGGGGGGCGCCACCCTGGAACCGGGAACCATAAACTACGTCGGCTTTATCAGTTTCTATTGGCTCAATAAGAGCCGGATATTCGTTGGGATCGTATTCTAAGTCGGCATCCTGAACCAAAACGATGTCGCCGGTGGCCGCCTGAAAACCGGCCTTAAGCGCAAACCCTTTGCCGAAATTGCGCGGTTGATAAACGACCCGGTCTACCTCGGCCTCGAGTTTGTCTCGGATTAGCTCGCGGGTGCCGTCGGTGGAGCAGTCGTCAACGAGGATTATCTCCTTATCGGGCACGGGGGAGGCCTTGACCTGTCTGACGGTCTCCTCGATAGTGGAGACCTCATTGTAGATAGGGATGACAATAGAGAGCTTCATATGGCTATCGCTAATAACGTCCCATAAGATATATTATGTTAACTTACTGCTCCGCTCAACACTACTTGGTCTAAATCCCATCTTGGACTTCCCAGTAATAACATACGTCATTCAAACCCACTACCCTCCACGACCTGTCACTTTTTATCTTTCAGTCCAATTACCAAACCTATCATTGCAATTGCAATCACAACGAGCTGAGTCCAGAGCAAAGGAAACAGAATGTAGCCTTTTGACGTGGCAAATAAGAACCAATACCCCGTAAATTCAGCTCCTATTATCCCTCGATCTCCATATGTATCATATGTAAGGTAGCCGCCCGGGGGAAATAGAAACGATATCAGTACAAGCAGCGCTCCACAACACAGGGCAATTCTTTGCTTCCTATTTAGCATTGAACACCTCCCACTCCAACGTTATCCCTTTCTCGTTCGGTCAGGTCTTGCTCGCTTTGGCGAGTGTGACCTGACCGCTCACTTCACCACAATATTCAATATCCGCCCCTTGACGAATATCTTCTTGACCACCTGCTTGCCCTCGGTATGAGCCTTAATCCGAGCACTCTCAAAGGCAATCTTCTCAACCTCCTCCTGGGTAGCTTCGGCCGGGACCTGGATAGAATCTCGCAGCTTGCCATTTACCTGCACTGCAATCGTAATCGTGTCGCCCACGACCGCGTCAGGATCATACACCGGCCATTGAGACCCAAAAACAGACTCCGTCTGTCCGGCCATTTCCCACATTTCCTCGGCCATGTGCGGCGCCAGCGGCGCGACCAGTTGGATTGCCTTCAAGATGATAAAATCGTTTAGGTCGTCATTAGATATCTTATCAGGTTCGTAATCACGCACTAGCTCCATCAGAGCCGCTATACCTGTATTGAACTGCAACCGGTCGGAATCTTTCGAGACCCGTTTGATCGTCTGATTCAGCTTGATATAGATTCTCGTTTCATCTGCGTTGAGAACATCCAGGTTAAAGCGTTGCTTTAAGTCCGGATTCGTTCCTCGATAGTGCTTAATAATCGGGTACAGCTTGTTTATGGCGAATTTCTCCACGCCGGTGAGCGTTTCATTATTCCAGAGTACCTCTTTTTCAGATGGCGCCGTGAAGAACATGGCCAGCCTGGTCACATCAACGCCCCGCTCTTCCATCAGAGAGGTAGGCGACACAACGTTTCCCTTTCTTTTTTGCATCACCTCCCCATGGGCATCCAACACCATCCCGTGATTAAACAGCCGGGTGGCCGGTTCATCGCAATCGACCCAGCCAATGTCATAGAGGAACTTATGGAAGAAACGGAAATAGATCAAATGGACGGTGGCATGGGTGATCCCGCCCACGTACAAGTCAATCGGCAGCCACTTGGTGGCTTTTGCTTTGTTGAACGGTTCGTTCTCGTTCTGTGAGTCGAGATACCGCAGGAAATACCAGGACGAGCAGACAAAGGTGTCCATCGTATCCGGATCCCGCTGAGCCTCTCCCCCACACCGGTGGCAAGCCACGTTTATGTATTCCGGTACATCTGCAAGCGGTGAACGCCCCCTGGGCTGGAAGTTCTCAACTTCGGGCAGCAGCACCGGCAGGTCAGACTCAGGAACGGCAACCTCACCACACTTTGGGCAGTGAATAATAGGAATAGGACAGCCCCAGTACCGCTGACGGGAGATCAACCAGTCCTTGAGTTTGTAATTTACTTTCTTCCGCCCAAAGCCATTTTGTTCGGCATACCCGGTCACGGCCGCAATCGCCCTCTCCCCTGCTAGTCCGTCAAACTGACCGGAGTTGACCATCGGGCCATACTCAACGAAGGCATCTTCCATCTCCTTAGGGTTCAGCGCCGTATGTTCATCAGGGTGAATCACTACTTTAACGGGGATGCCATACTTTTGTGCGAAGGCAAAATCACGACTGTCGTGACCCGGCACGGCCATAACGGTCCCCGTGCCATACCCGGCCAGGACGTAATCGGCCACCCAGAGTTGAACCTTCTCTCCGTTAAATGGATTGACGGCGTACTTGCCAGTGAAAACGCCATCCTTTTCTTCCGTGACGGCAGCCCGCTCAATATCAGAGCGCATCATCGCCTTCTTTTTGTACTCGGCTACCTTCTGTGCGTATTCACCTTCGAGATTGAGCCGCTCGAGAATCTCCGCTTCGGGAGAGATAGCCATAAAGGTGACCCCAAAAATAGTATCGGGTCGGGTAGTGAAAATGGGCAGCTTCTCCCCCGTGTCTTCAATCGTGAAGTCTATCTCCGCCCCGTACGAGCGACCGATCCATTCGCGCTGCATTGTCTTGACGTTGACGGGCCAACCGGGAAGTTTGTCCAGGTCGTCAATCAGCCGGTCGGCGTAGTCGGTGATTTTGAAATACCACTGGACTTGGTTTTTCTTTTCAACCGGCGTACCGCATCGTTCGCACTTGCCATCGACTACCTGCTCGTTGGCCAGAACGGTCTTATCCTCTGGACACCAATTAACGAAGCCGCGCTTCCGATAGGCCAGGCCCTTGTTGAACAACTGAATGAACATCCACTGAGTCCACTTATAGTAGTTGGGCAGACAGGAGTTCACCTCGCGCGACCAGTCATAGGAGATGCCGGCTTTTTGCAAAGTAGAGCGCGACATGTCTATATTGCTTAGCGACCACTCCTTCGGGTGAATTCCGCGTTCGATCGCCGCCCGCTCCGCCGGCAGACCGAAGGCATCCCAGCCGAACGGATGCAGGACGTCCTTGCCAAGCATCATCTGACGGCGAGCGACGGCATCGCCGATGATGTAATTGCGGAAGTGCCCTATGTGGATGTCACCCGACGGATACAAAAACATAACCAACATGTAAAACTTGTTGTCTTTATCCGGCCGGTCGGGAGCACAGAAAAGCTTGTTCTGCTCCCAGCGCTCTTGCCATTTGCTTTCGATTCGTCTGAAATCGTACTTCGGGTGCATCTTCTTCACTGTTGCCATGTATGTCTATCCTTCTCTACATGAAACGAGCCACAAGCTATAACAAAGCGGGATAAACCGCAAGATTTTACCTTCGTCAACCGAACGCCTGCGTCAGCAGCGCTGTCTGCGTATGAGCCTGTTGTAAATTGCGGACCCGTCCGACAGTCTATTGGTTAATCGGGCTTTCCATTTCTCAACGCTGTAGAACGGCCCACCTGAGAGCTTTCGCACAACTGACGAGACGGTGTCATAGCCATACACCGCATACCGCCCGATGGCAAGAGCCATGTCGCCGTCCTCTGGGAACCTCATAGTAAAACCCCTGGTGTAACCGGCTTCGAGAGCCGCTTCGAGCACTTTTTGATTATATCGGCCAAATGGGTAACTGATACAGTTGACTTGCGTGCCAAGCGTATCTTCGAGCACCGCCTTTGAACGATTCAACTCATGCCGCAGAGTTTTCTCGTTACATCGGCACAAGTTGACGTGGCTGTGCCCGTGCGATCCGAATTGGACTCCCAGCGCAGCAAGCCTCTTGATGCTCTTGGAATCGAGATGAGGCGTAGATCGAAATAGATGGCTGTAGTCCCAACTGTTCGCTTTGCCAAGATACTTTGTGGGCAGGAAAACTACCGGTTGGAACCGGTACTTTTGCATCAGGGGCGGTAAGACGTCGGCCAGATGTTGGTAGCCGTCATCAAACGTTATGGCCAGAGTGTTAGGCTCGTTTTCCGAGAAAGACGCTTCAAGTGATTGAAAAACAAATTCTTTGCTCTGCAAAAAAGCCAGCAGCCGCTCGAAACGTCGCGGAGAGTAATTGGTGGAGCCGAAGCTGAATTGAGGCGTCAGCTTGTGAAAAGCAAGAACTTTGGGACAAAACGGCAGCACCCGTAGCCGCCGGTTGGGCTTGACGTCAGAGGACACCGTCAAACACACCTTTGTCCGCCGGCCCCAATACGGCGATCGCCATTCGGGAATGATCAAACAGCCGGTTTGAGAGCTTTAGGATCTGGGAGGATGTTACCTTTTCCACTTCCTTGAGCACCTGCTTATGTGATTTATATGGCAGCTGCATCAGTTCCTGACGAGCGAGGCGATTCATGCGACTTGAAGTCGACTCCATACCCAGGGCAAGCTGGCCCTTCATCTGCCCTTTGATTCTGTCCAGTTTGGCCGAGGGAAGTCTCTGCTTCTTCATGCGATCCAATTCGGTCAGAACGATATCCACCGCCTGCCTCAGATGTTTCTGGTCAGTGCCGAGATAAGCGCCGAAAAGTCCGGCGTCACGATAAAATTCGTGGAAGGTGTAGACGGAGTATACCAGGCCGCGTTCCTCCCGGATCTTCTGGAACAAAACCGACGACATCCCACCCCCGAGGTAAGCGTTAAGAGCCAGCACCGCAATTTTGTCGTCATCGACAAACTGAAGGCCGGGATATCCAAGACACAAATGCGTCTGGTTGTTGTCGTTTGGCTCCAGCCTGATATTTTTGTCCTTGTCACGGCGCGCCGCCTCTGCCCCTCCGGCTCGTCCGGTCGGGAAATCGAACTGTTCTTTGACCAGCCGCACCAGCTTTCCATGAGAGATGCAGCCGGCGGCAGCGATAACAACGGACTCGCTGCGATAGTAACGCCCGAGATAGTCGATTACCTGGGTTCTCTTCATATCCGTGACGGTCTGCTTAGTCCCCAGTATCGGCCGACCCAGCGGATGCGATCCCCAGAACGTCCCGGCAAAAACGTCGTGAATGTGGTCGGCGGGGTTGTTTGCTATCTCCTTGATCTCCTCGCAAATCACCATCTTCTCGTGCTTAATGTTGAGCGGAGTCAAGGTGGCATTGCAGGTCATATCGGCCAGAACGTCAATCGCCGTCTTTAGATGCTCATCTAAAATCCGCGCCGCATAGCAGGAATATTCGCGGGAAGTAAAGGCATTGAGGCTGCCGCCAAGCGACTCCAGGGAGGCGGCAATCTGCCGGGCCGTACGTTTCCGCGTCCCCTTAAACAGCATGTGCTCAATGAAATGCGACGCCCCGCTTTCCCCGGGCCGTTCATTACGTGAACCGACATCAATCCAGACCCCTAAAGAAACGGAACGGACCGAGGACATCTTTTCGGTGACAATCCTCAGCCCGTTCTTCAGGGTCGTCTTTTGATAGACACCGCTATCGGATATGACGCGCCCTCCTGCCATCCGCTACGATCGTCTGGGTCTGGCCGGTTTGCGGTTCCTGTCTCTATCTCTGTCCCTGTCCTGTTCATGGTCGGTACCCGGTCCCCTGGGCAACAGGGCTCTTCGGGACAGACGAATTTTCCCGTCCTGGTCAATACTGATGACCTTGACGGTCACGCGATCGCCTAAATTGACGATGTCCTCGACCCGATTCACGCGCTGGTTATCCAGCTCCGAAATATGCAATAACCCGTCGGTACCAGGGAGAATCTCCACAAAAGCGCCGAAACCGGTCACCCTGTTAACGGTGCCGTCATAGACCTTGCCTACCTCGGCTTCTTCGACAATAGCCTCAACTCGTTCTTTGGCCCGACGTCCAGCCTCGGCGTCGGTGGAGGCAATTAACACTGTGCCGTCGTCGTCGATGTCGATCTTGACGCCGGTCTCATCGGTTATCGAGCGAATCATCTTCCCGCCGGGACCAATCACGTCGCCGATCTTGGAGGGATTAATCTTGATGATAATGATCCGCGGGGCATACTCCGAAAGCTGGTCGCGGTGTTTGGATATTGTGGCGTTCATAGTGTCCAGGATCTTCAGTCGCGCCTGCTTAGCCTTTTCCAGGGCCAGCCGCATCGTTTCAATATCCAGACCGCTGATCTTAATATCCATCTGGATAGCCGTTACACCTTCCGTCGTTCCGGAGACCTTGAAATCCATGTCGCCGAAGTGGTCCTCATCGCCGAGGATGTCGGTCAGAATGACCACTTTGTCCTCGGATTTGATCAGGCCCATCGCGATCCCGGCCACGGCCGACTTGATCGGTACCCCGGCGTCCATCAGCGCCAGCGACCCGCCGCACACCGAGGCCATCGAAGACGACCCGTTGGATTCCATGATATCAGACACAACACGAACGGTGTATGGGAAACCGGTCTCGGTAGGAATCACCGGAAACAGGGCTCTCTCGGCCAGCATCCCGTGCCCGATTTCGCGGCGATTGGTACCGCGAATCGGCTTGGTCTCCCCCGTCGAGAACGGCGGGAAATTATAGTGGAGCATATAGCTCTTGGTTGAGTCCCCTTCAAGTTCGTCAAGCCGTTGCTCATCAATCTTTGTCCCCAAGGTAACAGCCACCAAGGCTTGGGTCTGGCCGCGAGTGAAGACGGCCGAGCCGTGAGCGCGAGGAAGGTACCCCACCTCACAGGTTATCTCTCGAATGTCATCGAAACCGCGTCCGTCGATACGACGGTTTTCCTCAAGGATCATCTTTCGCATCGTTTCGGCGTCCAGGTCGTTAATGACCATCTTGATATCGAGCTCACTCTCGGGAAACTCTTCCGCCAGAGCCTCAATAATCTCTTGCGCCATTTTCTTTTTCTCGCTGCGGCGCGTCTCTTTGTCGCCAATCCGGTTGAACTCGTCCAGCCGGTTGCCAACCATCTCCTTGACCTTGCCTACCAGGGTTTCATCAATGACCGATGGTTCATACTCAAACGTCTTCTTGCCGCATACCGCCTTTAGCTCCTCGATCTTCTCGATGATCATTTTGATATGGTCATGGCCGAAAACCAGAGCCTCCATCAAGTCCTCTTCGCTTATTTCTCGACCGCCCCCTTCAACCATCGTGATGCTGTCAGCAGAGCCGGCCATAGCAATAGACATGTCGGATTCATCCAACTCACCTATAGTGGGGTTGATGATGAGTCGGCCGTCAATTCTTCCTACCCGCACACCGGCAATCGTTTTCTCGAAGGGAACATCCGAAACCGCCAAAGCCGCACCCGTGCCGACCAGGGCCAGGATGTCGGTATCGTTCTGTTGATCGTGAGAGATGATGTACGAAATACACTGCGTCTCTCCCTTGAAATCAGGTGGGAAGAGTGGTCTGATGGGTCGATCGATGATTCTTGCCGAGATTATCTCCTTTCCGGAAGGTCTTCCCTCCCGTTTGAAGAAACCGCCGGGAATCTTGCCCGCGGCGTATGACTTCTCGCGGTATTCAACGGTGAGCGGAAAGAAATCGAAGCCTTTTTTTGGTTCAGTCTGTGCACAGACGGTCGACACCACCATCGAATCACCATATCTGACAGTCACGGCTCCGTTGGCCTGATTGGCCAGGTGCCCGCACTCGATGGTCATCATACGACCGCCCAGTTCAAATTCTACTTTGTGTGACATTAATAGTTCCTGTTTTTCTTATCGTCGCAATCCTAGATCCGAGATAACCTGTCGGTAGCTCTCGAGATCTCTGTCTTTGAGGTAGTCCAGCAATCGCCGTCTCTGGCCTACCAGTTTCAGAAGCCCGAGACGGGTATGGAAATCCTTCTTGTGGACTTTCATGTGCTCGGTTAGATGACCGATCCGATCTGAGAGGAGGGCAATCTGGACCTCCGGCGAACCGGTATCACTGTCGTGGAGACGGTTTGAAGCAATAATTCGAGCTTTTTGCTCCTTCGTCTGCGGCATGCCGTTTCTCCTTTTGTAGTATTTGTAACGCTTTTTCTTTGTCCTTTTCTATCTGCCGGACAAGCTGCTCCTGCGAGTCGTATTTCCGATTTTTCCTGATGAAGTGTATCGGATAGGCGGTAATCTCCTCGTCATAGAGCTCACGGTCGAAGTCAAACAGATGGGCCTCGACCGAGATGTGGTCTTGAGGGTTAAAATGATTTTGTCCGATAAACATCACACCCTCATGGCAATCCTTGCCGATCTCGACGCAGCAAGTGTAGACTCCCTCGGCCGGTAGCAGCTTGCGCGGGCTGTATTTAACGTTCGCCGTGGGATAGCCGAGCTTTTTGCCCAGGCCGATCCCCTTTTCTACCGGCCCGTAAATGGCGTATTCATGTCCCAGAAGTCGCCGCGCCTCGCGGTAGCGGTCTTGCATCATGGCCCGCCGTATGCGCGAGGAGGAAACCGCTTCGCCGTCAATCATTATCGGTCCGCACACTTCAACTTCATAGCCGAACTTCTCCCCCAATCTTTTCAACTCTCCAATCGTCCCCTTGCGGTTTTTACCTAAGGCGTGGTCGTACCCGACAATCAACTTCTTAACGCCCACTCTCTCGACCAGAATGTTCTTCACGAACTCCGCCGGTTCCAAATTCATCAGTTTCTCATTAAAATCAAGCACCAATACCGTACCGTCGAAGAAGTCAGGGATAAACCTTTCTTTTTCCTCAATTGTCGTTAACAGCAGCGGAACATTATCCGGCGACACCAGAACCCGAGGATGAGGATGAAACGTCACCAACACCGGCTCATAGCCCGACTCTTTGCTGATCAAGCGTACCCTTCGGAGAATTTCCTGGTGACCGAGGTGGATGCCGTCAAAGGTCCCGATGGTTGCCACTATCGGCCGCTCTCCACTGAGGGAGAAATTCTCAATTCCGTATACAAAAGTAGTGTTCAATTCAATACTCGAATATAGCTAAACAGTTTTTGTCCTCTCCCGTTGGCAAACGCCTCCGGGGCCGCTTCGGCCGTTCCCACCGCAAGGATATGCCCGTCAGTATCCTTCAAAAGAACACGGTCGCCGGCGGAAAAACTCCCCTCGAGTTTCTCCACGTCCGCGGACGTGAGCTCCTTGCCGCAAATGACGCTTTCTTTGAAATCGTCGCCGACTGTGATGGCGCTGTATCGTAGCACTGCCTCGTATGAAAGCAACTGCTTGTAAAGCGTGTCAGCTTCATGGTGCCGTCTAACGTCGTCCAAGGTCAGGGCCTCTTTCACGCGAAGCTCTCCCACTGCTAAGCGGCGCAGCCCGGACAGAAAAGCGCCGCAGCCGATATTTTCGCCGAGGTCATCAGCCAGCGAACGGATGTAGGTACCCGGTGAGCAGGTGATCAGCAACCGCAGGTGCGGCTTACGGTAATCGAGGAACAGGATTTCCCTTATTTCAATTTCCCGTTCGGGAGGGTCTACCACAACGCCATTGCGGGCCAGACGGTAAAGCCGCCGGCCGTCGACTTTAACAGCCGAATATGCCGGAACCTTTTGGGTGATGCGGCCTTCATATTGGCTCAACAACCGCTGAAGTTTATCCTCGTTAAGGTCCGGAATGGGCGATAGCGGCTGCTCGCTGTCGATGCCTTCATGATCGTACGTTGCCGATCTCTGGCCCAAGCATATCTCCGCCTCATAGGTCTTGTCATAACCGGAAAGGAACTGAGCGATTTTAGTCGCTTTGCCGAGGCATATCACCAGCAGGCCTTCCGCCAGCGGATCAAGCGTGCCCGTGTGTCCCACCCGGCGCTGGCCGATAGTCCGCCTGATATCTATGACCGCGTCGTGACTGGAGGGGCCCGCCGGTTTGTCGAATAAAAGGACTCCGTTGTAACGACTATTTCGCCCGGCCATCTCGCGCCTCACGCAGCAGTTTTATCAATTCCTTCTTGGCTTCCGGCAGTGGAAGTGGTATGACGCATCCCGATGCGTTGGGATGGCCCCCACCGCCAAAACGAGAGGCTAAGGCGGCTACGTCAATATCGTCCCGAGATCGCAGGGACACCTTGGTCCCACCCGGATTGCCTCCTTTCAGCAAAGCGCCCACCAGCACTCCCTTAGTAAACAGCGTGAAATCGACTATCCCTTCTGATTCGGAATCCTCGGCACCGCACTGGTCGAGCATCTGGCGCGTCAAAGTCAGCAGGCAAATACTGCCTTTGTCAAAGAACTCAATCGAGTTGAGCACCTTGCCGATCAGTTTCATCGTCGATGGCCACATGTTGTAATACACGTTATCACAAATCTTCTGAGGATCGGCGCCCGCCTCTATCAACCGACCCGCAACGGCCATCGTCCGGGAAGAGGTGGACGAGTAACGAAACCGTCCCGTATCGGTCAAAATAGCAGTGTACAGTTGCTCGGCGGTTTCGGTCGAGATCCGGTAGCCGACCTGGCTGAAATACTCAAAGGCCATTTCCCCTACCGAGGATGCCCGCGTGTCTACCCAGTTGACGTCGCCAAAACCTTCGTTGTCCTGGTGGTGGTCAATATTGACGATTTTCGCGTCCGGCGTTAAAAAGCGAATGGCTTGACCGATTCTTGTGACATTCGGACATTCAAGGATCAGCGCCGTAGCCACCGAGAAACCCTTGTCGTAGGAACTGACATCGGTGATGGAATCAATCCCGTGAAGAAAACGATACTTCGCCGGGACCTCGGCCTCACGCACCGGAAAGACTTCCTTTCCCAGGCTGCGCAGGTAGGATGCAAAAGCCAGTTGGGTGCCAATAGCGTCGCCGTCGGGGTCGATATGCGAAATCACTAAAATGCGTCGGCAGCTTTCAAGCAGATCCCGAATGTCTGCAATAGGCGCGGCGGCAGCGGCCTGGCTGTGATTATTCTTTTGAATTATCCTTGATTTCATCTAATAACTGCTCAATCCGAATACCTTCTTCGATTGAAGGGTCGAACTTAAAGGTCAATTCCGGAACGCGCCGAAGGCGCAAGTTTCGGCCGATCAGATGCTGGAGGTGTTTCCTCTCGTGCGCAAAGTAACCGGCAACGGCTTCGCGGTCGGTCGCTTTTCCCAGCACCGAGTAATAGGCCGTGGCATGTTGAAGATCATCGCTGACTCTGACGTGAGTAAAGGTTACCATGCCCGGTATCTGATCACTTAACTCATTCTGCATCAGAATGGAGATGTCCCTCAGAATCTGTTCCCCTATTCGTGTCGAACGCTTGAACTGTTTCATCGTCAATACAATTCCGTCTGGTAGTCGGCCAGGATAAGCTCCGGCTCGGACTCAATCCGGTCCACAACTTTGGCTATCACCTGATCCGCGAAACTGCTGCTGTTGGCCACGACGGCCGCCCCGAGCGTGGCCGTTCTTAAGACGTCGTTATCTCCTACCTCAGCAATGGAGATATTAAAACTGTTTCTCAGTCGAGCCATGAGTGATTTGAGTATCCGTCTTTTCTCTTTGAGTGAACCGACACCGGGCAGCTCCAACCGACACCTTAATGCAACCGTAACCAAAAACGCCCCACGCTACAGGGTGCGCGCCTTTTCCACCAATTCGAAAGCCTCAATGACGTCGCCCACCTTGACATCATTGTAGTTCTCAATCCCAATGCCGCATTCAAACCCCTCCTTGACCTCTTTGACATCATCCTTGAAACGCCTCAGAGAGCCGAGATTCCCGGTATAGATAACTCGGCCATCTCTGACCAAGCGAATCTTGTGGCCACGCGTGATATAACCATCCTTGACGTAGCTTCCGGCAATCGTTCCGACGCGAGGGATGCGAAACAGGTTGCGAACCTCCGCAACGCCGATGAAGTTCTCAATGACGGTCGGAGCCAGCAGTCCCGCCAGCGCCTGCTTAATGTCTCGCTCTGCCTCGTAGATGATGTTGTACATGCGAACGTCCACATTTTCCTGCTTGACGACTTCCCGAGCCCGGGTATCCAGTGAAACATGAAAGCCTATGACAATAGCGTCCGAGGCCGAAGCCAGCAGAATGTCGGACTCCGTTATCTGGCCGACGCCCTTGTGAATGATGTTCGTTTTGACTTCTTCAGTTTCTATCTTGCCCAGCGTATCGGCCAGCACCTCCACCGAGCCGTCCACGTCACCTTTGATAATGAGATCCAGCGCCTTGATCTGACCTTCCTTAATCCGGTCAAAGATTTTATCAAGGGTGATGCCGCCATGAGGTTTGCGGACATCCTGTTCTCTTTTGATTAGACTCCGCTTGAGGGCAATCTCTTTGGCTTCTTGGTCGTGTTGCACTACCATAAAACTATCCCCCGCCTGAGGAACCCCATTCAGTCCCGTAATCTGAGTCGGGGTGGCCGGGCCCGTCGCCGGCATCTGTTGCTCGCGATCATTAGTTATGGTGCGAACGTGACCATAGTGCGTCCCGGCGGCAACGGAATCTCCCACGCGGCAGGTACCTTTCTGAATCAAAACGGTGGCCACCGGCCCGCGCCCCCTTTCCAGTCTGGCATCGATCACGACGCCCTGGCCGCGAATGGACGGGTCGGCTTTCATATCCATGATTTCGGCTTGCAGCAAAATCATTTCCAACAGCTTATCAACCCCGGCTCCCGACTTTGCCGAGACTTCAACCATGATATTTTTCCCGCCCCATTCCTCGGAGACAAGGTTATAGCTGGACAACTGGGTGCGCGTGGAGTCGGGGTTGGCGTTGGGTTTGTCGATTTTGTTGATGGCCACGATAATCGGCACGCCGGCAGCCCGGGCGTGGTCGATAGCTTCAATCGTTTGCGGCCTGACACCGTCATCGGCAGCCACCACCAACACCACGATGTCGGTAATTTGTGCGCCTCGGGCGCGCATGGCCGTAAACGCCTCGTGGCCAGGGGTGTCCAGGAAGGTGATGCGCCCCCTCTCGTGGGTCACTTCATAAGCGCCAATGTGCTGTGTGATGGCGCCGGCCTCGTGGTCCACCACGTTTGTTTTGCGGATGTAGTCAAGCAGGGACGTCTTTCCATGGTCAACATGCCCCATGATCGTAACCACCGGCGCCCGTCTGATAAGACGCTCTTCCTGCTCGTCTTCCTTGGAAATCTCGCCCACGTCAGCCACCTGGTGAATATCAAAACCGAATTCGGCCGCTACCATTTCGATGGCGTCCATATCGAGACGCTGATTGATGGTGGCTACCATCCCCATCTCGAACAGCTTAGCAATTACCTCGGCCGGTTTGCGCTCCATGAGACCGGCCAGTTCGGCGACGGATATATATTCATTCACTTCGAGCGCATTCTCTGCTACGACTTCCCCAACAGACCCTGGTCCCGGTGAATGTTTGTATCTCTTCTTCCCCTTGGTCTTACTCAAATGCGCCATGACCGAGCGGAAGCTCTTGGCTACCTCGCTTTTGTCCACGATCTGGCGGTTTCTGCGTTTTCGCCGGTCTTTCTTTTTGTGCTTCTTTTCTAATCGCCGCATGAGACCGGCCACTGGGGAGCGCGAATCATCCACTCTGATGCCGCCGATCTTGGTGGTGCGGCGCTCCACCGCCTCCTTGACCTGCGCCCGCTGCGCCATCTCCTTTTTGGCTTCCTTCTTCTCTTGCGCAAACTTCTCCTTTACAGCGGCAATCATTGCGGGGGTGGCGACAGACATGTGAGACTTGGGCTGGAACTTGAGATCGCGCAGTATGGTCAACATGGCATTAGAGGAGATCTTAAACTCCTTTGCCAGTTCATATATTCGCTTCTTGGCCATTTACATCTCGCTTCCTTGCAGCACCAATACAGGCACAGCCAAAATCCAGTCTCACAACCAACTTACTTCGATCCCTCCGGCCCTTCATCTTCAACCCCCTCCAAATCTGGAGCGGTAGCTTCCGGCACATCGTCAGCTTCCGTGACGTAGTCCTCATCCTCTTCGAAAACG
>Ga0209979_1001297_pt1 | contig 28014 bp, 29 predicted proteins | sample AnhtaG_FD_183114 | JGI IMG/M metagenome (GOLD analysis project Ga0209979, IMG submission 183114) | Deep subsurface microbial communities from Anholt, Denmark to uncover new lineages of life (NeLLi) - Anholt_01485 metaG (SPAdes) (version 2) | ecosystem: Environmental > Aquatic > Marine > Oceanic...
GGGGACGCCGTGCTCCGGATCGCGGGAGCCGACACACTGAATAAATACCACCTCCTGGGGAACCCTGCCGTCGGAGGGTCTACGGACCTCTCCCCCGGTGGGACCCGAGGCGGAGAGAATCCTTTCGAACTGGAGGCCATCGATGACATCGGGATCTTCGGCGTATTCGCCGATCCTCTCCCTGGCGAAGAGGTCATAGCCTGTGGCGACGATGATGGCCCCCACCTCCTGCTCAACAATGGTTTCTTGCTGGAGGAAATCGATGGCCTTAGTGGGGCAAACCTCTTCACAAGCGCGGCACTGATCCCCGTTGAAGTGCAGGCAGCTCCCTGGGTCGATGACCAGCTTTTGGGGGACTGCTTGAGGGCTGAGGTAAAGGGCCTTTCGCTGGGAGAGCCCGCGGTCAAATTCAGCAGGGGAAGAGGCAGGGCATTTCTCCAGGCAGAGCCCGCACAGGTCGCATTTCTCGTCCACTATGTAGAACGGCTTTCTTTTGATTTTTACCGTGAAATTTCCCACATAGCCTGAAACCTCTTCTATCTCGGCATAGGTGTAAAGCTTTATATTAGGGTGGTTAGCCACCTCGGCCATCTTGGGTGCGACAAGGCAGGGGGGGCGATCCAGGTTGGGGAAGGTTCCCGATAGCTGTGTGGCATGTCCCCCGATGGTGGGGGACCTCTCTACCAATACCACCTCATAGCCTCCGTCTGCGATATCGAGGGCTGCCTGCATTCCGGCAACCCCTCCCCCAATCACCAGGGCCCTCTTAGTAAGGGGAACAATCATCGGGGTCAGGGCGATATTTCGTCTCACCTTCTCCACAGTGGCCTTGATGATGGCAATTGCCTTTTTTGTGGCTACCTCCTTATCGTAGGCGTGGGGCCAGCTACAGTGCTCCCTGATATTGGCGATCTCGCAATAATAGGGATTTACCCCCTCCGAGGCCGCTAGATTGCGGAAGGTGCGCTCATGAAGGAAAGGGGAGCAGTTGGACATTACAATACCATTAAGGCTCTTCTCCCTTATCGCCTTCCTCACCAATTCCTGCCCTGGGTCGGAGCACATGTAGATATAATGTTCGGAATGGGCCACACCGGGATAGTCCCTTATTGTCCCAACAACCCTCTCCACGTCCACCGAGCCGGCGATATTCAAACCGCAATGGCAGACGAAAACTCCAATCCTTTTCATCGTTAACTCGCTGCTACCTTCTCCAATATCAGTTCATCTTTGGAAAAGAGCACCAGAACCTTGCTCGCTGCGCCGCTTGCTTGAGCCACCGAGTCCTGAATATCCTTGGGACCCTGAACCACGCCAGCAAGGAAGATGCCGGGGACTGAGGTCTCCAGGGGGCGAAGCTTGGGGTGAATCTCAGCCATGAAGCCATGTTCATCGGTGGCAATGCCCAGCTTCTCCGCCAGCTCCCTGGCCCGAGCGTCGGGCGTTATCGCCATGCCCAAGACCACCAAGTCGGCGGCAATCTCCACCCTCTTTCCGGTGAGGGTATCCGCTCCCCAGACCTTGATCTTATCTCCATCCCGAAACACCTTAGACACCCTCCCCCTCAAATATAGAACGCCGTTCTCCTCCACTGCCCTCTGAACAAATTCCTCATAGCCCTTCCCGGTAACCCTGATGTCCATGTAGAAAATGTAGGCCTGACCATCGTGAACGGCGTGCTTATAGAGCATTGCCATCTTGACCAGGTACATGCAGCATACCCTGGAGCAATAGGGAAGGCCATGCTCGGGGTCGCGAGAGCCGACACAGGAGATGAATACCACCTCCTTGGCAACCTTGCCGTCGGAGGGTCTTAAGATCACGCCATTGGTGGGACCGGAGGGGCAGAGGATTCTTTCGAACTGAAGCCCATCGAGGATATCGGGGTCCTCTTCGAACTCTCTTATCTCCCCCTTGGGGAGGAGTTCATAGCCTGTGGCGACCACGATGGCCCCCACCTCCACCTCCTCGTATCTATCTTCCATCTCATGGGTGATGGCCTTCGCTTCACAAATGTTTTCGCACCCTTTGCAATCGAGTCGCCCCTGAATCTTCAGGCAATGCTCCCCATCTCGAACGGCCCGGTTAGGAACTGCCTGGGGGAAGGGTTTATATATCGCCTTTCTGGGGAATATCCCGGCCTCAAACTCTTTAGGAACCAAGATAGGGCAGGGGTTTATGATCTTGATCGCCTCCTGGGGGCACTTCTCCACACATTTCCAACAGCCGGTGCAACCATGAGTATCATATAGAGGCTTGTCACAGTTGCAGGCCTCGGCTTCCTCCGCGCTACAGGCTATGCCGATAAACACAAACCCATCTCTTTGGAAAATTCCCCTCTCCTCCAAATTTTTCAAAGCTCGCTGATCACAGCCCCTAACAATGGCCCCCAATTTCTTATCCGGCCATTTCCTTTGCAGCTGACAGATAATCTTAGCCAAGGGGTATCTTGGTTCCAGCACCAAATCCTGGAGCTCCTCCGGCTTGGTGAAAAGATAAGGCCCCACGTGACCCCATCTCTTTGCCAAGCCCAGAACACCGTCGTAGCCTTGTCGTAATAGCTGGGATGCCTCTTCCTTTACCGCTTCGATCATCATTTCACCCCTTCCCCTGAATGTTCACCGCACAGACCTTAAGCTCGGGTATTTTGGCTTCCGGATCCAACTCATCGCTGGTGAGCACATTGGCGGCACATTCAGCGAAATGAAACGGTATGAAAACTACCCCAGGGGCAACTCTATCGGTAATGAAGACATCGATCTCGATATCCCCCCGTCTCGATTTTACCGTTACCCTCTCCCCAGGCTTCACCCCAAATCTCTGGGCATCCTCAGGATTGAGCTCCACAAATCCGGTGGAAACCTCGCTCTCTAAGGAGGGGATTCTCCGAGTCATAGTGCCGGTATGGTAATGAAACATTAACCTGCCTGTGGTTAACATAAGGGGGAATTCCTCGTCGGGCAATTCGGCAGGCTCTCTGAAATCGATGGCAAAAAGGCGTCCCTTTCCACGGGTGAATGTCTCTTGATGCAGAAATTTAGTCCCTGGATGGCCCTTTGTGGGGCAGGGCCAAGCGAGCACTTCCCCGCTATCCAATCGCTGATAGCTGATGCCGCTATAGATAGGGGTAAGGGTGGCGCTCTCCTCCATAATATCTTCGGCCGAGGCATAATCGAATCCTTTACCCCCGATATATTGGGCAAGCTGGCTGATGATCGCCCAGTCTGGCTTGCTGTCCCCCAGGGGATCGATGGCCTTCCTTACCCTCTGCACCCGCCTATCGGTGGCAGTAAAGGTTCCCTCTTTCTCAGCGAAGGAAGCAGCAGGTAGCACCACGTGAGCCAGTTGGGCGGTCTCAGAGAGGAAAATATCCTGAACCACTAGGAGATCCAGCTTCTCCAGCGCTTCTTGGGCATGCCTGGCGTTGGGCTCGCTAAGCAGAGGATTCTCCCCCACGATGTAGAGGGCCTTGATCTGCCCCCGATAGGCAGCCTCGAACATCTCGGTGAGGGTTAGCCCTGGAGAACTGCTCAGGGTAGTGTCCCAGGCTTTTTCGAACTTTGCCTTCATGGAAGGGTCATCCACCGCTTGGTAGCCAGGGAAGACGTTAGGAAGAGCGCCCATGTCGCATGCCCCCTGAACGTTGTTTTGCCCTCGTAGGGGGTTTACCCCGGTGGACTCTCGCCCCACATTACCGGTGAGCAAGGCCAGATTGGCGCAGGATCTCACGTTATCGGTGCCTGTGGTGTGTTGGGTAACGCCCATGCAATATATTATGGTGGCTCGCTCCGCCTCGCCATACATTCGGGCAGCCCTTTCTAACTCCTCTGAAGGGATGCCAGTAACCTGTTGCACCCTCTGGGGTGGATATTCCTCGATCTTCTTTTTGAAATCCTCAAACCCCTCGGTGCGTTGGGAGACGAATTGCTCATCTACTAGACCCTGGGCAAGGATTATATTCATCAAGCCATTTAGCAAACAGACATCGGTGCCGGGCTCAATTTGTAAATAGACATCGGCAAAATGGGCTAATGGTATGCGGCGCGGGTCAACCACGATTAGCTTGGCCCCATTATCTTTGGCCTTCAAAATCCTTGATGCCACCATGGGATGCTGTTCGCTGGTATTGCTGCCGATGACAAAGATGCAATCGGCACCTTCAATCTCGGTGGTGGAGTTGGTCATCGCTCCGCTGCCAAAGGCACTCATCAAACCCACCATCGTAGATGCGTGACAAAGCCGGGCACAGTGGTCAATATTGTTGGTGCCAATAACTGCTCGGGCGAACTTCATCAGAGCGAAGTTCTCTTCATTGGTGCATTTAGCCGATGATATGAAAGCTATAGCGTCGGGACCAAAATCCCTTTTGATTTGTGTCAGCTTTTGGCCAATAGCTTCTAAGGCCTCCTGCCAGCTTGCTGGCCTAAATTGCCCATTTTGTTTAATTAGAGGGGTTTTTAATCGATCCTGGTGTTGAATAAACCTATGGGCGTTTCTACCTTTGACACAAAGCCTGCCCTCGCTTATCTCGTCGGTTTTACAGGGTATTACGCCGGCTATCTCACCGTCCAAGACCTGGAGATAGACGTTACAGCCGCAGCCACAGAAAGGGCAGATAGTCAATACAAAGTCGCAATTCATACCCTTATCCCCCGCTGGCTAATAGGGCGTTCCTTTAGATGGTCAATAGTCTTCTTTTTCCACTGCTCATCCAGCCCAGGCACATAATCAAATATCCTCTCACCATCCATGCGAGCCAAGTGCATCATTGTCATTAGGGGGATACCCATGGGGCAGGTGGCTTCACAGGCACCACAACCGACACATATGTCAGCCAGATGGTATGCCCTTATCAGATGAAACAAGGGATAGTCAGGGGGTATCACGCCTGGGGCAACCCATTGGGGATCGTCCATTTCACACAGGTCACAAAGGCAGAGGGGGCAGGCATCTCGACAGCCGTAGCATTTAATGCATTTGCTCAGCTCTCGCTGCCAAAAATCGCCGCGCGCAGAGGCATCCATGCGGGCAATCTCGTGCATCAGTATCTCTTGAGGTGCCCTCTCCTGGGGTAGAATCTCCAGGAGCTTCTTTCGCTCAAAGGCGATGGTGGTGACCCCTTGAGTTTCTTTGTTTTCCTCGAGGCAAGCCTTGACACAATCTCCGCAGTGGATGCACTCCCTTTCATCTATCCTTATTCTATCGACCCAGAACTCCCCCTCAATTTTGGATAAGCCCAGCATTTCCTGGGGCAGTTCCATCTTGGTGCATTCCTCGCACCCGGTGCACTTATCCCAATCAACATAGCTGGCTTTTCTCCTTATGCTAACTCGGAAATTCCCTATCTCGCCTGAGACAGCCTCCACCTCGCTATAGGCCATGATCTTTATGTTGGGATGCTGGCCGCAATCAACCATCCAGGGGGTCTCGATACACTGCGGGCAATCGAGGGTGGGGAAGGTCTCTGAAAGCTGGATCATGTGCCCCCCGATGCTGGAGGTCCTCTCCACCAGGATTACCTCGTATCCACTATCAGCGATGTCCAGGGCAGCCCTAATTCCGGCTACTCCTCCCCCGATCACCAAAGCCCTTTTGGTGATGGGAACCTTGGATGTAATAGTTGGCAGGCTTATCCGCAGCCTCTCCACGGATCTAGTGATAACCTCGATAGCCTGCTCGGTAGCCTCCTCGATTCCATCCTGACCCCTGAGGTCGGCAATCTCCAGTTGGTGGGAGGCTAAGCCTACTGAGGCTAGGGCATCACGGAAGACCTCCCCGTGAAGGGAGGGGGAGCAGCTGGTGAGCACCACCCCATCGAGTTTTTCGCCTTTTACGGTGTTCTTAACTAGCGCCAGTCCGGGATCGGTGCACATATCTTGGTGAGGGGCGGCATAGACCACGCCTGGCTTTTCACTAATCGCCCCTAGCACCCGTTGGATGTCTATAGGCCTGAGGAGGCTGCAATGGCAGAGAAAAACCCCAATCCTTTCCACGATATCACCTTATTAGTCCCTTACTCTCTAGAAGAGGTCGAGGATCGACATAATTCAGGTCGAAGCGACATACCTCAGCGCCAAGTCCCAAAGAGAGGGCGAGAAGCTGGGTGAAATAAAGGATGGGCATCTCCCTGAATTCGCTATATCTATTGCTTATCTCCCTTTGCCTTTGACCGAGATTGAAATCGCACAAGGGGCAGCTAACAACCAGGGCCTCTGCCCCCCACCTCAGCGCTGAGCTTAATATATTCCAGGCACAATCGAGCACAAATTCCGGATTACCCACTATCTGGAAGGAGCCGCAGCATTCGGTGGCAAAGGGGAAATCTACCACCTCAGCACCCAGGCTTTGAAGCAATTGCTGCAATATGGTGGGCCTTTCCACCTGGTCTATTGCTACCTCTTGGGGGCGGAGCAGGGTGCAACCATAGTAGGGGGCCACCTTCAACCCTTGGAGGGGAACCACCACCTTCTCGGAGACACCTTCCCAGCCTATTTCATCCCTTAATATCTGCAAAAGATGGACTACCTCAACCTCCCCCTCATAGTCTGCCTCTTCCTCCATGAAACTATTGATGGTATTCCTCTTCTCCTGGTCGTTCTTTATCAGCAGGTTAGCCCTTTTCAGGGTGTTATAGCAAAAGGAACACAGGGTAAGCACCCTGCCATTTCCCTCTTCTTTCACTCGAATGAGATTGCGAAGTGGGGCCAGATGATGCACCAGGTCGTCATCCGCCAAAGAATATACTGTGCCACAGCAGTTCCACCGGGGGAGCTCCACTAGATTGATCCCCAAGGCGGTCATGGAGGCAATGGCGGAATCCTCCAGATTTTTTGACTTGGTCTTTAGTGTGCATCCCGGATAGTAACTTAGGTCCATCCTTTCCCCTCAGGCGGTGAGCTTCCTGAAACTACTGACCAAGGCTATCTGAGGAAGCTCGGCAATGGTTTCCGCCGCAATCCTTGATGGCTCCACATAATCGATATTCTTCCTTAAGGTGATAAGCCTTAAGGCCTCCATTATCCTTGATAGGTCCACCCCTCTGGGGCAGCGAACGGAGCAGGTGAGGCAGGAGGCACATAACCAGATGGTCTTTGATTTGGCGATGTCCTCCTCCAGCCCCAGTCGCACAAGGTGAATAATTTGATTGGGGAGGAGCTCCATGGCGAAGGACATAGGACAGCCTGCCGAGCATTTGCCACACTGGTAGCAAGAGGGCAGGGTCTGGCCGCTGATCTCCTCAACCTTCTTAACAAAATCGCTCTGCAGCCTTTTGGCCGAGATCTCAATTCTCATTTCTAAAGCACTGCCTCCTTGTACCGGGCGCTGTGGCATTGCAGGTTGACCGCTACCGGGAGGCTGGCGATGTGGGTGGGAAAGACTTCGGCATGTACCGCCAGGGCAGTGGTCCTTCCGCCAAAGCCCTCCGGTCCAATGCCCAAGCTATTAATTCGTTCCAGGATCTCCCTCTCCAGCTCCGCGATCTCAGGGTCGGCATTGGGCTCCCCCACTTTGCGCAGGGGCGCCTTCTTTGCCAGGATCATTGCTTTGTCTGCTGTGCCTCCAATTCCCACGCCGACGATGACTGGGGGGCAGGGGTTGCTTCCTGCCTCCTCCACAGCTTTAACTACGAAGTCGATGACGCCACGGCGACCCTCGGCGGGCTTGAGCATGGCGAGGCGATTCATATTCTCGCTGCCGCCGCCCTTGGGCATCACCGTAATGCGGAGATTATCTCCGGCCACCATTTCCATATGAATTATCGAGGGGGTGTTATCTTTAGTATTCACCCTTGCCGAAAAGGGCTGGCTCACTATGGACTTGCGAAGATAGCCTTGGCCATAGCCCTGGCGGACTCCCTCTTCCACAGCGGCATATAGGCCGCCGCCGGTGAAATGGACATCTTGCCCTACCTCGAGGAAAACCACCGTGGTGCCACAATCCTGACAAAGGGGGATTCTTTCGCTCTTTGCGATATTGGCGTTCTCCAGGATCTGCTCCAGGACCTGGCGTCCCAGGGGTGATTCCTCGCTCTCCCTTGCCCTCCTCAAGACATCTAGGACATCTTCGCCGAGGTCGAAATTCGCCTCCTGACAGAGGCGAGCCACCGTTTCCGTCACCTTTTTCGAACTGATCTCCCTCATATGTATCCTTTTGCCGCATCACTCCAGCTTCATCACCTCGATCAGCTCCCTCACTGCCTCCGCCGATCTCTTCAGCGCGGCATCCTCCTCAGGGGTGAGCTTTATCTCGATGATCTCCTCGATCCCCCTGGCCCCAAGCTTTACCGGGACGCCAACAAATACGCCCTCGATGCCATATTCGCCCTCCAGATAGGCGGCGCAGGGGAGGATCCTCTTCTTATCCAGGATTATCGAGTCCACCATCTGGGTAACCCCCGCTGAGGGGGCGTAGTAGGCGCTACCCGCCTTTAAAAGGCTGACGATCTCGCCACCGCCTTTTATGGTGCGGTTCACGATGCGCTCGATGGTCTCTTGGGGCAGGATATCGGTTATGGGGACGCCACCCACGGTGGTAAGTCTGGGGATAGGTACCATGGTATCGCCATGTCCCCCCAACACGCAGGCGGAGACGTCCTCCACCGAGACGTCCAGCTCCATGGCGAGGAAGGTTCTGAACCTGGTGGCATCGAGGATGCCAGACATACCGATGACGCGACTTCTTGGCAACTTGCTCACATGAAGCGCCAGTTGAGCCATCGCATCCAGGGGGTTGGTAACCATGATGATGATACAGTTGGGGGAATGCTTGATCACGCTCTCGGTGACCCCTTTTACGATCTCCACATTGGTGAGAAGCAGGTCATCGCGGCTCATCCCCGGCTTTCTTGGCACCCCTGAGGTGATGATGGCGATGTCGGAATCTTGTGTCTCCTCATAGTTATTGGTGCCGATGAGCCGGGAATCGGAGGCAACGACTGGTCCGCTTTGGAGCATGTCCAAGGCTTTGCCCTGAGGAATCCCCTCGATGATGTCCACCAGCACCACGTCGGCATACCCCTTCTCAGCGATCCGCTGAGCGCAAGAGGCGCCCACATTTCCTGCACCGACAACGGTAACTTTTCTTCGCATTTCCTTACTCCCTCAGTTTTTTGATTACCGCATCAGCCACCTGGGAGGTGCCCACCACTGTGGGGTCGTTGCGCTCGGGCTTCATATCGTAGGTAAGCGAGCTCCCCTCAGCGATAACCTGTGCTATGGAGTTCTCCACCCTATCGGCGGCCTCCTTCTCACCGAGGTGGCGCAGCATCAGCACCCCTGAGAGCATCATTGCCATGGGGTTCACCTTGTTTTGAGCGGTGTATTTAGGGGCGCTGCCGTGGGTCGGTTCGAAGACAGCGATGTTATCCCCTATGTTGGCTCCCGGGGCTAGCCCAAGGCCACCGATAAGACCGGCGCAGAGCTCAGAGACGATATCACCGTAGAGATTGGGGAGGACGAGGACGTCATGGCGCTGTGGGAACCTCACTAGCTGCATACAAAGGCTATCGACAATTATGGTTTCAAATTCAATATCGGGGTAATCTCTAGCGACCTCGGAGGCGGTGGAGAGAAAAAGCCCATCGGTATACTTCATGATATTTGCCTTATGAACCGCGGTCACCTTCCTCCGACCATTGGCTGTTGCATAGTCGAAGGCATACTTGACTATTCTTCTAGAGGCGCTCTGGGAGATCGCCTTGATGCTAAAGCTCGAATCCTCCTTGACCCTATCCCCGCTCTCCTCAGCGATGAAGCGGACAAGCCTTGCTGCCTCAGGTGTCTCCCTCCGATACTCGATCCCCATATAGAGGTCTTCGCTATTTTCCCGCACCACTACAATGTCCACATCCGGGTAAAGTGAAGGAGCTCCGGGATAGCTCTTGCAGGGGCGAAGGCAAACATAGAGGTCCAGCCCCTTTCTCAGCGCTACATTCACGCTTCGAAAGCCTGAGCCTACAGGGGTGGTTATCGGTCCTTTAAGGGCCACCCTGTTTCTCTTTATCGAGTCGAGGAGATAGTTGGGGAGAGGGGTGCCATACATATCTTGGGCCCGATCGCCAGCGAAGGCCAGCTCCCAGTGGAATTCAACCCCTGTGGCCTCAAGAACCCTTACCGCAGCCTCGGTGACCTCAGGACCGATGCCATCGCCGGGGATCAGGGTAATAGTATAGGCCAAGGCACTCCTTTCTAAGACCGGATCTCAAAGTCTCCATATTTCTTAATATAAGGGATAAGCCCACCCTCATCAAGGATCCTGAGCATCACATCGGGGAATTTCCCCAAGGGGAGTTCCGCTCCATTGGTAACATCCCTGACCCTGCCCCCCTCGAGGTCGACCTCCAGTTCATCCCCGTCGCCTATCCTATCGGTATCACATATGAGAAGAGGGAGGCCCACATTGATGGCATTTCTAAAGAATATCCTTGCCGCCGACTTTGCCAGAATGGCGCTCACCCCAGCCATCTTGATGATGACGGCGGCGTGCTCTCGACTTGAGCCCAGCCCAAAGTTTTTGCCGGCCACAATGAAATCGCCAGGCTTCACCTTGGAAGCGAAGCTGGGGTCGACATCCTCCATGAGATGCTTCGCCAGCTCAGGCAAATTGCTCCTCAGGTGGAACCACCTTCCCGGTGTGATGTCATCGGTGGAGATATTATCGCCGAACTTGAAGGCCCTTGCCCTAAGCATCTTAGCCAGCTTTCTCAGGTTCTATTTTTTCCCGGCCAGCCACTTATAGATCCAGGCTATGATAAACCCGCCGATAAACCCGTCTACAAAGCCCCAGCCTAGACCAATGAAGCTACCCACCAGTGTCGCCTCGTAGCCAACATAGACTGAGCCAATGACATCAACAAACTCCCTTCCCCAGTCGACGTAAGCGGCGACCAAACCAATCGAAAACAAATAGAGGCCACACGCTACGCCCAAAGCTACACCAAGAGCTACTGCGCTTCTCATTTTATTAAGCCTCCCTTCATTTAAAGCATCTCCCTAGGATCGATGATCTCCCCAGCGATAGCAGTGGCGGCGGCGGTAGCTGGGCTTCCCAGGTAGATGAAAGCCTCGGGATTTCCCATGCGCCCCCTGAAATTGCGGTTTGCCGTGGAGAGGCAGCGCTCCCCATCGCCGAGGACCCCCTGATGCACCCCCACGCAGGCGCCACAACCTGGGGGAAGAAGCACCGCCCCTGCCTCAAGGAAGGTTTGAATATATCCCAAAGCCATCGCCTGTACAAGCACCTCTCTGGAGGCTGGGGCGATGATCAACCTGGTGGCGGGATAGCGCCTTTTCCCTTTGAGGATTGCCGCAGCCACTGCCAAATCCTCAAGGCGACCGTTGGTGCAGGTGCCAATGAAAACCTGCTGGATCCTTTCGCCCTTTAGCTCTCTTGCCAAGGCGATTTTATCTACAGAGTGGGGCATGGAAACAGTGGGCTCTAAGCCTGCAACATTGATTTCGATGATTCGTTCGTAGTTAGCATCAGGGTCGGGGCCAATAGCACGAAACCTATCGCTGCGACGGCGAGATTCAAGATAGTGATAAGTGGTCTCATCGGAGGGGAAGAGCCCTGCTTTTGCCCCTGCCTCCACCGCCATATTAGCTAAGGTGAAACGCTCCGACATGCTCATCTTTTCCACGGTCTCTCCACAAAACTCCAGCGATCTATAGGTGGCGCCATCGGCACCGATGCTCCCGATAAGGTGAAGCATCAAATCTTTGGCATACACCCCCTTTTTGAAGCTGCCACTAACAACCACCCTAAAGCTCTCCGGCACTCTGAGCCAGGTCTTTCCCAGGGCGATGGCAATGGCGACATCGGTGGAGCCCATCCCTGTGGCGAAGGCACCCAATGCCCCTGCGGTGATGGTATGGGAGTCAGCGCCAACGATTACCTCGCCGGGGTTGGCATAGGATTCCACGATCAATTGGTGGCAAATGCCCTCCCCGATGTCGCAAAGCTGGGCACCACTCTTGGTGGCGAAGTCGCGCAAGATGAGGTGATCGTTGGAAAGCTCCCGAGATGGGCTAGGCGCAGCATGATCCAAGAAGAAGATCACCCTCTCTGGGTTTGCCACCCTATCAAGACCGCTCGCTGGAAGCTGCCTCAGTGCCAGGGGGCCGGTACCGTCTTGGACGAAGGCGAGGTCGACCTTGGCAATGACGATATCTCCAGCTTGTGCATCGACCCCCGAATTTTCGCTCAGTATCTTCTCAGCGAGGGTTTTCCCCATGGCTAGCCAATCACCGCTAACACATCATCCTTTGCCACCCGATCCCCTCGTTTGAATCTCAACTCCTTGACTGTTCCATCGATAGGGGTGGGGAGGGGAGACTCCATCTTCATTGCCTCCAGGATGACCACGGTGTCGCCCGCTTTGACCTGTTGCCCTACCTCCACCTCGTATCTGATGATCATGCCAGGCATCGGTGCTAGAATAGCCCCCTCCACAGCCACCGCCGGCGGCGTTTTCGTCTCCTCGGGAGCTACAGGTTCTGCCAGCCTTGGCGGTGCCACAGTGGCGGGAGGGTTGGCGGCTCTGGTCAGAATCCGTGTCCCGCCAGCCGGCTCCACCTCTACCTGGTAGTACTCATCCCCGACAAAGACATTGTAAACTCGAAGCCCTGGCCCCCTGGGGGGGACTGGCTTCTCCACCTTCTCCACAAGCTTGCCCGCTTTCGCCTTAGCAATGAGCTCATCCTCTCGCTTTATCTCCTCCATGGTCTTTGGAGCACGGGGAGGCTTCCAATCTGCTGGGATCTCCTTATCCAATCCATATTTGTATCTTAGGAAGCGCATCCCGGTGGTGGGATAGAGGGCGTAGGTTAACACATCTTTGTCATCTTTGGCGATATCCTTGGTCACCTCTCTAGCTTTTTCCAGCTCCGGCTCCAGCATATCTGCAGCGCGACAGGTGATCGGCTTCTCGCCTCGCTCGTAGCCTTTAAGAACCATCTTCTGGATCTTAGGGTCAATGGGAGCTGGTGTCTTGCCATATAGGCCCCAACAGTAGTCCTTCACCTCTTTAGAGATAAACTTGTAAGGCCCGAGTAGGGTGTTCTGCACCGCTTGAACCCCCACAATCTGGCTTGTAGGAGTAACCAGAGGAGGATAACCGAGCTCCGCTCGAGTTTTGGCCGTCATTGCCCGGCATTCATCCAACTTATCGAGCGCATCAGCCTCCTTTAGCTGGGCCACCAGATTGGTGGTCATCCCGCCCGGGATCTGATGGACGAGCACACCAGTGTCGATGACCGACATCCGTGAGGTGTCCAGGAAATCCCTGTACTTGGGGGCTATCTGCTCAAGCATCTGGCCACACTTGAATAGTTGTTCGATATCAAGCCCGGTATCCCTATCGGTTCCATAAAGAGCCACCACTATGGGCTCGATCGGCGGTTGTGAGGATCTTAAGGCAAAGACGGATAGGGCAGTATCGATGATATCAACCCCAGCCTCAATGGCCTTTAATACAGACATGGAAGCCTGCCCGCTAGTGTAGTGGGTATGGAGCTCGACAGGGACATCTAAGACCTCCTTTAGGGCTTTGATTAGCTCATAGGCATCATAGGGGGATATCAGCCCTGCCTGGTCCTTAATGCAGATGCTATCAGCACCCAAATCCCGCAGCATGAGGGCCTTCTCGACATAAAAGTCAAGGTCATAGACTGGTCCACCCATCCTGGGCTGGGTAAGGGAATAACATATAGCCCCTTGGTAGTGCTTTCCGGCCTTCTTGATTGCCTTAGCGGCGCGTTCGTGATTGCGCTCGTCATTGACGGCATCAAAGACGCGGAAGATATCAATCCCCGCTTCGGCAGCATTCTCAACGAAGCAATCGACCAGATCATCAGGGTGGTTTCGATAGGCAACCAGGTTCTGCCCTCTGAGAAGCATCTGAAGCGGGGTATCGGGCATGAGCTTTTTCAGTATCCGAGGCCTATCCCAAGGGTCCTCACCCAAAAAGCGGTGTGGGACATCAAAGGTTGCCCCTCCCCAGACCTCCATGGAATAGAAGCCACACTTATTCATCTCCTCAGCTATCCATTCCATATCCTCTGTTCGCATCCTGGTGGCTAGACTGGACTGGTGTCCATCTCGAAAAGTGGTATCACACACCTTAACCGGGTTTGCTGCTTTTGGCCTATTCTTCACTTTTTCACTGGTCAAATCGCTTGCCTTATATGGGCCCTTTCTTATGCCCGTCATGGCTTTCACCCCCAAGAACTTTTATCTGAAGACAACCCTTTTTGCCCTCTGTGCTCATGCTACTACCCCTTCTTCGCTGAGCCTGCACCTCTTCCCACTCTTAACTGCCACAACATGCGCATGCTCATTATTTCATTCAGTCCCTGATATCTCCAAGGGCTCAGCCCGGGGCGAGGCGGTGGCAACGGCATGGCCGCCAAGGCTATCGCCTCTTCCTCCCCTAGCTGATCAATGGCAGCCATGATGGCCGCCATGACCCCCTCTTTACTGCTCATCCTCCTCCTTTAAAGCGGGATGTTACCATGCTTCTTGGGGGGAAGGGTATCCCGCTTGTTTTGGAGCATTTCCAGGGCCTTGATCAGCCTGGGACGTGTCTCCCTGGGATCGATTACATCATCGATGTAGCCCAAGGAAGCTGCCACATAGGGATTGGCGAATTTCTCCACATACTCAGCAATAAGCTGGTTACGGGTCTCATCGGGGTTCTCCGACTTGGCGATGGTATCCCTATGGATGATGTTAACCGCACCCTCCGGTCCCATAACAGCGATCTCGGCGGTGGGCCAGGCATAGTTGATATCGCCACGCAGGTGCTTGCTGCTCATCACTATATAGGCACCGCCGTAGGCTTTGCGGGTGATCACGGTAACCTTGGGCACGGTGGCCTCGGCGTAGGCATAGATCAGCTTGGCACCATGCTTGATGATGCCGCCATATTCCTGATCGACGCCAGGCATAAATCCTGGCACATCACATAAGGTGATTATGGGGATGTTGAAGCAATCGAGGAAGCGAACAAACCTTGCCCCTTTCATCGATGCGTCAATATCGATGACCCCTGCCGATGCCGAGGGCTGCTGGGCCACGATGCCTACGGAGCGCCCGTTGAGCCTGGCGAAGCCCACGATGATGTTGGGGGCATAGTTCTCATGCACCTCCAAGAATTCGCCGTTATCCATCACCCTCCAGATCACCTCCTTCATGTTGTAGGCTTTGGTGGAGTCCTCGGGAATGATGTAGAGAAGCTCCTCATCCATTCTGTTGGGATCATCGCTGACCTCTGCCAAAGGGGGCTCCTCCATATTGTTCAGGGGCAGGTAGCTGACCAGGCGGCGCACCTTATTCAGGCAGTCCTCATCGTTCTCGGCGACGAAGTGGCAAACCCCGCTGCTGGTGGCATGGCTCATCGCCCCGCCTAGCTGTTCATGGGTCACATCCTCGCCGGTTACCGCCTTGATCACATCGGGACCGGTGATATACATCTGCCCCGTTCCTTTTACCATGAAGACGAAGTCGGTGATGCCCGGGGAGTAGACCGCACCTCCAGCGCTGGGACCCATAATTACTGAGATCTGAGGAATCACTCCTGAGTAGATTGTATTACGCAGGAAGATATCGCCATATCCGGCGAGGCTCTGCACCCCCTCCTGGATCCTGGCCCCGCCAGAGTCGTTTATGGCGATGAGCGGTGTCCCGTTCTTCGCCGCCAGATCCATTGCTTTGCATATCTTGTTGGCACAAACCCTTGATAGCGAGCCACCGAGGATGGTGAAATCCTGAGCGAAGAGGTAGACAGGCCTGCCATCGATCTTGCCATATCCTGTAACCACGGCATCTCCTAAGAATTTCTTATCGGCAAGCTCAAAATCTGTCTCCCGGTGGGTGACGAAGGGATCAAGCTCCTCGAAGGTTCCCTCATCTGTGAGGAGGGCGATGCGCTCCCTGGCGGTAAGCTTGCCCTTCTCATGCTGCGCCTCGATGCGCTTATCGCCACCCCCTAGCTTTGACTCAGCTCTCAGTTTAGCCAGCTTGTCTATCCTATCTTCGATTGCCATTTTTCCCCTCCGCAACTAGCCGGTCTTTGCTTGTGATGGTAATTACATATCTATTGTATAACGTTTGGCCCCAAAACGCAAGAAAGGCTATCTACCTATCCCTTTCTCTCTTTGGGCAATGGACTCTGCGACCATCAGCAGCTTTCTTGCCCTATTTGCTTGGGGTATATCGATCATCTTGCCCTCCAGGGAGGTTGAGGCGAAGCCCTGGGCCTCGGCAGCCCCGAAGGCCTCGACCACCCTCCTGGCATGGGCTACCTCCTCCGCTGAGGGGCGGAAGACTTGATTCACCGGGTCTATCTGGCTGGGGTGAATCACGAACTTACCCTCAAAGCCAAGACTTCGAGCAAGCCTTGCCTCCCTGATCAGCCCCTCCTCATTCCTGAAGTCGTTATAGGGGGTGTCTATGGCGATAACATCGGCAGCCTTGGCGGCGATGACCACCATGACCCTGGGGTGAAGGAGTTCCGATCCCTCCTCGGTGCGCTCCATCCCCGTATCCAGGGTGAAATCCTCAGCGCCGAAGGCAATGCCCACAACCCGAGGGGAGGCTGAGGCGATCTCGAAGGCATTGAGCAGTCCCTTGGCGGTCTCCACCCAGGGGATCAGCTTAACATGACCCTGCCTCATCCCCCTATCCCTCTCCAACCTCTCGATGATGGCCTCCACCTTTCTTATCTCGTCCCCCGAGCTGGGCTTGGGTTGGCTGATGCCATCGCTGCCATCGCTGATCACCGCCTCAAGATCCTGCTGGGCATAGCCGCTGGCTAGAGAATTGATGCGCACAAAGACCCTCCGCCCCTTAAGAGCCAGACCGGCAATGGAATCCCTCACCAGGGCTCTGGCGTTGGCCTTCTCTGCCGCGGGTACCGAGTCCTCGAGGTCGAGAACGAGCACATCGGCGGGAAGGGTTTGCGCCTTTTCGATCATGTTTTGCCGATTGCCGGGGACAACTAATAGTGTTCTCAGTGGCTCCACTTCCCCCTCCCTCTCAAGCTAGTATGGTGTTTCTGGCTAATAGTTGTCAAGTATTCTCAAAGCCATAGGCTTATGCTAGAATCTAACGAGAGGGTCAATGAGCACCGATCTTGGCGTTACCAGATGCGGAAGCAAGGAGTTCAGATGGGGGGAGCGGACCTACATTATGGGGGTCTTGAATCTCACCCCTGATTCCTTCTCCGGAGATGGGCTGGGGGGCGATGTTGAGGCTGCGCTGGCTCAGGCAAAACGCCTCGTTGCCGAGGGCGCCGACATCCTCGATGTCGGCGGTGAGTCCACCCGCCCTGATTCAGCACCAATAGCGGCGGATGAGGAGCTGGGGAGGGTGATCCCGGTGATTGAGAAGCTAGTGAGGGAGGTTAGCGTACCGATAAGCATCGACACCTATAAGTCGGAGGTGGCGCGCCGCGCCCTTGAGGCCGGGGCGAAGATGATTAACGACGTCTGGGGTCTGAGGCGCGACCCTAAGCTTGCCCAGGTCGCTGCCGAGGAAGGGGTTCCCCTTATTATCGTGGCAAATCAGCGGGAGACCACTTATCAGGAGATCATACCCGAAGTCATAGATTGCTTGAGGAAGGGCATGAAGCTGGCGCTGGATAGCGGGGTGGCTTGGGAGAATATCATCATCGACCCGGGCATCGGCTTTGGCAAGACGCTGGAGGAGAATCTGGAGATCATCCGCCGTTTGGGCGAGCTCAAGGCGTTGGGCAGGCCTATTCTCTTGGGCACATCGCGTAAATCGATGATCGGGGTGGTGTTGGACCTGCCCGCGGATCAGCGTTTGGAAGGCACGGCAGCTACTGTGGCCTTGGGCATCGCCAACGGGGCCGATATGGTGCGGGTGCATGACGTTCTGCAGATGGTGCGCGTCTCAAGGATGACCGATGCCATTGTGAGGGGACCCTAGCATGGAGGTGAGGCATCATCTGCCACCTGGGCCGGTGACCGTCTTTCTCGCCCTGGGGTCAAATTTGGGGGATCGCAAGGCAAATTTGGAGAAGGCGCTTCAGCTCCTCGGTGAGAGGCTGGCTTTGGAGCGCCTTTCCTCCCTTTATGAGAGCGAGCCTGTGGGCCTCGAGGAGCAGCCCCTCTTTCTCAATGCCGTCTGCCGCGTCAAGACCGATGTAGGTCCCTTCCAGTTGCTTTCCCTGCTGAAGGGGGTGGAGGTAGCCCTGGGAAGGGCGCCCAGCTTCGCCAATGCCCCTCGCCTCATCGATGTGGACATCCTTTTCTATGGCAACCTGGCTATAGAGACAGATCGTCTGGTCATCCCCCATCCTCGATTGGAGGAGCGGGCCTTTGTGCTTATCCCCCTCGCCGAGATCGCCCCCGACCTCATCCACCCGGTAAGCGGGGAGAGCATTGGGGATTTGGCGGTCAGAGTTCAGGGGCGAGAAGCGGTGAGAAAGATCGGTGAACTGAGGGCTTAGCACCTGGTGCTCCCGTATCGCTCGATTTTGGTTGACACACTAATTCCGACTCCTTCTCTGAAACCAAGTAGTCATTTTTTAACGACTTGCGGTTTAGTCTCAGAGCTAAGTCCTCCAGCTTCCAGTTTCACTACTCCATATACATTTGAAGCAATTTTACCTTCGTACCACTGTTTGAAATAGTCGGGAACAGCATATACCCTGAAGGTAAGCGAGTATTTACCATCTCGTAATTGGGATAATGGGAGATTGGTCAACCCTGGTAACTCTGGGGGTGGTTCAACTGGCGTGTATTCATTCCCTTCGCATGAATGCTCATTACTTATTAACTTTACAGTAATACTATCTATCTTGGATCTGGAATTTCTCTCTCGGACTTTAATCATTAACTCCACATATATGTCCAGAAACACTGAAAACCAAGAGCATCTTGGTCTGTCCATGTACTCCAGTTTGACTGGCCATGTCTTTTTATGCTTCCACCACATGATAGCTATCGCCCTCCCTAGCCAGAATAAGGGACTTCCTATTTGTTTTAATCCACCTATTAACTCTGCCAGGATGATTATTACTGCTATCGATAGCCATATCCAATTTCCCATGATACCCTCCTACCCTTTTGGGTGTAGGGTATCCTTCCCTTAAATTAATGTCAACCATAATCGAGTGGCACCGGTGCTCCGCTCAGGTTGACAATCCAGCGAAGTCTGTATATGCTACCCGTGCAGAGGTTCCATTTCCAGCCTTTTGCAACTATATTCAACAGTGCCTGGATAGGGGGAGATACGGAGGTGTCGCTATGCCGTTCTGTCCCAAATGCGGTCAGGAGGTCGCTGAGCGTGACAAATTCTGCGGAGCATGTGGGGCCAAGTTAGCGACCGAGACGACTCCTAGCAGAAGTCAAGTTGAAAGTGCATATCAATTGACTGAGCAAAGGAAGGCACCTATTTCCGAAGAATCTAAAGAAGTAGTGTTCTACTCGGATGACCGTGGTGTGCGGGTTACCAACACGAGACTAATCATTATGAGGCGGCAGGGGTCCACAACTTACGCTATGGTAAATATCACATCTGTCTCAGATGAAAAGATTGATCCCAACCGTTGGGCGGGCATTGTACTCGCCATATTGGGAATGCTCATATTGGTTGGCGGCTATTTCTTGGGTAGTGACATTGCACTGGTCTCTGGAGGAGTTGTTCTTGGCCTTGGCATCTTGCTAGCTGCCATTGTCAGGCCGACCTATAAACTGAGGGTTGACAGCGCATCGGGAAAGGACTATGCACTTAGTTCGAAGGATAGGCAGTACATTCAGGGTATAGTGACTGCCATGAACGAGGCAATGATCAAGCGAGGGTGGTAGGCTTGTGGTAGGCTTTAGGATACTTTTTGAGTTCACCAAGCGCTCTACCCCAGGCTCGTCCCGGTCATAGACTCTAAAAGCAATCTCAATCAATGCTCAGGCCTTTGCTAGTTGTCATTTCTCTTGCCAACCTTGCGTTATAATTGGCAAGGACAGGGAAGGAGGATGTTGTGTTCGAGGTATCAGTGCAGGAGCACTTCGACGCGGCACACTACCTGAGGGGCTACCGGGGGAAGTGCGAGAACCTCCATGGTCATCGCTTTCAGGTGATGGTCACCATAAGGGCTCCTGGGGTTGACGAAATCGGGCTGGCCTATGACTTTGTGGAACTCAAGAGGCACCTCAGGGGGATATTGGAGCAATTCGACCACACCTGCCTCAACGAAACGCCGCCCTTCGATAGGATCAACCCCTCCTCAGAGAACATCGCCGCCACAATCTATGAGAGACTCCAGGAGAGGCTGGCGGGGATATCCATCTCAAGCGTCCAGGTATGCGAATCCCCTGAGTCCTGTGTCACCTATTTGCCCTGGGAAAGTGGCTAGTCTTTGGGACTAGGGGTGCTTTCCTCGGTGAGCTCAGGCTTTGGGGCCTCGATCTCGGTTACCGCCATCGTCCATCCGATCCAAAACCCCAGCGCCAACACCCCTAGAAAGCCGATGATTACTGGGATAGCGATGGCCCAGTAGTTCTGGAGGGCGATCCCCCAGATGAAAGCAATACCCACCAAGATCGTTCCTAAGCAGATCAGGCCACCAACTATTCGAGACCTCTGCATAGCTTTATGCCTCCTGTGTTTTAGGTGTGAAGCTCCGGTGGTAGTAGATTGGGGATGGTATCCTCGATGGGATAGCTTACTGAGCATTTACTACAGTAGAGAGAACCCTTGACGACTTCCTTCTCATCCTCCTCTTCAATGCCAAGCTCGAGAGAGCCCTTGCAAAGCGGGCAAGCGAGGATTTCCATGAGATCCTTTTTCATTACTCCCCCTTATCGGAAGGGCTTAGCCCCAATAGAATTCTACTTCAATAAGCCCTGCTTCGTCAACATGGGCCATCCTTTGCCTTGACACCGCTCTTCTTTTGTGATTAGAATGCCAGAGATAGTGGGCTCAAAGAAGGAATAATATGAAAAGGACGAGGATCTGCGATCTGCTGGGCATAGAGTACCCTATAATCCAGGGGGGGATGACGTGGATTGCCAATGCTGAGCTCGCCGCCGCCGTCTCCAACGCGGGGGCGCTGGGCCTTGTAAGCCCCAATGCGGGGATGAAGCTCGAGGGCAACGTGGTGGAGCATCTAAAAGGCGAGATAAGAAAGGCGAAAAGCCTCACCGATAAGCCCTTTGGGGTGAACCTACCCGTACGGATTCCAGACATGAAGGAGTTGATCGATGTAATAATTGAAGAGGGGATCAAGGTGGTGACCACCTCGGCGGGCGATCCCGCCCTTTATACCTCCCTCCTGAAGGAGGGAGGGGGCAAGGTTCTTCATGTGGTGGCCTCGGTAAGCCATGCCAAGGGCGCTGAGAGGAGCGGTGTGGATGCCGTTATCGCTGAGGGATATGAGGCTGGCGGTCACAATGGCTTTGACGAGCTGACCACTATGGTCCTCGTTCCCCAGGTGGTGGACGCTGTGGATATCCCTGTGGTGGCCGCAGGGGGCATCGCCGATGCCCGGGGATTTGCCGCTGCCCTGGCCTTGGGGGCGGAGGGGGTTCAGATGGGTACCCGATTTGTGGCTAGCTATGAGTGTCTTGCCCACCCCAACTTGAAGGAAGCGATAGTGAAGGCCACCGACACGGGAACGGTTATCACGGGGAGGAAGCTCGGTCTGGCCAGGGTGCTGAAGGGCGAGTTTACCTCAAAGCTTGTGGAGGTGGAGAGCGCGGGGGCATCCCCCGAGGAGCTTCTGGTTTTCATCGGCATCGGTAGGTCCCGAAGAGGGGAGCTCGATGGGGACATAATCGATGGTGAGGCATATTGCGGTGCCGTCGCTGGGATGATCAAGGAGATTATAGGCGCCGCCGATGTGGTAAAGAGCCTGGTGGAGGGTTACTCAGCGGTGGTGGCTAGGTTGCAGTAGATCGCTAATTTAGAGGGAGGAATAGAGTGAAAAAGACCAGGATTTGCCAGCTTCTAGGTATCGAGTATCCAATAATCCAGGGTGGAATGACCCTGATTGCCAATGCTGAGCTTGCTGCGGCGGTTTCCAATGCGGGAGGGCTGGGCATAATCAACCCCAGTGCTGGGGAGCCGGTTGCAGCGAAGATCCCCGATAATCTCAGAAACCAGATTAGAAAGGCGAAAAGGCTCACCGATAAGCCCTTTGGGGTGAATTTCTCTATACAGCTCATCGGTGAGGATAGGACCCTGATCGACATCGCTATCGAGGAGGGGGTTGGGGTGGTCACCGTGGGGGCGGGAAGCCCGGCCCTTCATACCAAGTACTTTAAGGAGCATGGGGTAAAAGTTCTCCATGTGTTGGCCTCGGTAAGACACGCCAAGAGGGCGGAGGCGGAGGGGGTGGATGCCGTTGTCGCCGAGGGATATGAGTCTGGCGGACTCAATAGCCCCGACGAGCTCACCACCTTTGTGCTCGTTCCCCAGGTGGTGGACGCAGTGAGTATACCGGTGGTTGCCGCGGGAGGGATCGCCGATGCCCGGGGATTTGCCGCTGCCCTCGCCTTGGGGGCTGAAGGTGTTCAGATGGGCACCCGCTTTGTTGCCACCATTGAATGCATCGCCAACCAAACCTACAAAGACGCCGTCGTGGCGGCCACGGACACAGGCACTGTGATCATGGGAAGGAGGCTGATTCCCACAAGGGCCTTGAAAAACGAGCTCACGAAGCAGGTCCTGGAGAAGGAGGGCGCCGGTGCCTCCCCCCAGGATCTACTGTCTGTTCTTGCCTCAGGACTGACTGAAGCAGCCTTGCTGCGGGGCGACGTGGTTCATGGTCAGGCACTTTGCGGTGCCGTCGCTGGGATGATAAATGAGATCGTGAGCGCCGGGGATGTGGTGAAAAGCCTGGTGGAGGGCTATGACAAGATAGTGGCTGGATTACAGGCTTAGCGCTTCAGGAGCGCCGTAGACTTAGAGTCCCTGTCACAGCGCTGTGGCAGGGACTTTTTGGCTCTTGGCCTTAACTTGGGGCGGGTTCTGAAGCGGCAGCTCTTGCCCTCTTGTATTCCAGGATGATGACCGCGCCAAATACTAACAGGGGAAGCAAGGAGAAGTAGCTGGCGAGGCTGCGCCAGGAGAAGAATACAGGGACCATCGCCAGGAGCAACGCTGTTTGGGGGGCTTGGCGGCAGCGGAGATAATACCAGGCCAAAGCGCCGGTTAGCACTGCCCCCATCAACAGGGAATAGAGTAGTGGTGAGCTTGGGCTGGTGCTCAGGGCGGCGAAGGAGACGATGCCAGCCCCTTGGGGGAAAAGGGGGTCGAGAATAGGAGCGAACACTGCGGCAAACCAGGCCTGGGGATCGTCGACGATGAAAGCGATATTGGCGGCGACAAAGACGCCGCCTATTACTGCCGCGGACTGAAGAGAACGCCTCCATCCGCTTTCGTGAAGGAGGAGCACTAGATAAAAGGGGATGAACATCCAGGCTGTTTGTTTGCTGATGGCAGCAAGCCCGATGAAGATGGCTGAGGCCCAGGGACGCCGTCGCAGCGTCCAGCCCAATAAAAGGAAGAGGATATAGAGGGGGTCCATGGTGCCTCCGAGGATGGCAGTCCAGACGATAATACCGACAATGGCGCCGGTAATGGCCAAGGGGCGCAGACTGGGTGGTGCTTGCCAGGCGATCACCCCCATCATGATCAGGGTGCAGAGAAGGTAAAACCATCTAAGATCGAGACCCAAGGCGACGAAAGGCACCTGGAAAATGAAGGAGCCAGCGGGATAGGTGATCTTCGATTCAAACTCCAGGGGTGGAACCTCAGGGTTAGCCCTGGCTTTTGCTAGCGCCTCCTCGACCTGGGCCTCCGTAGGGTAGGGGTAGACCTCGGCGAAATCCCCCTGCCTTAAGGCGGTGGGATCTACTGTGGGGAATTGTTCCATGGCGAGGATGATATTGGAATGGGTGTAGGGGTTCTCCCCGTCGAGGAGGGTCTGGGAACCTTGATAGGTCAGGGCGATGCGGTCGTTGGTAGTAAAGGGGTTCTGCCACCTACCAAAGAGCAATGCCTCTTCACTACCTGAGAGGAGGGGGGCTATTATTATCGCCTCCCCGATGATGGCGATGACCAGTACCACCACAATCACCTTTGCCCCGGTGAGCAGCTTCTGCCTCCAGGGCTCCAGTCTCTGGTCGAGAACCGGTTTGGCCATGGCGAAGATGATAACGAAGAGGGCGAGGAAAAAGACTACGGAACAGAGGGCGACACCTATGTTCCTAGCCGATTCAAAGCCCATGAAGATGCCGGCAAAGATTGCGGCGAGGCACTGGACTGCGATGGCGAAAAAGAAGAGGGTCAACCGTGGCGGCGTAGTTGGAGGGAATAATCTTTGAATTAGGCCTCGGGGGGAGAACCGGTGACTCGTCTTAGATTCCACTTTCTCCTGCCATATGCCTCTACTGCTCAGCCTTACTTTCTTGAATAAGCCTCTCTGCATACTCCAGGAGCACCTTTGGGTCCAGGGAGGTCTTTTTCGAGCCCAGATAGACCTTCAAAGCATCCAGAGGTGCCACCCCTTCGCCAGACCAGCCCGGCATCCTGGGGCGGCGCTCTCGCTCCACTTCCCTGGCGATGGCGGCGATGAAGTGAGCATCCTTGAGTGCCTTGCGAATCTCTACCTCCTGAAGCAGCCCTTCAAGTCGCTCTGGGATTGTTACCTGAACACGCACTATGGCATCCTTGACCTTTGCCTCTTGTCGGGAGATGGCGCGCAGCACCGCTTGGGTGGGGTCGGGCTCCTGGGAACCGACATTGACCTTGACGGTGAGGAAGGGGCGTGCCTTCACCGGGTGGATCTCATAGGATACCTGCCCCCTTTGCCCTATTTCCACAACGAAGAATCCCTTTTCATCCTCCTCTTCGCTGAAGTCGATGCGCTCGAGGCTTCCGGGGTAGACCACGGGGGGATTCTGGGAAAGGACCTGCGGTCTATGGATATGACCCAGGGCAACGTAGTCAAAGGCGGGGTTGGCGACAACGCTGCGAAGGAGCACGTAATCGCGGCCCATCATCATGCTCCTCTCCGAGCCAGTCTGGGCACCGTAGACGAGAACATGGGCGGCGAGGATGGCTGGCAGGCTGGGGTCCAGAGCCTCGACCTCAGAAGCGAGGCGCTCGGTCAGTATCTCCTCCAGCATCTCATTGACCTCATCGAAGGTAAGGTTCTTCGTCTCCTCCCTGCTCAGTAGGGCGCTTCTCCTTGCCCAGGGCAGGGCGACAATTTGAAGTTTGCCCCTTTCGGTGTCGATCCTGTAGGTGCCGGGGCGATTGGCCACGATGACATTTTTTATTGCCAGGGTATCGAAGATCTCCATGGTGGTCGCTCTGCCGATGGCGCTAGGGAGGTCGTGGTTGCCGATGAGGAGGAAAACGGGGATTCCGCCCGATGCCAGTCTCCAGATGCGCCTGGCGAACTCCCGCTGGTGGGTCTGAGAGGGTTCGCGGCTTCTGTAGGCATCGCCGCAGAAGAGAACGAGGTCTATGGAGTTATTCAGGGCGTATTCCACCACCTCATCGAAGGCCGATAGGAAGTCGCCGAGGCGAGTTGAAAGCCCGGTCTCCGGGTCGATTCTCCCGTAGTTCTCCACCCCCAGGTGCAGGTCTGCAAAATGAAGGATTCTCATTGTCTCAAGTGAAGAGAGCTATTATAGAAATTAGCTTCGACCGATAGCTCGCAAAAACTCATCCTCGTCAATTTTGAGCTGCTTTAGAGTGTCGGAGAGCAAGTAGGGGCTGATGGTTTTGGCAGGATGGATAGGTATAGGAGCGCGGCGACAGTCCTGATGATGAAATATTGCGTGACCACCTTTTTGCCGCATCTTCTCGAACCCCAGCGCCTGAAGCCCTCTGGCCACTTCCCGGGCTTTGAGCGGAGGTAGTTTTGTCATACCGCAATAGTAACCTGGCTCGTGCCAATTTCCTGTGGGATTTCCTCGCCGCGCTCTTTGCGGCATTCGAGGCAGAGTTCCAGCACCTCTTTGATATTAGCCAGGCATTCTTCATAAGTCTCGCCCTGGGCATGGGCTTCAGGAATCAGAGGGCAGCTAGCTATATAGAATCCGTCAGGTGCCTTCCTGATGATGACAGTGTACTCCATCCCTTACCTCCACAAGCGCAATTATAGCACAGTTGCAGCAAAGCTGCCCAGAGCGATAATTCTCCACCCCCAGGTGCAGGTCAGGCAAAATGAAGGATTCTCATTGTTTCAAGAGAGCCTCAGCGATTGGGTAGTCTCGCGGTCCTTGCCAAGGGGACGTTCTGAATTTCTACGGGCTTGGCTTGTTGTTGGAGTTCACGGGAAAGACATGTCACTCCCATGTTGAGGCTCAAATCTATTCTCAATCCCCCCTATTTCCGATTGAGACCCTATCATATAGCCTGCCAAAAGCCTGCACAAACCATTCCTTCCTCAGGGAAATAACGATGCCCGTTATGTCGCAGACCACGTCCCCTAGCTGGTCTGCCACGTGAATTAGCCTCGTTGGCCACATTCCAGGGCGTATTAACTCCCAGATTTCCTCCTGGATTGCATTTACCGCGCAAAATGCAAAGGCAAGGGTTGACGGCGTAACATATTTTCTGCCCCATCGTGGCAACTTGCTCCTAATCTTGTCGATGAAAGGGTAAGCCCGATCAGCTCTCTCAATGAGTTCTCGCATGAAGAAGCCGAGCATGGTATGGGTAACTATAGTAAAGCCGGAGGTATTATATTTTACCGGGCCCAGTATTATGGTGCCGGCAAAATGCAGGGATATTGCCCCTGTAAGCCACACCATAAACACCTTGTTCTCCCTGAACAGACTCCCTGTTATCGAAGCAACGGCTAAAAGTGGGGCTAGTGATCGCCTTTGCGCCACCAGGTAACATATTCCTGAGACCGCCAAGCAAAAGAGGAAGAAGAAAACCAGTAGCATTTAATTATGACTCCGCTCATAGAGATTCTCTTCCCTACCCCCCAAACCCCAACCGCTAGCTGCCGCCGCGGGGCAGCGCCACCGCTGCCCAAGATTATTTGTCCTCACCTTTCACCAGCCCTCGTACGTACGCTATTTGTCCCACGTGCTGATCTATTTCGCAGAGCAGAAGGCTTATCAAGTTGCCGATGCTGACGTCGCCGAAGATGCGAGATTTCACTATCTCATCGAATCTGGCAGGGTCGAGGTTGCGCACATAGTCCAGAGTTCGGGCTCGCACTGCCTCCCCATAGGCAAGGAGGTCACGGAGCTGGACGGAAGGGAAGCTGTCCACCTGCTCCGCGGTATAGTCGAAGCCGGTGATCCTGGGATCATCAGGCAGGTTCAGCTTCTCATGCCACCTCTCCGACTCCCACACCTGAGGCGTGCGCTGGAACATAAACTGGAAAAACCAGTCCTCCACTCGAAGGATATGCCAGAGAATGAAGGCGATGTGGTTGGCTCCGGGCTGCGGCTGCCACATCAACTCATCCTGACTCAGGCCGTCCACTGCCTGCGTGAGGGCTGTCTGCGCCTCGTTCAGGGCCTCCAGCGCAAAATCCTTTACCTCCATTTTCATCCTCCTGTTTCCATATTTGCCTTGGCTGAAATAGCGATCCTTCCTCTGGTGGGACCTGGAATTGCACCTTCTAGTTTGAAAACCCCAGCCAGTAGCTGCCGCCGGGGGGCAGGAGATCGAGGGGCTCGCCCGAAAGCTTAGCTTCAAGTGTGCGCTTGATCTCCGCCAGCGGCACCCGGATCTGCTTCATGCTGTCGCGCTCGCGGATGGTTACCTGGTTGTCCTCCAGCGACTGAAAATCTATGGTGATGCAGAAGGGGGTGCCGATCTCATCCTGCCTCCGATACCTCCTGCCGATGCTCTGGGCGTCGTCGTATTGTGCCATGAATCCCTTGCGCAAATCGGCATAGACATCTTTCGCCATAGGGATCAGGGTCTCGTTTCGGCTCAGGGGGAGCACGGCCACCTTTATCGGGGCCAGGTCTGGATGAAGGTGCAAGAGAACCCGCAGACCTTCCTTATCTA
>Ga0209979_1001298_pt1 | contig 27994 bp, 14 predicted proteins | sample AnhtaG_FD_183114 | JGI IMG/M metagenome (GOLD analysis project Ga0209979, IMG submission 183114) | Deep subsurface microbial communities from Anholt, Denmark to uncover new lineages of life (NeLLi) - Anholt_01485 metaG (SPAdes) (version 2) | ecosystem: Environmental > Aquatic > Marine > Oceanic...
GTTGAGATTTCTGCTCCCAGTTTTGTCCTGAAAAATTTCCTGAGGCAGTGGATATGTAATCTCCTTCTCCCGGTTGTTTTATCTTTTTCTGGGAACCCTGCTTTGTCACAGATTCTATCCCACATAACCCGAGCAGTTGAATAACCAAAAGGAAACAGTCGAGGATCATCCAATGACTTCATATGCTTCTTGTTTTCATATCCTTTAAAGTTTGTTTTACCACATGCTCCTCGAAGATAATTATCCCTTACCCTAACCCACTCATTGACGGCTTCTTTTGCTTCATCGCTGATGAAAGTAATCCTCTGATCACCATTCTTTGCAATTTCACCACGAATTGTAATTTTTACAGGGTTGTTTTTAAAATCAATGTCTGATAATTCAAGGTGAAGAATCTCATCTATCCGCATACCAGATGTAGCTGCGGACATAAAAAGTGCTCTTCCTTTCAAATCAGCGTGTAATAAAATCTTTTTTAACTCATAGTTTGTAGGTACAATATCTCTGGTAATTGATTTTGATCCTTTTGCTCGTTTCCGCAGGTCTCTCCAAAATTTAACTCCAAGTTCAACATCATATTGAGCAAGAAATGTCTTAACGACGCTCATGGAGGCAATTCGTGTGTGTGGGGTGGGCTCTTTACCATTATTTTCCAAAAAGCCATTACGTCTGTTTTATAATCCCTATTATCGCTAAAATAATTATCTGGATCTGCCTCTATCACTTTGAAATAATGTTTTAAATGACTTCTGTAGGTCTTTACTGTTTTGTAACTTGTAAAGTGTGTTAGAAAATCTTCAATCTTTTTTATAATATCACAATAATTTTAATACAATTAGGGTTTATATTCTTTTTCGTGTATACAAGTGTTTAAAAGGGAATAACTCTCATTTTGACGTTTTGACAACATATATTTAAATATGATTGGTAACAGAACTAAATATGCAATAATATTTCAAAGTTGAGAGATGGAATAATGAATAACAGTGATGAGTATCTACAAGGAATGTTTATTTCGAGAACTATAGCAGGTTTCATCATATTAGGTACTGGGATTACGGTGTTATTGAAGGCAGTGTGGATGACAGCTCCAATAGGAACGTTGACATGGGGGATCATATTATCTATGGGAATGCTGTTAATACTGCTGGCAGTTATCGCTATTTCTTACCGAAGATAAAGATAAACAAAAAATCCAAACTTACACAATTTTCTGTTTCTCCTTTTTTCTCCTGTTGATAAGATAGAGATAATGCCTTAAACCACTTTATATGCACGTTACCCCTTAGTGTTTACATGGAGAAATAGGATTATAAAGGATTAATTGATTCAAATAATGAAGAGGAATTGTATGAGTGATAAGAAAGAAAAAGTAAAAGTAATAGGTAAAGATGAAATTCATGCTATTCCTTCTAGTGCACCTGTTTATTCCTCTAGAGATCCTGTAACTATGATTGGCTATGCACCATCTTCAAGAACTTTTTATCCGGCAGGTTAGCATTATTACCTGAAGATAAAATAACTTTTGATAACTATGTCACAGTATTTAAAGATGAAATTGATCCAAACTATCTAAAAAAGATAGAAGATATAGATAAGGAAAAAGAACCAGTTAAGGAATTAAAAAATGAATATGATAGAAAATTTCCTAGGTATTCACTTTTGGAAATTTTTCATTCAGTTTTTAGAAGAATTTTGCTTACATCAGTTACAATATTGTTTTTTACGATGCCTCTAAACTTAATTTTTGCAACATTACATACTGATAATAATTTAGCAATAGATACGATAATATTTTGCATATTAAATATTTATATCATAGCAGTCTTCCTCATAAGTACATATATAACATTTAAATTATCAAAACCTTTAAGTGTCAGTCAAAGAGAACTAGATATAATAACATTGAGAATGAGAGATATACTAAGAAAAGAAGAAAAATGACAAAAATAATCATGCTAATCGTTGACCGCTAATAGTATATAAAGATAACGTTTTTCAATAATTTTTAATTTAAAGGTATGATATTATCACAGCAAACTAAACTATCAGTTATATGATATCCATGATATGCAGATGTTTTGTAAAAAGGTGAAATCCATAATGTGTTAATACCGAGGTCTTTAAGATAAGGTAGCTTTTTGGTAATGCCTTTGATGTTTCCCCCTAAAAATATTGATTTATCCCAATTATCCGCTGATGGAAATCCTGCAAAACGATCAATAAAGATATGGTAAATAATTGCATTTTTAAACCAGTCAGTCCCATCCATGAATATACATAGAATTTGTTCTTAATAGTATTTTGGAACATTTTAAATTCTCAGAGAATATGTGCAAAAGAGAGGATAAATGACTAAAGAGACTTCACTAAATCATGTTGGATTACAATGTTCAGAAAGAAAAAAAGCAGAAATCTTTTTTACAAAGGTATTGCAGATTCCAAAGATAAGAACCTTTGAGGTTTCTGAAGAGTTATCAAAAGCTATTTTTGGAATTAAAAACAGCGTTGAGATTGATGTGTATGATAACGGCAAAACAAAGTTTGAGGTTTTCATTACTAAAAAAATGAAAGACTTTTTTTATGAACATGTATGTCTAGAGGTTGATAACAAAAAAGAATTTATCAAGCGTTGTAAAAAATATGGTATTGAACCATTACTTGTAAGAAAGGAGGGGAAGGATTTGTTGTTTGTCAGGGATTTTTCAGATAATTTGTATGAAATAAAAGAAAAACAATAAAATATTTTATAATAGCATAGTTATTTAAATGTATAATCACAAGCTGATTCTATGTGCTGTTTTTCTTTGAGAAGATTTCTCTTAATGGAATATATGCCAGCAAAATACCTACATATATCCAAATCAAAAGACCTGGCCACCAAGGAGCAGTATCGAGAAGAGCTAGTTGAATTCCAAGCACGACGAGAACAGCGACAACAACTCCCATAAGTGCCTCTCCAGCGACAAGCCCTGCAGTAAACAAAAGCCCAGTTCGAATTGCTTTTTCTTTCGGTGAAACTCCTGTTTGTTTTATTGCAAGCTCCCAATCACTTATTTCTTCCTCTTCGGCACCTCCAAATTTTTTCTTTAAAAACAGATCCGTAATATATCTAATGCTTCCACCTGCAAAGATTGGTACAGAAAGTGTAAAGGGAAGATAGATACCGATAGCAACAGGAAGCACAGGAAGATCGATAAGGATAAGCACAAAGGCGAGTACAGCACCAGCGATAACAAACGGCCAGAGCATCTCTCCCCCTAAAATCCCCTCCACTATTCCCTTCATAAGAAACGCCTGTGGAGCAGGAAGCGCTCGGCTTCCTATGGTAAATGCTTCATGTAACACCCCTATGATTATTCCCACGACAGCAGAGATTGCGACAACTCCAAAAACCATTGAAATCTGTAGTTTTTTAGGTGTTGCGCCAATCATTAGACCTGATGCCATTGTCTGCAAGAGATCTCCAGAAATCGATCCACCTATACAAATGACCGCTGAGATGAAGATGACAATAGCCATCCCTGCCATACCTGTTACTCCAAACCCAAGCATTATAAGACTAACGATCAAGAGTACTACTACTGTCACTCCCGAGATAGGACAGTTCGAGGAACCAACAAGACCTGTTAAATATCCTGCAAGAGCACTTGCGATAAATGCTAAAAATACAGTCATAACAGCCATAATAATGGAAACTCCAAACATTCCAGACAGCCATTGATACAAAACAAATATTGGAATAATCATTAATCCTATAAGAATGAAAACAAGTTTGTAGCTTAAATCCTGCTGCGTTCTTTTTTTGGTTTTTACCGTTCCTGCTTTTATCCCAAGTACTGCCTCTTTGACGCTGTCAACAAGGTTATTTCTTATCGAGTATACCGCCCATAACCCCCCAACAAGCATTGCTCCCACGCCAATGTATCTTACTTGTTCTCCCCAAACAGTAAAAAAACCTCCGATGAGTGGTCCAAGTTCTATGAATTCTTCTGAGGGTACTGGTAGTCCTCCAGTCAGAATTAGAAGTGGCGCGATGATCACCCATCCAAGAAGTCCACCTACTAAAACATATGATGATATTCGTGGACCGATAATCCATCCCACTGCAAGGAGTGCTGGTGATGTGGCGGTTCCCCCGTAGAACCATCCTTCGTGTTCTTTTCCAAAAATAGTATATTTTCCAATGCTTATCATTCCGTCGACGGTGTCTCTGAAGATGTTAAGTGAGATTTGTCCGAATTTGAAGAGTGCCGCCAGTATTGCTCCAATTGCAAGCCATATACCACTTGTACCTTCTTTTAAGTCTGATTTTTCTCCACCCACTGTAGTTGTGAGTACTGCTGCAACAGCTACTCCTTCAGGGAATGGTAGATCTGTTTTTACAACAAGTGCCCGTCGTAACGGTACCATCCAGAGAACGCCTAACAGTCCACCTATTAGAGAGATGAATGTTGTCTGTATATAGTTAATTTCTGTCCAAACTCCAAGAAGAACAAGAGCGGGGATGGTAAATATGACGCCTGCGGCAACACATTCTCCTGCAGAGGCACCCATTGTTGCAATGTTTACTTCAAGGATGGTTCCTTTAAATGGTTTGAGAAAAGCGAGTGCCATGACTGCTCCTGGTATGATTGCTGATACTGTCATTCCTGCGTAGAGTCCAAGATAGGCATTTGCTGCGCCTAGAACAATTGCAAGAAATATTCCAACAAGAATTGCCTTTACTGTAAGTTCTGGGATTGTTTTTTCGGCTGGAATAAAGGATTTAAAGTTTTCTCGCGACATTTTATTACAACTTATATATAAATATAACAATCTCAGTATTAAAATTTAATTGATGGCATGAACGCCCATTCATTTTCCAACTATACTCCAACTAATAAATAATAAATAAACAACTAAATAAACTAAACCATTATATTATAAATAAAATAACAAATATTAAATAACAAATATTTGATAACAAAAAGTACACATTTAGGTGACTAAGGAGGATCTCATGGCTAATAAGAGGCGTTCTGAAATTCAGATCATCGGAGAAATTCTTGATTTGTCAAAAAATGGCGCTAAAAAGACAGAGATTCTCTATCAAAATAATATGAGCTTTTCACAACTTCAAGATTACCTTTCTTATTTGATAGAAAAGAACATCATTGAAGAAATTATTGTTACCAATGATAAGGGTACTGTGAGTAAAACATTCATTAATACTGAAAAGGGAAATAATCTTTTGGAAGATATAAGTAAAATAATGGAATATTTTAAGTAATAGGTAAATGATTTTTTATAACTCCTATTTATAACAATGTCTCTATAGTTTTGTTAATTGAAGATTTTGTTTACTCACTTCGACAAATCTTGATACATCTATTATTTTTACAACTTAACCTTGCCAATTTGATCCTCATTATAACTATGAGACTGTCATAATCTGATTTGACAGTTGGGATTTTACAATTAGTTTCATATTTTCTATAGTAAAACGAAGGTTTTTAACTAATTTGTTGGTTAACGACTCAAAGTATGGTGGCAAAAAAAAATGAAAGATTAAAAAATAGTTATTACAGGCGGTGCTGGATTTATCGGCTCTAACCTGGCTGTAACAATAACATTATCAAAAGAAAATAAGGTAACTGTAATTGATGACCTATCTACTGGATCTATTAAAAACATTCGAGACTTTATTGATTCTAATGCAATTGGTCTTGTTAAGGGAAGTATAACTGATTTGGATTTAGTACAGAAGACATTTGAGGATGTTGATTATGTTTTTCATGAGGCGGCTATTGCTTCTGTGCCTCGAAGTATAAAGGATCCTGTTACCTCCAATTATGCAAATGTGAATGGTACTCTTAATGTTCTTGTTGCTGCAAGAGACAATACTGTAAAAAAGATAGTGTATGCTTCTTCAATTCCAGATATTTGTAACATATTTGTTACAAAAATCAATACTAAATTTTGTATCATATTTGATACAAAACCTAAAATAAATTGTATCATATTTGTTACAAAACGGGAGGAAGGTATTACGGAATCATCAACCTATGCCAGTCTAGTCACCATCGTCTTTTTAAAACATAAAAACCAAACAAGCAGAAGCATTGAAAATGTCATCAAAACAACAGACAATCTTTGTAGTCAACTTGGATTAAACAATGACTTAAGCCGTATGACCAAATATCGAATTATTTCAGACTTGACAGAATCAACTATTGTAATGTCAAACAAAACCAAAAAAAATAAACGCCTTAGAATTTCAACTGAGATTACTGATTTATTCTCCTAGCAGTTATCCTTATTACCATTTATCTATATTATTATATAATAATGTTAGACGTAACTATTATAAGTAGTAATTTAGATTTATAAATTGCATGAGATAGGGCAAACCTATCCGCGAACATATTGGATTAAAAAGAATGGAAGTATAATTTGGGGGAGAGATATTCCTTTTCAACACTGTTATAGTTTAGGATAGAGATATTTATATAAAAATCGCTTTATCCGAAATGTTTATATATTGTTATACTATTGGGTTATAAAAAATGTCTATAAGGTTTATAGGCATGGGGGAGTGAAGCCCCTCGATCGGGGAATCAAAAGTGAAAAGTTTTGATCCTAAATGGAGGAAAGAAAAATATGAAAAATAATTTAATAAATAATAGAAGCAATAGTTATGGTAGAATATTAGGCGTTGGTATTGTAGCGTTTTTTATGGTTATGACTGCGTCTTTAGCAGTGACGCTGTTTTCCACGTCTTCAGAGGCAGTAGTAGGTGGAAATAATTGTCTGTTAGATTATGGTGATGCACCGGATCCTACTTATCCAACCTATTCTGGTAATGATGGAGCACGACATACAATCGTCGGCGCTAGTGCCTTTTATCTTGGTGCTGGAGTGGATTGCGAGACGAATGGGCAGCCGAACGCTACTGCTACCGGTGATGACGACAACGGCGAATTTGACGATGAGGATGGCGTAACATTTTTAAATTACCCATTGGAAAAAGGTGTGACAGCAAACATTATTGTGAATGCATCTGGACCTGGTAAGCTGGATGCTTGGGTTGATTTTAACGGTGATGGCGACTGGGCTGATGCAGGCGAGCAAATTTTCACCAGCGAGTCTTTGGCAGCTGGAGACAATGCACTCTCCTTTAACGTGCCCAGCTCAGCACCAGTAGGTACAACCTTTACAAGGTTCCGCTTCAGCTCAGAAGGAGGCTTGTCATTCAATGGATCAGCAGAGGACGGTGAAGTCGAGGACTATATGGTACTCATAGAGTGCGAGACCATACCACCAAACTATTGGCAGAATTTCGCTCCTTCTGGCTGGTGGACTACTGATCAGACCCCTGACTGTAGTATACAGGTAAGAGATAACGAGACTGGATTAAATGTTTCCACAGCTGAGTACAGGTATTCCACAGATGGAGGATCAACCTGGAGTGGTTGGGCACCTGCTAGCTGTACAGGTGATGATGGAACAACATCTTACGAAACCATTAGTGTTAATGATGTACCATTTAATCAAGATTCAAAAGACCAAAACTGGATAGAATTTAGAATATATGACATGTGTCAAAATCCAGGAACTAACATATCAATTGTCAAAATTGATACAATGGGACCTCTACAAACCGTTGAATTTGGTGATCCAAAAGAACTTTACTATTATTCACCAGAAAGTCAGTGGTATACTAAAATAGGAGGAAATACTCTTATTTATATTAATTCAACAGATGCAGGAATTGGTTCTCACAACCTTACTTATTATATTCAGTGGGGTGAAAATTTCGGAATTTGGCCATATGTAAGCGTTGGCCTTACAACCGTTGAGGATAACCAAGTAGTGCCAGGAGATCCTTTCAAAACCGATGCAGATCCAACGGAAGGTAAAATCTCAATTCAAATCTATGAAGATGAAACCTGTTGGCATGAAGTTCACTATTGGTGTTACGATAAACTTGGTCATAGATCCCCAATGTCTGGCGGTAACTTTACTGATTTTATTGTAGACTGTACACCACCAGAGTCCACTTGGGATTTTATGGGTCCACATCCAGATAATGTTTGGATGGGTGCTTGTACCTATAAAGTAATAAATGCAACAGATAAAGGTTGTACAGTCGGTGGATCAGGTGTTGCAAAAATTGATTGGTTCATCCACAGAATCATCGGAGAAGGCAATTATGAACTATATAAAGAGGGCACCGTTTATGATGATGGAGAAGGTGATTACAATCCAGTTGATGGAGAGATGTCTATACGTATCAATGTCGATGAAGACTGCAAACATTACATTAGCTACAGAGTCTTCGATGACATGGGCAACTACGATGTCGCTTTGGGTATAGGAACCCCGAACAAACAACAACATTGGATTGATGTTACACCGCCAGAGACAGATCTTTCTTATGATGGACCATCTTGCACCTATGACGAAGATGAGATATGTGTTACAACAGACACCATCGTTACTATAAACACTAACAACACTGGTAAAGCGCCTTGCATACATCCAGAGACTATGACGTTCTGGAGGGTATATGTTGTTGATGAAGGAAGATGGTATCCAGATGAAGCAACAGGCCAGGGTGCTTACAGCACATATGGTGAGAGTGATCCAAAATCAGTTTGGAAGGAGGTATACTGGTTTAATTATACTAAAACCTTCAGTTTCACAGAGGAATGTGTACATTATTTAGAATTCTTCGCTAAAGATCCACTATGTAACACTGAAGAGACACATAATGTTACCCATTATGTTGGTGGTTCGGATCCGATGATTAATAAGTCAGTTGGTGATCCAAACTGCACAGGTGTATCCGGTGCTGATTATTGTGTCACTACTGAGACTCCAATAGATATCGATGCATATGTCCCTGGTTGTTGCCAGATTTTAACTGTTGAGATTAGTGATGATGGTGAAGAGTGGGACCCGATTACAGTACCGTATACTCATTACTTCGAGAAGGAATGTTATCATGAGCTTTACATAAGAGCCTATGACTGCCTAGGACACATCGTCTGGGATAATGAGACGTTCTTTGTTGATGATTCGTATCCAGTGATCAATAAAACAGTTGGTGATCCCAACTGTACCGGTGTTGGTGATGCTGATTATTGTGTGACTACTGGTACTCCGATAGATATCGATGCGTATGATCCTGGTTGTTGTCCGAGTTTAACAGTGAAGTATCGAGTATGGAATGACACCAGTGATACCGGATGGCTGTTGATTGGGTCGTTACCATTTGAATATCATTTTACAAGTGAATGCTTCCATCATTTGGATATTATGGCGTATGATTGCCTGGGTCATCGTGTGTTTGATAACGAGACGTTCTTTGTTGATGACACATATCCAGTCATTGAGAAGTCAGTTGGTGATCCGAATTGTACTGGTGTTGGTGGTGCTGATTATTGTGTCACCACTGGTACTCCGATTGATATTGATGCGTTTGATCCTGGTTGTTGCCCGAGTTTGACTGTTGAGATTAGTGATGATGGTGTAGAGTGGGATCCGATTACAGTGCCGTATACTCATTATTTCCGGGAGGAATGTTATCATGAGCTCTACATAAGAGCCTATGACTGCCTAGGACACATTGTCTGGGATAATGAGACGTTCTTTGTTGATGATTCGTATCCAGTGATCAATAAAACAGTTGGTGATCCAAACTGCACTGGTGTATCTGATGCTGATTATTGTGTGACCACTGGTACTCCGATAGATATCGATGCATATGACCCTGGCTGCTGCCCAAGTTTAACAGTAAAATATCGAGTATGGAATGACACCAGTGATACCGGATGGCTGTTGATTGGGTCGTTACCATTTGAATATCATTTTACAAGTGAATGCTTCCATCATTTGGATATTATGGCGTATGATTGCCTGGGTCATCGTGTGTTTGATAACGAGACGTTCTTTGTTGATGACACATATCCAGTCATTGAGAAGTCAGTTGGTGATCCGAATTGTACTGGTGTTGGTGGTGCTGATTATTGTGTCACCACTGGTACTCCGATTGATATTGATGCGTTTGATCCTGGTTGTTGCCCGAGTTTGACTGTTGAGATTAGTGATGATGGTGAAGAGTGGGATTCGATTACAGTACCATATACTCATTATTTCCGGGAGGAATGTTATCATGAGCTCTACATAAGAGCCTATGACTGCCTAGGACACATCGTCTGGGATAATGAGACGTTCTTTGTTGATGATCAAGCACCAGAGCTCAATAAAAAAATCGGTGACCCCAAAGTATTTCTTGGAAATGATACATATGGCCATCATCAATGGTTGATTTATCCTGAAACAGAGATCAACTTCACCGCTCAGGACTTAGGCTGCTGCCCAAGTGGATTCACCATAGTTTACAGGGTATGGTACCTAGGAGAATGGACCATATGGACAAACTATACCGGCAATATCACCCTCACAGGGGGTTGCGTACATTATCTAGAGGCAAAAGCCGCTGACTGCCTTGGACACTGGAGTGAATTAGATAATGAAACATTCTGGGTTTGCGGACCAGGTGGAGACTCTGATCCAAACATTGAGATCGTCTACCCAGAGATGGGATCCACCGAAAATAACAGGACACTTGACGTAAAAATCTATGCCTATGACGATACAACCTCATGGGAAGATCTGGATGTATATCTTTGGATACCTGGTGGTAGAAGAGATGCTCCGTATCTATATTATGATGTTGTACAATTGACAGGTGAAAAAGATTACTACGTAGCCTACGTACCAATTTACTGCTATCAAGATGGAGCACAGATAACACTTGAGGCAGTTGCACTAGATAAAGATGGTAACACCGGATTTGCAATACCAGTAACCTTCACAGTTGATAGCACTATCGTATGGGATCAATGGATGCAGTACGGATGGAACAAGCTAACACTTCCATATGAAATTGGATGTAATGAGTCGGTAGAAAGAGTACTTTCATCAATAGAAGGTAGCTATGATTGGGTTTTCAATTATGATCCACAAGATGGATGGACGAGTTATTCACCTGATCTTGATCCTATATACATCACGTTGTGGGAGCTTTCAGGGGGCGAACAATATTGGGTACATGTAATCAACGAAAGTGGACTTCGATATTACATTGGCGCAGGAGAAATCGAAATACAGTACCCTGAAGATGGGGTAATTCTTTTTGATCTCAATGAAATAAATGGTACGGCATGGAATTCAGAAGCTGGCATAGAAGAAGTTGATGTTCAAATCTATTACAAGAATGAAACCAGTGTAAAATACTATTGGAATGGAGCTGCATGGACAACTGGTATGATGTATCTTCCATGCAGTCTTGATAATGGTTACATTCAGCCTTGGTTATATGACAGTGGCGCTGTAGCATGGATCCCTGGTGAAACATTCTACATTAAAGCAAGAGCAACCGATGGATTTGGATGCTATGCATACGATATGGTGTCCTTCACGTTTGAAGAATGCATATGTGCACCAGGTATCGACCTAGAGAAATATGTATGGAATGAAACGCTTGGAGAATGGGTCAACGAAACAAACATATTTGTTGATGAGACAGCATTGTTTAACATTACTATTCAAAATGATGGGCAACTGATAGGATCCGATGGAAATGGAGGCTCTGAGTTTAATGAAACGATTCTTCAGGCAATTGACGATGGGCTTGCGTGGCTTGCGGCTCAGCAGAATTCCGTGACAGGCGCTGTTCCGACTTATGGAAATTATCATGTTGCAGGAACTGCGTTTGCTGTGTTGAAATGGGCGGAGCATGCAAGAAAGTTTGAAAATAAAGACCCATTTGATCCTACGTGGATATATGCAAATAATACTATAAAGGGTCTGAACTACATCTTCAATCATTCGCATAATATAACTATCGGCACACAACCTGCGGGTGATCCAGATAGTAACGGGAATGGTAAAGGGACATACTTCTATACATCTAGCCAAAGTGTATGCATGTATGAGACGCCTGCTGTGATGATGGCACTTGAAGCATGTAATCATCCTGAACGTATTGTCGAATACGGGGATCATGCAGGTCTCACATACTCTGAGGTCATGACAGACTTGGTCGATTATATCTCCTGGGGTCAAAATGATGTGTCTTCAGGTACCTATAGAGGTGGATGGAGATATTATCACAATTATGGATCATCTGATAACTCTGTCTCTCAATGGCCGGTGCTAGGACTTATTTCGGCTGAGGCATGGGGGATAAACGTTCCTAGTTGGGTTAAAGATGAGCTACTTCTTTGGTTGAATTATTCGCAAAAGACAATAGCAGAAGGAGGCAACGGAGGATTTGGATATACAAGCTACGGTAGTACTGACATTGATGTAACAGCTGCTGGGATGATTCAGCTTACATGGTGTGGTAAAACTATGTCTGACGACGAAATGCAAGATGCAAGAGATTATATAGGTACTTATTGGGATGCTGGAGGAAGTCAGCAAAACTTTGGTCACATGTATTCATTATATGCAGTTATGAAAGCAGCGATGCTTGCAGAACCAAATATGATTACACACTTCGGTTCTCACGACTGGCAAGCTGAGTATGATACGTATCTGTTGGATCATCAATATCCAGATGGACATTGGTCTGATGTGTATGGCAATGCCTTAGGCACCGAATGGGCATTACTCGTACTACAGAGAATCATTCCAGGGATTACCACTGAATGCCCCTCTTGTGATCTAACTGATTGGTACATAAATGATACCCTGCCGGAAGGTCTAGAATACGTGGAGAATAGTACAAAAATAACAGTTATATCATGTGACGGTTATTATCAATCCTCTGGTCTCGAGGTTCAACCTCAAGCAATCACAATAAATCCTGATGGTACGACGACGCTTGAGTGGTGGGAAACCGGAAGTGAACCATTTAATCTCACACTATGCACTATTATGTACATTGAATTCAATGCAACGGTGTTAAATTGTGAAGCGCCAGATGGTCATATCAATACTGCATACATATCGGCTTATTCTCCAGATGATGAATCTTGGGTTTCAGATGAGGACGATGCAAAAGTTTGGGGTATATGTGAACAAGAATATGCAATATCTGGTAATATCTACTATGAAGGACAACAAAATGGTTCTGTTTTTGCATTATTATTCGATGAAATGCCAGAAGACGGTTCCATTCCTATAAAATATGAAATCTTTTATCCACCAAACTTTCCAATACCCTATCTATTTGATAATCTTTCAAATGGAGATTATTATGTTATGGCATTTATGGACACAAACAGCAATATGACGTATGAGATAGGTGAACCATTTGGATGTGCAGTTAATAACTCATGGTATCCAGATACAATTGTTGTAAGTGGAGCTGATGTTACCGGACAAGATGTTACTCTTGAAGATCCAAATCCAAGTGTTTCTTTTATGAAAAGTGTTTGGAATGAGAGCTACTGGGATGATTCAACAGATGCTGTATACATTGGAGGGGATGTACTTTTTAATATTACAATATACAATACTGGAAATGTTGTACTAACTAGTGCTACTCCTGTTGATTATCTTCCAAATGGTCTTGATTATACTGAAGAAAGTACAGTAATTAGGGTTTACATGGGGGGAGAGTTATATGAAGAAGTTACGGGTTCAGATGCAGAACCTTCACAAGGTTCATATCCTGGTGGCACAACGTTAACATGGAGTGGTTCTGAATATGAAGGTGAATATCTACCACCTGATATATGGGTATTCATAGAATTTGAAGCTACAATAGAGGAATGCGCAGATGAATATATCAACTTGGCAAATTTAACAGCACAATTTTATGAATATGGAATTACTTATGAAGACACGGCTATCGTAATACCAATTTGTGAAGAGCCAGAAACGTACGATTTTGGAGATGCTCCTGACCCAACATATCCAACACTTTTAGCAAATGATGGTGCAAGACACATCTATTTGGCTCCATACATGGGTGTTGGAGTGGATTCAGATCCAGATGGTCAACCAACAATTAATGCAGATGGTGATGATAACGATGAATGGGACGATGAAGATGGAGTAGAACAGGTTGGACAGTGGTTTACTGGAGAAACAGGAGAAATTGATATTAACATGACGTGGACTCCATTTGGTGGAAATCTAAGTGCTTGGGTAGATTTCAACCAGGATGGAGACTGGGACGATGCAGGTGAGCAAATATTTGCAGATATGTATCTTTCTGAGGGAACTACCCATACATTAATAGTAAGTATTCCTGGTGATGCATTACTTGGACCTACTTATGCGCGTTTCCGAATGAGTACTGATTCAGGTCTATCATACACTGCTGAAGCAAGTGATGGTGAAGTAGAGGATCATGTAGTAACAATTTATGATAATAAAACTCATATGTGGATCATTCCTTCGTCAGATACTGTCAATGATGGAGATAATTTCAATGCAACAATTTATATCGATCCTAATATGGCAGTTGGTGGTTTTAAAATGAATGTTTCCTTTACTCAAGGGTTGGCTAATGCTACTGAAGTTACTCCTGGTACTTATTATGATTCTTTCTTTTGGGATCCCGGCGATATAGATAATAGTACTGGTTTAATATCGGGAATTGAAGCTTTTGCTTCAGCCGGATTTCCAGATACCAACCATGCGGCTTGTACAATAAATTTCACTGCATTAAAATCAGGTATATTAACTATTGAAATTATTGATCCAATAGTTACAGATTCTGGATTTACCATCGAATTAGAAGTTATCACTCATTCTGCAACGATAACAATATTATAATGAATATTCATATCCATAAAAATAAGGAAAAGTATGTATAGTAGAATATGTATGGGTCAGAAAATAATTTGGGGAAGGAGATTATGAATCGAAAAAAGGAAAGCGTAATAATAATTGTAGGTTTAATGCTGATCTCATTGGCTGTAACAGCCATACCAACTAGTGCAGCATCACCACGTATTGTTTATGGTATAGTATATATTGATGGTGTCGCAACAAATGGAGTTACAGTAAAATTAAATGTTCCAAGCTTAGAAGAACCATTGACAATTGATTCCTATGATAATGGAAATTATGTCTTTAATTTTGCTGGAAATGATGGCGAAGAATGCACATTTTCAGTTGAATATCTCAGTGTTTGGTACACACCAACACCACCTTCAGAAAATTTAGAAGACTTCATTGAACATCCAGTAGATCTAAATGTTGATACTGAAGCTCCTCCAAACATTCCGCCAACTGCTGATGCAGGAGGACCATATAATGGATTCTTGAATGTACCAATAACTCTAGATGGCTCTGGAAGCTATGACCCTGATGGAACAATAGATGCCTGGTTTTGGGATTTAGGTGACGGAAATACTTCAACAGATCAGAATCCAACTCACACCTATACACAAACTGGAAGCTTCCCACTTTCATTAACTGTAACAGATAATAATGGAGCAATTGATACTGATTCTAGTAGCTCTGTTACAATAGTTGAGGATACCGAGCCTCCATCAAAAGTAACTGGACTTACTGTTACTGATGCAAAAGATGGGAAGTTAGATATTTCTTGGTCCGCAGCAACTGATAATGCTGCAGTCGACTATTATAATATCTATAGAGATGGGGCTTTTTTAATAACTGCTACATCAACAACCTATCAAGATACTGGATTAAATAATGGACAATCATATGAATATGAGGTTTCAGCGGTTGACACTTCTGGAAATGAAGGGGAGTCATCCGATCCACAAAGTGGCAAACCCACCGAGACAACCTCCGGCAATGGCGGTAACGGTGGAAATGGAGGCAATGGGGGTAATGGTGGATATACGCCACCTAATACTCCTCCAATTGCTAATGCATCTGCAGGTGAGCCTTATGAAGGAACACCTGGAGAGAATATTACATTTGATGGTTCTTTAAGTTCTGATCCAGAAGGAACTGATCTTGATTATCGTTGGGATTTTGATGGAGATGGTACATACGATACAGAATGGTTAGAGAATGCAACCGTTATTCATTCATATGATAGTGAGGGAATATTTACAGTTATTCTCCAAGTAAGAGATGGACCAGGTGCAACGGATACTGATGAAACAACAGCAACAATAGCAACACCAAACAGCCCACCAACAGCACCAGAAGTCGATGGAGAAACAAACGGTTCAAAAGATACCGAATACACATTTACAGCTGTTTCAACTGATGCAGACAATGATACTATAAGCTATACCTTTGACTGGGGAGATGACAGTGATCCGATTACTACTGATTTCTTGGAAAATGGAACTTCGACAGAACAAACACATACCTGGACTGCTGTGGGAACATATACTATAGCAGTACAAGCATATGACAATGAAACATACTCTGGAACAACAGAATTTACAGTGATTATTGAAGAAGAAGAGGAACCAGAACCAGAAGAAGAGGAAGGAGAAGACTATACTGCATTACTAATTCTACTAATAATCATCATAATAATAATCATCGGTGGATATGCCTATTATCTAACAAAAAAGGGCGAGGCAAAAAAACAAGCTAAGAAACCAACTAAAAAACCAACAAAAAAGGGCGAAGCAAAAAAATCAACAAAAAAGAAATCAGGTAAAAAATAATCACCTAATTTCTTCTTTTATTTCCAGTCTAAATGGACAAATCTAAAAAACATGATTTTCTGTATTATCTATAAAAATGGTAAAAATTTTTAATAAATTATATTTGATATTTATATATCGATATATTTATATATTGATAACTACTTTTAGAAATTAAGAAAAAAAAACTATTACCTAACAAATGTTGGCAGAGGACAAAAAATATCTTTCTCTAAGGAGGAAAAAAGATAATGAAAAAAAATAGCACTAGCTATTGTAAAATCTTAAGTGTGAGTATATTAGCCTTGTTTATAGTTATGTATGCACTATCTTCATTAGTATACCTTACAATATCTGCAGAGGCAGTTGATCTGAGTTCTCGTGATACAACCGAAACATTTTATCCAATTCAAGACGCTTATGTAAATGAGGATGATCCAGATGTAAATTATGGATCTTTAACATATCTTTGGGTTACTCAGGCACCTAATAAACGAATGTATATCCAATTCGATTTTTCTAGTATACCTCCTGGATCAGTTATAACATCTGCAACTTTACAATTATATCAATACAATTATGAGGGATCTGGCGACAGAATCTATGATATTTACTTGGTCAATAACAGCTGGAATGAAGAAACAATAACGTGGAACTCCTTACTTGGAACTACTTCTAGAGATGTTCTTGCCTCCTCAGCAATTGTCAATACATCTGAGGGATGGAAAACATGGAATGTTACCTTTGATGTTAATGCTTGTGTAAACAATATCTCCCTACCAGATCACCCATACCATGGATGGATGATAAAAGATCACTATGAAGAAACCTCAGATTATCAAGGTAGACAATCCGCCTCTAAAGATATACCTCCTCAAATTCAAAATCTCACGCCAAAGTTAGAAGTCATATTTGATATAGATAACGAGCTACCAATAGTTACAATTGCATCTCCTGAGAATGGTACAATTTTTACCGAGCCACAAATAACTGTTAGTGGAAATGCAACAGATAATGTTGGCATAGTTGAATCTGGATTCACTCATGAATGCAGCGAGGGTAGCTCTAGTATAGGAGGGCAATTTAATAATAGCATTTTGTATTGGGAATTTGAATGGAATTTTACATTATATGATGGATGGAATAAAATAACTATTTATGCAAAGGATGCTGCAGGAAATTCAGGAAATGATAGTATTAACATAACTTATATAGTAAATCTTCCACCAATTATTTCTGATGAAAATCCAGTTAACGACTCCACATGTGTTGTTCGACCTCCTTTAGAGCTAAATGCAACAATTGAAGATCCCAATGGAGATTTCATGGATGTCTACATCAAATGGAAAAACCATGATGGCGAATGGGTTACACTAGAAACCTATAATGGCGTAGGAAACGGAACATACAATTTCATACCACCTACAGAGAATGATTGGATCTGGGGAAACACAACATACGTTTGGAGTGTTAACGCCACTGATGGAACCTCTTGGACTAATGAAACCTACGAGTACGCTACTAGCGGTAGCAGATATGACGTAAGCAATAATGATTTGGTTAATTTCCAGGATGCAGGACTTGTTTGGATTCATAGAACAAGTGAAGTAGACTATGATGGTCTATATGATGTGAATGGTGATGGTCAGGTTAATTTCCAGGATGCTGGATTGACGTGGATTAATAGAGATTGAATAATTGTTGTTCTAATGTTACAAATGTTGCAATTATTATATTTCTCCAAACATTTAAATTAAAGCAGTTGATACGAAGTGATGCAGGGAGGCAAAAGATTATGCGAAAAGGTTTAGGTAGGAAAGGATTGGTTTTTGGAATAATAGTATTGTTTGTTGGAGCAAGTGTTGTACCAAGTATTGCAGGAGATTATAATATAACTAACGATAACAATCAAAAGAATCACCTGCCTACGTACCCACATAGCAAAAATCAACCGATGGATCTAAGTAATCTGTATCCGTCAAATGGGAATACATCAAGAGAAAGACATATTTTAGATGATAATGAGATACCTATCATCCCAGTTAACACCTACAGAGATATATTCTCTGTGGATAAAGGCACCCATTGGAACCATAACAAAGTTCAGGACATTCCCCATGACGCTAACAGAGGAAAAATAAGGTTGTATGATAATTATGAACATCAACATTCTCCAGTTAATTGTAAGAAAATCTTAGAAGTGAATTTCCCAACATTGGAAATAGTAGATGCAGGACAGTATCTTAATCTCCAAATGACTGAATGTTCGCATATTCCCGATCCAGGATATCCCTGGCTCCCCATAAAACCGATTACTGTACTATTACCTCTCCATAGTAGAGTTACTGAAGTATCAATCTCTATTAAAAATACTACCTCGATACCTCTTTCAAAAAGAGTGACTCCCGCGCCGCTTCCTGTTCCTCTGCACACAAACAAAATATATCAATCGGTGCAATCGTTGGATACCGTTCAACCTAATGCCACCATATACAACATGGATACACTATACCCTGAAGAATGGTTTTCGTATTCATTGAAAAGAGGTCTCGACCCTGAAACAGACACAAGAGTCCAGTATGTTATTGTGCAGTTGTACCCTGTGCGATACATCCCAACATCGAATGAGATTATTGTGGCTGAAGGGGCTTCAATAACAGTCAGCTTTGATAACATACAACCACCATCGCCAGTTAGCACTCCAATATCTGAATTAGAAAATCTTATCATAACATCTCCATTGCTAGAGGAACAAGCTGTACGTCTTGCTACATTTAAAAATTTAGAAGGGATCCCAAGTAGAGTTGTAAATACGTCATGGATTTATCTCAATTATTTAGGGGTTGATAATCAAGAGAAAATCAGAAACTGCATTAAGGATTTTGTTTCTCAATACGGTATATTATATGTTACTATATTTGGTGATGCTGATCGGGTCCCAGTAAGATATGTATATGTCCCAGATGGTCATGAAACCTATGTCCCAACAGATCTTTACTATAGTGATTTAGATGGTACCTGGGATGACAATGGAGATGGGTTATATGCTGATTTAAGGTATGATACTGTCGATGGTATGCCAGATGTTTATGTGGGGAGAATACCGCCAAGCTTGATTGAATATGCTGAAGTTGCTGTCGATAAAATCATAGATTTCACAGAAAATTCCAGCGGACAAGATGAATGGACAAACAGAGTTGTTCTTGCAGCGGGTACTGGGCATAATGGTCTTAATGATCCATTTGGAAACACAACAACCGTTTTAAACGAGTATATCTCTGGTATGTTAACAGATATGCAAAAAATTAAGTTGTATGAATCTTTAGGGAATCTATCAACTTATAGTATGTATTCTAAAATCAACGAAGGGTGTCTATTTTTAAATTTTGCAGGGCATGGAGATCCTGGGACGGGTCTCTTTGCGGTAGGTTGGTTATTTTATTGGGTTATTCCTGGGTTATGGTGGAATGGTTTTGGAATATCTGATGTCCAATCATTGATAAATAGACCAAAATTACCTGTAGTTACTACAATGTCTTGTTCTACTGCTAGGTTCGACGATACTGATTGCATAGGTGAATGGTTTGTACTGGAACCAGATGGGGGGTCCATTGCCTATTTTGGAGCAACGAGAATTGCATACTCATGGACGCATGAAGCAGTAACATCGAGATTCATGGGTGAACTAGATTGGCGAATCTATGATGCTTTCTACAAAGGATATACCAAGCCGGGTAAGATGTGGGGGACAAGCATAACAAGATATATACAACAACATCAGCTGTACTACGTTTATGATGAAAAAACTGTGATGGAATTTGTCTTACTAGGTGATCCCACGGTAAGCATTGAGTCGGGGACAGAGCATGAAAGCAATGAGAACTCTGTTGTTTGTGGTTATGTAACAGATTCTGTTACTGATGAACCCATCAAAGATGTTTGGGTTGATCTTTATTGGCAAGATGATCAAGGTTACTATGATTGGAACTATACATTCACTGATTCATCTGGTTTTTACGCTATGAACGTTGCTGCTGGAAATATCTATCTCTCTTTTTATGCTGATGGATATCTCAGCGGATGGCCAGATTATTATGATATTGGAGAGAACGAGACATTGTGGGTTAATATATCTCTGTATCCCCGCCCTCATGAGAACTCAGTTGTTTGTGGATATGTCACCGATGAGTTGACAGATAATCCTATCGTGGATGCTTATGTAAGTCTTGATTGGCAGGATGACCAGGGACATTATGATTGGAACTATACATACACTGATTCCAATGGTTTCTACAGTATGAATGTTGCAGCAGGAGAAATCGACTTATCTGCAAGTAAAGAGGGATATTTCAGCAACTATACTGAATATTATGATATCAGTGAATATGAAACATTGTGGATTAATATGTTGCTATACCCTCGTCCTTCAGAGAACTCAATTGTCTGTGGGTATGTCACTGATTTTGTAACGGACGAATCTATCGAAGACGCTTGGATTTACCTCAGTTGGCAAGATGATTACGGCCATGAGAATTGGAATTGTACATATACTGATTCTTCTGGTTTCTACGATATGAATGTCGCAGTGGGAGAGATTTATCTATATGCTAGTAAAGAGGGGTATTTCAGCGAGTGGACTGATACTTATATAATTGGAGAGTATGAAACTCTAGGAGTTGATATATCCTTGGATCCTTATCCTTCTGAAAACTCTGTTGTCTGTGGATATGTTATTGATGAGTTGACAGATAATCCCATCGAGGGGACAGAGGTTAGTCTTGACTGGCAAGATGACCAAGGGCACTATGACTGGAACTATACATACACTGATTTTTCTGGATTTTACAGTATGAATGTAGCTACGGGTGAGTTTGATTTGTATTTTAGTGCTGATGGATATTTCAGCGAATCTACAGGATATTATAATTTTTATGTCGGTGAGAATGAGATGTTGTGGGTTAACGTGTCTTTGTATCCGAAGTCTCCAGAGAACTCAGTTGTCTGTGGCTATGTTACTGATTCTGTAACCGATGAACCTATTGAAGACGCTGAAGTTAATCTCTATTGGCGAGATGATCAAGGTCATTATGATTGGAACTATACACATACTGATTCTTTTGTTTTCTACCATATGAATATAGCTGCTGGTGAGTTTGATTTGTATTTTAGTGCTGATGGATATTTCAGTGAGTCTACAGGGTATTATAATTTTTATATTAGTGAGAATGAGATGTTGTGGGTTAACATGTCCTTATATCCAAAACCTCCAGAGAACTCTGTTGTCTGTGGATATGTTATTGATGAGTTGACAGATAATCCTATAGATGGCGCCTTGGTTGATCTTTATGTTGAAATACTAGGAAACGGCTCAGGTGGTAATGGTGGAAACGGTGGAAACGGTGGCAATGGCGGTGGTGGAGGCTCAGGTGGTAACGGTGATGGATACACATATTGGAATCATACCACTACTGACTCTTCAGGCTACTATAACATGAATGTCGCAGCCGGAGAAATCTATCTCTCTTTTTATAATACAGAATATTTCAGCAAATCTACTGAATACTATGATATTGGCGAGAATGAGACGCTGTGGGTTAACATATCTCTGTATCCTCGTCCTCCAGAGAACTCAATTGCCTGTGGCTATGTTACTGATTCTGCAAATGGCATCCCTATTGAAGATGCTTGGGTTAGTCTTGATTGGCAAGATGATCAGGGGCACTATAATTGGAACTTTACTTACACCAATTCTGATGGTTTCTACAGTATGAATGTTGCAGCAGGAGAGATTCAACTATCTATATTTGCAGAAGAATATATTGGGGATTCTACTGATTGGCTTGTTATTGGAGAAAATGAAAAACTATGGCTTAACTTTACATTAGAAAAAGATGTTATACCTCCAAATATTTCCAATCTTACCGTCCCAGATTTTATTGGAGTAAATCATCCTGGAAACATAAGTGCAGATATTAGTGATAACAATCTATTAGAAGTTCATATGGCAGTGTTCGATGAATACAATATTACTGACTATGATTTTATTATATGGTATTATCTAGATGGCACAGGAGTAAACGATACGTACGTAATTAGAAACTATCCTGGTACGTACGTTAATTTAGAACAGAATATAAACTCATCACTGGCAACAGTCGTTGATCTTTCAAAATCGACTGAAACAGGTAAAATTTATATTTTAGCTGATTTTAAGAAAAACTACACTTCCTCTTGGATTGAGTTGGCACTTCTAGAATTTAACCTCTCAAATGGGATTCTCAATAATATAGCAATGCTTACAATATTGCAAAACGGAACATTAGAGTTGGACTACATAACTGATATGATAGAACCTGAAGTGAGTATCGTGGCACCAATTTCACTTTATTTCAGTGGCCCTTCAGTGATAGGAAGCAATTATACTCTTTACTCTATTGGAAACCACAGTAATCCATATCTTAATTGGTCATTACTTGGAGATGGAGAATATAGAGTATTTGTTATGGCTGCTGATAAAGCATACAATCAGAATTCTACATCTTTCGATTTAACAGTTGACCATAAGCCGATTGCTGATTTTATATACATGCCATCTAACCCTACTATTAAGGATACCATTCAATTTACTGATATATCAATAGAAGGAAATGCTCCTATAACCCAGTGGGAATGGGATTTCGGTGATGGAACTACTTCAACAGATCAGAATCCAACACATTCATATACCATTGTAGGGACATATACAGTAACACTTACAGTAAATGATGATGATGGAGATATGAGCAGTAAAGAAAAGATAATAGCTGTTACAGAAGGAACAGCGTGGTCTGTACAATTAAATTTCAGCGAAGATAGTGGGAAGCATGACTATGTGGCTTTTGGTGAGGCATTGGATGCCAACGATGGACCTCCAGCAGACAGCTATGATATGCCAAAACCACCAGCACCTCCTCCGTTCCCACCGTATGTTCGAGCATGGTTTGACGATGGTCTACAGTCGCCATATGACTCGCTACAATGCGATTACCGTAGTTACCCTGATACGAATAAGATATGGGATCTGTATGCCAAGTGGGAGTGTTCTAGTTCTAACCTTACAAATATTACGATCTCCTGGGATATTAGCGAATTTGCCAATTGTGAATATAGCAATATTACATTGATGCGATATGACCCATTTGATCAGGAGTGGGATTTCGCTACCGATATACTCGTATCGAATAATTATGTCTACACGCCACGACGGTTCAACGAACAATGGCTGATGGATCAATTCCAGATTGTTGCAACGGGAGGATCAGAAAACAATCCGCCAAATACTCCAAGCAATCCAAATCCCAACAATGGCGCTACTGGTGTAAATATCAGTGCTGATTTCAGTTGGACAGGCGGCGACCCGGATGGTGACCCAGTAACCTATGATGTTTACTTTGGCACAACAAGTCCACCACCAATGGTTGTTGGTAATCAGTCAGATACTACCTATGATCCTGGTACCCTCGCTTATAACACAACACATTGTTGGATGATTGTTGCATGGGATGATCAAGGAGCTTCTACTGCTGGACCGGAATGGAGTTTCACAACTGAAGAAGAAATTTCACCAATTACACATATGGGAATCATTCCCTCATCAGATACAGTCAATGTTGGTGAAAATTTTACTGCAACGATTTATATTAATCCTATTTATTATGTCGGCGGTTGGGAGATAACTCTATTAAACTTTACCCAGGGGCTTGTTAATGCCAGTGAAGTTACTATCGGCTCTGAATGGAGTGGCGGGGTGTATGATTTAGGTGATATTGATAACGTTAATGGCTCTATTACAGTAATAACAGCAGGAGATTTCCTGCCAAATCCGGAAGATTATCCTGGTGATAATCACACAGCTTGTGAGATTAATTTCACAGCAATGCAATCAGGGTTATGTACGATTGAAATAGTATCTGCAGAGGTTTATCGTGCAGATGATATGCAGCCTATGCCTTTAATTACTCATACTGCAATGATTTCTGTTGTTGTTAACATGCCACCAATCGTGTATAATGAATATCCAGAAAACGAATCGACTAATATCGAACGGCCTCCTGACAAGCTAAGTGTTATGGTTGAAGATCCAAACAACGATTCCATGAATGTCTATATACGAATTAAGAACCATAATAACGAATGGATAACTCTTGTAAATTATTCAGGAGTCGGTAATGGAGAATATAGCTTTATACCACCTTTAGAAAATGATTGGATCTGGGGAGATTCAACCTATACTTGGAGTGTTAATGTAACTGATGGAATCACATGGACTAATGAAACATATGAGTATACTACTAGTGGCAGTCGGTATGATGTTAGCAATAATGATCTTGTTAATTTTCAAGATGCTGGGCTTGTCTGGGTTCATAGGACTAGCGAAGTACCTTATGATGGTCTTTATGATGTGAATCAGGATGGTCAGGTGAACTTTCAGGATGCAGGTCTGACGTGGATTAATAGAGACTGAATAATTATTGTATTATCTGTTACATTTGTCTCAGTTTTTATTGTTCTCCAAACATTTAAATTCAAACATCTTATACTTGGTGATGCCAGGGAGGCAAAGGAAATGATAAAAAAAAATAAATTACATAGGACAAAATCGATATTGATAGTTTTATTATTATTTTTTATTGCTGCAGTACCAGCAATATCTGTATCAGAGGACTCTGACAAATTGTTAGAAAAGAATATTAATACAAGGCCAATCGATAGTATTCCTCTATTGTCATTTGAGACTCCTGAAGAATTAAATGATGATGCATTTAGAAAAATAACACCTAAAGAGGCGAAACGATATATCGATACTAGATATGATATTAAAATAATTGATATAAGAGATCCGCAAGAATATTCTCGATCTCATATGGTAGGAGCTATTAATATCCCCTTTTCAAAATTTGAATATCTTTCATACCTTCAAAATAGAATACCTTATTCCAAAAAAACTGGGATAATGATATATAGCAAAGCTGGAGAGAATAGTGAATATGCATGTCAATTATTATCGAAAACTGGGTTTAAAGAAGTATACAATTTAAAGGGAGGATTAGAAAACTGGATAGAAAATGGTTATAGTACCTCCATCTCAAAGAATGAAGATGATAAGACCTTTTTGAAAACTGGTAAGAATTATTTTAAAGGAGATATTTTTCAAACTTTTGGTTCTGAAATAAACGGTGAATTAATCCAGGAAATTGAAAATACAAAGAATAAAATTCTAACAGTAAACGAGATAATTGGAGATAGATATGTTCATTATTGGGAACATGTTGTAAACGGCATTCTTGTAAAAAACGATTCAATTTTGTTGCATACCGATATTAATAGTGGTGAGATAATTGAATATAAACGAAATTGGATTGATAATAGTAGATTAGTATTAGATACATTGCTAGATGTGGGAGATATATCAATTAAACCAGAGAATTATTATTGGAAAAAAGTGGTGATTTTTCCTGAAAAAAAAGACTGTAACTATTTCTACACATTTTATGATCCACAGGTATATCCGGTGGCATGCTATGAAGTTAGGTTTAAGGACGGGAGGACAAAAATGTTTGACTTTGATGGCAATGAGATTGGATGTGGTGTGCCTGCGCCATCTGAAGAAGGTTTTTCACTGACAGGATATTGCAATGATGACTATCCTGACTGCTGGAAAAGCTTTAGAGAGAATGCTGATAGCTGGTTCTATATTTGGTGTACATCTACAACTAGCATTTCGTTGCCAACCCAAAGTGCGATATCGTCTTATGTAGAAGATTCAGATGTTGAATTTTTCTATGAGTTAGCACATGGTGGTTCATATTATTTTCAAGCTAACAGTCCAGGTGTTTACTATCGTTCGTCCTCTGGATCTAATAATGTGCATGATGATATGAGTGAAAGGTCGCCAATGAAGTTAGCTTTTATTGGGAGTTGTGAAGGTATGGATTATACTGGGCCAGATTCGTTTTCATATGAATTTAGAAAAGGTGAAATGGCCGGAACTGTGACAGTTGGCTATGATGGAATGGGAAGTTGTCCTGGCTGGTCTGTGGCACTTCCTTGGCAAGATAAATTGTTTTCTTGTTTGGATGAAGGTTATACTTTTGAGGAGGCTTTTGACATAGCTTGTGCGGATTATCCCACGATAGCGCCATGTGTTAAATTTGCTGGAGACGAAAATTTGCGTTTAAAGGATACGCTCCTTTCCATTAATGTTCATGAAATAGAAGGAATCGACCCGATAGATTACTTGAGTACAGATTGGTATTATGATATCTCAATATATGATGGTGATCAATGGAACGTTGAAAGAAAATGGTGCAATAGTGGACAAGACGTCATTGTTGATAAAACACATGTATGTACAATGCACGATCTTAATTCTTCAATAAAAATTAAACTTATGGAGGATGACTTCTGGACAGGTGATGACTTAGCTGATGTAAGTGGACACATAGGTGGAGGATGTGACGATTCTACACCTGATCTTAGAGGTGCAATCTACCATTGTGATTATGATTTAATAAATAATGGGTTGTCTGGTGATATGACGTATTTTGAGAATAATTATCTTACGACATCTGGAGAACATTCACCAGATGATAGCACTACAGTAGATGAAAATGATGCGAAAATATGGTTTAAAGTTTCAGATAATTATGAATTACCTATTGCAGATGCAGGATCAGATAAAAATGTCGGTGTTGGTGAAATTGTATTTTTTGATGCATCAAATTCAATATCCTCAGGGTCCATTTTGATAAAATTTGAGTGGGATTGGAATAACGATGGAATATTTGATGAAACTTCTCCAGATCATTTTGCGAATCATACCTGGTTAGAAAGTGGAAATTATACTGTTGTTTTAAAAGCGACAGATAGTTATAATCAAACAGATACCGATACTTGTCAAGTAATTGTAGATTCTTCAAAACCTGTTGCTTTTTTTACATTCTTCCCGTCAAGACCAATAATAAATCAGATAATTACATTTAATGCTTCTTTATCCTGTGACTTGGATGGCACAATTATATTATACGAATGGGATTGGAATAGTGATGGAATATATGATGTTTCAAATATTTCACCGGTACTTCTTCATACATTTAATACTTCAGGATATAAGGATGTGACTTTGAGAGTTATTGATAACGATGGACAAAATGATACTTATAATATTATTATAAAAATATTGTCCGCTACATTTACAAATAACTTTAATGATTTCGGCCTTGATACAGATAGTAATAATTTATACATAACTTTCGGCCATCTCAATAATATCAATATACTAGATTAGACAAGATTAAAATTATACTTGTTCATCATCAAATCCCTAATCTCCATCTGACTGATAGAACTAAATGCTTGTTCCA
>Ga0209979_1001300_pt1 | contig 27964 bp, 26 predicted proteins | sample AnhtaG_FD_183114 | JGI IMG/M metagenome (GOLD analysis project Ga0209979, IMG submission 183114) | Deep subsurface microbial communities from Anholt, Denmark to uncover new lineages of life (NeLLi) - Anholt_01485 metaG (SPAdes) (version 2) | ecosystem: Environmental > Aquatic > Marine > Oceanic...
CTTGCATCTTGACATTGCTTTTTAGGTTTATTTTACTAAAGTCCTTTATAAGCAAAGATGCAGGGCATTTCGAGTATTTTTGTCAAGCAATGCAAAAAAAAATTTAAGATGTCACGCTTGTATAAGGTCTAGATATATCCCCAAACATAGTGCCAGTAGCTGAAGCAATAAATGTCTTGTCTCTGCTATCATAAATTGCAACTAATTTATGCAGCTCTCTTGACCGATCATCACTGATATATGGCAAGTCAGGATTGACTATTAAGGGGGCACCTTTAGCTATTATTCGCCTTTTAGCAATAGTTGACCAAATTTCATGAGCTAATGCTTCCAGCCTGTAAAATTGACATAGTTCTTTTTTGCCAAACTCTAAAAGGACAAGCATCGAATTATTTTCAAAAAACTTTTTAAATATACTTCTTAAATCTTTAGGGATATCTTCATCAAGCAGCATCCTATTAAGAATTCTCGATGAATCAACTTCATTGGATAGTCCTATTCGTGAACAAGGTGCAAGTTGGGCATATTTTTGCATAGCAGCTTCCAGAATTGCACGTGTTTCAAGCACTATTCCAGGTCTTTGTTCAGAATCAATACAGTACGGAGCAAGCCTTCGGTAGAGGTGTAACCAGTAGGCTATAGACTGTTGTGATAATTCCAAGGCGAGTTCTTTTTCAAGTTCTTGAAAATATAAATCTAATAGGGGTAAGGCTCTTGGCGGAGAATACTTTCCTGGGATTAACATTCGCCAAAAACTTGCGCGTTTAGGCGGAGGAAAGAATGTTCCGGGCAGTTGTGAGTGAAGCTTTGCGAAAGTTAGTTGATAATACTCGATTATCATCTGACGATCTTCGTTTTCTTGACTAGGCGTTTTATGTGTATTTCCTTTAGAGACCATGTCTATTATTAAAAACCAACAACCATAGAACGACAACTCTCTCGCGCTAACCGTCCCCAATGCTGCCAACCCAAATTTGTGCTAGCGAAGCACCCAAAACCACAATTCCCGTCAACGCAATGAATTCCGCATACTTTAGGGAGATTATACGGAATAGAATTCGGATTTCAATAGGAAAAAAGATGGCCAAAAAAAAGTGCATTTTTGGCCGTTTTTTTTTGACTTTTGTTTGAAAATATGTTAAAAATACCCGCAAGTTTACCCCGCGGGGAATGTGCTTTCCATTTTCTAATAAACCAACCCCGTTATGCGCCTGCTTTGTGCTGCCTTCGGTTCGGTACTGGTTTTATTTACTGCGTCCTTTGCCGGACTACGTAATACTAAATGTTCCTCATTCTGGCCTCCGGCAGCACCGTGACCAACAATACCCAACACAAATTCACCCAGTTTCCCCGCTCCATCCTGCGGACAAAGGACGGCCAGAGATTCTTCGAAATATCGAGCCTGGAGATTTTGGTGTTCTCAAGCTCGCAGGTCACGACATCTGGATCTGACAGAAATTCCTTCTAATTTGCAGCCTCATTCTGTCGACGATTTCACTGCTGCATTTGGCTCTTCCGGGCTTGAACTTTCTTTCTTACATCCGGAACAAAAAAGCCCGACTACAATCATACAGATTAATAGCAATTTGACATGTTTCATTTTGCACTCCTTTCTTGGGATTAATAGGAAAAAATATGCAACGCCAATTTTCCCGTTAAATTTTCTCTCATATTCTTAATACCACTAACTACTCATGATATAGCTTCCGTATAATACTCACTTTTGTTACAGACAGTCGAATCTCAAAACTAAAATCCAGGATGTCTCGCTCGCTCGCTAATCTACTGAATAATTACACTATTGATGTGGAACTTTCAAGAAAAAAAGTTCTTTTTTGGCCGTTTTTTTTTGACTATTGTTTGATAATATGTTATAATACCCGAATGTTAGCCAGCAGGCAAACATAAACCGCCAGTAGGCGAAGATGACATTTCAGTTTGCATGTCGTAAGCTGCAGCGCAGCAAGAACTTAGAGTCAGCCGGCCCGAATCCCTGCATGCCTTAGGCAGGGAACCGTTTTGAACATTTAATTTTGTGTAATTTGGATTTGTTTAGGATTTAGGGCTTAGTATTTCGGATTTCAGACTACCAGATGCAACCTTGGGCTACGATCTATGCAATACGCAATACGCGATACGCAATACTCGCCAACCGTCTTCTGTCCTCCGCCCTCTACATCTGTCGAGAACCCTCTACAAATCAGCTACTTTTTATGCAAAACAAACCCAATTTCCGAAAAAGTCAAATGAACGTAAGTATCTTTTCAAAAATGGCTTATGAAAATAAATCCAATCGGACACTTGGTGAAAACAAACCCAATACAAACCCAATTCAAACCCAAACAAACCCAATTTCCGAAAAGCCCAAATGAATGTAAACTCACTTATAACAAAGGATTACATAAAATACGATGATTTCGCAGTCCGAAAAAACAAACCCAATTCAAACCCAATTTCCGTCAAGAAATGCCAAAAATGCCCTATCTACCAGCCCTTTTTTACTTGAGGATCTATGACATAAACTCGCGGCCTTTTTTCTCTATTAAAATAAAAGAAGCCATCTTTCGTAACGACCAATCAAAACGCTTCTAAATAACTTGCAATAGTGCGCACTTTCAATTATTGTTTTGAAAAACTAAAACCGCCGGTAAAACCGGAGGCTAAATATAGGATTGGCAAGCAAATGAACGTAGTCTTGGCTATTGTATTGTTGGTTGTGGGGCTGGTGATACTGTGGAAGTGCGCTGAGCTGTTAGTGGCTGGAGCGGTTGGATTAGCAGAGCGGCTCGGCGTCAGCTCACTTGTCGTCGGCCTGACGGTGGTGGCGATGGGTACTTCGGCGCCGGAATTGGCAGCAAGTATAGCCGGTGTTTTGCGAGAGACCGGCGGAGGAAATATTGCTGTCGGTAATGTTTTCGGCTCAAACATTGCGAATCTGGCTCTTGTGGGTGGTTTGGTTGCCCTTATTCGGCCGCTAATCGTAAAAAGACAAACACTCCGCCGTGAGATACCTGTGATGATTCTGATGGCACTGCTATTGTTGCCTTTTTTACACAATTCATATATCGCTCGAACAGAAGGCCTTGCATTGTTATTTGTGTTTGCTGCGTTGATGATGCTAACGATACATTTGGCACGCGGAGAAAGCAAACAAAACAAACATAAACAAGCAGAACTAAAAAGATTAGACACAGAGAATACAGATGATGCGGAAATGGATTCCCGCTTTCGCGGGAATGACAAGAAGAACGGGGATGGCATAAAAAATGTATTGTTCATTCTCATTGGATTGATAGGATTGGCGCTGGGGGCAAAAATGGCGGTGGAGGGGGCTGTGTTTATCGGCAAAGAAATCGGATTGAGCGAAGGTGTTATCGCGCTGACCATCATCGCATTCGGGACATCTCTTCCGGAACTCGTAACCTGCGTGGTAGCGGCTATCAAGGGCCATCATGATATTTCCGTCGGTAATCTGGTCGGCTCCAATATCTTTAATACACTGCTTGTTACCGGTGGAGCAAGCGTCGTTCGGCCATTTGAAATAGAACAACGGTTTGCTGGAGGGACCGATTACTGGATTATGATTATCGTCAGCGCGGCCTTTGCCTTGGCGGTCATTATCGGTAAACGTACCATCGGTCGAGTAAGCGGTACACTGCTGCTCTGCGGATACGTTGGATACCTGGTGTATTTATTCGGGTACAGCGGGTAAGGGATTCAATGGTCAGCTTAATTGACAAACACCGTAAAGCATTGATGGATTTGTGCCAAAAGTACCACGTCAAAAGGCTGGATGTGTTCGGCTCTGCCGCGAGGGGTGATTTTGAGAAGTCCAGCGATATCGATTTTCTTGTCGAATTTGACAGCCTAACGGTGTGCAGTGCACACCCTACCATAATAAATATTTTTGAGATTGCCGCGCTCGGCTTTGCCTCGCTCGCAATGACATTTCTGATAGATTCCTCCCGTTCGACTACGCTCAGGGCAGGCTATTTGCGCTCGGAATGACAGGCAAGAAATGTCGAATCCCGATTAAAACCATCGGGACAGGTATTGAATTGAGTTCATCCCCCTCCATTTAACCACTCACCACCCACCACTCACTACTCACCAATCAAAACTCCTAAGTCCGTGTCAGTCCGTGCCCCACCAGTCTGTCTCAGTCCGCGTTACCGTGTCAGTCAGTGTTACTCAGTCCCAATTGAATTTTGGGGGTTCTTCGAGCAAATCCAGGGTTCGCTGCTTTACGTTCTCATTCTTGAATTTTTCATCCCTCCACTTGAAAATCTCACCTCTGCTTTCCCTGAGATGTTTTTGCAGCTCCTCAAGCCGTTTAAGCAGCCGTTCGAATGCAAGTTGCTTTCGCCTTACGAGCAAATCAAACCTGCCTGCAACCACCTCTTGAAGCTCAGCGACTAATTTTTCCTTTTCTTTCTCACTCCTAACAGCCTTGATATTCCTGAGCAGCTCATCTCGCCTTTTTTTCAGTCGCAAATCTTCTAAAAGCACATCAGCTAATTCAGGATTTCTCTTTGACTCTACAAAAATCCGCCAATACTTTCTCCTGATGAGCTCAAATTTCTCCGCATAAAGGTCCGGACTTATCTTTTTTAATTTAGCCAACTCCTGGGCTTCCCTGGGGACGGCCTTTCCAAGCCATTCAAGAAACTTTTCGCGCCTCTCGCTCAAAAACTTGGCCGTACGCTCTTTGATTATTTTGCCTAACTCCTCATGGCCGTGTCTTCTAAGCTCAAAGCTGAACTGGTTTGGGTCTGTTTCGCGCAGCTTGGCTAATTCCTTTGCCTTTTCCGGGTTGCTTTCTTGCAGGCCCTTCATAATGCGGTCAATTTCCTCATCTGTTAGTTCGACCCTTCTTGGCCCCCGTCCTGGTCCCCGTCCGGGCCCCGGCCTTGGTCCCGGTCCTGGTCCTCTTGGCTCTCCCTCAGTCCAGATGTTTTTTTCATCCTTCTCGGCAGCGGAGCAAGGCAGCACGGTTACTGTTACCACCGCTGCCAAGACAAGCACTAAAATGATTCTGCGACTTAACTCCATTTCCTTACCCCTTCCAGAAGTCACTACTATTAATTTCTATCAGTTCAATCTCTAATTCTGATACGCTACTGTCGCCGTTGGCGTCGTCTTCGCCAAACTGTAAGACCAGCAGCTCGTCTTCAATCTGCTCAATTTCAGTAGTGAAAATCGCCAGGTCCGCGTCATCGGCGGCAATATCGTCGCTCTCCCAAATTGCTGTGGGGATTATGGAGGCATATACTACTGGGCCGGGTTCATCGCTGCCTTTTTCGAATAATCTCAGGCCTATTGCCGTCAGGAAAATAACTGCTGCCGCAACACTGACTGACTTGTAAGCTATTTGCTTAAACACACCTGTTCTTCTGGCCGGCAGACGCATGGCGATTTCAGCCTTTATATTGGCTATGAGCATATCATCAGGCTCCGGCGCAGGGTGTTCACGGAGGATTTGCTCAGCTTTTTGAACATCCTCAACGCAGCTTTCAGCCTGTTCGGCATCCAGGAATTTCTCGAACAGCTCTTTCAAATTTTCCTGATTTTCGTCGTTCATAATATTATCCCTCCATTAACTCCCGCAGTTTCTTTAGTCCCCGATGCAGCTTTGCCAACGTTGTTCCTATCGGCTCAGACCGCATTTGGGCTATTTCCTTGAAGTTCAGTTCCGAATAAAAACGCAACATAATCAATTCTCTCGTATCCGTATCCAGCCGCCTGAGCTGGATCTGTAACTTATCAATTTGCTCGTTGTCGGATTGTTTTGGCTCTGTTGGCTCCGATTCAAGTTGTTTCTTTTGAACATCGAGCAGTTTTTTCCGTCGCTGTTTGCTCCTTAAATAATCGTAGAAGATATTAGACGCTATTTTGAACAACCAACCTTCAAAGGAGCCGCCTTTATAGGAACCGACTTTCTCAACTAACTTGACAAATAGCTCGCTTAACAACTCGTCACTAAGGTCGTTATTGCCCGTCAAACGGTAAAAATAACCGTAACATCGGCTTGCATACATATCGACTACCTGCGAAAAGCACTTAGAATCACCGTTCTTGCAGCCGATTATTATCTGGGCTAATTCATCGCTTTTTGCCATATTCAAGCGTTTTACGTAAATAAAGACGGCTTCCACAGCCGATTTATTGCAAAATTCCACAAAAATCAACGTCCGGATATCACTTGGCGGTCCTATAACGTGTGTCGTCTAATCCATTCTGAACAAGAAAACAACATGCCGGTTCTGCCGATAACCGGACAAAAGCATCAGGCCTCTGCCTTTTTAACCAGCTCAAATGTCCTCTTGTTCCTCCTCCTGCTCATCGTCATCGAGCTTCCATTGGTCAGATTCGTCAAGCTCGTTTATCTCCCGCTGCATAAATTGGATGATTTTATCCTGCAGAGGTGCCAATTTCCCGTACCACTTGAGCATTCCCTGATAGCTGGCTAACAGCATATCCAGGCGGATAAGCTGCCATTTGGCTATGCATTCCGGCTCTTTGACATTGGTAAACGGGTCGCATTTGAAGGTCCTTTTACCGCCGGGACCCATCTCACATAACTCGCAATCTTTGCACTGTATCATATTTGCATCCCAATCTGGTTCGCCGAAAAAACAGCCTTTAACAAAAGTATTACTAACAGCGTTGCCCGGCTCTTTTTCATAATTGAACTGCGAACTTTTTGTTCGTGGTTTTTTAATTTTTTATTTTTTACTTTTAAGTTCGTTTATAATATCATATATTCCAGAGGCTTAAAAGTTTTTTGCAACAAACATTTTTGGTCTGTTTGTGGAGAAATAGATGGCAAAACCGAGACGTAGGCGCAAAGTGGGCAGTAAAAAGAGACGCGCCCGATGGAAAATACGGCATAAAATAAGCTGAGTGTTGGTTATGCGTTGTGCGTAAAATGAGTAGATGAGCGGAGGAGTCAATAGGTAGCCAAGTTAGCGCATCTACGCATAAACCCATTCATGCATAAGCTCAATACGCAGCACGATAAATGAAACACTTCACAATAACTTTCAAGCCCGACAATAAGCAAATCTCCATCCACGCAGGTGCTACACTTATCGAGGCTGCGGGCCAGGCCGGCATAATCCTGAACACCGTTTGTGGCGGTAAAGGTACCTGTGAAAAGTGCCGGGTAAAGCTTGAGCCGGATGGGCGAGAGGTCCTCGCCTGTCAGTACCATATCCAAAACGACCTTACCATAACAATTCCCAGCAGCTCCAGATTCTTCGAGCAGAAAATCTTAGAGCACGGCATCGATACACAAATCGAGCCGGCTGCGACCGTACATGAAAAATATCAGGCAAAAGCTGCCCCGGACAAAATATTCGGCATAGCTGTGGATATCGGGACAACCACCGTCGTCGCCAAACTGATCGATATGTCTGATGGACAATGCCACGCTACAGAAGCGGCCCTCAATCCTCAAAGCCGATACGGCGATGACGTCATCAGCAGAATCGCATACGCCCAAAACGATAAAAAATTAACTGAGCTGCACAAGGCCATAATAGACTGCGTAAATGACCTGACCACAAAGCTCTGCAAAAAGGCCTCAATCGACGCAAAGCACATATATGAAATGTGTGTTGTCGGCAATACAACTATGAGCCACATTTTTCTCAAATTGCCTGTAACCCAGCTCGGTCAGGCACCGTACAAGGCCTTCTCGCTCGATGCACACGATAAACCTGCTGCGCAGTTGCATCTGGAAATGAATCCCGCCGGCAATATCCATACCGTTGAGAATATAGCCGGCTTCGTCGGCTCAGATACTACCGCTGTCGCGCTCGCGGTGGACATCGATTCAACCGAAGAAACGATGCTGGTCGTTGACATCGGCACAAACGGTGAGCTTGTACTCGGCACTAAGGACAAACTCTATGCGGCCAGTTGTGCGGCCGGGCCGGCCCTGGAAGGCGCACGTATAACCTGCGGCAGCAGAGCGGCACAAGGTGCAATAGAAGCCGTTGTTGTAAATGATAATGATATAGATTTGGACGTGATAGGAAACTGCCCGGCCCGCTCGATATGCGGCAGCGGCCTGATTGACGCCGTGGCGGTAATGCTGGACCTCGGTGTTATCGACCGAACAGGACGGTTTGTGGCACCGGCAAAGCTCAAAGGAAAAGTGCCGACTGCCATTTTTTCACGCATACGCAAGCATCACGGTGAGCCGGCCTTTTACCTCGTCAGAGCCGCGAATGTTAATGGGCGGAAAGTGTTCCTGACGCAAAAGGACATCCGCGAAACGCAATTAGCAAAGGCGGCCATCAGGGCTGGCATCAGGCTTTTACAGAAGAAGGTCGGCCTTGTAGATTGCGATATAGAACAGATTCTTTTAGCCGGTGCCTTTGGCAATTACATTCGGAAAGAAAGTGCTCTGCGGATAGGCCTGTTGCCCGCAGTTCCTGTAGAGAGGATTCATTTTGTTGGCAATGCCGCTGCTTCCGGCGCACGGATGGTACTTGTCAGCCGGCACTGCCGGGACAAGGCACGCGAATTGGCCCGTAAAATCAAATATATAGAAATCGCCCACGAGCCGGAGTTCCAGGATGTTTACGCGCATTCGATGCTCTTCTGAACCACAGATTGCACAGATTTGAAACACAGATTACACAGATTACTGACTGACACGGACGCATGAGAACTGGTGAGTGGTAATTGGTTAAATGGAGGGGGAGGAACTCAATCCCATCTGTCAATGACCGGTTACTTTCTTTTTTCATTGATTTCTGGGCAAGAGAGCGTATAATTTATATGAGTGGATTCTGTTTTAGTAATTTTTTAAGGAAATGTGGTATATAGCCGTGCACAAGCGACAAGCATTCACCCCGTTAGAAATAAGAACCCCCGATCGGGGAAGCGGAAGATTTCTCCGAAAGGAGTCCTTAGGACTAACGGCGTTCACGTTGATAGAACTGTTGGTTGTAATTGCTATTATTGCGCTTTTGATGGGGATATTGATGCCGGCCCTGCAGCGGGTGAGGAAACAGGCCAGGACCGTCTATTGCCTTAGCAGCCTCAAACAACTTGGCCTTGCCATGCAAACATACGCCCTTGATAACGAGGATTTCATCCCCCGTGCATTGGACCACGAAGTCAAATGGATCCTGGTATTCATTCCGTACTTAGGCCAAGAATATAGAAAAATCGAAGATTACCGGGAGGTTGACGTATATCAGTGCCCATCCTTTCCCCGTACCGGAGTAGGTCAATACGGCCAAAGCAATGGTGAGCAGACAGTGGATTATGTTGTCAACGCATGGGATATGCAGGACCCAGGCCTCTCAAGCGGTAACCAGGGAAACCAAAAGAATGAGCCGACCAAGCTCAGCAATGTCAAGTCTCCCGCCCAGCGGATTTATATGGCTGATAACTCGGCTGGGGATTGGCGCCCTGTGGTCCGGAACAGAAATCAGCTGGATATCTTGTCCAGAATGAACTATCTGGACGTTTGGTCGAGAACACATTTGCCCGCTTCGGAAGAAACTACCAAGGGCAGTAACCTGACCCGACGGATCTCCGGTAATCGACATCGCGGCAATGGCTGTAACAATCTTTTCTTCGACGGCCGCGCTGATTGGCTGCATAAGGACGAAAACACCGCTCGATTTTGGTGTGGCGCTGAGTAACACTGACTGACACGGACGCTTTAGACACGGAGTAACACTGACTGACACGTGAAAACTGTGATTGGTGAGTAGTGAGTGGTTAAATGGAGGGGGAGGAGCTCATTTTGGTATTCTACATTCCTTGTTCGATGTTCCTTTATTCCCAGAGAAAATTTGGTAATTGTCCATAATTTTGATGGACTTATGCCTTCAGAACCACGATAATTAAAGACTAAAAGCGAAGCGGTGTATGCAAGGCCTTTACAGAAAAGGGGGGATAGGAAAAATAAAAATGGCACTCCATACTGTTTTCAGAACGAATAAACTGGACGGTGATCTCGGCTTCGGTGTCATTGAGGTACACGGGGAAAAGTATCCGGTATCCAGAACGAGTTCGTTATACGGTGATATGGGCCACGGTATTGTTAAAGTAAGCGGGAGAACGTACCCGGTATATAGAACGAAGAAAGAGGATGGCGATACCGGTTACGGCGTCGTTAATATTCGAGACAAATGAAACTTAAGTAAACAATGAACCGGGCTGTTAGCTCGCTGTGGTGAGTGGTGAGTAGTGATTGGTGATTGGTTAAATGGAGGGGGAGGAACTCAATTCATTATTCGACATTCGCTCTGTCATTCTGAACGAAAGAAGCTTGCCCTGAGCGTAGCCGAAGGGTGAAGAATCTCATCCTGCACAGGTGTACATTATTCTCATTCAAAGGCCAGATGCTTCGCTTTGCTCAGCATGACAATCAATGTTGACCAGACGGCAAAAAGGCTTTAGACTAAGGACATTAGAAGAAATGAAATTACCATGAGGTGAAATATGAAAGAGGATGAAAAATGTGGCCAATGCCGGTTCTTTGTGCCACTAAAGGTCGAGGACAACAAGGGCGAATGCCGCAGACACGCACCTCGACCAGGCGCAAGCTTCCAAATAGGTGGTAAAGATATTGGGAAAGAGCCACGATGGCCCGAAGTTGCCATCGACTGCTGCTGCGGTGAATTTGAGCAAAAATGAGCAGGATAATTGAGATTTCAGATTTTAGATTTGAGATTTCAGATTTTGAAAATATTTTTATTTGTTTCGCATTTGCTCGGTTTTTGTGGCTTGCTTTAAAATCTTCTTTTCTTTATATGTAAGGCTGTGCAGGCCGTGGTCGTGAACTTTTTTCAGAATGCGGTCAACTTCAAACTGCAGGTCGCGGTGCTCGGCTATTTTTTTTTGCCAGACACCTGTTTGTACTTTCATCTTGAATTTTCGCCGCCACTTTTCTGAAATTACGTAAAGCGCACCTGCAACCATACCTCCGAGATGCGCTGCTTCGCCGCCGGCATTAGCAGAGACATCAGGCCTCAGCACAGACAAAATGCTCATAACCGCCAGAATTATCGCCAGGACAGACATCCTCAGAGGAAATATACCAAATACGTAAACCCTCATGTTCGGGAAGAGAATCGCCGCGGCGGCAAGCATACCTAAAATAGAACCTGAGGCGCCAATTAAAATTCCCCCGCCAAGCCAGTCTATATGTGCCAGGGCGGGATAGAATATTCCTCCCATAGCTCCGCATATAAGATAGAAGTTCAGAAATTTCCTGCTGCCCCAGAATCTTTCGAGCATTGGCCCGAAAAAGAATAAGATAAACATATTCCAGAAGATGTGCCACAGTCTTTCGTAGCTGTGCAGGAATTGGTACGTGATAAGTCTCCAAATCTGTATGAACATTCCTGGCCGTACTGAGAACCAATCAAGTAGAAAAGCGCCGATTGGCTTTATTAGATACCCTATAAGAAATACCACTATGTTTATTATCAACAGCCATTTAACAACCAGTGTTGGCCGGGGAAAGGACATCCGCATCTGTGGTGCGTGGCGGTATTGCGACTGAAAATCCGCCTGAGTATAATCTCTGTCATAAAGGCCCATAATTTCGATACTCGATACCCGTTTCTCGTTGCTCGATATTGACTCTGGAAGTTACCGTTCCATCACGGTCGCGGCTCTTTCAGTGTTTGGTATTATTCATTATATAGTATGGCCAATTTTGCGAAATGTTCAAGTTAAAAAAGATTCAAGATACAAATAAGACATAAGACACAAGACTCAAGACTTAAGAGTTTTTGTTTTCATTATCTGAAATATTGCCAGCAGGAACGTACCGAGGATAATCATAGCGATGCCGATAAGCTGCGATATCGTCAGGCTGTCTATTTCGAAGCGGTTGTCGTCGCGCAGAAATTCGATAAAAAATCGTGCGATACCGTAAAGAACAAACATCAAAGCAAAAGTTGAGCCGGGTTTGGTAAAGATTTTGTCGGCGGTTTTAGAGCTGACGGCGTTTTGGGACCTTCGCCAGAAAAAGTAAAGTACGAGGCATAAGACAGCGGCACTTGCGGACGTATATAATTGGGTTGGGTGGACAGGCAGACATCGATATTTGCCTTTGGTAACCTCGATTTTTTGCTGCTCGGTTAAATATATCTTTGGTTTCAAGTCCTGTACCCAATGACCATCGTCATCATAGTAACCGAAAAACTCGTCCGGCAATTCTAATTGCGGCTCTGGACGATTTCTTTCCAGGTTCGGGCGTACCTGACTGCGGTAAGCGAACGAGTTATATGGGAAGCGGACTGCCCAGGGCAGTTCTGTTGGTTTGCCAAAGCAACAGCCATTGAGAAAACAGCCGATTCTGCCTAAGACAAGAGCCAGCATCAGGCCGATAGCCAAGATATCATTATAACGACGGATGGAGAGCTTGTGATACCACAGGTAAAGGTCGATAATGGTGATGGCCAAAATCACGCCGCCCAAAAGCTCGAGGCCGCCCTGCCAGATGGCGAAGACTTCATGTGGATGCTTCTGGAACTTGTCGATGTGATGAAGTACATAAAACAGACGCGCTCCTACTACTCCGCCTATTAACGAGTAAAGGGCACCGTTGGTAATGAGCTGAGGATCGGGTGTGATGTTGCGGCTGAGATGCCTTATCAAAGAGACGGCGGCAAGAAAACCAATGACCATCATCAGGCCATAGCTTTTTACGGTCAGATGGATGAAAGGTATCTCGAAAAGTTCAGGAAACATTTATCGTATATCGTATATCGTATGTCGTATGTCGTATTGCGTATTTCTTTTAACCGTTTCTATTTAGATAGTAACCACCATCGGCTATTCTTATTCGCTACCTTTAATTTTGTTATTTTCGTCAAGAATGACGATTCTTGGTTTAAATTCTTTAGCTTCCTCAGGTTTAAAAAAGCCAAAACCGATAATGATAACGATGTCTTTTGGCTTAATCAATTGGGCTGCTGCACCAAGTATTACGATCTGGCCGGAGTTGGCTTCGGCGGGGACGACATAGGTTTCCAGCCGGTTGCCATTGTTTAAGTCGGCGACCAAAACAGACTCGTAGGGCAAGATGCCGGCTGCTTCCATCAGGGCAGAGTCTATCTCGATACTGCCTGGGTAGTGCAGCTTCGTGTCGGTAACCGTTGCGCGGTGTAACTTGCTTTTAAGAATTTTTACAAACATAACTATATGTTAATTGCGAATCAAAAAATCATTACCTGAAGTTGGTAATATATTTCATAATAGTTCATTAAATTCGCCGACCGTCAATCCTGCCTGGCGTATGACAGCTCTCAGTGTGCCCTTTGCAATCTCTTTATGGTCCGGCACAGTTAATCTACGATGAGGGGGATTTTCGTTCCTGAGGATAATATGACTCCCAGTTTGATGATCTGTACGGTAGCCGATCTTTTCCAAAATCTTACAAAATCGCTTTCCTGAGAGTACTGGTAATTTGTTCAAATTGTAACCTCCACAATCTCTTCTTGAATTGATGGAGGAATAGGTTCATTGTGTTTCTTCAGGCTCTCTAAGTAGCCCTTAATAGCATCTTGAATATTCTCAAGAGCCTCTTTGCGATTTCTGCCCTGAGAAATGCATCCGGGCAAAGAAGGGCATTCAGCAATAAATGCCCCATCTTCATCCTGCTCAATCAGTATTCTGTACCACATAATTTATCACCTCTGTTACTTTTCCCATAGCTGAGTTCCGGTAAGGAAGTTTCAGTTAACCACAATTATATATTATTATTTGCTCACGTCTACCCGTATGTCTATATCATTCCTCAACGCTATGTCCGCTTATCATTGTCAAGCTTTGCAGAGTGTCAAGTATCTGGGGCAATGAAGTGAACAAAGCCTGTGTTATCTGCCGTTAGCAAGTTTATGCCTTTCTATAAGCCTCCAAGAACTCGTCCCTTGTGATTCCAGACTGGGTGCAAATTGTCCTTAACGTGGAGGCTTTTATCTTAGTATGATTCGGCATAGTCAAAGGAATTTGGCTTCCATCAGGATTTTCACGGGCCATGGAGATGTGCTCTTTTTCCCTTATAGTTTGAAAACCCAACATCTGCAATGCCTTTACTACCTTTTTCTTTGGTGCGTCGACAGGAAACTTTGCCATCAAACTTCTACTCCTGTTTCAGCTACAAATGCTTCAATGATTCTCGGCTCTACTTCCAGCACTTCCTTTCCAAAGGTTTCAATATGAAAACGAATCGCAGATTTTACGTCAGCAAGTACTGCTTCATAAGTATCCCCCTGCCCAACGACAACGCCCTTTAATCCCAGTGGATATGCCACGTAACCATCTGGGTGTTTCTCTACAATGATTTTAAAGTTCCTCATAACAAATTCCTTGTTCTTAAATAACAATAAAAAAATTCATTTTACATTATTATTTTTCTGTGTCCACGAGAATGTTGTCTATTAGTCTTGCGGGGCCGATTCTGACGGCTACGGCTGCGAGGACTTTGCCGGCAATCCGGTCAATATTCCGGAGCGTCCCGGCATCAACAATACTTACATATTCTATCTCTATTGACGGGATAAATTGTAATATTTTACTCATCGCGGTTATGATTTCTGTGGTTTCTTTTACGCCGGCGTCAATCATTTGACGGCACTTTTGGAGGGACTTGTAAATATTCGCTGCATCCTTTTTCTGCTGTTTGGTTAGATATTTATTTCTGCTGCTTACGGCCAGGCCGTTCGGCTCGCGGACTGTGGGACAGATGACAATTTCCAAGGGCATATTCAAATCAGCGACCATTCGCTTAATAACAAATGCCTGCTGGGCATCTTTCTGGCCAAAGAATGCAATGTCAGGAGCAACGATATTAAATAACTTGGTACAGACAGTGGTTACTCCTCGAAAGTGTCCCGTGCGAAATCGGCCGCAGAGCGGTTCGGTCAATTTCTCGACGTTTACCCAGGTGAGATTTTCCGCCGGATACATTTGTTTGGGCGTCGGAGCGAAAACAACATCAGTGCCTGCCTTTCTGCAAATTTGCAGGTCGGCTTCCAGAGGTCGCGGATATTTCTCAAAATCTTCGCCGGGGACAAACTGTGTGGGATTGACAAAGATGCTGACTACAACAAAGTCGCACTTCTCGATTGCTGCTTCGATTAACGAAATGTGGCCGACGTGGAGTGCTCCCATTGTCGGGACAAGGCCGATTTTTTTGCCACCGCTGCGGGCGGCTCTTATCAGGCTTCTGATTGATTCGATTGTTTCTGCAACTTCCATTTCACAATCCCTGCCGGTTTACTCTGCCGACGCGGTTACCGGTCGCAGCGGTTTCTTGAAATCATCAATCGGCTCGATATTAACTCTTCCCGGCGCCGTTGGTTCAATCGGAGCAACCGGAAGCTTGGTAGTCTTACCCATGAATTCAACCTGCTCGAGTCTCTTAAGGCTCAACTGCTTGCCAGTCTTTGCAAAGAATGGAAATAAATCCTCCCCAACGGCTATCGACATATCAGTGATCGATTCTTCCCAGGTCAATTTACGTCCGGGCTCATCGCCCCACCGCTGCTGCTGTACCCACCGCCAGCGGGGATACCACGTTGGTCCGTATCGGTCATCAAACTTCTGCCAGACATACCATATCATCAAACGGTCATGACCCGTCTTCCAATCTTCCAGGTGGTCGGCCTTGAAAATGAGTTCCGGCTTTGCTTTCGATCCGTCATAATCTTTGCGAATAACACCGTCGCAATTGCGATTCGGCCCGTACTTCTTCTCATACTTTGCAATGATCTTTCCCTGATACCAGCCGGCATGTTCTTCGCCGCGGTTGCCTCCGAACGGATGGTTGGCCGCCTGGCAGGCCCCTGCCATGGTATGAGCCTGCTCATGCGCAAAGATACTGCGTAATCCTTCCGGCTTTGTTGTGATGGTTCCGACTTCCTTGGGGTAATACGCGTTAACCGCCCACCCGCCACCGCCGCTGCTGCACAGAATGAGATACATCGGCTCTTCGGGTTTCGACGAAGGATACCATTCATACAACTGCCGGGTAATCACCGGGAAATCCTGACGGACCGTCTGCAACAATACGGGTATCTGGTTCTTGCTGTAATAGACAACAATCCCTTCGACCCGCGTCTCCTGTTCCGGGTAGATGCCTCCGCCGCCGGACATCGGCATGGGCAATCTCGCGGGACCACCGGCAGGCTCTGAGCCTCCTGCGGCCCACTTGATTTGCTCTGCGAGGAAATCAGCTTTTTGCGCAGCATCCGCACGGTCTTTCCTGTTGAAGTGGAACAGTGAATCCGAGGCCAACAGCACGACTCGGCCTTTGCCGTAAGTGCGCTTGGCAACGACGGGGCTCTCTGAGTCCGACTTGTATGTGATTTGCCAGTTCTCATCCACGCGGATCAGCGGCACTCGTTTGTTTCTGAATTTTTGAGTGCCCGGCAAAAAGCCCGCCCCGAATATGCTCAGCACTTTGTTCAGTGAGTAATCGCCGGCCGCCTGGGCGTCTTTGAGAGAGTGTATCCCGGAAACGATCAGCCCGCCACCCTGTCTGACATAGGTTGTAAGTGCAAGGCGTTCCTCAGGCAGATAGGCCGGGTCGTTCAGCCCGCCTTCAGTCAATACCACATTGAATCTCGGCGCCGGCCACCATGCAAAGGGATGCAACTTGCGTCCGGCCGGGATGCGGACACGGCAGGGGCTACCGGGTTCCAACAAGGAATCCAGCGCCGCGTGACTGCCTGCTGTTCTGAGGCCGCGATTGTGCAATTGTCTTGAAAGGTTCCACATCAGAAAGAAGTTGCATTTGTGGGCCATGTCTATCAGAACATTGATTCCCGTATCGTCCCTGATTCGCAATGGCGGCAGAGGAAACTGGCGGGAAGCTTCGAGCGGCAGTGTTCGCCCGCTCTTCCAATAGCTGTCGATTTGAACACTTGTAAAGCTCGATTGGCCGACACGGCTTGTAGATTGCCCCCGGACGGCAGGACAACTCAGGCTAATAATAATGACACATAGGATTGTCCGCGATTTGAAGTTGGCTGAAATGACTCTTGGCATAGTGATATCCTCTCAATGAACCGGGATTGACCATTTACCATCAATCTGACTCCATTCTTCCATAAGCTCTATATTATCAGAATTCAACGCATTTGTCACGAACTACTTGGGAGGTCCGGGGCTCGATTGCTTCGCGCCGCTCGCAACGACGAAGTGGCCGGCAGTGTAATATCTTATTTGCTCTGCCAGGTGCTGAATGTCGGCGTCTTCCGATTTCGGCACACGGATAACAGGGCACGTTTTCCAGTCGGCAAAGAGTCGTCCGTAGTCGCTGCTCAGGGTCTCAAGGAACCGCAGTTCTATTTGCTGCTCGTAAGGCCGGTTCCGGCTGTGAATCCGATCGAGGCAATTCTGCGCCGAATCTATCAGATATATCACCAGCACCGGCAAAGTTACCTTACGGACAGAGGGCTGATAAATTTTCCCGTACAAGGCCAATTGTTCCGGGGTTAGTGTTTCTCTGCTGTAGATAAGCTCTTTATCAAAGATATAGTCACTTATATATATTTGTCCCTTTTTCAACGTATTATGATTCAACTGCTCAACTCTGCTGGTCAGGAAATATAATTGCGAATCCAATGCCAGCTCTTTTTTTCCGGCGTAAACGTCAGGCATAAAGGGATTGGTGTCATAAGGTTCGGGCAGCATTTGACAGTTAAGGCGGGCGGACAGTTTTTTTGCCAGAGTAGTTTTTCCGACGCCAATAACGCCGGCTATACTGACAAGCTGTGGCAAGTCGGGATTATGGACAAAATCACAGCCGCCCAATCGATTAGCTAATTCATTGACAGATTCTTTTATAACAGGGTGGAGCAAATCGCCGTTGAGTTGGCAAAGGCCCTCGAGCACAAACGAACGTAAGTGCATTTGTGGATGCGGAACAGTCAAATGCGGACTGTCTATGACTCTGGAGCCAAACAGCAAGATGTCCAAATCGATGGTTCTCGGTGACCATTTTTTCTGGTGTGTCCTGCCAAGCGAAGTTTCAATATCGAGAAGTGCCTTGTGTAAATCCTCCGGGCTTAGAGTTGTCCTTAGTTCGGCAACTGCGTTCAAGTACTTAGGCTGATTGGCTTGCGCCAGCGGAGCGGTCTCGATTAGCTCGCTTACGCGGGCAACCTCGATGTGTGCAGCTTCGGCGAGCATTTTGAGAGCACTATTTATATAGTCCCTCCTGTTACCTAAATTGCTGCCCAGGCCGATATATGCTGTTGTCATCTTGTATAAATCCGAAATTCGAATATCGAAATTCGAAACAAATTCAAAATTCAAATACCAAATTACCAAAAACGTTATTCAACCCGTTTTGAATTTCGTATTTCGGTCACGCCTGTTAGAAGCGTGCATATCCGCATTCGTATTTGTTTCGTGCTTCGGATTTCGAATTTCGTATTTCATCTTTCGTTTTAAACTGTGGTTTTGCGTTTTACACTTTTTGAAATCGCTCCAGGGCTTTTTTGACGTTGTCCGGTGTGGCAAAGGCGGTGAGGCGGAAGTAGCCTTCTCCGGCTGAACCAAAGCCGGCCCCGGGAGTGCCTACAACGTGTGCTTTGCTAAGCAATGTGTCGAAGAATTCCCAGGAACTTACGCCATTCGGCGTTTTCAGCCAGATATACGGTGCGTTGAGGCCGCCGTAAACTGTATAACCGATTCGACTGAGCGTCTCGCAGATGAGCTTGGCATTGGTCATATAGATATCGATAATCCGCTGGTTTTGCTCTTTGCCTTCGGGGCTGTAAACGGCAGCGGCACCGGACTGGGTAACATACGATACGCCGTTGAACTTTGTGCAGTGGCGCCTTTTCCATATTGGGGCGACCTCGACCGCCCTGCCGTCGTTAGTGTAGGCCTTCAACTGCTTCGGCACAACGGTAAATGCGCATCTGACGCCGGTAAAACCGGCGGTTTTAGAGAAACTGCGAAACTCGATGGCTACATCCTTTGCACCATCTATCTCATATATAGAATGCGGTATGTCGGCCTCGGAGATGAATGCCTCGTAAGCAGCGTCAAAAAGAATTATCGCTGTGTTGCGGCGTGCATAATCGACCCATTTTTTCAATTGCTCTGTTGTTGCCACTGCACCTGTTGGGTTGTTCGGGAAGCACAGGTAAATCAGATCGACTTTTTCCTTAGGCAAATCCGGCACAAAACCATTCTCTTCGGTACAGGGCATATAAACAATCCCTTCATAGTTGCTCTTGTCGATTGGTCCGCCGGTTCTGCCGGCCATAACGTTAGTATCCACATATACCGGATAGACGGGGTCGGATACGGCTACGACATTGTCCAGGCCGAAGACTTCCTGCATATTGCCGGTGTCACATTTTGCTCCATCGCTGACGATGATTTCGTCGATGTCGATATCGACGCCGCGAGAATTGAAGTCGTTTTCCTTTATGGCCTGTCTTAGAAATTCATACCCCACGCCGCTGTCATCATAGCCTCTGAAGGTCTCGATGCGGCCCATTTCGTCAACCGCCTTTTTCATCGCCTTGACGACAGCCGGCGCCAGGGGCTGCGTAACATCGCCGATGCCCATACTGATTATTTCAGCATCCGGGTTGGCCTCTTGAAAAGCCCTTTTTCTTCTGCCGATTTCCGGGAACAGATAGCCGGCCTGGAGTTTCAAAAAATTCTCGTTAATCTTCGTCATACTAAAACCTCGATACTCGTAATTGGTTAATTATTTCTGACGGTGGGGCAAGCCCCACCCTACCTACTCGATGCTCGGTATCGGAGTGAGCAATTTTAGTGTCTGGGCGGGCTTGCGTCAACCCTGTTAGAGACCGCAAGGAGAGAAAGTCCTCTCATAGGATGTTGCAGAAAGTCTCTAACGGGGCCAAGGGCATAAGAGGCAATGTGAGTGGAAAAACATACAGGAGTACAACGGAAAAACATCTAAAGCCTCGATGGGTAGGGTCCAAAAACAGTCTCGAATAATTTGTTATTCTTTCGAGGCCTTTAGTACTTTTCGCTAATGAAAAGTACTACTACTTTGTCACAGCTATATTGGGTGTTTCGTATTCGTGTTGCCTCGCCGTTCCGGCGACTGCTAAACAATTTCCAAAGAAATCTGTTTGTGAGCTTTTTTTTCTTTTTTATTCGCTGGGTTTGGGTTATACTTTCTGAGTAAACAAAAACTGTATCCGTAGAAAGGAGGATATGTAATGATTACAAAATCCAATGAAGGGAACATGAGCCGGCGTACATGCTGTCCTTGTGGTCACGACCATTCGGCCGGCGGGATGAGCCGTAGAGGCTTCCTGCAGGGTGTGAGCTCAGTAGCATTGGCCAGCGCAGCAATTACCGGCCTGAGCTGGTCAGCGGTATCGGCGGCTGAGAGGAAAGGTGATGAAATGACTCTGAAGCGGCATCCGTTGAAGGTCAAGCCGATACTTGTCTATAGCACACCAAGGCGGCGTCATCAAACGAGCTGGCGAAGCTGGGGCGGTATCCAAACCGAAAAGGATGCCCAGCAGGAACTGAGCCGTATCAAGAGCGAACTTAATAAGCTTGGCGCTAACGCGGACTTTCCCGTTGAGTTTATGCCGCCCGAAGGTATTAAGGGCGCAGGCGATTTATCCAGGCTAAGCGACCTCGACAAGGCCGATGTGTATCTGATATACGCTGCGGGAGGCGGGATGGATACGTTTGCCAAGCTGGCGGAGCGCGGCAAGGACATTATCTTTTTCTGCCGTCATAAGTCAGGGCCTGTCTATTTGTGGTACGAAATCATCAGCCCCCGCTACCTGCGTCAACACACCGATACGCTCGCCGTTAAAGGGATTGATGATGGTGATGTTGTGATAGACAGCCAGGATGAGATTATGTGGCGTCTGCGTGCGCTGTGCGGTCTGCGCAACACGATGGGGACACGCATAATAGCTATCGGCGGGCCGGGCGCCTGGGCACAACCGAGAGGGGTCGTGCCTGAGCTGGTTCGGGAAAAGTGGCAGTTCGAGATTCAGACGTTCTCCTACAAGGAACTGAGCAAAGTCATTAAGGAAGCTCGGGCAGACCAAAATGCCGTCAAGCGTGCCAAAAGTCGGGCCGGGAAGTATCTGAAATTACGCGGCACAACGCTGGAAACCGAGCGTCAGTTCGTGGACAATTGCTTCCTGTTAGAGCAAATTTTCCGCGGGATAATGAAAAAGGCAGATTGTCAGGCTATCACGATTAACGGATGCATGGGAACGATTATACCGATGGCCGAGACAACGGCTTGCCTGACACTGAGCCTATTGAACGACGCCGGATATTTGGCCTTCTGCGAATCGGACTTTGTAGTGATTCCCTCGGGTGTTCTGCTGGTGAACATCTCGGGTAAGCCAATGTTCCTTAATGACCCGACCTACCCACATGACGGACTAATTACACTTGCTCACTGCACAGCTCCTCGAAAAATGGATGGGAAAAAACTCGAGCCGGCCCGCATTATGACCCACTTCGAGTCGGACTACGGCGCGGCACCGAAGGTTGAGATGCATAAGGGCCAGATAGTTACCAATATTGCGCCAGATTTTCTCGTTAAGCGCTGGGTCGGTCTGATTGGCGAGATTGTAGATGCTCCGTTTATGGATATCTGCCGGGCGCAAATTGATATTCGTTTTTCCTGTGACAGTAAAACTTTAGCCGAGCGGATGCCCGGATTCCACTGGATGACCTGCTACGGTGACTATATGCAAGAGCTTGGGTACGCCCTCAAAAAAGTCGGAATAGAATGGGAGAACCTCACGGCGGGTAGAAGTGTCTGAGCAGTGGTTTGCGGTTTACGACTATAGAGGTTTTGTTCCGGCCGAGAATAATATGTTTCGATAAACTATTAGTGGTCTGTAACACGATAAATTCGTGGTGGTTACTGGTAGGGTGGGGCTTGCCCCACCGAGATGATGCTGGTAGTTTAGTTCGGTGGGCTAAAGCCCACCCTACGAAACTCCGAGCCATCCCCAAGTTCGTCCCGCACCAATTGAGCTTAGGCTCACGCCTAATTGGTGCGGGACTCGCTTGAGGCTGCCACCCATCAAATTAGATGCGGAAACGCACGCTTCTAACAGGCGTGTTACAGAATACTACGGCCTTTTACTTTTGTGAGGCCGTTGAAAGGAGGTAAAGTAATATGAGAGAACAGGATTCAAGATTAAGGTCTTTTTTGTTCGGGGTGTTGCTTTCGGTATTTCTGGTTCAATGTGCCGAAGCTGTTAGCTTTTATGTTTCTCCACAAGGTAACGACCGGTGGTCGGGGCGTCTGGCGCAGCCGAACAAAAAACGCACCGACGGGCCTGTGGCTTCTTTGGCAGGTGCGCGGGATAAGATTCGGCGCTTGAAATCACGGCGGACAATCACAAAGCCTGTGCGAGTCATCGTTATGGACGGAACGTATGTCCTGAGCGAACCTTTCATACTAAGCCACGAAGACAGTGGAACGAAAAAATGTCCGATTAGCTACGAAGCGGCTGTCGGTGCAAGGCCGGTTTTCACCGGTGGGCGGGTAATTACAGGTTTCAAGCGAGGCGAAAACGGCATCTGGCAAACCCGTATACCGGAAGTTGCTGCCGGCAAATGGTATTTCGAACAGTTGTTCATAAACGGCAGTCGAGCTGTGCGCGCTCGCACGCCCAACAAGTTCTATGACTATATGGGTGCAACCTCTGAAGTTCAGGTCGATGGCAAAAAGGACAAATATCGACGGACTACATCCGTGCGCGGCGATACTCTTGCGCCTCTGCGAAATCTTGACAGCCGAGAGCTTCGCGATGTTACGTTAGTGGCCTATCATAAGTGGTGTATAAGCCGCCGGTATCTGACGGAGATTGACACGGCAGCCAATACTATCATTACTTTGGGAGAAAAACTCAAAAGTTATTCCGGCTGGCCGAAAAATACGCGTTTTCATCTGGAGAATTTCAAAGCCGCTCTGGATGCACCCGGTGAATGGTTCTTAGCTCGCAACGGTACTCTGTACTACAAGCCCTTGCCCGGTGAAAATATGTCCAAAGCGCACGTTGTGGCACTGGTGCTTAAGAAACTCGTCATCTTCCAGGGACAACCTGAGGCGGAACAATTTGTTGAACATATCCAATTAAAGGGTCTGGTCTTTCAGCACAACCAATTGCTGCTGCCGGCCAGCGGGTACGCGCCGTATCAGGCTGCGTATGCTACGGAAGCCGCCATCATGGCCGATGGGGCACGTAATGTATCTGTGGAGGATTGCGAAATAAGCCACGTTGCGACATACGGCGTGTGGTTTCGCCAAGGCTGCCGCGACTGTCGGCTTGAACGCTGCTACCTTTACGACTTAGGGGCCGGCGGCGTGCGAATCGGCGAGGGAAGGATTCGTCCCGACCAGCCATCCCGCACGAGTCATATTACGGTTGACAATAATATTATCCGCTCAGGCGGTAGGATATATACTTCCGCGGTGGGCGTGTGGATTGGGCAAAGCGGTGACAATGCTGTTACGCACAACGATATTGGAGACCTTTTTTATACCGGTCTTTCAGTCGGCTGGCGATGGGGGTACGCTGAAAGCTTAGCCAAACGCAATAACATCAGTTTCAATCATGTGCATCACATCGGCTGGGGTGTGCTGAGCGATATGGGCGGAATTTATACGCTTGGGCCTTCGGAAGGGACTATCGTCAGCAATAATGTCTTTCACGATATCTATTCGTACTCCTATGGCGGCTGGGGACTCTACACAGATGAGGGCACCAGTAATATCGTTATGGAAAACAATCTGGTCTATAATACGAAGACCGGCGGCTTCCATCAGCACTACGGCAGAGAAAATATCATTCGCAACAATATCTTAGCTTTTAGCAAACTCTACCAGGTTCAGGCGACGCGGGTGGAAAATCATCTGTCATTCACGTTTGAAAATAATATCGTTTACTATGACAGCGGCGTTCTTTTGTCGGGACCCTGGACGAAGGTCAAAATCAATATGGATAATAATTGCTATTGGGACGCCTCCGGCAGAGATGTTGCCTTCGTAGGAAAGTCGCTGCCTGACTGGAGGAAAGAGACGGGGCACGATAAGAAGTCGATTATCGCGAAACCGATGTTTGTTGATGCGGCGAATTTCGACTTTCGTTTGGAGCCAAACAGTCCCGCCCTAAAGACCGGATTTAAACCGTTCGATTACAGCAAGGCAGGAGTGTATGGAGACCCTGCCTGGATAAAGAAGGCACAAAACATCGAATTTCCGCCATTGGAATTGCCTCCGAAACCATAGAGATTAACCCTAAAAATTGATGGTGGGGCATCCATTCTCCGTAGCAGAGCTACTGCGAAGGACGAAAGCCCCGCAGTGGCCGCACAAGGCCTATTGGATTACAAATAATATTCCAGGCTTCAATGCTATTTAGTTACTGTTGCGGAAACAGCATTTGTCATTCCCGCGGAAGCGGGAATCCAGTTTTTCGCTCTGGACCCCTGCTTTCGCAGGGGTGACATCGTCGGTTTTTGTTTTCTGCAACAGATACTATTTAGTAATATTTCAAGGAAGTGGAAGAAGTGAATATCTGGATTCGTGCGGGCTGAATTGGTAATATATAATCGTGATGGAGCACATTCAAGAAGCATTGGTAAAGTATTGGGGGTACGATAATTTTCTCCCTCTGCAGAAACAAGCTATGGAATGTGTCAGTCGTGGGCAGGATTCGGTTGTTGTTCTGCCGACGGGAGGTGGAAAATCGCTTTGTTTTCAGGCGCCGGCGGTGACTATGGAGGGGCTGACCGTGGTCGTCTCGCCGTTGATTTCCTTGATGAAGGACCAGGTTGACGCCTTGAAAGAATGTGGAGTTCCGGCGGCGCGTATTGACAGCTCTCTTTCGGCTTACGAACAGCAAGCTGTTTTTTCCGCGATTCGCAACAAGAAGCTTAAACTTCTTTACCTGTCTCCTGAACGACTTGTCTCGGACGGCTTTATTGAATTGCTCAGAAAGACAGGAGTATCTTCTATCGCCATTGATGAAGCGCATTGCGTAAGTATGTGGGGCCATAACTTTCGGCCGGAGTACCGTAAATTAGGATTGTTAAAGGAGGTCTTCGGTGATGTGACGATTGGTGCCTATACAGCCACGGCCACTGGGCAGGTTCGTAACGATATTGCCGAGCAACTGCATCTGAAAAATCCTATGATGCTGATAGGTTCGTTTGACAGGCCGAATCTTGTTTACAAAGTGCGGCGCCGCGCGAACATAATGAAACAAGTCTGTGCTGTGCTCGACCGGCATAAGGGAGAATCCGGCATTATCTACTGCATTCGCCGTAAAGATGTCGATGCTATGTGTGCTCGATTGGCTGCCAAAGGCTACAATGTAGCGCCGTACCATGCGGGCATGACAGACGAAGACCGCAAGAAAAACCAGGACTCATTTACTACTGAAAAGGTCGAAACGATTGTGGCAACCATTGCATTCGGGATGGGGATCGACAAGTCCAATGTACGTTATCTTATTCACACCGGCATGCCCAAGTCGCTTGAGCACTACCAGCAGGAAACCGGACGGTCAGGTCGTGACGGTCTTGAAGCCGAATGCTCTCTGTTCTATTCGGGCGGTGACTACGGAATATGGAAAAGTCTGATGAGTGATATGGAGCCGGAAGCTCAGAAAATCGCTATGTTCAAGCTCAGCCGAATTTATAACTATTGTACCGGCGGCGTATGCAGACACAAAGCAATTCTTCGGTACTTTAGCCAGGAGCTTGACAAGAATAACTGTTCCGCGTGTGATATGTGTCTTGGCGAGCTGGACTGCATAGACGATGCCTTACAAACCGCCCAGAAAATCCTGTCATGCGTTCTTCGCCTTGAGCAGCGATTCGGCGGCGGCTATACAGCTTCGGTACTAACTGGCTCGCATGAAAAACGCATACTCGAAAACAAGCATGATGCGCTAAGCACATACGGTTTGCTGAGTAATTATGAAAAACACACTGTGCACGACTGGATTGAACAGCTCGTGGGACAAGACTATATTGAGAAGGTCGGGGAATACAACATCCTGAATGTAACCGAAAAGGGATGGCAAACACTGAAAGGAAAAGAGACGCCTCGTTTACTAAGGCCGGCACAGAAAGCGGCTAAACTGTCCAGAGTCATTAAAGATTCGTGGGAAGGTGTAGACAAAGGTTTGTTTGAAGCTCTGCGCAAATTGCGCACATCTATTGCACGCAAAAAAAGCGTTCCTGCTTACATAGTCTTTGGTGATGCGGCGCTGCGGGATATGGCCAGGCTGAGACCTTCCACTTATATAAGACTGCTCGAAGTCAAAGGAGTCGGAGAGAAAAAACGCCGGCAGTACGGCGAGGTGGTCCTTGACGCTATTAAAGATTACTGCCTGGCAAATTCACTCGAAATGGACGTCGACTAAAGCCAAATATCTGATAGCCTTGTACGGTTTCACAAGAACAATGTTACTAACTTCTCAAAAGAAATGTCAATTCCAACCTTAATTACATTTATTGCTTATTTTATAGTTTTGCTGGGTATCGGCTTTTTCTTTTATCGAAGGTCGGCCAACATAGAGGACTACCTGTTGGGAGGCAGGGGTATGGGCTCGTGGGTGACGGCACTTTCGGCACAGGCGAGCGATATGAGCGGCTGGCTGCTGATGGGGCTGCCGGGAGCAATTTACTTAGGCGGGATGGGAAAAAGCTGGATTGCGACAGGCCTTTTCATCGGGACAGTCCTGAACTGGAAGCTGGTTTCGGCCCGGCTGAGGATTTATACGGAAAAAACTAATGCGATAACGCTGCCGTGCTTTTTTGAGGCGCGTTTCAAAGACCCGACCGGCCTGTTGAGAATAGTTTCCGCAATAATAATACTAATATTCTTCGCTATATACGCATCATCAGGGCTTGTGGCAACGGGATTGTTATTTGAATCAACATTTAATGTTAAATATCACGTTGCGGTAATTATAGGTGGACTTGTTATTATTGCATATACGTTCTTAGGAGGTTTTTTAGCGGTATGCTGGACGGACTTGCTGCAGGGTGCGTTAATGGTCTTTGCGATAGTGATAGTTCCGGCCCTGACCTATCATACCGTCGGTGGAGTCGAAGCAATCAGAGAAGCGATGGAATTAAAAAATATATCGGCAAGTCTGATGCCGCAAGGTGAAAAGCTTTCTGTTTGTATTTTTATGATTATCTCCAGCATGGCATGGGGCCTGGGATACTTCGGCCAGCCGCACATATTAGTGCGATTTATGAGCATCAAGTCGATAAATAAAATTGGAAAATCGATGACTATAGCTATCATTTGGGTTTTTCTATCGTTAGGTGGGGCTGTAGCTATCGGTTTTATCGGCATAGCGATGTTCGAGAATTTAAGCAACGGCCAGGAAGAAAAGGTCTTCATCTATATGATAAGCAAACTGTTCAATCCCTGGTTCGGAGGAATACTGTTAGCGGCGATTTTCTCGGCTATTATGTCAACAATAGATTCGCAATTGCTGGTTTCGTCCTCGGCGCTTTCGGAGGATTTTTATTGTAAGGCAATAAGGAAAGAAGCATCCGAGAGAGAAATTGTTTTGGTTGGAAGAGGCTGTGTCGTCATAATCTCAATAATAGCATTAATTATGGCATTGGACCGCGATAACACGATTCTGGGAATAGTCTCCTACGCGTGGGGTGGTTTCGGAGCGGCTTTCGGGCCACTAATTCTTTTTGCGTTGTTCAGCCGAAAGACAAGCTGGCAGTCGGCCCTGGCGGGAATGGTAACCGGAACAGTGGTGCTTGTTTTGTGGAAGCAGGTTGGGTTAAGCAGCACAATGTATGAAATCGTTCCCGGTTTTATTGCAAATTGCCTTACAATTTTCTTAATCAACATCTTCGTCGCCCAAAAAGATGAGGTTGTACTAAAAGAATTCGACGAAGTCATAACCAAAATCAAAAACGCATAGACCAATGCCACTTT
>Ga0209979_1001301_pt1 | contig 27940 bp, 23 predicted proteins | sample AnhtaG_FD_183114 | JGI IMG/M metagenome (GOLD analysis project Ga0209979, IMG submission 183114) | Deep subsurface microbial communities from Anholt, Denmark to uncover new lineages of life (NeLLi) - Anholt_01485 metaG (SPAdes) (version 2) | ecosystem: Environmental > Aquatic > Marine > Oceanic...
GTGAGGGATCCCGTGCTGAGCCACTGGAGAGCCTATATGTCAGACCAGGGGAATCCACGGTGGACGCCAGTACTGAGATCCTCGTAGCTTTGCGCTTTCGGGGCTTGGACGGCAATGAAGGCTCCGCCTTCGCTCGGTTGGCAAAGCGAAAGGCTCTGGCGCTGCCCATCTTGAACGCGGCGGTGGTAGCCAGCTTGAACGGAGCTGGAACGGCCTTCGAAGAGGTGAGATTGGCCCTCGGCCCCGTGGCTCTCATACCGTTCCGTGCTCGAAAGGCCGAGGAGGCCCTGCGGGGAAAGGCGATCGAGACAGAGGCGATCGCTTCCGCGTTGGAGATAGCGAGCGAGGAGGCACAGCCGCGAAGCAACCCTTTGCGGGCCACACGAGAGTATCGCCAAGAGATGGTTAGGGTCTTGCTGAGGCGTGCCCTCCAGAGGGCCGTGGAGTCCGCACAGTCGTGAAAAAAGGGAGGTAGATGGAGAACTCGAGGGAGCACGAGCTATGGTATCTTTGACTATGACTTTGAATGGCGAGGAGGTCACGATAGAGGTCAGGCCTGACGCGTTGCTGGTGGATGTGCTGCGCGATCAACTGGAGCTAACGGGAACCAAGGAGGCGTGTGGGGAGGGTGAGTGTGGAGCCTGCACTGTGCTGCTGGACGGAGAACCGGTGACCTCTTGTCTGGTGCCGGCCCTGAAGGCTCAGGGGCGCGAGGTAATGACAGTAGAGGGCCTGGCCTCCGGCGGGGAACTGCACCCTCTTCAGAAGGCCTTCATCGAACACGGCGCAGTACAATGCGGGTACTGCACGCCTGGGATGTTGATGTCAGCCAAGGCGTTACTGGACAGAAACCCGCACCCGACCGAGGGGGAGATCAGGCAGGCGATCTCTGGTAACCTCTGCCGCTGCACGGGATACGTGAAGATTGTTGAAGCTATCAAGGCGGCTAGCGAAGACTGACCAGTTTCTGTGGAGGAAGCAGTAATGTCGGAAGAGCTCTTCTATGTAGGAAGGCGAGTGCCCAAGCTAGACGCACCGGCCAAGGTCACTGGCCAAGTCGTATACGGCCATGACATGAAGCTACCGCGGATGCTTCACGGCAAGATCCTCAGGAGCGAGCACGCGCACGCTCGCATATTGAACATCGATACCAGCAGGGCGAAGGCGTTGCCTGGAGTGAAGGCCGTGATCACCGCTGAAGACATCCCTGAGATCAAGATCGGTTGGGCGCGTGATCATCCTGTCTTGAAATCGGGCAAAGTCCGTTCCATGCGGGATGAGATTGCTGCGGTGGCGGCCGTTGATGTGGACACCGCGCAAGAGGCTCTAGAACTGATCAAAGTCGAATACGAGGAATTGCCTGGAGTATTCGATCCTGAAGAGGCCATTAAGCCGGGCGCTCCCATCATTCATGAAGAGGCGCCAGACAACATCCAGGAGAAGATGCGGCAGTCCTATTTCCACGGCGATGTGCACCAGGGTTTCGCTGAGTCCGAAGTCGTGATTGAAGATCGTTTGCGGCTGCCCTTCGTTACCCACTGCTGCATGGGCACTTGCTTCTGTCTGGCCAGTTTCAGTCCTTCGGGGGACTTGACAGTCTGGAGTTCGACGCAGATGCCGTTCTTGTACCAGCGCGACCTGAGCATGGCACTGGGGATACCGGCCACCAAGATCAGGGTCATCAAGGCAACGATGGGTGGTGCCTTCGGCAGCAAACTGGACATGTATCCCTTCGAGCCTATCTGCATCCTGCTGGCCCAGAAGACGGGTCGCCCGGTGAGGATTACCTTCACTCGTGAAGAGGAGTTCATCGCATCTCCCACCCGGCAGCCGGTGATCTGTGACATCAAGAGTGGGGCAAAGAAGGATGGCACTCTGATGGCCCGGCAGGTCAGCATGATTCTGGACAATGGCGCGTATAGCTCATGGGGAGCAACGACTCCGCTTGTCATGATGCAGAGCATCTCTTCCCTCTATCGCGTTCCCAACGTCAAGTATGACGTAGTGGTGGCCTACACCAACAACCCCTACAGCGGCGCAATGAGGGGGTACGGAAACCCTCAGGCCACTTTCGTGATCGAGTGCCACATGGACATGCTGGCCCACGAACTGGGTATGGACCCCATGCAGTTCCGGCTGAAGAACGCTAACCAACCCGGCGATGTGACCGGCCAGGGGGTGAAGATAACCACCTGTGGCCTTACTGAATGTATCGAGAGGGCAGCCGATAGCGTATCCTGGGTGGAGAAACAGGCCAAGCCGGGGAACCGAGGCGTGGGTATGGCGGCCATGATTCATGTGGGCGGCGGAGCGCGGATCTATCCGTCCGATGGCTGCGGAAGCACGGTGAAAGTGGATGACTATGGCAAGGTCACCCTGGTTACTGGCTCCACCGACATGGGACAGGGATCGGAGACGGTCTTGGCCCAGATCGTGGCCGAGGAGTTGGGAGTCCCGGTCGAGAATGTCACCGTGATCAATACCGACACTGACATCACACCCTGGGACGTGGGAGCCCACGCCAGCCGCACCACTTTCATAGCTGGCAACTCGGCTCGCTTGGCCGCGGCCGATGCCAAGGGACAGATCTTGGAGGCGGCGGCCCAGAACATAGGCGAGGATGTGGAAGACCTGGATATGAAGGACGGCAAGATCTTCCGCAAGGGAGAGCCTGAGGAATGGATTCCCTTCGCCAAGATGGTGCGCAGCAAGCACTTCCGCCCCGATGGGGACGTGATCTTGGCCAAGGGTTGGTACGAGCCTCCCACAGAGAGACAGGACAAAGAGTTCCGCGGCAACATCTCGGCTACCTATGGTTTCGCTGCTCAAGCAGTTGAGGTCGAGGTGGACACGGAGACCGGCGAGGTGACGGTGCTGAAGATCGCGGCTGCCCACGACGTAGGACGAGCCATTAATCCCATGGCGGTGGAGGGACAGATCCATGGCGGAGTGTCCATGGGTCTGGGATATGGGCTCTATGAGGAACTAGTCGTGCAGGAGGGGGAGGTGCTCAACCCCAACTTCGCCGACTATGCGCTGCCTACGGCCCTCGACATGCCTCCCATCGAGTCGATCATCATCGAGACCGATGATCCTGCTGGTCCTTTTGGTGCCAAGGGGATGGCGGAGCCGGCCTGCATACCCACGGCCCCGGCCATTGTCAATGCCGTCTATGATGCGGTCGGGGTGAGGATTAGAGACCTCCCCATCACCCCAGAGAAGGTATTGAATGCTCTGAAGGAGAAGGAGGCGAGATGAAGGAGCTGTTCACCGATATCACGGTACTGAGCATGGAGCAGGCGACCGTCCTGCCGTATCTCACCTACAGATTGGCTGCTGAGGGCATGAGGGTCATCAGGGTGGAACATCCGGAGCGAGGTGATCCCAACCGGCTGGTCGGTACCAATGTCCTCGGAGAGGAGGGGATGGATAGCTACTTTCTACCCAACAACGTGGGTAAGAAGGCCATCACCCTGAACCTGAGAGGCGAGGAAGGGCAGGCGATCTTGCGTGACCTGATTCTCAATTTGGATGTGGATGTCTTCGCCTCCAACATGTTGCCGCGGAACTATGCTAAGCTAGGGATATCTTACGAGCAACTCAGAGCCATCAAGGAAGACATCATCTGGATCGGTATGACTGGCTTCGGGCCCAATAGTAACGAAGCGGCTTATGACCCCATCCTGCAAGCGAGGGCTGGGATCATGGATCTAACCGGCGAGCGCGATGGTTCCCCACAGGTGTTTGGGCTTCCCATGGCAGACCTGGGGGCGAGCGAGCAAGGTTACGGCCAGATCATGAGAGCCCTGTACATCCGGCAGGCCACTGGCCAAGGATCGCGCGTGGACATTTCCATGTTCCAGAGTTTGGTCTCCTGGGAGGTGAATCCGGTCATGCTGACCAAGAGCTTCGGAGCTAGAATGACTCGCCGAGGGAATACCCACGAGTTCTTCGCGCCAGTTTCAGTGTACGAGACCAAGGATGGCTACGTCTACATCGCTGTTGGCAATGACCGGCAGTGGCAGGCCATGACCGAGTTGTCAGGGTTCGAGTCGCTATATCGAGAAGAGCGCAAGGTGAACGCCGGGCGGATAGCCGATGTCGACCGTCTGAATGAGGAGATGAATGAGATCACCAAGACCAGGACCACTGAGGAGCTAATAGGATTGCTCCGGAGCATCACGGTTCCTATCTCCACAGTGAGTACCATTGAGGATGTGATAGAGGATCCCCTCGTCAAGGACAGGTTGATAACTGCCAAGGATCCCCGCACTGGCACGGAGGTCTTCTTGCCATCACCGCCGGTGATTACGCCCCACTTGGAATCCGTCGACATGCAGATGTCCTTCCCTCCGCGTATGGGCGAGCACAACGAGGAGATCTACGGAGACATCCTGGGATACGATGCCCAGAAGATGAACGAGTTGAAAGGGGCTGGTGTGATCTGATGAGCCTTTCTGGCGAAGGAGCAGAGTCTGAGATGCAGGAACTGACGCTCAATGAGAATCTGTTGGCCGCGCCTGTCCACGTGGCCGGCAAGCCCATAGAGGAAGTGCGGAGAGAATACGGTTTGGAGAGGATCGTCAAGCTGGCCTCCAATGAGAACCCTCTCGGCCCATCGCCTTTGGCTGTGGAAGCGATCCGGAAGTCTCTCCCAAACACCCATCGCTACCCGGGCACAGTCGAAGCCAATTTGTGTGCGAGGCTGGCCGAGCTCATGGGCGGCGACTTTGACGAAGACAACATCATCATCGGCAATGGTTCGTGCGACGTGCTGCGTATGGTATGCCTGGCTTTCCTGCATCACGGAGGCGAGAGTGTTATTTGTCCCTCCACGTTTCCCATGTACAGGATCTACACTCAGATGTTTGGTGGCAACCTGGTGCCAGTCGAGGCTCGGGACTATGCCTATGATCTGCCTGCGATGGTGGAGAAGATCGGTGACGCCACGAGGTTGATCTTCGTTTGCAATCCCAACAACCCCACAGGCACGATGCTGACCCAGCAGCAGGTTGATGATTTCATGGAGCGTGTGCCCGACGGAGTGGTCGTGGTGGTCGATGAGGCTTACTACGATTACGTTGCAGACGAGCACTACGCCAGCGTCAAGGAGTACATTGAGGCGGGCCGCAACGTCATCGTGACCCGTACCTTCTCCAAGATCCATGGCTTGGCCGGTCTTCGAGTGGGATATGGCGTTGCCAAGAAGGAGATGATCCAATACTTGCAACACGCCCGTTCACCATTCCATGTGGGGTCGGTGAACCTGATCGGAGCCACAGCTAGCCTGGATGATGTAGAACACATACAGCGGAGCAGAACGCTGAACGCGGCTGAGAAAGAATATCTCTACGAGCAGTTCGACAGACTGGATCTGCGCCACATTCCCTCTGAAACCAATTTCATACTGCTTCCGGAGTTGAGGCACGACGCGGGGGCTATGAGCGAGGCGCTCTTACGTCAAGGGGTGATCGTGCGTCCGGCAGGCGGTTTCGGTGTCCCGGGAGCCATTCGAGTGACCATAGGTACGAGGGAGGAGAACGAGCGCCTCGTGTGGGCGCTGGAACAGGTACTGCATGAACTGGCAGAGGGGTGATTCGCTTCGATGGCACGAGGCGTTGAGGAAGCGGGATTCCGCGTCAGAGTAGTGGATCATGGATTTCGGGTTCACCCAGGATCAGGAGCTCTTGAAGAGCAGCGTGGCGAGTTTCGTGGACAGGGAGGTCATCCCTGCTGCGGCCCGGATCGATGAGGAGGGCCGCTTTCCCGGCGAGCTATTCCGGAAGGCGGGTGAACTGGGGTATTTCGGGATTCGCTATCCAGAGACGTACGGCGGCTCGGGCGGGGACAACGTGATGTTCGCATTGATGTGCGAGGAACTGGCCAGGGGCTGCATGAGTCTGGCGGCCAGTGTTGCCATGCAGTGTCTGATGGGCACTAGTTTCGTTCACCGTTTTGGGACGGAGAAGCAGAGACAGCAATTGCTTGTTCCCGCCATCCGAGGCGAGAAGATCGGGGTCATCGCCATGACTGAGCCCGATGCCGGATCTGACCTGGGAGCCATCACAACCAGCGCCTGCCGCGATCACGACGGCTACGTCTTGAACGGGCGCAAGACGTGGGTCACCAACGCCAGCCTGGCTGATTTCTTCACGGTGGCCGCCAAGACTGATCCCGAAGCCGGATTCAGGGGAATTGACATGTTCTTGGTGGAAAAGGAGAGGCCTGGCGTCAGCATCGCAAAGGACATCGCCAAGATGGGGGTGCGGGGTCTAGGGACTGGTGAGTTGATCCTGGAGGACTGCCGGATCCCCGCGGACAATCTCTTCGGGCAGGAGGGAACTGGCTTTCGGAACCTGCAAGGGATCCTGGAGGAGATCCGCATCATGATGGGATCACTGAGCCTGGGCCTGGGGCAAGCTGCCCTGGACGGGGCCGTGCGATATGCTCAGGAGAGAGTCCAGTTCAACCGTCCCATCGCCAAGTTCCAAGCCATCTCCCACAAGTTGGCGGATATGGCTACACAGTTGGAAGCCGCCAGGCTGCTGGTCTATCGGGCGGCCTGGCTTCTTGATCAGGATGAGCGAGACATGAAACTGGCTTCCATGGCCAAGCTGTTCGCCTCGGAGATGGCTAACCAAGTCGCCGACGGTGCCTCTCGCATCTTCGCCAGCTACGGGTTCGCCATGGAGTATGATGCACAGCGGTACTTTCGCGACGCACGGTTCCTATTGCTTGGTGGAGGAACATCGGAAGTCCTACGAGGGATCATTGCCTACCAGATGGGCCTGTGAGGCCGATCAGAGAGGCGTAGGCGGCATTACCACTGAAGGGAGCTGAGGAACGATGGATTTCGATTTCACTCCTGAACAAGAGCTTTTCCGTCAGAGCGTGAGGGAGTTCGCCGACAGATACGTCCGTCCACGCATCAAGGAAATGGAGGAGAAGGGGGACGTTCCCCAAGATCTAATGCAGCAGATGGCCGAGCAAGGTTTCTACGGCATCCGCTACGCAGAGGAGTGGGGTGGACAGGGTGGGGACAATGTCATGTTCGCTATCCTCAACGAGGAACTGGCACGCTGCTACATGAGCGTGGCAGCCAGGTGCATGATGCAATGCCTCATGGGCACCGAGTTCATCAACCTCTATGGCACCGAGGAGCAGAAGCGGAACTTCCTCGTCCCGGCCATCAGGGGGGAGAAGTACGGTACCCTGGCCATCACTGAACCGGCTGGCGGAACAGACCTGGGGGCCATGCAGACGCTTGCCGTGCGGGACGGCGATGAGTACGTCATCAACGGCCAGAAGAGCTGGATTACCGGCGCACATGTGGTCGACTTTTTGACCATAGCCGCCAAGACCGACCCTGAAGCAGGGTTCAGGGGTGTGGACATGTTTCTCGTGGACAAGCACATCCCGGGCGTGAGAGTCGGTGACAAGATCGAGAAGCTGATCGCGTTCGCTTCGGGGTGTTATGAGCTCTTCTTCGACGATGTGCGGATTCCGGCGGATCGGCTGTTCGGAGGAGAGGAGGGCAAGGGTTTCGCGCTTCTGCGTGCCATACTGAACGACATTCGCGTCCATACCGCTGCTCTGGGCTTGGGGATAGCCCGAGCTGCTTACGAGGAATCCGTGGAGTACGCAAAGCAGCGTGTGGCCTACGGACGCCCCATCATCAAGTGGCAGGCCATACAGCACAAGCTGGCTAGGATGAGGATTGACATAGACGCAGCCAAGCTGATGATCTACCACGCTGCCTGGCGAATGGATCAGGGCTTGCCCGTCAATGTCGAGGCTGCCACCGCCAAGTGGTTCATCACGGAGGCGGTGTTGAGGATTGTTGATGAGGCCACTCGCATTTTCGGGGCCTATGGTGCCTCAATGGACATGAACCCCCAGAGGTACTTGCGTGACGCGCGGTGGCTTCTCTACGGTGCTGGGACGCAGACGATGATTCTCAACATCATCGGCATTGAGATAGGCAAGGAGTAGCAGACGGAGGGAAAGATGGGGCTGCCCAAGTTCGAACATCTGCAACCGGAGTCATTGGATGAGGCCGTCGAACTCCTGGCTGAACATGAGGAACAAGCCAAGATCATTGCTGGTGGAACTGAGCTCCTGGTGTCCATGAAGCAGGGTTTGCTGGGTCCGAACTACTTGGTGAACCTGAAGGAGATCCCAGAGCTGAACTTCATCGCCTACGATGAAGAGAGAGGGCTGCGCATCGGCGCACTCACCAATTTGATCACACTGACGAGGTCCCAGGTGATACAGGACGGTTTCTCGATCTTGGCGCAGGCGGCCAATTCGGTGGCTGCTCCTCCTCTTCAGCACATGGGTACCCTCGGGGGTAATCTCTGCCTTGATACCAGGTGCTTCTACTACAATCAGTCACAGTTCTGGAGGCAAGCTCGACCGCGCTGCTACAAGACTGGCGGGGACCTCTGTCACGTGGTGAAGGGTGGAAACCGGTGTTTCGCGACGTACCAGGGGGACATGGCTCCATCTCTGATCGCCCTCGAGGCCACCGTCAAGATAGCGAAGAGGGGCGGCGAGCGGGTCATCCCGCTGGCTGACCTCTACACTGGAAAGGGGAAGCGACCTCTGGCCCTGAAGGCCGACGAAATGCTGCTTGAAGTGCAGGTGCCTATGTCAGCCGCTGCGTGGTCCGGCGAATACCAGAAGCTCCGCTACCGCGGAGCGATGGATTTCCCGTTGACAGGGGTAGCCGCTGTTGTCAGGAGAGATGGTTCCGAGGCTTGTTCCAAGGCGAATGTTGTGCTGACCGCTGTTGGTACAAGCCCCATCGTCGTGAGGCAAGCCAGCGTGCTTCTCGAAGGGGAGCGACTCACCGACGAACTGGTGGCCCAGGCCGCAGACACCGCCTACGAGGCGGCTCACCCTGTGAACAACATCGGCAGTGATCCCTCATACAGGAGGAAGATGGTTCGCGTTCTCACCAAGAGGGCACTAGCGAACGCGTGGGAAAGGGAATGAGTCATGGAGAAGCAGCTAATCCAGTTGACTGTCAACGGCGAGGGTCACGATGTCGTCGTTACACCCAACCAGACGCTGGTTGATGTGCTACGGGAGGATCTGGAGTTGACTGGGACCAAGGTGGGATGCGACGAGGGGGCCTGCGGAACTTGCACCGTCCTCATAGACGGAAAGCCCGTGCGTTCCTGCCTCACTCTCGCTGTCGAAGCGCAGGGTAAGTCGATCGAGACCATCGAGGGGCTAGCTGTTGACGGAGAGTTGCATCCTGTTCAGAAGGCCTTCATCGAGCGTGGGGCCATCCAGTGCGGTTTCTGCACTCCGGCCATGATCCTGACCAGTAAGGCGTTTCTTGAGCAGAACCCCCATCCCACAGAGGAGCAAGTGAGACGCGCCATCTCGGGTGTGGTGTGTCGCTGTACTGGATACGCCAAGATCGTGGAAGCAATCATGGCGGCAGCGGGGGAGTCTTAGAAAGGAAGGACGGCACCATGGCAGAGCATACTCTTGTCGGCCAGCGGGTGGTGAGGATCGATTCCCGGGCCAAGGCGACCGGGCAGGCTCGTTACACGGCGGACTTGACCCTTCCCCGCATGCTATGTGGCAAGGTGCTGAGGAGCCCGCACGCTCATGCCAGGATCCTTAACATCGATACCAGCAAGGCCGAGAGACTTCGCGGTGTGAGGGCAATTGTGACCGGGAAGGACGCGGCAGGAGTGAAATGGGGGGTGTTCGGTTATACTCGTGATCAAGAGCTTCTGACTCGCGACAAGGTTCGGTACATCGGAGAAGACGTGGCAGCGGTGGCGGCCGAGGACGAGGACACCGCTGTGGAGGCCTTGAAGCTGATCGAGGTGGAGTATGAGGTCCTGCCTGCCGTCTTCGATCCCCTTGAGGCCACACAGGAGGGTGCACCCCAGATCCACGACCACGCCGAAAACAACATCAATATCCATGTGCCCATTGAAGTAGGGAACGTTGACAAGGCGTTCAGGGACGCGTACTACGTGAGAGAGGACCGCTTTGTCAATACCGAATACGGCTACTGTCAGACTGAGCCATACGCTGTGCTAGCGAGCTACGACTCCGACGGCAACTTGGAGATATGGACACCTAACGCCTCTCCACACACCAAGGCCAAGGCACTGTCGAATCTGTTGCAGAAACCTCTGAGCAAGGTCAAAGTGCGAAAGGTCTATACAGGCGGGGCCTTCGGCGGCCGCTCGGATATCTTCCCTGGCGAGTTTATTGCCGCCCTTCTGGCCATGAAAGCCGGCAGACCCGTGAAGTTGGTCTATACGAGGGAGGAGAGCTTCACTAGCGTGAGACAGGTCCACTCCATGGTCGTGGACCTGAAGACAGGTGTGGCCAAGGACGGGAGATTTCTGGCTAACGAGATTAAGGTGGTCATGGACGGAGGGGCATACAGCAGCACAGGACCGATCGCCACCTCGGTGCCCTTCCTCGTCTGGGAGGAGACGTATCGTCTCCCCAATGTCCGCTTCAACGGGTACCGCGTCTACACTAACAAGCCGGTTCGAGGGATGTATCGCTGTCACGGGCGAGCCTTTCTCGGAGGCCTGGGGATGCAACTGGATATGATCGCTGAGGAGTTGGGCATTGATCCGGTGGAGATGCGTCTGAGGAACGCCCTCACCACCGGAGACACCCAGGCCACGGGTTCGAAGATCATCAGTTGCGGCCTCAGCGAGGCGATGGAACAAGCGGCTGAGGAATCCGGGTGGAAGCACAAGCGGGGAAAGCTGCCCCATGGCAAGGGGATCGGCATGGGTGCCAACGGCATGATGGTGGGGTTTCCGATGGGCATACGCGGTGGTTCGTCGGCCATGATCAAGTTCAACGAGGATGCGGGAGCTACGCTCATCTCAGGGGTGGTGGACAACGGCCAGGGTAACGAGAGCATGGTGGTGCAGGTCGCGGCTGACGTGCTTGGTTTGAAGATGGAGGACATCAGCCTAGTATGCTCGGATTCGGAGATTACTCCTCTGGATCAGGGCGCGTACTCCCAGGCCGCTGCCTTTGTCTCCGCGAATGCGGCTATGGGGGCGGCTATAGACGCTAGAGAGCAGATTCTGGAGATCGCCTCTGAGATGCTGGACGCAACCGTTGACGAGTTGGACCTCAGAGATGGCTACGTCTTCGTGAAGGAAAGACCGGAGCGGACCATGTGGATGGGCAAAGCGATCCGGAAAGCGCTGATCGAGGATACCCCGATCATGGGCCGAGGCTCGTACATGCCCAAGGTCGATCAGAGGCGGGAGTGGGTCAGTAACCCCCGAGGACAGCACGCTGGCACCTTCAGCTTTGGAGCTGTCATCGCAGAGGTGGAGGTGGACACTGAGACGGGACAGGTGAGAGTGACCAACGTCACTGGTGCCCATGACTGCGGTTTCGCCATCAATCCCATGGCTGTAGAGGGGCAACTGGAGGGTTCCGTTGCTTCAGGAGGAGTCGGGGCGACGTTGCTCGAGGAGCACTCCTGGGACGGCGGACAGATGCTGAACGCCAACATGCTGGAGTACAAGGTGCCTCTCTCCGTGGACATGCCTCAGATCACGCCTATCATCGTGGAAACGATCGACCCCGAGGGCCCATTTGGGGCCAAGGAAGCCGGCTTATGGGGTTCCATGAACATGTTCCAGGCCATCGGCAACGCCATCTACGATGCCGTGGGCGTCTGGATCAAGGAGTTCCCCATCACTCCGGACAAGGTGCTCGCTGCGCTTGAGGAGAAGGACAAGGACCGATGAAACTTCGGGCCATAGATCATCTGTGCTTCGCGGTCGAGGACTTGGAGAAAGCGCGCCGAGCGTATGAAGAGGACCTGGGGCTGGAGTTGCACAGCCTCTACGAGGCGGAGAGCGAGAAGATCAGGGTGGCGCGCTACTATCTAGGTGACGTGGCTTTGGAGTTGATCCAGGCCACTTCTCCGGACAGCGAGGTGGCCAAGTTCCTCCGGAAGCGCGGCGAGGGTTTCTTCCTGATCTCGTACCGAGTGGATGACGTAGAGGACGCCCTGGCCGAGTTGAAAGCAAAGAGAGTGAAGACGATTGACCAACGGCCCCGTCGCCTGAAGGGCAACCGATATGCCTTCATTCACTATCCCGCAGAACTCGCCGGAGTGCTCACCGAAGTGCTGGACGGGGAATTCAAGTGCGACGAGGAGGACAATGCAGAAGAGGCCGGTTAGGGTGTTGGTGGCGAAGCCAGGTCTGGATGGTCACGATCGAGGGGCCAAGGTCGTTGCCCACGCCTTGCGTGACGCTGGCATGGAGATTATATACACGGGCCTGCACCAGACGGTGGAGCAGATCGTGGAGGCAGCGCTGCAAGAAGATGTGGATGTGCTCGGCCTTTCCGTCCTTTCGGGAGCTCATCTGCCTTTGACCGAGAAGCTCATGGGGCTGCTGAGTGAGAAGGACTTGGACGATCTAGTGGTTATCGTGGGGGGCAACATCCCCCGTGGGGATATACAGAAGCTGGAGGCCTTGGGAGTGGATCGGGTGTTCCGCACCGGTTCACGCTTCGATGACATGGTTAGCTTCATTGAGGAGAGTGTCGGCGAGTGACGCATCGACAGGGACGCGTCATGCTCCGCATGTCTCCCGCAACACCTCTGTGAGATCAACGGTTTCGCGTACGTGGGTTCTCACCGATCAGTTTCGCACCGCGAAGCTGGTCAGAGAAGAGCCTCTTGAGCGGCAAGGTGAAGCGGAAGGTGCTTCCTTTGCCCACCTCGCTTTCCACCTCGATCCGTCCTCCGTGCTCCGTGACAATGGCCTGGGTGATGTGTAATCCTAGACCGGCGCCCGGGATGGCTTGACCAGCCACGTTCTCCCCCCGGTGAAAGCGACTGAATAGATGAGGTATGTCAGCGGATGGTATACCTATTCCCGTATCCGTCACCTCGACTTGTACCTCGTACGGTTGTCTGGACTGGACCCGGACGGTGATCTGACCCCCGCGAGGCGTGAACTTCACGGCGTTGTTGAGCAGATTGTCCATCACTTGCTCCAGACGTTCAGGATCGCCTTTGATGATTGGTACAGGCGGGCCCATCTCTAGCTCCAGGGCGATCTCCTTCGATTCAGCCAAGTGACGCGCAGATCTGACCGCTCTGGCAACCACCTCTTCCAGGCGTATCCGCTGGGTCCGCAAATCGAGGTCCCCCGCCTCGATCCTCGACACATCCAAGATATCGTTGACCATTCCCAGGAGCCGGTGGCTGCTTTCCAGTATGATCTCGAGGAACTCCTGTTGCGTCGGTGTTAGCTCACCAGGTTCCTCCCCTAGAAGCAGTTCCACGAAACCCATGATCGACGCCAGAGGTGTGCGCAACTCGTGGGAGACGGAGGCCAGAAACTCCGATTTCATCCGTTCCAATCGCTTCCGTTCGCGGATGTCGCGAGCGATGATCTGTCCGCCCACGATCCTGCCTTGGTGTTTGAGAACGCTCAGCCTGACGCCCAAGGGGACTAGTTCCGCTTCCTTGGTCACGATCTCGATCTCGTGAATGTCGTGATACCGCCCGTCTCGCTCGCCCCCTCTCAGGAGACCAGACATCAGATCCCAGCATCCAGGATGTACCAGAGTGGTGAAATGCTGGCCAAGCAAGTCCTGCCTTTCATATCCCGAGATGAGTTCGGCCATCCGGTTGACAAGGGTGAACCGACCGCCCAGGTCCACGTTGACGATAGCGTCGCCAGCGTGCTCTATCTGGTACGCCAACTCTTGCTCCTTCTCGGCGATCTCCACCCTGTTCATAGCCATGTCTTCCTGCCCCTCTGAGCGCTAGTCTGTACGAGCGCCCCAATGATTGGCCGGAGAAGGCGTGTCCCACAGACGTCACCGCTTTCATGCCAGCCGCCAAAGGGAGCACGTGATTTTGGCCCCGACTGATATTCTACAACGGGCAGATTAAGACGCCATAGAGAACCCATTAAGATCGCATTAAAACGTGTCTCTTGACCAGTCCGGCGCGCAGGAATCGGGGATGGGCATCCGACTTCCGCGTGTGTTCGCGTTCGGGTCACCCTTGTCGCTGGTGGCGGGGTTCGCTGGCTGGCCAAGTGCGCGCACCAGGGACCGCGTCAGCGGGTCAAGTATGCTGTCGTCATGGTGAAGATTAGATGGAAGCGGAACAGTCAGACCCGGAAGCAGACGGCACTGCTCTGAGGCGGGGAGATGATCCATCGAGAAGCCTCATGACTGCCTGCCCAGCCGACGGCGGAGGGCAGTCAGGTGGCAAGGGCCAAGCCCGTGTGGCGTTGCGAAACGGATCAAACAGGAGATGCGGCACTTGCGGCGGAGGATAGGAGCCGGAGTGTGGGGGCGAAGGCTGCCGTGCGTTTTGAGGCCACTAGCCGTGGTGCCTCGCAGAGGCGTGCTCTAGATGGCCTTCTCGAAGCGGTATCCCGCACCCAGTTCGGTCAGTATGTACTTGGGGTTTTTGGGGTCTTCTTCCAACTTCTGGCGCAGATGCCAGACGTACACCCGCACGTAGTCCAGTTCATCCTGATATTCCCAGCCCCACACGTTCTCCAGGATTTGCTGGAAGGTGAGGACCTGGCCTGCGTTCTGCACCAGGTAGGCCAGCAGCCGGTATTCCGTCGGCGTCAGCTTCACAGGATCACCGTTGACGGTTATGCGGCGCTCTTTGAGATCCACAGTCAGGTATTCATCCCCGTAGGTAGTGGGTTCCCCGTAATCTGGGGGAGGCAGAGCGGCGCGGCGGAGGACCGCCCGAGCGTGGGCCAGTAGAACCTTGATGCTAAAGGGCTTGGTCATGTAGTCGTCAGCGCCGTATTCGAGGCCGCGGATGATATCCTCGTCCTGGCCGCGTGCGGTGAGCATCAGAATGGGTACGTCGGAAACCTCTCTAATGCGGCGGCATGTCTCCCAGCCATCCATGCCTGGCATCATGATGTCCAGTATGATGAGGTCTGGTCGGTGGGCATAGAACTGGCGCAGCGCCTCGCGCCCATCGGCGGCGGTATACACCTCGTAGCCTTCTTTGGCAAAGGTGTACTCCATCAAGGGGAGCAGTGCAGGATCATCGTCAACGACCAGGACCGAGTATTCTTCCATGCCCCATGCCTCACGAGGGTCGATCGCAGTGCATCTCTCAAACATCATACCATAACTAGTGGGTCAGGGCAAAAGGTGAAGCGATACATGCTGGTACATAGCCGTCTCAACTCTGTACCGATGTGCCAAAGAATCAGCCGAACGAGTAGATGGTGATCGAGATGTTACCCATCCTTTGGTAGAGATTCAAGACGCCCTTCAGGATGTTGAAGAAGTGGTCGCGATGTCTAGGCTCACCCACGTCCCCGACTTGCAGAAATCGGAGACCTGGGTATAATCACCGTTGGCAACTGTCAGGTTGCGGGAACATTCTAGGTGGAAACCAAAGAAAGGAGACTCAGAAATGGCTTACATCATCGATCCGGAGGAGTGCATCGCATGCGCTGCTTGCGAGGAGGAATGCCCAAACGAGGCTATCAGCGAGGGGGATGAGGTCTACGTCATAGAGGCTGACAAGTGCACGGAGTGCGTTGGCTTCTTTGAGGAGTCGCAATGCGCACTGGTCTGCCCCGTGGATGCCTGCGTGCCTGACCCGGATCACGAAGAGAGCCACGACGACTTGGTGGCGAAGTTCAAGAAGGTGCATCCCGACAAGGAACCCAAGCTCTTCCAATAGACACAGTGAGAGCTCTGAGGGATGTTGCCTTCGAAGGCCATCGCCAGCCAAAAGCCCGGGAGAGGGTTTCGTCTAAGTCTACCCTCACCCAGGCTTTTTCTATCCCTGGTGAGTGTGTAGAGTAGACGGTGGGCCGAGAGACGGTGGATCGCCTGCTGGCAATGGATGTGGGAGCGGGGACGCAGGACATACTGCTGTACGAGAGCGACAAGCCGCTGGAGAACTGTGTCAAGTTGGTGCTCCCCTCTAGGACCACTATTGTGGCGGGCAGGATCCAGAAGGCCACACGGCGAGGGAAAGATGTTTTCCTCACCGGGAACTTGATGGGAGGTGGACCCAGTGTCAGTGCCATCAAGAAGCACTTGAAGGCAGGTCTAAGGGTTCTGGCCACTCCGCGAGCGGCAAAGACCATCCGTGACGATCCTGTTGAGGTTGGGGAAATGGGGGTGGAGATAGTGGACCAACCTCCTCGGCATGGGGTGGTCATCGTGGAGACTCGTGACGTGGACCTGCCCGCCCTGCGCCAGGCATTGGCCTTGTTCGACGTGCAACTGCCCGGGATCTACGCCATCGCGGTCCAGGATCACGGAGAGGTGATAGGGGGAGGGAGTAACCGGCAATTCCGGTTTCGACACTGGGAGAGGTTCGTTGAGGCCGGTGGGAGCATCACGACATTGGCCTACAGGAAGCTTCCCGAGTATATGACCCGAATGAAGGCGGTGCAGCGCGATGTGCCGGGCGCCGTCATGATGGATACCGGCTCGGCGGCTATCTGGGGGGCTCTATGCGACCGGCAGGTGGCGGCGTATCAGGAGCAGGGACTGGTTGTGGTCAATGTGGGCAACCAGCATGTCGTAGGAGTCCTGTTGCAGGGGGAGAGGATCTGGGGACTGTTTGAACATCACACGGTGTTGATGGATACCGCAAAGCTGGATGATCATGTGCAGCGTCTGAAGTCGGGGTTGCTGACCAACGCAGAGGTCTTCTCTGACAACGGCCATGGGGCAGCCATTCACCCTGACTATTCGACCCTCAATCCCTTTGGGTTCGTGGCCGTTACCGGGCCCAATCGTGGCATGGCTGAGCCTCTTGGCTACTACATGGCTGCACCATACGGTGACATGATGCTGACCGGCGCCTTCGGCCTGGTTGCCGCAACTCGACGCCTCCTTGAAGGCGCGTAGGCAAGAGGAGATCAGGGGCTCAACTGGAACAGCGGAAGATGCCGACGGCCCAGTGCCTAGATGACAAAGGCTAACAAGGGAGCCAAGAACGCCTCGGGCGTGACTGTGGGAAAGGGAGTCGGGGTGGGTGGAGAAGGTGGCGGCAGCATGGTGATCAGAGCTCCTATGGCCATACTGACCACCACCAAGATGCTCAGGATCAAGAAGATGATCTGACTGGTCTTGGGCTTTCGCGGACGTTTTCGAGCCAAGTGCTTCCTCCCACTGTCTAACTGGCATCTTATTATACGAGAGTTCCGCTGCCATCGCAAGGTCAGGGAGCGAGCCCGGTCTAGTCTGCACTTGACATTGGTCTATAACGGTGATATTCTTGGTTGTTCGTGTGACGAGTTCCAGGCTCACCGAGAGGATATGTCAGGGGGTTGCGCGGTGATGTCCACCGGAATGGCTGACGTCAAAGAACGCGATGTGGGGAAAATCAATCGTGAGCTGACTGCCCTCGAATCGGTTGGAGCACTGGCAGGAGAGCCAGTGGAGCTGGAAAAGATACTCCCCCTTGCCCTGGACAAGGTATCGGAGATCATGGGGGTTGAGTTGGCCTGCATCCACCTGGTTGACGAGGAAACCGGAGAATTGAAGCCCACAGCGCTCAGCAGGGCGGGCGAGGATTCTCTTGGACAAGCGAGCGGAACGGGGTTGGTTGGAAGTCTCGCTCAACGTGTGATAGAGACAGGACAGTTGTTGGTCGTCGAGGACACCTCCTCGGCTCCAGATCTCTCAAGCGCCATCACCCAGGAAGAACCGCGTAGCTACACCGGTGTGCCCCTCAAATCGAGGGGGAGGGTGCTAGGCGTGATGAGCGTGATCAGTCCTCAATCCCATCGATTCGCTCCAGCCCATCTAGGCTTCCTCACGGCCATGGCTAGTCAGCTCGGCGGAGTCGTCGAGAATGCATTGCTCCATGAGGAGCTTGGCAGTTCTCAATTCCGGCTGCGAGAGCGGGACAAGGAACTCAGCATCCTTTATGACGTCAGTCGGGAGGCTCTGGGCGCACCGGATGTGAGTTCCTTGCTGTCTTCTGTGGCACGACGATTGCCCGCCTCGATGCAGTATCAGGAAGCAGTGGCGGTCATCTTCTGCACCGCCGGCGGGAGCGGACACTTGGCTTGGTCGGACAGTGTTGATGAAGCCATGGCCCAGCAGCTACGCATTGTGCCCGGTGAGGAAACACTGGGAAGGCTTCTGGTTGACAGGGGGGTGGTCTTGGAGTACGAGATCTCCAGGCTGGACGCCTTCTGGGCAGACTGCGATGTGAAATCCGTTCTCGCGGTTCCTGTGGCCGTCAACGGGGGGACGGTGGGCTCAATCGGCGTGTACTATCTGCGCGAAGAAAGGCGCTTCTTGCAGCAGGAGAGACGTCTTCTTCGGAGCATCGCTGAACAGATCGCTCTATTCATCGCCAGGGATGCCGTCGAGCGGGAGAACCGCCAGCACGCTCAAGAGATCTCGACCCTCTTCGAGGTGTCGAAGGCTCTGGCTTCGGTGGTTGAACTGGAGGAGTTGCTACCAGCCATCGAAGATACGGTGGTGGAGACCCTGCGATCGGCCGAAGCGGGGGCGCTTCTCGTTTTCGATGAGGGCACGGGGATGCTCACGGTGGAGTCGGCTTTTGGCTATGATGTGAGCGCCTTGCGTCAGATAAGCCTGCGAGTTGGGGAGTCCATGTCCGGCAAGGTCTTCAGGTCAGGAAACCCCAGAGTGTGGGCGAGCTCAGAGGAGGCGGCTTTGGCGATGGCCAGCATGACGCCCCACAACCTTGCATATTACCGCCAAGCGACGGGAGGGCTGGAGCATCCCAAGAGCGCCATCGGTGTTCCACTGGTGTATCGCGAAGGGAAGACGGGTGTCTTGACCCTGGAGAATCTGCGAAATGCGGGCGGGCTGTCGATCTCAGACCTCCCTTTCGTTCAGGCCTTGGCAGAACTGATAGTCATCAACGTAGACAAGATTCGACTGCTACAGCAGACCGAGCGAACCAAGGCCATGGAGGAAGCCAACCGCTTGAAATCGGAACTCATCGCGGCTCTGGCTCACGACATGCGCACCCCGCTGACCTCGATACAGGGTTACACCTCCGCTCTGCTGCTGGAGGATGTAGAGTGGGATGAGGAGACCAGGGCGAGGCATCTGCGGATTATTGATGAAGAGGCCAGCGACCTGCAAACGATGATCCAAGATCTGCTGGAATCCTCCATCATTGATGCTGGTCTGCTGCAAATAGAGAAGGAACCGACACTGATCCCCCGCCTCGTGGAAGGACTTGTCAAAGAGATGACTCGTCGCACTGCAAGGCATCGCTTTGTGATCAGCTTCGGCCCGGATTTTCCCATAGTGGATGCCGACCCTCGCCGTATCGAACAGGTGCTACGTAACCTGCTGGACAACGCGCTTAAGTACGCCCCTGATGGAGGATTGGTTGTAGTGAGGGGTTACCTATCTGATGATGAGGTCGTTATCAGCGTGGCCGACGAGGGGGTGGGCCTTGCCCCTGAGCACCTGAACAGACTGTTTGAGAAGTTCTTCCGACTGAAGTCGCCGCTGGGTGACCAAGTGAGAGGCTCAGGTCTGGGGCTGCCCGTGTCGCGCACCATTGTGGAGAGTCATGGGGGCAGGATCTGGGCCGAAAGCGAGTTGGGCAAGGGAACCACCATCTACTTCTCGCTGCCTCGGAGGGGATTGAGCGCTGAGACCGAACAAGACGACGCTGCTCAGTCTGTGCAACGTACGGGGAGAAAGGAAGAGTGATGGAGGGATTCAACCCCTTTGAGATCGCGCAGAGACAACTGGATGAAGCCGCGGACGTCCTGGGTCTTGATCCAGGAATGCACGCCTTTCTGCGAGAGCCGATGCGCGAACTACATGTCACCCTACCGGTCAGGATGGACGACGGGTCCGTCGGGGTCTTCAAGGGCTTTCGCGTTCAATACAACGATGCTCGAGGTCCTACCAAGGGCGGCCTGCGCTTTCACCCCGACGAGACCATTGACACAGTCCGGGCTCTCGCTGCGTGGATGACTTGGAAGACGGCGGTGGTGGACATACCCCTGGGCGGCGGTAAGGGCGGTGTCATCTGTAACCCCAAAGAGATGTCTCAGGCGGAACTCGAGAGACTGAGTCGAGCGTACGTCAGGCAAGTGGGGTCGGTCTTGGGGCCGAAGCGAGACGTGCCGGCGCCAGACGTGTATACCAATCCCCAGATCATGGCTTGGATGATGGATGAGTTTTCGGTGATGCAGGGCCATGGTGAACCAGGCGTGATCACCGGAAAGCCTCTTGCCCTCGGAGGATCCGCCGGCAGGATGGACGCCACCGCCAGAGGAGGCATGTATTGCCTTCGTGAGGCGGCAAAGGTCTTGGGAATGGACCTGAAGGGTGCCACTGCTGCCATCCAGGGCTACGGCAACGCCGGCTACTATGCCCAGGTCCTGGGCGAGGAACTGCTGGGATTGAACGTAGTGTGTGTCAGCGACTCCAAAGGTGCGATCCTTTGCGAAGATGGCCTGGAGTGTGAGGAGGTGAAGGCCCAGAAAGACGAGACGGGCACCTGCGTCGGTCTCCCCGATGCTGAGATCATCAGCAACGAGGAGCTATTGGAGTTGGATGTTGACGTCCTGATCCCTGCCGCGCTGGAGAACGTCATCACAGCCGAGAACGCTGATCGGGTGAAGGCGAAGATCGTGGTCGAACTCGCGAACGGCCCGACGACTCCCGAGGCCGACGAGATCCTTCACAAGAACGGCGTGTATGTCATTCCGGACTTCTTGGCCAACGCCGGTGGAGTAGTTGTCTCCTATTTCGAAGGAGTGCAAAACGCCTACAACTTCTACTGGGAGCTCGAGGAAGTCCATGACAAGCTGGACAAGAAGATGACGGCGGCCTTCAAGGCTGTTCACCAGACGGCTCAGGCCAAGGAGGTTCACAACCGCTTGGCGGCTTACTTGGTGTCAGTCGCCAGGGTGGCCGGGGCCGTCACGCTACGTGGCTGGGTGTGAGCAACTCGCCTCATGGTGTAAGCGTTGAACTGGCGAGCATGATTCCAAGCTGACAGGCGGTGGAGTGAGGAAGGAAACCATCCTCGTAGTAGATGACGAACCGCGTCTGGTTAGGCTGGTGCGCGAGGTGCTCACGGCAGTGGGCTACGAGGTGCTCAGTGCAGGCGAAGGCAAGGGCGCACTGGAAACCTTGGCCGTCGAGCAACCAGACTTGGTGCTGCTGGACATAATGTTGCCCGGTGGCATGGATGGCTACCAGGTGTGTAGCCAGGTGAGGGAGTTCTCGGCGGTTCCCATCATCATGTTGACCGCCAAGACTCGAGAGGTGGATATGCTTCACGGCTTCGACGTTGGAGCTGATGACTACTTGACCAAGCCTTTCAACGCCAAGGAGTTGATTGCCAGGGTGAAGGCCGTATTGCGTCGCAGCAAACTGCCGGGGAAGGAGGCAATCATCGCCGCCGATCTCACATGTGGCGATCTGGTTATCAGCTTCGCTCGGCGCAAGGTCAGAGTGCGGGGCCGAGAAACCCCTCTTACGCCGACGGAGTTCAGGTTGCTGCAACAACTGGCGCTCAACACCAACTGCGTCATGCTCCACGAGGACCTGCTGACCAAGGTTTGGGGGTCGGAGTACCGTGATGACATTGATTACCTCAGGGCCTACGTGCGCCATCTGCGTCGCAAAATAGAAGAGGACCCCGCAGAACCCCAGTACATCCTCACCACACCAGGGGTGGGATACATGCTTTGCTGCGCAGATGAAACCTGACGATGACATCACAGGCGTCTCCCCGCCTCAGGTGCCAGCGAGAAACCCGTGGATTTTCATGGGTTTTTCATTTTTGCGGCCCGGTTTTTATGAGAAGCTCATACCTTTTGTGATAGAATGAAGGTGGCGTGATATGCCATCTTGGCAAGATCTCACGCTGCTCGTGCAAAGCGCCCATGGTTTCGCAGGGTATGACTGCAAGGAGGGCAGAAGGTGAGCTTTCGACCAGCTTTCGATGTGAGCGAGATAGAGGACTTGCTGAACGTCGAGAAGGATGGTGAGAACGTGTCCCTGATGGCCGTGCTTGAAGACGTCCAGGCCCGATACCGGTACCTCCCGAAAGATGCACTGATCCTGATCAGTGAGAGGATGGGGGTGCCTTTGAGCCAGGCGTACAGTGTGGCCACGTTCTATAATGCCTTCAGCTTGAAGCCCAAGGGCAAGCATATCATCAATGTCTGCCTGGGAACCGCTTGCATGGTCAGGGGATCCAGAAGGATCTTGGACAGGATCTCCGACAGGCTAGGCATAGAACCGGGTGAGACCACCGAGGATGGTGAGGTCACGTTGGAGATGGTTTACTGTCTTGGTGCTTGCGCGTTGGGGCCAATCACTGTCGTAGACGGCGAGCATTTCGGCCAGATGACCGCTTCAAAGGTGGACGGACTCCTCGAGCAATTCGGCGTGGAAGGAGCAAAGGCGTAGATCAAAATGATACAGACACCTGCTGAACTGGAAGAAGTGCGTCGTTCTCTTTCCAAAACGAAAGATCCTACTCAACCGTGTCTCACGGTGTGTGGGGGGACAGGTTGTCGAGCCTTGGGCAGTGAGGAAGTGTTCGAAGCTATGGAAGCCGAGATCGGGACCCAGGGTATCGAAAACCAAGTCACGTTGAGAATGACAGGCTGTCCTGGTTTCTGCGAGAAAGGCCCGTTGGTGGTGATCCAGCCGGAGGGGATCTTCTATCATGGCGTGAAGGTAGACGATGTCGCGCAGATCGTTTCGGAGACTGTACTCAAAGGCGAGATTATTGATTCTTTGCTATATGTGGATCCCATCACCGGTGAGAAAATTGCCCACGAAAGGGAAATACCTTTCTATAAGAAACAACGGCCTCTGCTTCTCGGAATGAATGAGCAGGTAGACCCCACGTCCATAACCGACTATGTGGCATTGGGTGGATATGGCTCTCTGAGCAAGGTCTTGGGCCAGATGACTCCGGAGGAGGTCATCGGTGAAGTGACGCGGGCCAAACTACGTGGTCGGGGCGGAGCTGGTTTCCCTACTGGCCTCAAATGGCGAATCACTCGAGAGGCTCCAGGGCAGCCGAAGTATGTGGTTTGCAATGCCGACGAGGGGGACCCTGGCGCCTTCATGGATCGAGCCATCGTGGAGGGGAATCCCCATCGGCTCTTGGAGGGCATGATCATTGGCGGCTACGCGATCGGGGCACATCGGGGCTTCGTGTATATCCGCGCTGAGTACCCGCTAGCGGCGAAGCATTTGGAGATAGCCATCTCTCACGGCCGTGAACATGGACTACTGGGTCAGGACATACTGGGATCAGGTTTCGACTTCGACGTCGAGATACGACTGGGAGCGGGGGCCTTCGTCTGTGGTGAGGAGACTGCTTTGATGGCGTCCATCGAGGGCCGCACCGGCGAGCCCAGGCCGCGACCACCATACCCTTCCCAGGAGGGGCTTTGGGGCAAGCCCACCAATATCAATAACGTCAAGACCTGGTCCAACGTGCCTTTGATCATTGAGAAAGGCGCTGATTGGTATGCTGCAATAGGTACCGAAAGCAGCAGGGGCACGAAGATATTCTCCGTGGTAGGCAAAATCAACAATACTGGCTTGGTCGAGGTGCCCATGGGCACTACGCTACGCGAGCTCATATTTGAGATCGGGGGTGGCATCCCCAAAGGCAAGCAGTTCAAAGCAGTCCAGATAGGTGGTCCATCGGGTGGCTGTATACCCGAGGAACATCTGGACACCCCCATCGACTACGACTCATTGACCCAACTGGGAGCGATGATGGGCTCGGGCGGCATGGTCGTCTGTGACGAAGATACGTGCATGGTGGAGTTGGCCCGGTTCTTTATGAACTTCGTGCAGGATGAATCGTGCGGCAAGTGCGTCCCCTGCCGTCTCGGGACTAAAGCTATGATGGAAGTTCTAACCAGGATCACCGAGGGAAACGGTCAGGATGGGGACATCGAATACCTGCTGGAGCTGGGAGAGCAGATCAAGGAATCCTCCCTCTGCGGCTTGGGACAGACAGCGCCCAATCCAGTGCTCTCCACGATAAGGTATTTCCGTGACGAATACGAGTCTCATATCAGAGACAAGAGCTGTCCAGCTCACGTGTGTAAGGCTCTGATTCAGTACTCGATAGACGTGGAGGCATGCACCGGCTGTGGCCGATGCCTTCGCGCCTGTCCAGTGGAGGCCATCAGCGGGGAAAAGAAAGAACCCCACATCATAGATCAAGAGAAATGCATCAAGTGCGGTTCCTGTCGTGAGGTGTGCAAGTTCGACGCGGTCATGGTGGAGTAGAAAGGCTGTTGCGCATGATAACCTTGACGATTGACGGTCAGGAGATGGAAGCCCTGGAGGGGGCAACCCTATTGGAGGCGGCACGGGAGAATGGTATTGAGATACCGACACTGTGCTTCCACGAGGCACTGGAGCCGTACGGTGGGTGTCGGCTCTGTGTGGTTGAGTTAGTGGGCCCGAAGGGATCGCAGTTGGTTGCTTCCTGCGTGCACCCCGCTGAGGAGGGTGCAGAGGTGAGGACCAATTCCGAGATGGTGCGGCGATCTCGCCGCACGACGGTCGAATTACTTTTGGCCGCTGCGCCCAATGCAAAGGTGATTCAAGACCTGGCGGCCGAGATGGGGGTCGAGCAGCCAAGGGTAAGGCTGGGGGATAACGACTGCATCTTGTGTGCCTTGTGCGTGCGAGCCTGTGACGAGATAGTGGGCGCCAACGCCATCAGCTTGGTCAATCGCGGCTTCGTGAAGGAGGTGAAGCCTCCCTTCGGGATTGGGTCCAATGCCTGCATCGGCTGCACCACTTGCGCATTCATCTGCCCCACCGGTGCCATCAAGCTGGCGGATGTGCTTACCAACAGATCCGTGCACAAGTGGAAGTCGGACTTCGAGTTCAGGCCGTGCAAGATCTGCGGTGACCACTACCTGGCCCCCGAGTTGCGGCAAGACTATGAGGAGTTACTTGTGGAGGAACAAGTTTAGGGTATAGGCCGATTTCTTCCAACAGGAGCATTCTAAGTGGATAATGAGAGTGAGATCAGAATAGGGGTTTTCATCTGCGACTGTGGGAGCAAGATCGCAGATGTCATTGACATTGCGGAGCTCGAAAGCGCTGCTAGGGATATGCCCGGCGTGGCCCTGGCACAGCGGGAGTTGTATAGCTGTTCCAAGAAGGGGCTACGTGAAATCAGGGAGGCCATAAAGGAGTGCGGCCTGGACCGGATCGTTGTGGCCGGCTGTACGCCCAGAACCCACGAGCCCCTGTTCAAGGCAGCTTTGGAGGAGGCCGGCTTGAACGGCACCCTCTTCGAGATGGTGAACATCAGGGAACAATGCGCCTGGGTGCACAAAGACGACAAAGGGGGGGCAACGAGGAAAGCCCTTGATCTGACAAGGATGGGGATCGCCAAGGCTGCACTGCTGGAATCGAGAGAGAAGATGGAGGTCCAGGTCACACCAGCCGCCTTGGTGGTTGGAGGGGGAATCACGGGCCTCACCGCTGCTTTGGCCGTGGCCAACGGAGGCTTTCCGGTCAAGCTGGTGGAGAAAGAAGCGCAACTGGGAGGGTTGGTTGGAAAACTATATACGCTTCATCAACACGATCAAAGCGCGACGGAGTTCATAGGGGAGAGAATCGCGGCGGCGAAGGGACACCCGGCTGTCGAGGTATTCACCGGTGCGCAGGTGACGGATGTCAATGGCTCGGTGGGGGATTATGAGATCACGATTGAGCAAGATGGTGAGAGTTCCACGCTCGACGTGGGTCCTGTCATCATAGCCATCGGGGCCCAGGAGCGCAGGCCCGATGGTATGTTCAGACATGATGGAGTGAGAGTGGTTACCCAGCTGGAGCTCGAAGGGGCGTTGCAAGAGGAGAGAGTGGACGCCCGGCACGTGGTGATAATCGTGGATGGGATGGATGAACCGGAGTACTCAGCGGTACCGGCTGCAGCCGCACTCAAGAACAGTATACTCCTGAAACGAAGGGACCCAGAGACGGAGGTATCTGTGCTCTTTGGGGAGCTGAATGCTGACTTGACTCCACGAGAGATCAAGGAAGCGAGAGACTTGGGCGTTCATTTCGTGAAGTACGACGGGCAGGGCAAACCCCGGGTCACGGACGAGGTCGTCGAAGTCTATGACCAGTTGCGTGGGGAGGAGCTGATCCTATCGCATGATTTGGTGGTGCTGGCCACGCCTCTCGTGCCTCAGGCCGACGCGGCCCGGATATCTCGCATGTTCAGAATGCCTCTCGACAACAGTGGCTTCTTCCTGGAACAGAGCATACGGTTGCGGCCAGGGACCTACGTGCCCGACACCGTCTTCGTTTGTGGAAGTGCTCATCATCCGGCGGATGTGAACGAGAACATATTCCAAGCGCACAGAGCGGCTGCCAGGACACTGCGCTGTCTATCTGAGGGATGGGTTGGCGGCGAAGCACCCCCAGCTATGGTGATCGAGAGCCTGTGCACCGGGTGTGGTACTTGTATTGAGGCTTGTCCCTTCCAGGCGATCAGCATGGAGGTGACGGAGGCAACCCTGGACGTCTCCAGGATCGATCCCTCACTGTGCAAGCGTTGTGGCAATTGCGCGGTGGTGTGTCCAGTGAAGGCCATTGTCATGGAACCCTACACGGATAGGGAACTCATCGCGCAAATCAATGCGGCGCTGGCCATTCGCGGTAATGATGAACCCCGCATTCTTGGTCTATTGTGTGAGTGGAGTGGCTACGCCGCAGCGGATCTAGCTGGCGCTGAAGGGCGCCAGTACCCTCCAAATCTGCGGATCATCCGCCTGGGCTGCTCGGCCCGGTTCGACCCATATCACATCCTGTGGGCCTTCCTCCAGGGCGCCGATGGTATCCTCCTAGGTGCTTGCGACGCCGGGATGTGCCACTACGTGGGGGGAAACAAGTATGCCGAGGAGAGGGTTGACAGGCTGCACAAGATGCTAAGCGACGCAGGCTTTGATCGCAGAAGGCTGAGTCTTCAATGGTTCAAGCCCGATGATGCTCAGGAGTTCGTTGAGGCCGTGAAGGAGTTCACGGACGAGATAGAATACCTAGGCCCTACATACAGCCCGGTGTTGACGCAAACGAGAGGGTGAGGATCGCCCTTGAATGGCGTCAAGTTCCTTGTCAGCACCGGCGCTGGGCAAGCGACAGGTGAGGAGGATATATAGTGGTGAAGCGGATGGAAACAGAGGTTTGGGCCTTAGATAGGTGCGCTGGCTGCGGCCTCTGCGTCGCTACTTGCTCCAAAGGCATGCTGTACTGGGATGGGGAAGGAGGACATCCGGCAAGAGAGACGAGGCAGAAAACCATCGGTCTGACCACGATTCCCCTTGATAGCTGCACTTTCTGCCAGGCGTTTTGTGAGCAGACCTGTCCCCGGCTCCACGAGTGGGAGGGATTGCCGGCCAGACAAGTGGTGTCCGCAAAGACCAAAGGCGTGACGGACAGCGGCGAGCCCAACGAAGTGATCAGGAACCTGTTGATCGCTGCCCTCTCGGCGGGCCTGATTGATGGGGCAATCATGAGCTGTATGGATGGGTGGACCGTGCAGCCCCTAGCCAAGGTCTTGACGAGAGTGGAGGAAGTCGCGGATTGTCTGGGAGTGCAAGGGCTGTGGGTGCCCACGTTGGACGTGCTCAACGAGGCGGTCTACGAAAGGAAGCTTCGCAGAATCGCGGTCATCGGGGCTCCGTGTGCGAGCGAGGCGATCAGAACGCTGCTGGCTTCACAGGACGAGAGACTGAACCCGTACAAGGAGGCGATAGCGCTGACGATTGCCACCTTCTGCACGGGGGTGTACTACCCGAGGCCTGTGTTCGAGTACCTCGAGGAGATGCTGGGCATTTCCCGCCAGGATGTGAAGAGGGCGTATGCGTCACCACGGGACAAAGAACTGAGGGTGGTACTGTGGAATGGCTCAACGAAG